>Ga0307406_10000873_pt1 | contig 16945 bp, 12 predicted proteins | sample 322Cmetagenome_3_FD_203706 | JGI IMG/M metagenome (GOLD analysis project Ga0307406, IMG submission 203706) | Maize rhizosphere microbial communities from greenhouse at UC Davis, California, United States - 322HYB-C-2 | ecosystem: Host-associated > Plants > Roots > Rhizosphere > Soil | place...
ATCAGCGTGCTGGCGAGCGTCGGCGGTCGCATCGCGATCCTCGACGCGACCGGCGTCATCCGCACGCAGGGCTCGAAGTTCCAGGTGAAGGATCGGCTCAGCGGCATCCATGTCTCCGTCGGAGGCACCCCGAGTCTGGTCACCGCCCCCGACGGGGCCCCGGCGATCCGCATGGACTACACGTTCGACGCCGCGGCCGGACCGACGACCGTCGTCGGACTGATCACCCTGTCGACCAATCATGCCCACCTCGAATGGGAGGTGCAGGGCGACGCGACGCTCGTCCCGGACGGCTTCCTCTTCAGCCGCGCGATCCTCGCCTCGACGGCGCCGGACGACTTCGTCGCGGTCACCGAATGGGTGCGCGACGACCGTGGCGGCATCCCGTACGAGGACACGGCCGGCATCGCCCATGTCTCCACCTGGGGCGCCCTGCACGGCATGTTCCTCCTGGAGCGCTCGCGCCAGGCGTGGACCAACACGACCTGGGTGCACTCCCCCGGCACCGCGCTGACCGGGGGCGGGTATCTGAGCCAGGCCGACTTCTTCTTCAGCGAGACCCGCCCGTCCGCGACGGCGACGATCGGCCGCGGCGACGAGCTCGGCATCGAACTGCGCACCGATCAGCCGTTCAACATCTGGGAAGGCGGCCAGACCGCATCGTTGACGGCCCTCGTCGCCAACGGCGGGGCCTCGGCCAAGAACGTGCAGCTGTCCTGGTGGGTGCGCGACTTCGACGGCACCGAGCTCGCCGCCAGCACGGTGACCGTGCCGGTGAGCGCCGCCGGCACGGCCGAGCACACGTTCACGCTCACCGTTCCCGCGCAGGGGATCTCGCTGGCGGAGGTGACGGCGAACGCGGGGACGGATGCCGCTTTCGCCCGCACCAACATCGCCGCGCTCCCTCCGCGCACTCTCGATCCGAGCGCGGCGAGCATGTTCGGCATGGCGAACTATCCCTGGCTGCTGCGACCCTCCGCTCCCGCCGTCCTCGACCTCTGGCAGCGCGTCGGGGTCAGCCGGGTGCGGATCTCCTACGCCGGAGGCCCCGGCCTGCCGCCGGCGGACTTCGACGCACGAGGTATGCTCCACAACATCGAGCTGCAGCCCTCGCTGGAGGTCACCGACGCGGCCGCCGCCGACTGGGCGGTCGCCAATGTGACCACGGCGATCGCCGCCGGTGCCGAGTACTTCGAGGTCGGCAACGAGCTGAACCGGCCCTTCAACACGGGTGACGCCGCGCAGGCCTACATCGACAAGGCGCTCCGCCCCGTCGTCGATCGGGTCGCGGCGACCGGCTCATCGATCAAGATCATGAACAACGGCCTCGCGGGGATGGACAAGCCCTGGGTGGAGAACTTCATCGCCGGCGGCGGCTGGGACCTCATCGACGCCTTCGCCTACCACCCCGGCCGCGGCAACTTCACCCCCGACTACATCCCGGACGGCGATGACTGGGAGGAGTCGAGCAACGGCACCTACTGGAACTTCGCCGGGGGCCTGAAGCAGCTGAAGGCGCTGATGGACGTGCACGGCGAGAAGGAGATCTGGCTCACGGAGGCGTATGCGTGCACGCGGCCGAACGGCTGGTGGAACGACACCTATCGGCACGCCGCCGAGAACGTGTTCCTGACGCTCGCGCTCGCCAAGGCCGAAGGCATCCGCCACGTGTGCTGGTACCAGTTCCACGACAGCGTGCTCGGAAATCCTCAGGTCGCCGACCCCGAGAACGTCGAGTACCACTACGGCCTGATGAACCGCGACCTCAGCGCGAAGCCGTCTCTCCTGGCCTATGCGCACGCCGCGAAGACGCTCGACGGGGCGACCTTCCTCGGGAAGCTCGACCTCGGCGTCGCGCACGCCGAGGGTCTGCTGTTCGACACGCCCCTGGGGCACGCCGCCGTGCTGTGGAGCCGCGCCGACGGCTACCTCCTCAACACGGACCACGATCCCGCCGACTGGCACTTCGCCGCGCCCGAGGTCTGGGTCGACCCCTGGCCGACGAAGACGACCCTCACGCTGCCGGCATCCGGCGGCAGCGTGTACCAGCTCGATGCGATCGGACAGCGGTCCGATCTCGCGGTCGCCTCCGGCACGGTCGACGTCGTGATCGACGGCGCGCCGCGGGTGTTCTACGGGCTCGACCTCGTGGTCGGCTGATCAGAGCCGGGCCGGGCCGGGCCGACGAATCAGAGCTCGACGGGCACCGGGGGCTCGTCGTCGGCTTGCTCGGGATGCCGGGCGAGATTCACGATTCCGGCGACGAGTCCTCCCCATACCGTGACCATGGCGATGACCATGAAGACGATGGCTGTCGTTGTCATGCGACCGCTCCCTTCTCGTCGGTCTTCTGGATCTGCACGGCACCCGTCTCGGGATCGGGGTCGTAGTGTTCGTCGACGAGGAAGTCGTCGTACTCCGGGTCATCCTTGGCATGGGAGCGCCCGCTCCACGGCAGGAGCGACAGCAGGAACGCCAAGATCACGAGGGCGATCACCATGCCCCAGCCGAACACGGCCAGGAACCAGGCCGGGTAGCCGCTGTAGGGCTCGGAGATCTTCGAGATGAGCTCGGTGACCAGCAGGTAGCCGAGCACGATCGGGGCGAGCGCGCCGATCGCGATCTTCCAGATCATGCCGACCGTGAAGCTGGAGCGCCGGTTGAGGTGCTCCTGCAGCACCGGGAGCTTGTGCAGCACCCAGGCCACGACGACGACCGCGACGAGCGCGACCGCCATGATCCCGAACGCGTTGACGAACGCATCCGCTGTATCGAGCACGGAGAGCGCCGTCGTCGTCGAGAACAGTGCCATCGAGATGACGGCGAGCGGGATCGAGACCGTGAGAGTGGTGCGGATGCGGCTCCAGCCCAGCTTGTCCTGAAGGGCTGCCACGATCACCTCGAGGATCGAGATGAGCGATGTGATCCCTGCGAAGACCAAGGCGCCGAAGAAGAGCACGCCGATGATCGAGCCGCCGGCGGCCTGCGACACGATCGTCGGGAAGGCGACGAACGCGAGACCGATTCCGGAGGTGGCGACGCCCGCCACATCCGTGCCCTGCGCCTGCGCCATGAATCCGAGGGCGGCGAAGACGCCGATGCCCGCGAGGATCTCGAAGCCCGAGTTCGCGAAGGCGACGACCAGCCCGGAGCCGGTGAGGTCGGTCTTGCGCTTGAGGTACGAGGAGTACGTGACCATGATGCCGAAGGCGACCGACAGCGAGAAGAAGATGTGCCCGTACGCCGACGCCCAGACTCCCGGGTCGGCGAGCGCCTCCCAGTTCGGGGTGAAGAAGGCGTTGAGGCCGTCCATCGCACCGGGGAGAAACAGCGCCTGTACGACGAGGACCGCGAACATGAGCGTGAGCAGCGGCATCAGGATCATGTTCGCCTTGCCGATGCCTCGCTTCACACCGAGCGCCATGATGCCGATCACGACCACCCACACGCCGATCAGCGGAATGCCGACGCCGGGAACGAAGTCAGTGGAGACACCGACCTCGGCGACATCAGCCGACTTGAGGAAGTCGACGAAGAAGAAGCTCTCCTCGTTGCCTGCTCCCCACGTGAGCTGCGCCGAGAACCAGGTGTACATCGCGGCCCAGGCGACGATGACGGCGTAGTACACGGCGATCACGACGCAGATGAGCACCTGCCACCAGCCCAGGGGCTCGGCCGCGCGATGCATGCGACGGAACGCGAGCGGCGCCGACCCGCGGAAGCGGTGGCCGATCGCGTAGTCGAAGAAGAGCAGTGGGATCCCGGCGGTCAACAGTGCGCACAGATACGGGATGAGGAACGCACCGCCGCCGCCCTCGTATGCGACGTAGGGAAAGCGCCAGATGTTTCCGAGCCCGACAGCGGAACCGATCGCCGAGAGGATGAAAACGTTCCGCGACCCGAAGGCCTCGCGTTTCGGGGACTGCGTCGTTGCCGTTGCCATGCGGGCGAGACTACCGGATGGGAGTTCATCTCACCGTCCTCCCGCGGCTCGTGGTCGGCGGGACCGTGTCGTTCGCTGTCAGTCCAGGTCGCGTATCGACGACCTTGTGACGACCGGCATGGGAATCAGCACCGCGCCCAGGGGGAGCTCTCCGAGCAGCATCTCGACGGCAGTGCGCCCCATCACGTCGTAGGGGAGCCGCGCGGTCGTCAGGCCCGGTCGCTGGAAGTTCGCCAGCTCTTCGTCGTCGAACGACGCGACGGAGATGTCGTCCGGGACCTTCAGTCCGCGCTCCGCTATCGCCTGGTACGTGCCGAACGCCACGCCGTCGTTGCCGGCCAGGATCGCCGTGAGATCGGGATGGGCGTCGAGCATCTCCAGGGTGCGGGTGTAGCCGATATCGGGGTTCCATTCCGGAACGTCGACGATGAACGGCTGAACGCCCGCCTCGGCGAAGGCGGCGCGGATCCCGTCGAAGCGCGGCCCGATCGTGACCGAGTGCCGCGGAGACGAGACTGCGCGGGGATTGTTGCCGATCACCCCGACGCGGCGGTGCCCGGCTTCGGTGAGCAGATGCGCCATCGCGTGTCCGGCTGTGCGCTCGTCCGGCAGCACGGAGGGGTGCCCGGTGGTCGACGTCCCGTTCACGATCACGACCGGGACGTCGTGCGGCGTCTGCGGAACCTCGATCATGCGGGCACCGAGGAGTCCGATGAGGATGCCGTCGACGCGGCGGTCGATCATCGCCTGGATCTCATCGGAGATGGTCGCGTCGTCGCCCTCCGTCTCGGCGATGAGCACAGTGTGGCCGTGCTCCTTCGCCGCCGAGAGCAGGCCGCGGATCATCTCGGACGCGTAGCGGGTCACGGTGATCTGATCGGAGATGAAGCCGAGCGTCTTCGTCTTCCCGAGTCGAAGGCTCTGCGCCGCCGGGTTCGGCCGATAGCCGAGTTCCTCTGCGGCGGCCCTGACCCGTCGGGCGGCATCGACGGAGAGGCGCGAGCCCGGTCGGTCGTTCAGGATCATGCTGACGGCGGCCTTCGACATGCCGGAGAGCGTGGCCACATCGGCGAGCGTCGGCCTGCGATCCACGTTCTTCGGCATGGGCTTCCTCCCGTCGCGACAGTCCCAGCTTAGGCAGTGGCGGCTCTGCCGCGGAACCACTGGTGATGAATTGATTCAGCAAAATCGTTGCAGGTTCGATTCCACGATGCTAGCCTCGGCGATGCTGAATCAATTTAGCTTTCCGGGTCGGGCATCATTCCTCCACCCGCGGAGTCAAGAAAAACAGGAGAGAACATCGTGGTTGATCTCACTCGCAGAGCCCTGTTCGGCGCGATCGGACTGGGGATCGTCGGCACCGTGGTCTCGTGGCCGCGGCTCACCGGCGCCGACATCCCCGGGCGCGGACAGGATGTCCTGACTGTCGCTCTCTTCGGCACCGCGCAGGATGCCGTGGCTCGTCAGTCGCTGGTCGACGGATTCCAGCGCAAGCATCCCGGCATCGAAGTGCGCATCGTCGCGATTCAGGGGCAGGACTGGAGCGAGTACTTCGCGAAGATCCTGACGATGATCGCGGCGGGCACACCACCGGATGTCGTCACCGTGGCGACCGAGGGCGCACAGCTCTTCGCCTCGCGGCTGGCGCACCCGCTCGACGATCTCGTGCGCCGGGACGCCGCAGAGATGCAGGAGTACTTCGACGACGTCAACCCGACTCTCATCGAGGCGTTCATGTATCAGGGCAGCCTGTTCCAGATGCCCGACAACTTCAACGCGGCGAACGTCTTCTACAGCACGCAGGCCATGGAGCGCGCCGGACTCGAACGCCCCGCCGACAACTGGACCCTGGACGATTTCTTCGCGACGGCCCGTGCGATGAAGAAGAGCGCTCCCGGTCAGTTCCTGCCGTACTTCTGGAACAACCGACTGTGGGGCGGCGTCGTGCCCTGGCTCTACGTCAACGACACCAGCTTCCTGCGGGAGGAGAAGGCGAGCGGCGGCGACTGGTTCTGGAACCGCTTCTACCCGGATCAGCCGGCACGGAGCGGAGGATACGTCTGGCGGCAGGCGGACGCACTGAACGAGCACGCCGTCGAGAGCTTCTCCGTGCTCGAGAGCATGGTCTCCGAGGGCCTCGCCGCGAACCCCGCCCAGGGCGGCGGGAACGAGCTCGTGTCCCTGTTCTCCACGGGATCGGTCGGGATGACTCCCGCCGGAGGATTCTGGGTCCGGGGCCTCGATGAAGCGGGCGTGGCGAACGATGCCTACGACGTGACGTACTTCCCACGGATGGCGGGTCAGCGTCACCAGTTCGGTGCCGGAGGCTACGCGATCATGGAGACCTCGCCGCGCAAGGACGAGGCATGGGAGTGGCTCAAGTACTGCGTGTCCGTCGAGGGCATGACGATCGCGCATCCGCGACCGGATTCGTCTCTGCCGCGTCGCTCGCTCAACGCGAAGCTGTACGGCGCGGGAGTGGGCCCCGATCACTGGGAAGTCTTCTACGACACCCTCGACAAGTTCCCCGACACCGGCCCCATGCCGGCACCGCCGCAGCAGGCTGCCGTCGAGTCCGCCCTGCTCAAGAACGTCGTGTCGACCATCACGAACGGTCCGTCCGGGGTGCGCCGCGGCCTCGAGACCATGCAGCGAGACCTCGAACTCGCGTTGGGAGCACGATGATGTCCGAGAGCACCACGCGCACCCTCACCGTCCCTCGGGGCTCCCGGAGCGAGACCGGCACTGCCGCCCGATCCGGGCGACTCATCGTATGGATCTTCCTGGCGCCCACCCTCATCGGGCTCGGCCTGTTCAACCTCGTTCCGATCGTCGGCTCGTTCGTCCTCGCGTTCTTCCGCTGGGACATCATCTCCGACCCGGTGTTCGTCGGCGTCGACAACTTCGTCGACCTCGCGACCAACCCGACCGTGAGCGTCTCGTTCCTCAACACGATCGGCTTCGTGGTGGTGGCCGTGACCCTTCAGCTCACGGTCGCGCTGGTTCTCGCCATCCTCGTGCAATCGAGGATGCCGGCATGGCTGCGCACCTTCTTCCGGTCGTCGCTGTTCTTCCCCCTGATCCTGTCGGCCGCGTCCGTGTCGCTGATCATGGCCTACCTGTTCAACCAGGAGTTCGGTCTGGTGAACCAGACGCTCAATCTGATCGGCATCGCCGACGTCGGCTGGCTGACGACAGGACTCGGCGCGAAGGTCGTGGTGCTGCTGGTCTACGTGTGGCAGAACTTCGGCTTCACCTTCCTCCTCTTCATCGGGGGTCTCTCGGCGATCCCCCGGGAGGTCTACGAGGCCTCCTCCCTCGACGGTGCAGCCGGGTGGACGCAGTTCCGGATGATCACACTTCCCCTGGTGAGTCCCACGTTGCTCGTGGCGTCCGTCATGGCGATCATCAACGCTCTGCAGATCTTCGACCAGCCGTGGGTGCTCACCCGAGGAGGCCCCGGCGATGAGACCCGCACCGCGGTGATGGTGATCTACGAATCTGCCTTCCGGCAGCTCGACTTCGGCGGCGCCTCCGCCATCGGCATCGTTCTCACGCTGCTCATCATGCTCGTCACGGCCATCCAGTTCCGGTTGAGCCGCCGATTCGTCTTCTACGGGTGAGGCCATCATGACCACGACAATCACGACGAAGCGTTCCTGGCTCCTGCGCCTCGGCACGGGTGGGAAGTTCGCCCTCCTCGCACTGGCGGTCTTCCTCACCCTCGGGCCCGTCGTCTGGACCCTGGTCACGGCGCTCTCGCCCACCGACAGCGTGACCCAGGAGGTCAGCGTCGGGTTCGGGGCGTTCGCCGACGTCTTCACCAAGATCCCCATCTGGCTCTACGCGTGGAACAGCGCTCTCGTGGTGCTGCTGATCGCCGCGGGTCAGATGCTCTCCGCAGCGATGGCCGGCTATGTCTTCGCGAAGTTCGAGTTCCGCAGCAAGAAGCTGCTGTTCGCTCTGATCCTCGCGACCATGATGGTCCCGCTGCAGGTCACGATCGTGCCCGTGTTCATGCTGGTGCGGGGCATGGGACTCGCCGACACCCTCCTCGCACTGATCGTGCCCGCGCTGCCGACCGCGTTCGGCACGTTCCTGATGCGGCAGTACTTCATGGGGGTCCCGACCGAACTGGGCGAAGCTGCCCAGCTCGACGGGGCAGGGCCATGGCGCACGTTCTTCGGCGTGTACCTTCCGCTGGCGACGCCGGGCCTCGCCATCGTCGGCATCCTCGCCTTCAACTATCACTGGAACGAGTTCTTCCGCCCGTTGATCATGACCATCAGCGATCAGAACTTCACGTTGCCGCTCGGTCTCGTGACGCTGCAGGGCAACCTCGGCACCGGCAGCATCTCGACGGTGCTCGCCGGAGTGATCCTCTCGATGATCCCCGCGCTCCTGGTGTTCTTCTTCGGGCAGAAGCCGCTGCGCGAAGGACTCACCGCGGGCGTCGGCAAGTGACCCCCACCCGAATCACAGAGAAAGACGACTGCACCGGTGACAACAACCGACCTTCCCCCGGTCCGCACCACTCGCCCGCGGATGCACTTCTCCCCTCAGAACAACTGGATGAACGATCCGAACGGACTCGTCTTCCACGACGGGCTCTACCACCTGTACTTCCAGTGCAACCCGCAGGGGGTCTCGCACGCGAACATCAGTTGGGGCCATGCCACGAGTACCGACCTGACGCGATGGACCGAGCACGATCCGGCGATCCTCTGGGATGACGATGCGCAGATCTTCTCCGGCTCGGTCGTTGTCGACCACGGCAACACATCGGGATTCGGCACGGACCAGGAGCCGGCGCTGGTCGCGCTCTATACGGCTGCGGCGCCAGGACACCAGGCCCAGGCTCTCGCGTACAGCACCGACGGCGGGTACGTCTGGACGAAGTATCCGGGCAACCCCGTCCTCGACCGCGGCACGAGCGATTTCCGCGACCCGAAGGTGTTCCGCTACGACGACGGCGGGGACGGATACTGGGTGATGGTCGCGGTCGAGGCGCAGGACCGCCAGGTGCTGTTCCATCGGTCCGACGACCTCAAGACGTGGACCTTCCTCTCGTCCTACGGCCCGGCCGGCCCGGTCGGCGGTGTCTGGGAGTGCCCGGACATGTTCCCGCTCGCGGTCGACGGCGACGAGGACGACGTGCGATGGGTGCTGTTGATCAGCCTGAACCCCGGAGGCATCGCCGGCGGTTCCGGAACGCACTACGTCGTGGGCGACTTCGACGGCGCGGTCTTCCACCCGAGCGCGCCCTTCGCGACTCCCGGGCCCGAGTCGTTGACGGACGGGAGCCAGTCTCGCGCGGTGCTGGAAGCGTTCGGCTGGATCGATTTCGGACCGGACTGCTACGCCGGCGTCACGTTCGACGGTCTCGGTCGACACGACCGGACCCTCATCGCCTGGATGGACAACTGGGAGTATGCCGGTCGCATCCCCGCCGAAGACTCCGAAGAGCATCGCAGCGCGATGACGCTTCCTCGACGGCTCTCGCTCACCCGCGACCAGGGCGGCGCCGAGCGGCTGCGGCAGGAGCCGGTGGTCGAGGTCGGCCCCGGCAAGAGCATCGATCTGGGATCTCTGACAGGCAGCGTCGCGCTCGCCGACGGGCTGACCGGTGCCGCGCGGATCCGCCTCGCAGCGGCGTTCGGCGATGCGCAGAGCGTCGAACTGCGCATCGAGTCTTCGTCGGGCGACGGAGTCGTGATCCGTCAGGACCGTGTGAGCGGACTCATCGAAATCGATCGTCCTGGTGCGGGGATGCCGCCGGGTTTTCCCGGGACTCCGTCGATGCTCCTCGCACAGCCGGACGAGATCGGATGGGACGTGTGGATCGATCCGCTGAACGAGCGGGTCTCTTCCATCGAACTGTTCGCACAGGACGGCGAGAAGGTGCTCACCGCACTGATCCCCACCGCATCCCCCCGCACGTACTCCCTCGACGTCGTCGGTGGGGCGCTGAGCGGGGCGCGAGCCGATGTGGTGGATATCGAAGGCTGACTCAGCCGACGGCGATCCTCTCCGTTCCGATCAGGCGACGAGGGTGGGGTTCGACGCGGAGCGCGAGCGCGATGCGCCTGCGGCAGTGGCGCGCTTGCGCACCAGGAGGAGGCAGGCGGCCGCGGCGAGCAGGACGGTCACCACGGTGGTGATGCCCAGGGGAAGGATGCTGAGCGCTCCTGCGATGCCGACGAAGGGAGCAGCGATCCCGCCGAACCCGAATCGGACCATGCCGAGCAGGGACGATGCCGTTCCTGCCATCTGCGGGTAGTCGGCGAGCGCGAGCGTCGTCGCGGGAGGTGCGGTGATCGCCACACCGCTGGACAGTGCGAACAGCGAGACGATCACCACCCACAGTGGCATCGGGGTCAGTCCCGCGACGAGGAGTCCGACAGCGCCCAATCCCGTGACGACGACTCCCGCCGCGAGCGTGCCGGGGATGCTCCACCGCTCGGCGGTGCGCCCGGCGAGGTACCCGAAGATCATGTGCCCGGCGGAGTTGAGTCCGAACGCGGCGGCGTACCACTGCGGGCTGAGTCCGTAGATGTCCTGCAGGACGAATGTGGATCCTGCGAGATACGCGAACAGCGCCGCGTACAGGAACCCCTGGTTCAGGACCGCGCCGAGGAACACACGGTCGCCGAGAAGGGTGCGGTACGCCTGAAGGGTCGCCCCGAATCCGCCGCGCGTCCGCTGGTCCGCCGGCAGGGTCTCCCCGAACACGAGGAGCGTGATGACGAGAAGCACCGCACCGATGACGGCGAGGAACGCGAACAGTCCGCGCCAATCGGTGAAGGTGTTCAACAGCCCACCGAGGAGGGGCCCGACGATGGCCGCGAACCCCCCGATGACGGTGAGCCGACCGTAGAAGCGGATGAGGGCCTTGCCCTCGAAGACGTCGCGGCCGGCCGCGGTGGCGATGACGATTCCGACACCGCCGGCGAGACCCTGCACGAGGCGAGCGAGGATCAGCAGCTCGATCGACGGGCTGAGCGCGCACAGCACAGAGGTGAGGATGTACGCCGCGATCCCGATCAGAAGGATCCCGCGGCGCCCGAACCGGTCGGACAGCGGACCCGCGATCAGCTGACCCGCGGCGAGCCCGATCAGGCACGCCGTCACCGTCAGCTGCGCCACCGAGGTGACGGCGCCGAGCTCCGCCGTCAGCGCCGGCAGGGCGGGAAGGTAGAGGTCCATCGAGATCGGTCCGAACACCGTCAACAGCAGAAGCAACGACGGCAGCACGCGTCGGGCGAGGCTCGGCGACGACGGTGAGAGGGAAGGCATGCATCCATCCTTCGCGCGGACGCATCACAGCGGGAGTCCCTGACGAGGGGTGTACTGACAGAGAACCCCCGACGCGGCTCCGTCGACCTACCCTGAAGCGTATGGACAATCGAGAAGAGGTGCGCGAGTTCCTCATGACCCGCCGCGCACGGATCTCACCGGAAGCCGCCGGCATCCCCGCGGGTTCGAACCGGCGCGTCGAGGGATTGCGGCGCAGCGAGGTGGCGACTCTCGCCGGGGTCAGTGTGGAGTACTACTCCAAGCTGGAGCGTGGGGCGATATCCGGTGCCTCCGGGGCCGTGCTCGACGCGGTCTCCCGTGCCCTGCAACTGAACGATGCGGAGCACGCGCACCTGCTCGACCTCGCGCGCAACGCCGACGGCATCCCCTCCTCCGGCCGCCATCGCCGTCGCAGCACCATCCCCGGCCCCCCGCGCGCCAGTCTGGAATGGGCGTTGGCATCGATCACCGACGCGGTCGCGGTCGTGCGGGACCAGAGGCAGAACCTGGTGGCCTTCAACGACCTCGGACGCGCGTTCTACTCCCCGCTCATCGGGGACGGTGGACGGATGCCGAACTTCGCGAGGTTCCAGTTCCTCGACCCGGTGTCCCACGACTTCTATCCCGATTGGGAACGGTTCGCCGACATGTGCGTCGCCGTGATCCGCGCCGAGGCAGGCCGCGACCCTCATGACAAAGGCATCCAGGATCTCGTCGGCGAACTCTCGACCCGCAGCGAGACCTTCCGCACCCTGTGGGCCGCGCACAACGTCCGCTCCCACGGATCCGGGAAGAAGCGCTTCCATCACCCGGTCGTCGGTGAGGTGACGCTCGTGTACGAGGAACTCGCGATCACCGCGGAACCCGGCCAGGTCCTTCTGATCTACTCCGCCGAGCCGGGCTCTCCGTCGGCAGAGCGTTTGAAGCTGTTGGCGTCCTGGGCCGCCGACCCCGCCACGTCACCATCGGAGCCGACGCTCAGGGCGGAATCCTGACCCCAGACAGGTTCGTCACCCGCGAGAGGCACCAGACTGGTGGGATGACTGCTCTTCACGGAATCGACGTCGCTGCCGAACTTCTGCAGGTCCAGGCTCACTGGACTCCACGCGTCGTCGGTCGCGTGAACGATCAGTACATCAAGGTCGCCAGGCTGCTCGGCGAGCTGGTCTGGCACGCGCATGACGCCGAGGACGAGATGTTCCTGGTGGTGTCGGGCCGCCTCCGCATCCAGCTCCCCGACGACGTGGAGGTCGTGCTCACCCCCGGGCAGTTCTACGTCGTGCCGCGGGGTGTGCAGCACAACCCGATCGCCGAAGAGGAGGTCGAGATCGTCCTCATCGAGACGGTCACCACCACGCACACCGGCGACGTCATCACGGAACGCACGATCCCGCTCGAAGATCAGGTCGGCGACTTCCGCTGAAGGCCGCGGCAGGAAGCGACGGTCGGGACCCGCGCTCTCACCCCGGCCCGTCGCTCGTCGCCGCGAGAAGAGCGGTGACGACGTCGCTGATCGGCGTCGGGATGCCGTGGGCGCGGCCGAGCCTGGAGATGACGCCGTTGCGGATGTCCCACTCCAGGACGCGGCCGGCCTCACGGTCGGTCAGGATCGACGTGCTCAGGTCGGCGGGAGACGACCGGAAGCCGGCGAGGATCTCTTCGGGCACCTCGTCGCCGAGTCGTGCACCCTCGGCGCGCGCGACGCTCAGGCACTCCCGCAGATAGTCCCGAGTCAGTTCGGCGACGTCCTCCCTGGCGAACATCCCCGCCCGCCGCCCGGTGAGGGCCATCAGTCCGGCCGCGGCGTTCTGAAGGAGCTTGCGCCACGCGACGGAGGAGAAGTCCGACGCCACCTCGACGGTGCAGCGCGTCCCCCGCAGCGCGTCGGCGACCCGATCAGCGCCGGGTGCCTCCGGCAGCGTCACGCGTGGCGCTCCGTGCAGTCGCACCGATCCGTCCGCCTGCGCCTGTGCGGGGAACCACACCACCGCGGGAACGACGACGGTCCCCTCCGGAACGAACGGCGAGACCATCGCGAGCTGCTCGACACCGTTCTGCAGGACGCACAGGACGGTGTCCGGCCCGCAGAGCTTCGCGAGCCAGGGTGCGGCACCCTCGATCTGCGTGGCCTTGACCGCGAGGAACACTGTCGCCACCGCGCCGTCGACGTGCTCCGGGTCGGTGCGCACGGGGCCCGGCACACGGATGGCGTCTTCGCCGATGAACACCTCGAGGCCGTCGCGCGCCGTGCGGCCGTACAGGCCGGGAGTCCGTCCCGCCTCGTGGAGGACGGCGGCGACCGTCGAGCCGATCGCACCGGGACCGATGATGGCCACGTCATCCCTGCGGAGGTGAGTCACTCTCAAGAAGTACCCGCCATCCGTCGGTCGGAGGTCAACCGATGACCTTGCCGGGGTTGAGTATACCGGCCGGGTCGAGAGCCGCCTTGACCGCTCGATGCATGTCGAGGACCGCCGGAGAGAGCTCGGACCGGAGTCCCTCGCGTTTGAGCAGGCCCACGCCATGCTCTCCGGTGACCGTGCCGCCGAGCGCGAGAGCATCGTCGATGATCTCCGCGAACGCCTTCTCCGCGCGAGCGCGAGCCTCGTCGTCCCCGGCAGGGACGACGAGGAGCGGATGGAGATTGCCGTCACCGGCATGCGCGATGTTGGCGATCAGGACGTCGTTCGCCAGCCCGATGGCCTCGATACGGCTGAGCATCTCCGGGACGGCCGCCTTCGGGACGCACACGTCCTCCGTCAGCACCGGTCCGAGGCGTTCGAGCGCCGGATACGCCAGGCGCCGAGCGGCGAAGAGCGCCTTCCCCTCGGCCTCATCCGTGCTCCGGTCGGCCCACGTGGCGCCACCGCGCTCGAAGGCGGACAGCAGCGCCGCCGCCTCCTCGTCTCCCGCCGCGCCGGGTGTGTCCACGCGTCCGAGCAGGACGACGGCGGCATCGGCCGAGAGCCCCATGTTCTTCCATTCGTCGACGGCCCGCAGGCAGTTGCGGTCGATCAGCTCGAGTGCCGAGGGCGTGAGCCCGGCGGCCGCGACCTCGCGCACCGCCTTCCCCGCGTCGGCGAGCGAATCGAAGTACCCCGCGATCGTCTGCTCGGCCGGGCGCAACGGTCGGAGCCGCACCGTGACCTCCGTCACGATGCCGAGAGTGCCCTCGGAGCCGACGAGAAGACCCGTGAGGTCGTACCCCGCGACCCCCTTCGCGGTGCGGCGTCCGAGCCGGACCAGTTCTCCCGTCCCGGTCACGACCTGCATCCCGAGCACGTAGTCCCGCGTGACGCCGTACTTGACGCAGCAGACGCCGCCCGCGTTCGTCGCCACGTTGCCGCCGATGGTCGACCAGGGCGAGCTCGCCGGATCGGGCGGATACCAGAGCCCGTGCTGGGCGGCGCGCGCCCGGAGATCGTCGTTCACGACCCCCGGCTGCACGACGGCGAGCCGCTCGAGCTCATCGACCTCGAGCACGGCGTTCATCCGCTCCAGCGAGATCACGATGCAGCCGGCGACGGCGTTGGCGCCGCCCGAGAGCCCGGTTCCCGCCCCACGGGCGACGACGGCCGCGCCGTGGCGCAGGCACGCCTGGACCACGGACTGCACCTCCTCGGGAGCGCGCGGTCGCACGAGGCCGGCGGGCAGCGACCACTCCGCCCATTCGGCGTCGTCGTGCGCGTAGCTCTCGAGCACATCGGGGTCTGTCGTGAGACGGTCGGCGGGGAGAACCGCCGCGAGGTCGGCGAGGAGCGCGGACTCACTCACGGTCGTCATCGCCGCCGGCTGATCCCGAACGCGTGTGGCAGGTCTTCAGATAGCTCAGGAACGACGCCTGCAAGCCCGTGACATGGGTCTCGTGCAGGAGGGCCTTCGTGATCTCCCCCGCGCGCCCCTTGGCGTGCAGCTCCTCCACGACCGTGAGGAGGTTTCGACCGATCTCGCGGTAGATGGGAATGTCCCCGAGAAGCTCGGCCTCGTTCACGGTGACATGCAGCCGACGGGCGGCGGCGTCGGAACCGTGGTCCGGCAAGGCGGCGATCAAGGGGAACACCTGACTGTCGGTGGCCGCGACGCCGGGGCTGCCGGCGCCGAACGTCGCGAAGGGAGACGTCTGACGCAACCACGCGTACAGGGTGAAGAGGCCTCCGTAGGAGTAGCCGAAGAGGCCATGGCCGGATTCGCTGACACGCATGCGGGACTGCAGGAGCGGATGCAGCTCCTCCGTCAGGAAGGAGAGGAAGACGTCCGCGTGCGTGTCGACCAGGTGCGCGAGGTAGGCGTCCACGTGCTCCTGGGTCATCGCCCCGGAGTCTCGGGCGGCCGCGAGCGTCTTCCGCATCTCGTCGCTGACGGGTTCTCCCGGAGGCACGAGGTCGCGGTTGCGGAGCTGCGCCCACTGCTCGGCCTCTTCGCCTGCGTACCCGACGCTGACCTGGATATAGGGGGCGACGGTGAGATAGGGATCGGCCTGGGTGACGATGAGCGGGGCGGTCAGCCCGACGGCGAAGTTGCCGTCCACCACATAGATCAGCGGCAGGGTGTCCGCGGACTCCGCGTAGCCCGGGGGTGTCGTCACCCAGACCCCGTACCGATTCCCCGACCGTGCGGTGACCTCGAGGTACTCCGTGTCGGCCAAGCAGCCGTTCAGCATCGCGCTCACTGGGTGTCTCCCTTCATGATGCGGCCGGCCTTCACGACGAAGGCGACCATGTCCGGTTCCGCGAAGATGCGGGCGTCGTCGAGCGGGTTCCGCTTCCAGGCGACGAGGTCCGCCGCCATCCCCACGCGGATCATCCCGACTGTCTCGCCGATGCCGAGGATGTCGGCGTTGACGCTGGTGGCCGAGACGAGCGCCTGCATGGGCGACTCCAGCTCGGCACGCAGCCGCAGCTCCTCGCCGCGGCGGTGCTGGCCCGCCCCGAGGAGGTCGGAGCCGAGACCGATCCGCACACCTGCCTCGCGAGAGATCCGGAGGGCCGTGGCCATCCGGCGGCGAGCGCCGGCTATGCGTTCGCGCGTCGAGGGATCCACGTCGAGGCTTCCTGGATCCATGATCTGGTCGATCACCGCGAAGGTGGGGACGAGCGCCACGTCGTGCTCGCGCATCAGCTGCGCGGTCGGCTCGTCGATGTCGGTGCCGTGCTCCACGCACCGCACTCCCGCCATCACGGCGTTGCGGATGCCGGCGTTGTTGTGCGCGTGCACGGTCACGTAGGTGCCGCGCGCCGCAGCCTCCTCGACCGCGACCGCGATCTCCGCCACGGTGAACTGCGTGTCCTCGAGGCGATCATGGCCCCCGACGACCCCACCCGTCACGCACAGTTTCAGAAAGGATGCTCCGCGTCGGAACGACTCCCGGACGTTGCGCCGCAGCTCGTCGGCGTTGCCCGACATGAGCGACAGGGCGGCGAGACCGGGGATGTGGTGCGTCTCCCAGAGCTCGGTCGGCTCCCACTCGGCGCCGTAGTAGCCATGCCCGCCGGTCTGACAGTGCACGGGGCCGCAGGACAGCACGCGCGGGCCGCGGACCTTGCCCTTCGCGATGACGTCGACGACCCCTCCGTCGATGCCTCCGGTGTCGCGCACCGTGGTGAAGCCGGCGTCGAGGGTGCGGCCGGCCGTGGTGAAGATGTCGGCGGCGATCTCGGCGGCCGAGAGCTGGAACCCGAACTGGGCGCGGATGGGACTGGAGAGTCC
>Ga0307406_10000875_pt1 | contig 16934 bp, 18 predicted proteins | sample 322Cmetagenome_3_FD_203706 | JGI IMG/M metagenome (GOLD analysis project Ga0307406, IMG submission 203706) | Maize rhizosphere microbial communities from greenhouse at UC Davis, California, United States - 322HYB-C-2 | ecosystem: Host-associated > Plants > Roots > Rhizosphere > Soil | place...
GCCCATCAGGGCCGCTATCGCTGGCTGAAACTGGCCGCGCGGCACGGGGCGGCGGTGCTGCCGGATATCGCCCTGCTGGATCTGCGCGCCGCCCCGCCGGACCCCCAGACCTGGCTGTCCCAACCCCTGCGAGAGGCCATCGGCGAGACCCTGGCCCGGGGAGAGCAGACCCTGCTGTTCCTCAACCGGCGCGGCTACGCTCCGGTGGTCCTGTGCCGCGTCTGCGGCCACCGCCTGACCGCGCCCGACACCGACAGCTGGCTGGTCGAGCACCGCTACACCGGGCGACTGGTCTGCCACTTGACCGGCTTCTCCATGCTGCGGCCCAAGCTCTGTCCGTCCTGCGGCGCCGAAGACTCGCTCGTGTCGGTCGGACCCGGCGTCGAACGGGTCGAGGAGGAGGTGCGCAACCTGTTCCCGCAGGCCCGCACGGCGGTGTTCAGTTCCGACACCGTGCCCGACGGCAAGTCGGCGCGCGCCCTGATCCAGTCGATGGCCGAGGGTGAGATCGACATTCTGGTGGCCACGCAGGCGGCGGCCAAGGGGCACAACTTTCCACACCTGACCCTGGTCGGGGTGGTGGACGCCGACCTCGGCCTGCGCGGCGGCGACCTGCGTGCGGCCGAGCGCACTTTCCAGCTGCTGACCCAGGCCACGGGCCGGGCGGGGCGGGCGGACAAGCCGGGCCGCGCCTTGCTTCAGACCTGGACGCCGGAGCATCCGGTGCTGCAGGCGCTGGCGGCGGGCGATCGCGACGGCTTCGTCGACGCGGAGATGGCCGAGCGCGAGGCGGCGTCCCTGCCGCCCTACGGTCGTCTGGCGGCGATCATTCTGTCGGGCGAAAATCCCCAGGCGGTCGAGAAGGTCGCTCGCGACCTCGCCGAGTCCATTCCCAACGCCGAACGGCTGGAAGTCTACGGCCCCGCTGATGCGCCGCTGGCGCTGGTGCGGGGGCGCCGCCGCAAGCGGCTGCTGGTCCGGGCCGACCGCGACGTCGATCTGCAGGGCTTCCTGCGGGTATGGCTCAGCCGCGTGAAGGTCCCGGCGTCCGTCAGGCTCAATGTTGACGTGGACCCGTATAGTTTCCTCTGAAGGGCGCTATCGCTCGCCGCGCGGCGGCTCGCTGCTTGAGCGCGGATCGGCCAACCTTGAGGGATTGGCTGTGCGCGAAGCGCCAGGCCGCGTCGGGTCGGGAGGCCCGGAGGGCCGACGGTCCGCGGCCCAGGAAAGATGCGCTGGCCTTGCGAAGCGAGGCTAGCGCGGCCCGGTGATCCGGATCTCGAACAGGCTGGGCCAGTTCTTGCCCGTCACGAACAGCCGCCGTCCGACCGGATCCCAGGCGATGCCGTTCAGCACGTCGTCGTTCGGATCCATGCCCGTGCGGTCGGGCAGCAGGCCGGTCAGGTCGATGACGCCCTTCACCACGCCCGTCGCCGGATCGATGCGGACGATGAAGTCGGTCTGCCAGATGTTGGCGAAGACCTCGCCCTCGACCCATTCCAGCTCGTTCAGCTTGCCGAGCCGGTGGCCGTCCAGGGTGACCTGAACCTCGCCGGTCTGGGCCAAGGTGCGGCCGTCGAGGAAGCGCAGGTGCGGCGCGCCGTCGGACAGGATCAGGCGCTCGCCGTCGGTGGTCAGGCCCCAGCCTTCGCCGTCATAGGCGAACTCGCCCCGGGGGCTCAGGTCGGCGGGGTCCCAGATGAAGCCCCTGCCGTCGGTCCAGGTCAGGGTCAGCAGCCGTCCGTTCAGCTCCGTCAGCCCCTCGCCGAAGATGGTCGGGTCGAGGACGCGCCGCTGCAGCACGGCTCCGTCCTCCAACCGCACCTTGCGGATGGTCGAGGGGGAGCGGCCGGTGCTTTCGAACAGGCCGCCGTCACGCCAGATCAGGCCCTGGGTGAAGGCGTGGGGGTCGTGGGGATAGGTCCGCACCACCTCGAAGCCGTAGTGGGGCGTCGCGGCGGGCGCGGCCTGCTGGGCCAGCGCCGCCGCGGGCGCCGAAGCGAGCAGGGCGGCGGCGAAGAAGATCAGCCGCCGCATGCTCAGACTCCGGGCTCGGCCGTCTCGGCCTTGTTCAACTGGGCCTGTCGGGCTGCGAGGGCCGCCTCCTTCTTCTTGGCGGACGCCCGGCTGAGCATGTTCAGGCCCTCGACCAGGGCCGAGAAGGCCATGGCGGCGTAGATATAGCCCTTGGGCACATGGACGCCGAAGCCGTCGGCGATCAGCACCGCGCCGATCATCAGCAGGAAACCCAGCGCCAGCATGACCACGGTTGGGTTCTTGTCGATGAACTCGGCCAGCGGGTCGGCCGCCAGCAGCATGGTCAGGACGGCGACGACGACGGCGATCATCATGACGACGACGTGGTCGGTCATGCCGACGGCGGTCAGGATCGAATCGATTGAGAAGACCAGGTCCAGCAGGATGATCTGGAAGATGGCCGCGCCGACATTGTTGATGACCACGTCCTTCTTGTCCTTCTCCAGAAGGTCGTGGGACGGGGTGGTGTCGGTGGCGTGGTGGATTTCCTTGGTGGCCTTCCAGATCAGGAACAGGCCGCCCGCGATCAGGATCAGGTCGCGCCAGCTGAAGGCGGTGTCGAACGCGGGCTCGCCGTGGCTGTTGAGCGCGCCATGGATGCCGAGGTCGAAGACCGGCGCGGTCAGACCCACGATCCAGCCGATGGTGGCCAGCAGGCCCAGTCGCATGACCAGGGCCAGGCCGATGCCGATCCGGCGGGTCCGCTGGCGATGCTCGGGCGGCAGTTTGTTCGACAGAATCGAGATGAAGATCAGATTGTCGATGCCGAGCACCACCTCCATCACCACGAGGGTGATGAGCGCCGCCCAGACGGTCGGGTCGGTGAAGAAGACGGAGAAGTCGAACATCGGTGGGGATTTTCCTGGAGCGTAACGCTGAAACTCATCTGTAGCGGTGCAGTTGCGGGTGCGGCAATGCGGCGGGATGTGGCGGCCTGTCTCGGTTGCGGCGGAACGGCAGGGGTGCTATCAGGCGCCCGGCTGAACCGGAGGATGCGTCGCAAGGCGCGTCCCCGGTGTGCTTTCTTCAAGCATTTCATGCCTTTGATCGACGCGGACACGCGGCCGGTCGACCAACCCGAACGCTAACCCGCGCGGACTTTATAAGTGGCTGACGATTTCAGAACGACGGAAGTCGGCGAGCGCTATGCACAGGCGCTGTTCGACCTGGCAGACGAGACGGGCGTCCTGGACGCCGTGCGAGCGGATCTGAAGTCCCTGCGCGGCGCCTGGGCGGAGAGCGCGGACCTGCGCCGTCTGGCCACTTCGCCGGTGATCGCCGCCGAAGACCAGGGCAAGGGCCTGATCGCCATCGCCGACAAGGCGAAGTTCAACGCCGTGACCAAGAATTTCCTCGGCCTGCTGGCCCAGAACGGCCGCGCCCGCGACCTGACGGGCGTGATCGCGGGCTTCGAGGCTCTGTACGCGAAGAAGACGGGCGTCGTCGCCGCCGAGGTGGTGTCCGCCCAGATGCTGACCGCCGCCCAGCTCAAGACCATCCAGACCACGCTCCGCGCCTCGCTGGGCAAGGATCCGGAACTGACGGCCCGCGTCGACCCGGCGATCCTGGGCGGCCTGAAGGTCAAGGTCGGTTCGAAGCTGTTCGACGCCTCGCTGAAGACCAAGCTCGACCAGATGAAGTTTGCCCTCAAGCGCGCGTAAGCGCGCACCGACAACAAGAATGCAGCGCGCCTGACGGCCCGCCCTGAGACGAAGACAGAGAGATCCAAATGGACATCCGCGCCGCCGAGATTTCGGCCATCCTCAAGTCGCAGATCGCCAACTTCGGCGTGGAAGCGGACGTTTCGGACGTCGGCCAGGTGCTGTCGGTCGGCGACGGCATCGCCCGCATCCACGGTCTGGACAATGTCCAGGCCGGCGAAATGATCGAGTTCCCGAAGGCCGGTGTGAAGGGCATGGCCCTGAACCTCGAGCGCGACAACGTCGGCGCGGTTATCTTCGGCGCTGACACCGCCATCGCGGAAGGCGACGAAGTCCGCCGTCTGGGCGAGATCGTGGACGTTCCGGTCGGCAAGGGCTTGCTGGGCCGCGTCGTGAACCCGCTGGGCGAGCCGATCGACGGCAAGGGCCCGATCCAGTTCACCGAGCGCCGCCGCGTGGACGTGAAGGCCCCCGGCATCATCCCGCGCAAGTCGGTGCACGAGCCGATGCAGACCGGCCTGAAGGCCATCGACACCCTGATCCCCGTCGGCCGCGGCCAGCGCGAGCTGATCATCGGTGACCGTCAGGTCGGCAAGACCGCCGTCGCCATCGACACCATCCTGAACCAGAAGTCGGTCAACGCTTCGGACGACGAGTCCGCCAAGCTGTACTGCATCTACGTGGCCATCGGTCAGAAGCGCTCGACCGTCGCCCAGATCGTGAAGACCCTCGAAGAAGCCGGCGCTCTGGAATACACCATCGTCGTGGCCGCCACGGCGTCGGAACCGGCCCCGCTGCAGTTCCTGGCCCCGTTCGCCGGCACCGCCATGGGCGAGTATTTCCGCGACAACGGCATGCACGGCCTGATCGTCTATGACGACCTTTCCAAGCAGGCCGTGGCCTATCGCCAGATGTCGCTGCTGCTGCGCCGTCCGCCGGGCCGTGAAGCCTATCCGGGCGACGTCTTCTACCTGCACAGCCGCCTGCTGGAGCGCTCGGCCAAGCTGAACGCCGACAACGGCTCGGGCTCGCTGACCGCCCTGCCGCTGATCGAGACCCAGGCCAACGACGTTTCGGCCTACATCCCGACCAACGTGATCTCGATCACCGACGGCCAGATCTTCCTGGAATCCGACCTGTTCTACCAGGGCATCCGCCCGGCCGTGAACGTCGGCATCTCGGTGTCGCGCGTGGGCTCGTCGGCCCAGACCAAGGCGATGAAGAAGGTCGCCGGCACCATCAAGGGCGAGCTGGCCCAGTACCGTGAAATGGCCGCCTTCGCGAAGTTCGGCTCGGACCTGGACGCCTCGACCCAGAAGCTGCTGGCCCGCGGCGCCCGCCTGACCGAGTTGCTGAAGCAGCCGCAGTACAGCCCGCTGACCATGGAAGAGCAGGTCGTGTCGGTCTATGCCGGCACCCGCGGCTACCTGGACACGATCGCCGTCGGCGACATCGGCCGCTTCGAGTCGGAGCTGCTGGCCCGCGTGAAGTCGTCGAACCCGGGTCTGCTGGAAGGCATCCGCACCAAGAAGGACCTCACCGCCGAGCTCGAAGCCGAGCTGAAGTCGGTGCTGGAAGCCTTCACCAAGACCTTCGCCTGAGACCGGACCGGATAGCGAGAAAGTAGCGCCGGATGGCCAGCCTCAAGGAAATGCGCAATCGGATCGACAGCGTGAAGTCCACGCAGAAGATCACGAAAGCCCTGAACATGGTCGCCGCGGCCAAGCTGAAGCGCGCCCAGGACCAGGCTGAAAGCGCCCGTCCGTACGCGAAGAAGATGGCCGCCGTGATCGCCAATCTGGCGGCCGGCGTGTCCGGCGACGGCGCGCCCAAGCTGCTGGCCGGCACGGGCAAGGACCAGAAGCACCTGATCGTCGTCGCCACCGGCGACAAGGGTCTGGCGGGTGGTTTCAACACCAACGTCATCCGGGCCGCCAAGGAACGGATCAACAGCCTGATCGCGGCTGGCAAGGACGTCCGCATCGTCGCCGTGGGCCGCAAGGTTCGCGACGGCCTGTCGCGCCTGTATGGCGACAAGCTGATCCGCACCTTCGAGATGTCGGACCACAAGATCGTCGGCCTTCCCGCCGCCGAGCCGATCGCCGCCCTGATCGCCGAGGAATTCGAAGCCGGCAACGCCGACGTCGTGACCCTGTTCTACAGCCGCTTCCAGTCGGTCATCTCGCAGGTGCCGACGCCCAAGCAGCTAATCCCGGCGGTCGTCGACGGCGACGCCGAGCCGATCAACCTGAACGGCGCCGTCTACGACTACGAGCCCTCGGAAGAGGAAATCCTCGACGTCGTCCTGCCGCGCAACATCACCACCCAGGTGCTGGCCGCGCTGTACGAGAACCAGGCCAGCTTCTTCGGGGCCCAGATGGGCGCCATGGACAACGCCACCCGCAACGCGGGTGACCTGATCAACAGCCTGACCCTGCAGTACAACCGCAAGCGCCAGGCCCAGATCACCACCGAACTGATCGAGATCATCGCCGGCGCTGAAGCGCTCTGATCCGACCCCCGCACAGACAAGACTTTCCGAACGGAACGAACCGATGACCGATACCGCCGCCCCGAAGAAACCCGCCGCCAAGAAGCCCGCCGCCCCGAAGGCTCCGGCCGCCGCGAAGACGCCCGCCGCCGCCAAGGCCACGGGCGCCGTCGCCACCGGCCGCATCTCTCAGGTCATCGGCGCCGTCGTCGACGTTGAGTTCGACGGCCACCTGCCGGCCATCCTCTCGGCCCTGACCACCCAGAACATCGACCAGAAGACGGGCGAGCCCTTCACCCTGGTTCTGGAAGTCGCCCAGCACCTCGGCGAGAACGTGGTCCGCACCATCGCCATGGACACTTCGGAAGGCCTGACGCGCGGCCAGCCGGTGACCGACACGGGTTCATCGATCCTGGCGCCGGTCGGCCCGGGCACGCTCGGCCGCATCATGAACGTCGTCGGCGCGCCGATCGACGAACAGGGCCCGATCAAGACCACCATGTACCGCCCGATCCACCGCGAGGCGCCTTCGTTCGAAGAGCAGTCGACCTCGTCGGAAATCCTGGTCACGGGCATCAAGGTCATCGACCTGATGTGCCCCTACACCAAGGGCGGCAAGACCGGCCTGTTCGGCGGCGCCGGCGTCGGCAAGACCGTCACCATGCAGGAACTGATCAACAACATCGCCAAGGCTTACGGCGGTTATTCGGTTCTGGCCGGCGTGGGTGAACGCACCCGCGAGGGCAACGACCTGTATCACGAGATGATCGAGTCCAACGTGAACGTGGACCCGGCCAAGAACGGCGGTTCGACCGAGGGCTCCAAATGCGCCTTGGTCTACGGCCAGATGAACGAGCCCCCCGGCGCCCGCGCCCGCGTCGCCCTGACCGGCCTGGCCCAGGCCGAGTACTTCCGCGACGAGGAAGGCAAGGACGTGCTGCTGTTCGTCGATAACATCTTCCGCTTCACGCAAGCCGGTTCGGAAATGTCGGCTCTGCTGGGCCGCATCCCGTCGGCCGTGGGCTATCAGCCGACGCTGGCCACCGAGATGGGCAACCTGCAAGAACGCATCACCTCGACCAAGAAGGGCTCGATCACCTCGATCCAGGCCATCTACGTTCCGGCTGACGACCTGACCGACCCGGCCCCGGCCGCTTCGTTCGCCCACCTGGACGCCAAGACCGTTCTGTCGCGTGACATCGCCGCCCAGGCTATCTTCCCGGCCGTGGATCCGCTGGACTCGACCTCGCGGATCATGGACCCGCTGGTCATCGGTGAAGAGCACTACCGCGTCGCCCGTTCGGTTCAGGAAGTCCTGCAGCAGTACAAGGCCCTGAAGGACATCATCGCCATCCTGGGCATGGACGAGCTGTCGGAAGAGGACAAGCTGGTCGTCTCGCGCGCCCGCAAGATCTCGCGCTTCCTGTCGCAGCCGTTCTTCGTGGCTGAGCAGTTCACCAACTCGCCCGGCAAGTTCGTCTCGCTGGAAGACACGATCCGCTCGTTCAAGGGCATCGTGGCCGGTGAATACGACCACCTGCCGGAAGCGGCCTTCTACATGGTCGGCGCCATCGAGGAAGCCGTCGAGAAGGCCCAGAAGCTGGCCGCGGAAGCCTGATCATGGCCGGCAAGCTGAGCTTCTCCCTCGTCTCGCCTGAACGTGAGGTCTTCTCGGGCCTCGTGGACCAGGTCGACGCGCCGGGCGTCGAGGGCGACTTCGGCGTCCTGGCCGACCACGCGCCTTTCATGACCGCCCTGCGCGAAGGTATGGTCACGGTCATCGACGGCGGTTCGCGCCGCCAGTTCGAGGTCCACGGCGGCTTCGCCGACGTGACCCCGGCGGGCCTGACCATCCTGGCTGAAAAAGCCTCGGAAGTGGCCGCGGCCTGACGGCGGCCATGACGGGGTCGGGCATGGTTCTGATCCTGGCATGGACCGGCGCCATCCTCGGTCCGGTCGTCTGCATTCTTTTGATCCGGCGGTTGCTGCGCGACCGCCGGATTTTTCTTGGCTGGACACTCGCGGGGTTCGCCGCCGTCGGATGGGGCCTCGGCGTCTGGGCCTTCCTGGTCGAACCCGCCACCCTGACGGTCCGCCATGTGACCGTGGAAAGCGCGGCCTGGAGCGGCCCGCCGCTGCGCATCGGCGTCATCTCCGACACCCACGTCGCCGCGCCTCACACGGATGTCGAGCGGGTTCGCCGGCTGGTCGCCCGCATGAACGCCGAGCATCCGGACGTGGTCGTCCTGCTGGGCGACTATGCGGGCGGGCATGAGCCGGCGGCGACGCGCGCACAGCCGGAACAGTCCGAAATCCTGCAGGGCGTCGAGGCGTTCGCGGGGCTGCGCAGCCCGTTGGGGACCTATGGAGTGCTGGGCAACCATGACTCCTGGTTCGACGACGCGGCCATCGCCGCCGCCTTGCGCCGCGCGGATGTGATGGTCCTGGACAATACCGCCCGTTCCGTCGCCCGCCCCGGCGGCGCCTTCTGGATCGGCGGTCTCGCCGACATGCATTCCCCGCGCGAACCGCCGCTGGTGAACGCGACCCTGCGCCAGGTGAGCGACACTTCGCCGGTGATCCTGCTGACCCATTGGCCGGACCCGTTCGTCGAGGTTCCCGGACGCGTCGCCCTGACCCTGGCGGGCCATACCCACTGTGGTCAGGTGAACTTGCCGGTGTTCGGCCGGCTGGCGCATGCCTCGCGAATGGCGGAGCGCTGGCCCTGCGGTCTGTACGACGCGGGCGGGCGCAAGCTGTTCGTCACGGGCGGGGTCGGGGTGTCGATCCTGCCCGTCCGTTTCCGAGCGCCGCCCGAGATCGTGGTGATCACCTTGCGCGCCCCGGCTCTTGACCCCCGCGCCCGGCGCCCTAGATAGCCCCTGCAAGACGAGGCCACGTCCTCGCCCCCGCGTTCAGGCGCCGGGTCAAGTCCGGGACGGCCCGGCCCTTTGCAAGGAGGGCCGCAACCCATGGCCTGGATCTATCTTCTCATCGCCGGCCTGCTCGAGATCGTGTGGGCCTATTTCATGAAGCAGTCGCACGGCTTCACCCGCCTGTGGCCCAGTGTCGCCACGCTCGGCTTCATGACCGTCAGCTTCGCCCTGCTGTCCATCTCCATGAAGACCCTGCCCATGGGTACGGCCTACGTGATGTGGACCGGCATCGGCGCGGTCGGGGCCTTCGTCGTCGGCGTGGTCCTGCTGGGCGAGCAGATCAACCCGCTGCGCATCCTGGCGGCGGTGCTGGTGCTGTCGGGCCTGGTGTTGTTCCGCCTGGCGCCGGGCGGCGGCGCCCACTGACGTTGCGGTGGGACGGGGCGGGTGTCAGGGTCTCTCGAGGGAGGCCCCGATGCTCGAACTCCGTCCCAACTGCGAATGCTGCGACCGCGATCTGCCGTTCGATAGCGCCGACGCCCGCATCTGCACCTTTGAGTGCACCTTTTGCGCCGACTGCGTGGAGACGCGGCTGAAGGGCGTCTGCCCGAACTGCGGCGGCGGGTTCGTGACCCGACCGATCCGGCCCGCGCATCTGCTGGCGAAATATCCGGCCTCCACCGCGCGGTTGCTCAAGCCCGAGGGCTGCGTGGCGGCCTAGATCAGCAGCGCTGCGAAGGTCGACACCACCTGCTCATAGGCCGCCCGCTTGAACGGCACGATCAGGTCGGGCGCCTCGTCCAGACGGCCCCAGCGCCAGGCGTCGAACTCGATCTCGTCGTGTTGCTCCAGGTCGATCTCGGACTCCGCGCCGGTGAAGCGGAAGGCGAACCATTTCTGCTTCTGGCCTTTCCAGCCGCGGGCCTGCTTCGAGCCGCCGTAGCCTTCGGGGAAATCATAGGCGATCCATTGGCTGATCTCGCCGATCAGTTCCGCCGAGACCACGCCGGTCTCCTCGGCCAGTTCGCGGCGGGCGGCGGTCTCATAGTCCTCGCCGTCATCCACGCCGCCCTGCGGGAACTGCCAGTTGTGAGGTTCCGGCGTCCCGGCCCGCCGCCCGTACCAGACGCGTCCGTCCGGATGGAACAGCACGACGCCGACGTTGGGGCGGTAGAGGGACAGGTCGGTCATGGGGCCCGAGGCAATAGGGAATTGGCAGTGGGGCTTTGTAGCAGGTCGTTCGGCCGCGGCCCTACGGCCTTACCGTCCCGGCCGCTGCGTCATCGCGCTCGCCGGAGCCAGCTGCAGTCCGCGCGCTTCCAGGCCGGCGGTCCAGCGGGCCACGGCCTCGACCGTCACCGGATAGCTGAAGCCCGTGCCCATGGCCTGCCCGCGCGCCTTGGCGAGGGCCTCCAGCGCGTTCAACTGGCCGACGATGGAGGCCGGGGTCTGTTCCTCGTCGATGACGCGGTTGGCGCTGGCGCGGGCCCAGGCGCCCGGTTTGCGGCTCATGGAGCCGTCATCGATGAAGGCGAGGCCGCGCGCGCGCAGCATGCCCATGAAGGCGTTCATGCCCTCGTCCGAGGTCTGGAAGCGGTCGCCGAGATAGTTGGTCACGGCGAAATAGCCGGTGGCGCGGCTGAGCAGCCAGTTCATCTTGGCCGTCACATCGGCGGCGTCGGCCGAGGACAGCAGGGTGTAGGGGCCGGGATCGTTCGACGGATAGCCGGTGGGCTCCATCGGCATCTCGATCATCACCTCGTGGCCCTGGGCGCGGGCCAGGTCGATCCAGCCCTGCAGGCCCTCGGCATAGGGGACGAAGCTCAGCGTCACCTCGGCGGGCAGGCGCTCGATGGCGGCGCGGGTGGTGACGGCGTTGAGGCCGAGACCGCCGACCACCACGGCCACGCGGGGGCGGCCGTTGGCGCTGAACGGGCGGGCGTAGGCCTGGGCGGGCACGCGGCCGTCGCTGGCGATGCGCGGCAGGATGCCGTCCGGACCCGGCTGGTGCAGGCCGGCGATGGGCGCCTGGGTCAGGGGCTGGGCGGCGATGCGCGGGGCGGTTACCGGCGCGCCGTCGCCCGATACGCTGGCGCCGTCGGGCAGGGTGATCATGGCCTGGCCCATGGCCGACGGATCCAGCGTCCCGTCGCCGGTCATCAGGTCCTCATAGGCCCCGCCGTTCATCGAGAAGGCGTCCAGTCCGGACGGGGCGGGCGCGCCGGCGGCGGCCTCCCGCTTCAGGGTGGCGCGGGCCGAGGGCGCGCCGGCGCGCGGATCGCCCAGCACGGTGATGAACAGGGCGGCGGCGGCGAGCAGCAGCAGGCCCGCGCCGGCGACCGCGACCGGCGGCTTCTTCAGCACGCGGCCGAGCGGCGCGAGGCGGTCGCGCAGGGGAATCTTCACCGGCGGAGCTCCGGCGGTGGCGGCGAGGGCGGACTGGCGCTTGGCGAACATGGACAGGTGAGCACGCTCGATGGGCGGGACCCGCGCGCGCGGACCCCTTCGAGGCTCACATTGCCGAGCGCCGGTTAAGAAACCCTAACGGCGCGTTAGCCATGTGCGGGCTTATTCGCCGGGGCTTCCCGCCGCGCCGTTGTCGGCCAGAACCGTGCCGGGCGCCGAGGTGACGATGCCCTCCGGGGCCGCCGCCAGCCGGGTCAGCTGACCGCCCGCGCGCAGCACGTCGAAGGCGCGCTCCAGCTGGTAGTCCTTGTCCTTGTCATAGGCCTCGCCCGGGGCCTCGTGCGGCACGTGGGCGCCCTTGCGCTCGGCGCCGATGGAGGCGTCCAGCGCCGTGGCGTAGGCCGCCTCGGAATAGATGAAGCTGGAGCGCGAGATGATGCGCGCCTCGGCCTCCGAGCGGGCCACCTCCAGATCCGGCTCGATGCCGATCTTCTGGATCGAGGCGCCGGACGGCGTGTAATAGCGGGCCGTGGTGATCGACAGGGCGCCGTCGGCGCCGTTGCGCAGCGGGATCACCGTCTGCACCGAACCCTTGCCGAAGCTGGTCAGGCCCACGACCGTAGCGCGCTGGTGGTCCTTCAGAGCGCCGGCGACGATCTCCGAAGCCGAGGCCGAGCCGTAGTTGATCAGCACCACCAGCGGCAGGCCGTTGGTCAGGTCGCCCGCGGTCGCGGCGTAGCGCTGAATCTGGTCCGGCTTGCGCCCGCGCTGGCTGACGATCTCGCCGCGTTCCAGGAAGGCGTCCGACACGGCGATGGCCGCGTCCAGCAGGCCGCCGCCGTTGTTGCGCAGGTCCAGGACATAGCCCTTCAGCGCCGGGTTCTCGGTCTTGAGTTTGGCGATCGTCTCGCTGAGTTCGCGGCCGGTGTTCTCGTTGAAGGTCGAGACGCGCAGATAGCCGAACTCGCCCTCGACGCGGCCGGTGACGGATTCGATGCGGATCACTTCGCGGGTCAGGGTCACCTCGCGCGGCTCTTCGCCGTCACGCAGGAAGGTGACCTTGACCGTCGTGCCCACGGCGCCGCGCAGCTTGTCGGAGACCTGGCTGACGGTCAGGCCTGAGGCGCTCTGGCCGTCGATGGCCGAGATGACGTCGCCGGCGTTGACGCCCGCGCGGGCGGCGGGGCCGCCGTCCATCGGGGAGATGATCTTCACCAGCCCGCCTTCCGACGAGATGGTCAGGCCGACGCCCGAATAATGGCCCTCGGTGCGCTCGCGCAGATCGCCGTAGCCTTCCGGCGGCAGATAGTTGGAGTGGGGGTCCAGCGCCCCCATCATGCCCTGCAGCGCCGCCTCGATCAGCTTCTTGTCATCGACCGGCACGACATAGGCCTGCTCGACGATGCCCAGCACGTCGCCGAACAGGCCGATCATGCGGAAGGCTTCGTTGCGCGGGGTCTGACCGGCGGCGGTCGCGGCCCCCAAGCCGACCACGGTGGCGGCGGCGGCGCCGATCATCAGCAGCTTGCGCATTCGTCTTCTTCTCAGCGGACCGGGGAGGCGGTCTTACAGGGCGGCAGTTAGGTCCCGGGCAACGACGAAATCGTGGCCGATCCGGGGACGGTCGATAAAATCAGCGTCATCGGCGGATGGGAAGCGGATTCGCCCGTCCGGGGCCCGGTCGCGGGTCAATTCAGCCAAGGCGCCGGATCGACCGCGCGTTCGTCGCGCCGCAGCTCGAACCAGACCTCGCCGTCAGGGGCGGTGCGGCCCACGGCCTGGCCATCCGAGACCCGGATCCCGGTCTCGACCGAAACCTCCTCCAGCCCGGCGATGACGGCGCGCCAGCCAGGCCCCAGGTCGACGATCACCACCTGCCCCCAACCCGACAGCGGTCCGGCGAAGACCACGCGTCCGGCGGCGGGCGCACGGGCCTCCAGCTGATCCGCACTCCAGCGCCATCCGTTCGAGCCGCGCCCGAAGCGGGTCGAGGGCGCGCCTTCGACCGGGGCGGTCAGGCGGCTGCGCCCCGCGGGCAGGCGCGCCACCGTCGTCGGCGCGTCGGTCTCTGGTGCAGGCACGGCGGCGCCGAGCGCGTTCAGCCGGGCTTCCAGCGCGCGGCCCGCCCGCTCCGCCTGCACGGCCTCGGCGCGCAACACCGCCTGCAGCGCCGTCTTGCGCGCCGACAGGCTTTCGATCTCGCCGCGCCGGTCGCCCCGCGCGCTCTCGGTGGTGAACAGCTGCTCGCTGTTCAGGGCCGCCAGCCGCCGGATGCGGGTCAGCTCGGCCTGCTGGTCCGCCAGGGCCCTGGCCCGGGTTTGCAGCTCGGGGGCGATAGCGCGCATCAGGATGGAGGCCCGCACCGCGTCCACCGCCTTGTCGGCGGGCACCAGCAGGGGCGGGGGCGGCTTGCGGCTCATCATCTGCAGGGCCGACAGCAGCCGGGCCTGACGCCCGCGCGCCAGCGCCAGGCGGGCGACCAGCTCGCTCTCGCGCTGACCCAGTTCGCGCAGCCGCGTCCGCTGAGCGGTGATCAGCTGGTCGTCGGCGCTGACGGCGGCGGTCAGGCGGCCCAGCTCGCGTTCCAGGGTCACGATCTCGGCCGCCGCGTCGTCGGCCTCGGCCCTCAGGCGGCGCGCGCGCGCCTGCTCGTCCCGGAACTCGGCCTGCAGACGCGCGACCTCGCCTCGGTCCTGCGGCGTCGCTGCGGCGACGGGCAGGGCGATCAGGCCGGCTATTGTGATGGCGATCAGGGGACGCATCAGACCACTTTTGCTTCGGATTGCTCCAATCCGAATCCAAAAAATGGTCCGGCATAATTCTAGAGCGAAATCTGAGCCCGGATGCTGCGCATCCGAACCGATTTCGCTCTAGTCCCGATGGTAGGGCGATCCGGCCAGGATGGTCACGGCGCGATACAACTGTTCCGCCAGCATCGCCCGCGCCAGCGCGTGCGGCCAGGTCTGGGGCCCGAAGGCCAGGGTCGATCCGGCCGCTTCGCGCACGCTGGCGTCGAGTCCGTCGGCTCCGCCGATGGCGAACACCAGCCGCCGCTCGCCCCGGTCCCGGAGCAGGGCGATATGGTCGGCGAAGGCGCGGCTGGAGAAGGTCTTGCCGCGTTCGTCGCAGGCGATCAGATGCGCACCCTCGGCGGCCTTGAGGATCAGCTCGGCCTCCGGCGTCTTGCCCGGCTTGCGGGGCTCCAGATCGATCAGCTCCAGCGGCCCGAGCCCCAGCGCCCGGCCCGCCAGGGTGGCGCGCTGGGCGTAGTCCTCGGCCAGCATGGCTTCAGGGCCGCGCCCCGGCTTGCCGATCGCGATGACGCCCAGCTTCATGGTCGATCAGGGGATCAGGCGCGGCTGTCGGTGCGGTGGCCGCTCTCGACCGACCAGATCTTCTCGATGTTGTAGAAGGCGCGCACTTCCGGGCGGAACAGGTGGACGATCACGTCGCCGCCGTCCAGCAGCACCCAGTCGCAGTGCGGCAGGCCGGAAACCTTGACCTTGCCCAGGCCCTTTTCCTTCATCAGCCGCTGCAGGTGGTCGGCCAGGGCGCCGACGTGGCGGTGCGAGCGGCCCGAAGCCACGATCATGGCGTCGGACATGGGGCTTTTGCCGCGCAGGTCGATCAGGACGATGTCCTGCGCCTTGTCGTCGTCAAGCTTGCCCAGAATGGCGTTCTCGAGGTCCGTCAGGCCGACGGGGAGGGGAGCCTGCTGACCGTCTTCGGAGTGGACGGGTTCGATCTCGTCCATCTCGTGCGCCGTGTTGGAGACGGCGTCATCGTGCGCGTCATACGCGGTAGAGGGGGTCAGCGGAGGGCTCCGGGGGTCGTTACTAAAGCGGCAGTCTAGCACGGACGGCCCCCGCCGTCACGCACCGCGGCTCTTGGCGGCCGCGCGCAACGCCGTGGACGAGCGCGGATTGAGCGGCGCGGTCAGATAGGTCCAGGCCGGAGCCTCCATCGACGACAGCAGCCGGGCCTTCTGGGCGGGCACGCGGGCGTCGGCGAAGCGGGCCGCCGCCGGTGCGGTGCGGCTGTCCAGCAACGAGCCCGGGCGGGCGATGACCGCCACCGGCATCAGCCGCATGATGTCGGTCCAGCCGCGCCATTTGTGGAAGCTGGCCAGGTTGTCCGAGCCCATCAGCCAGACGAAATCCACCCCCGGATGGCGGGCGACGAGGGCGCGCAAGGTGTCGATGGTCCACTGGGTGCCCAACCGCGTCTCGACATCGGAGACGATCATCGACGGGCCGGAGGCCGCCAGCCGGGCCGCCTGTGCGGCGGAGGCCATGCGCTCGGCCAGCGGGGCGCTGTCGCGGGCGTCCTTCAGCGGATTCTGCGGCGACACCAGCCAGACCACCCGGTCCAGCCCCAACCGCCGCAGGGCCGTTTCGGCGACATGGGCGTGACCGTCGTGGGCGGGATTGAACGAGCCGCCGAACAGGCCGACCGACATGCCGGGGCGCAGGTCCAGGCCATCGCGCAGCGCCCCCCTGCGGGGGCCGGCGATCTTCGGCGCGGGACCGGCGTGGAAGAAGGGCAAGGCGGGCTCGCGCGACTTATGCTCATCCGCGCCCTAACACGCCGGATCGTCCGTGTCGCCTCAGTTTCGCTGCCTGTCATCGATGCTGACAGCAGGGTGGCGGCAGCCCTGGCGCAACTTGGTCTCCACAGGGAGGCTTCCATGGCTGACGCATCGCTTCGCCCCGGCCGGAGCGTCCTGAAGGCCGCAGCCGGCCTCGCCGCCGCGCCCGCCCTGGTCGCCGTTCCGGTGCGCGCCCAAGTCCCGGCGCGCGCGAGCGAGTTCGACTTCCCGTCCGGCGAGTGGCGCATCCGGAACCGGCGCCTCAAGGCTCCGGGCGACTGGGACCAGATCACCGCCACGAGCTGCCGCTGGCGTCAGGGCGCCTCCCGCGACGGCGGCGCGACCTGGGACTGGAACTGGATCATGCAGTGGAGCCGGGTCGCCTAGGCCCTTTCACCGGGCGCCTCGCTGGTGCTTCAAGGCGCCCAGCCTCCGGGGGTCTCGACCACGCCCTCGTCCTCGTCGTCCACCCGGGTCAGTTCGCCGCGCGTCTTGCGCACCTCGTTCCAGGCCGCGCGCAGCAGCGGGGTCACGCCCTCGCCGGACACGCCGGACACCAGGAACGGGCGCTTGCCCGATACGGCCTCCAGCTCGGCGGCCTTGGCGTCGCGCTCTTCCGGCGACAGGGCGTCGATCTTGTTCAACGCCAGCAATTCCGTTTTGTCGGCCAGGCCTTCGCCATAGGCGTCCAATTCGCCCCGGATGATCCGATACGCTCCGGCCACGTCCTCCTGCGTCCCGTCGATCAAGTGGATCAGCGAGGCCGAGCGCTCGACGTGGCCCAGGAAGCGGGTGCCCAGACCCGCGCCCTCGTTGGCGCCCTCGATCAGGCCCGGGATATCGGCGATGACGAAACGCTCGGTGGGCGAGAGATC
>Ga0307406_10000876_pt1 | contig 16927 bp, 11 predicted proteins | sample 322Cmetagenome_3_FD_203706 | JGI IMG/M metagenome (GOLD analysis project Ga0307406, IMG submission 203706) | Maize rhizosphere microbial communities from greenhouse at UC Davis, California, United States - 322HYB-C-2 | ecosystem: Host-associated > Plants > Roots > Rhizosphere > Soil | place...
TCGGTGGCAAGTCCGGCAAGCGTGCCGGTATAGGCGACCCCTTCCACCGCGCCTCCGCCGGTGATCGGATCGGCGGTGAACGCAGGCGCGTCGTTTACCGGCGTGACGGTAACTGTAGCCGTAGCGACCGCATTGCCCTCGTAGCCGTCGGAGATCGTGTAGGCGAAGGCATCGATGCCGGACCAGTTTGGCGCCGGAGTGTAGGTGACATTGCTCCCACTGATCGCTACGGAGCCGTGCTCGCCTTGCGCCACGGACACTATCGTGAGGCTATCGCCATCGGCATCCGAATCGTTCGCCTTCACCGGGATGGTGGCGACGTTGTCTTCTGCGATCGTCGCGAAATCGTCGGTGGCCATTGGAAGCGCGCGGACGACGATCGTGCCACTCGTGGCGAGACCGGAGGTATTCCAGACCAGCCCGGCGGCCAGTGGCGGCAGATTGATGGTGGCGAAGGAACCGGTTCGCGCGGCGGCACTGAAAAGCTGGAATGAATCACCCGCGGCAAGCGCTGTAGGTCCGGTAGAGATCACCTCAAGCGTGCCGCCGTAGGTGACAGTTGTGAGGCCCTGCACCTTGTCGTTGCTGAGGGTGGTTCCCGCCTTGCCGAGCTCCATGCGAGTGGTGCCGGCGAGCGAGAGGGTATTGGTGATGGAGAAGGCAGCGATGGAATTGAAGCCAGGCGACAAGGTGCCGCCGGCGGCGATGGTCGTCCCACCCTTGACGTTTCCGGAGCCGCCGAGGATAGCACCGGAATTCACGGTGACGGTGCTGCCGACCGCGGTGGAGCCGTTCACGAGAAGCGTGCCGGCATTGACGATGGTGGGCTTGGCGTAGGTATTGGTCGCACCGAGCGCGAGCACGCCGGGGCCTGCCTTGATCAGCGTCGCCGCGGCAGCATCGCCGCTGGGCGCGGTCCTGATTACCGAAGAGATGTCGAGATCGATGCCGGACGCGGTGCTACCCGCGGCAACCGTGAAGGTGGTGCTCCCCTGGCGCAGTGGCGAAAGCGCCACGCCACTGATGGTGGAGATCGTGGCGGAAGGGAACGCATTGAGCGAGGAAGCGCCGCCGAAGAAGTCGAGGTTACCGGTAGTAAGGCCTGTGATGGCGCCGCCTGTTAGGTTGATGGCGGCATTTCCGAGCGTCTGGTTGGACGCGGTGTTCACGTTGAGCGTGCCGCCGTCGAGATTGATCGTGGTGAGCGAGCTCGCGCCGCCGCTGTAGCCGGTGGCATCGCCGATGGAGAGCCTGAGGGTACCACCGGCATTGACGGTGACGGCTCCCCGGATGGTGCCATTGCTGCCACCGCCTCCGCTCAAATTGAGAACACCGCCATTGATAACAGTTCCTCCGGTGAAGGTCTGCTGGACGGACAAGGCGGCAGTGCCAGCGCCGGATTTCACGAGACCTCCCGTGCCGGAAATGACGCCCGATATCGTGAGATTGCCCGCGCCATCGAGCATGAGCGTGTTTCCTCCTGTCGCGACGGTGCCGCTCACGGTGAGGGTGCCCGCATCACTGATGAAGGACTGCGGTGCGGTCAGGGTGGAAGCGATGGCCCAAGCGTTGTTGCCCGTTTGATTCAGCAGGCCCCACTGGAGCGTCACGGCATTTCCCGCGAGGCTGAAGCCGCCATTGGCGAAGACGATCCGGCCAACGGACGTAAGAAGATTGTTCGTCGAGCTCGGGCGAGTGGTGCCGGAGAACGTGATCACCTGTCCGTTGTCCGGGGCGACGCCGCTCCAATTCGCCGCGGTGCTCCATTGGCTATCGCCGCCAGCGCCGTTCCATTGGCTGGTGCCAGCGAGACCGACGCTGATCGATCCGGTGGTCGCGAGGTCGGCGGTGTTCCAAACCAAGCCCACGGGAAGCAGCGGCAGGCTCAACGATGAGAAGGACCCCGAATACCCCGTGGCGCTGAACAACTGGAAGCTATCGCCCGAAGCAAAGGCGTTGGCTCCGGTGGCATCCACCACAAGCGAACCCGCGAAAGCCAGTGCACCGCCGCTAACGACCAGCCGGCCACTTGCAGGCGAGCCACCTTTGTTAAGAGAGATCCGCAGGGTGCCAGCAAGCGAGGCGCTGGAAACGGTCAGCGTCCCCGTGCCGAGGGAAACAGTGCTACCGGACGACGCGGTCAACGCACCAGACGTCGTTTGATCAAATCCCCTCAGCGACAAGGTGGCTCCGGACGAGACCGGCAGCGCAGCAGCCGCCCCCACGCAATTGGACACACCGCAGAGAACTGAGCCTTCCAGTGCCTTCACCGCGACGTTGCCGGAAGTCGCGGCACCGGTGAGAAGAATCGAACCAGCGCCACGCTTGTAGAAGCCAAGGGAGCCCGCGTTCAGGCTTCCTTGAACGATTAGATCGCCGGTCGCAGTGGCGACTCCTGAGTCAACCTGCACGGACATGCCGTAGCCGGAACTGACCAGCTGGATGTTCGGATCGAGCACGGAGCCCGACGCTTCCGCCTTGCACCAGAGGCCGGTGCCATTGACGTCGAAGATGCCGATCTTCGCAACGCCCGATCCATATTGGCGGATCGTGGTCGCTGCGGATTGGAGAACGATCTGACCGCTGGAGTTGTAGGTCCTTCCTCCTGCCAGATAAAAGCCGGTAGTGGCCGCTGCACCATCACCCGAGATCACGAGGTTCGTATTCGCGTAGCCTCCTCCTGTGTTGTAGCCGATCCTCAAGGTAGCTCCCTTGGCGACCGAATACGGAGTATCTCCCGACTTCGCCTGAACCTCCAGCGTGCCCGAGCTGACGCGGGCGGTGCCGGTGAAGGTATTGGTCCCGGTCAGCACTAGAGTTCCCGAGCCCATCTTGTTGAAGCCCTTCGTGCCAGCGACCACCGCTCCGATCGTAGTCGAGGTTTTCACCGCCAGGTTGGGAGTTCCAGTGGCGTCGAGGGTCAAGGTTCCGGTGGTGCCACGGTTGAGGGTCCAACCGTGTTGAGGAGAATCCAAGTCATCGAAGAGCATCGTCCCCACGGTGCGCGCGTCATCGAGGGTGACGGTGCGGTTGGCGGAAAGGGAGAGGGTACTGAAATCCGCGGCGGCATCGGTTCCTCCCGCGATGGCACCACCATCCCAATTGCCAGCGGTTGCCCACGAACCACCACTCGCATTCGTCCACACGCCGGAACCTGCCGGCGACGCGATCAGCAGCGTGGCCGGAGCACTGGTCACGCCATTGGCCGTCACGGTGTAGCTGCCAGCATCACCGGCACTCACGCTGGCGATCGTGTAGGTCGAGCTCGTGACACCCGGGATATCCACCCCGTCCAACTGCCACTGGTAGCTGGCCGGCACCGGTCCAATGACCGAAGCGGAAAAGGTCACGGGCAGGCCGGTCACGACCGACTGGGATTCCGGACTAACAGAAACGCTCGCCGGGCCGCTCACGTTCGCTCCAGTGAGGCTGTAGGAATCGAACGTCGCGCGATGGACGTTCGGATTGAAGGACTGCATCGCGTGGGTGAAGACGCCCGCGTGGATGGTATTGCCGAAGTTCGCGAGGGTAATGCTGTTCGCCGTGGTCCAGTTCACTCCGTCAACGGAAACGTAGCTGGTGAACAGGTTACCGGTGCGCTGGAGCTTGTACCACTTGTTAGCGCCGCCGAGATTGGACGACCAGCGGTTCGCATCACCATTGCCCTCGCGCATCGTGTCGTCTTGGAAGTAGGTGCCGCCACCGACGGAGCTGAAGAGGGCCACAAAGCGGGTGGAACTGCCATTACCCAAGGGCTCGCCGATAGTCGTGTTTGCGGTACTGCGCAGGATGATGCCCGCGCGCCAATCGCTGGCAGGAGCAATCCCGTCCGGGCTCGCGGTGGACGGCGTCATGTCCGCGAGGCGTCCGATCAAGGTGCAATCGCCGGTGACCTGCCGGCTCATCAGGTTCATGCCATCGCCCGTGATGGAGACGGTATTTCCCTGCACGCTGGCCCCGGTGGAGTAGTTGCGCATCTCCAGCGAGTTCCAGCTCCATGCGCCGAGTGCAGGATTGACGGTGGTGATGGTGATCGGCTCGGAGTCGATCGTGTAGCTGCCATTGTAAACCAGCCGCGCGCGCACCTGATTCACCGGTGCGGTCCACACCATGGAATTCAAGCCGTAAGGCACGGTGGTGTCCTGGCCGACGAAGTACCCCGCCGACTTGTCGGGCCGCGGGTAGTAGGACTTGTCGCCGGTCATGTAGAATTCCACGCGGTCGACCGTCGCGCCATTCGCCGTGACGGCGGCGCCCAGACCTGGACTGGAGTTCACGACCGTCGCATTGTTAGACGGCGAACTCATGGCGACCGTCGGCTCGCCTGATCCCGGCACCCGCGAGAAGACGGAAGCGGGCACATCGGCCAGCGCAATGCCCGGGCCCTCGTAGGTCAGGCCGATGCCGTCATTGTAAACCGTCGTATGCACGGCCGGAGGCGCGCCGCGGAAGTATTTCAACTCCACCGAGTGCTTGCCCGCAGCCAGAGCGATGCTGCCGCTCTTGAACTGGGTCGAATCGTGCAGCCCGTCGAAGTTGATGACGGTGGTGCCGTCAATGACCAGCACGCTGCCGTCTCCGGAGCGCAGCGTGAAGGCATACAAGCCGCTCGAAGCCGCATTGAAGTAGCCGGAGTAAGTGAACCCGTAGTTCGTGCGTCGCAGCCTCGGCGTGGCATCGGGGATCGCAACCGCTCCCTGGCGCACCGGCGTGAGCGAATTGAAATCCGGCAAGACCGCCCACGTGCCGGAGGCAGCTTGATAGTAGCGGTAGTTCAAGCCACCTGCGGCACCCGCGACGGCGGTCGCCGCATTCAGCGAGGCCGCCGCCGGAGTGATGAGGATGGGCGTGCTGTTGTTGTAGAAGATGTCGGAAATCGTCAGCCGCACGTACGGCGTGGTGATGCTGCCGAGGTTGAGCATTTTCTGCCGGATGTTCGGCTCGGTCTCGTTGAAGGTCAGCGCGGCCGATCCCGTGTAGGAGGAGTTGTTGAAGACCTCGATCTTGTACCCGAGTTGCGGAGAACTGGTCAGCGGCATGTCCCACTTCACCAGCAACTGCGAACCGTACATCGTGGCGGACGAGCTGCTGACCACGATGGGATCGAAGGTCGGCAACGCCGGCTGACCGCTGAGCGTGACCGTGAGCGGCACATTGTAGGACGAGCTGTAAGTCGGTCCCACCTGCGATCTCGCGGCAGTGTTGCCCTCGATCAGCGAGACAAGTCCGCGCGAGGTGAACTGGATCTGGTTCGCCCGCTGCCATGCACCGTCCTTGTGGTAGTAGCCATTGGCGTGATCCACGGTGTAGTCGCCGGTGTAGCCCGTGAAGTTTTCCTGCCAGCCGGCCATCCCGTTCACGCCGGTGACGGCGAAGGGATACATGAAGGTGCCGAGGTGGTACCAATTCCCGCTCGCGGGCTCCTTCATCCACATCCCCTGGTAGCCCACGTGCGGCGTGCCGTCCGATGGCTGCCAGAAACGCACCACCGACCGCGTCCAGAGGCTCGGTGAAAACTGCGGCCAATACCCCTTGATCGCGCAACTGCTCCCCTCCCCGATCTGCGGATAGCCGACCATGTTTTCCCCCGCGAACACCGGGATCTGCTGTGAGTACGGCGCATAGCCGCCGCTGGCCGGCCAACAGACGTACTGCACGAGCGTCTTGGTTCCCCCGTTGTTCTGGTGAGTGTAGCCACCATAGAAGTAGCCAGAGCCACCATCGGAACTGCTCACGTAGTTCTGGTGGACGGCATCGTAGATCCCTCCGCGCACGTCCGGCGACCGGTAGTCCTGCGTGATGCAGTCGGCGTTATTCGGGACGTTGAAATAATTGTACTGGGCTGCGGCCCGCGGTGCCAAGCCCAGCAGCGAAACCGCCATCAAGCCTCCCCTCAACAATTGCCGGAGTGCCGACGCGCTGCTCCGGGCAGCTTCAGAACGTCTGCAAAGCGATCCAGTCAGGCCATGCGGCCCCAGCTTGGGACGAGAGTTCATAGAAACGAGGGAGCGTTAAACGAAGGCAGGCCGGACCAAAACGGCCCCCGGAAACACCAGAACGTCACGAAAATCGCTAATTTCAATATTTAATGCGATTTTAAACCCATTTCTACGTATAAGACCCGCCTCGCACCGTCCCGATAAACGCCAATTACCCGGTATCGAAAAACAGAAGAGCCGCCTGCCTCAGCGGCAAGCGGCTCTCGTCGGGGGGCTAATTTTATCGGTGCTCTATCCAATCTTCACCGGCGGCCATGCCCGCGATCGTGCGGCACCTTCACCTCCACGGTCTTGGTGGCGGTGTTGCCGGACTCATCCTCTGCCTCCACGGTGATCGTGTAGATCCGCTCGCTCTGGCCGGAGCGCTTGGCGCGCAGCTTCACGGTATCCTCATCCACGATCTCGAAGTCAGCAGTGCCACCATCGCTCGAGACCACCGAGACGATGCTGGTCGTCACGTCCCCGCAGGCGTCCTTCGCCTTGATGTCGAGGTTCACGGTCTTCATCTTGCCATTCGGCGGCCACAGCGAATTGGGTGTGGCCTTGAGCTTGGTGATCTCTGGCGCAACGGTATCCACCACGGTGATCGTCGTTTCGCAACTGACCGAGACGCTCGTGCCGTCGGTGACCGCCACTGAAACGGTATGCTCGCCCAGTTCCAGTTCGCCCTCGAAGGCAACCTCCGCGCTAGTGGTCGCACCACCGGAGGGCACGTTGATCGCCGGCTGTGCCTGGCCGTCGATGGTCCACACCACGACCAGCGCATCGCCATTGGAATCAGCCACATTGGCAACGAGTTCGACGGCCGTGTCATCATGGGACGTGCACTCGATCTCGCCGGCTTCCGGGCAGGTCACAGTCGGTTGACCGGTTGAAGGTACGAGCTGGGCGCGGATCTCGCCGTTGGCGTTCGCCGCAGTGTGGATGTTGATGTAGAGCTGGCCATTGATCAGGTTGGTTTCATTGGCCGCACTCAATGTTGCCGAACCGATGATCACGCCGCCATTCAATGGCACCGGCGCAAGCAGATGCTGGCCCGCGGTGATGAAATCATGAATCGGCGGAGCGGTACCGGTAACGGGTGCCGGACCGTGGATGTGCGCTGCCGTCGCCACTCCTGTCAGATTGGTGAAACCCGCGAAGGAACCGTAGCCGAGCGCCACCGAGAGCACGTTCGTATCAGTATCGTACGTGATGCCGGAAAGGATTTCTGCGCCACTGCCGGTGCCAGTCGCCGCTGGAACCTCATTTGCCGGACTCAGCCCCACCGCGGCACTCGTACCGGCGGGTGAGAGGTCGATTTGCAGGATCTCGGCGCGCAATGGGATCAGCGCTGCCAGCAGTAGCGGGGCGATCAATGAATTCGTTTTCATGGTAGGGATTGTCGTTCTCTGTTGTGTTCCGGGTGCGAGAGGCAGGCAACCGCGCCAGCCACATCCGCGCTCCCGGAATCGCCGGTTCGAGCAGTCACAGGTCCACAGAGCCAAAGCCCGGTTTTCCAAGAAACCTCGAAGATCAAGGCGCCGCTAATGCCCCCATCGCCTTTGCAATGTGCTCAACCTCGTTGCAGCGTGCGTGCGGTGCATAAAGCGACGGCATACTGATCCCGCTTAGCCGTGATCTAACAGACATCCCCGTTCCATTCCTACGGGGCACATCAACGAGACGCCCCCTTCTGTCTATCCGAGCGTACAATCCTTTTCAAATTGCAAACGGGCGCTGCAATTTGATCGGGCTGCCGAGGCGTTCATTGCTCGTGGAGTGCCCTTTTGCCGGTTCCTCCTAAACATGGTCCACAGAGGTTTTAGCTAAGGAAGCGCCGGAGACCGGGCTAAACTTAGCCTAAGCGAGATTGGCTGCCAGTTGTCCCTCGCCAGTTCGGCGCCACCCGACTGGAACGGCATGCGTACTGCGAAAGGCCCGCCGTCCGCCCAGCGTCACGAATGACTGCCCGGAGCGGCCGAAAACCGACAACCAAAATCAAACCATGAGAACGACAATCGCTGCACTGGGAGCAGCCGCTCTGGGAACCATTCTTCCTCTGACGGCCCAGGTATCGGAAACCCACAAAAAGACCGAAGTCCGGGAAAATGCGGACGGAAGTACCACCGAGAAGAAGACCACTACCACCACTACATTCTCCCCAGAGGTGAAAACCAAAGTGGTAAAGTACTTCGAACCTCATAAGACGGCCCGCTTTGGCCTGCCGCCGGCGTGGGTGACCAAGTTCAAGGTTAAGGAAATTCCCGCTGCATGGAGGACGTCCACGATTGCCCCGGGCGTCGTGATCACCGAGAAGGAGCGCCCGTATCTGGTGGATGCTCCTGCGGATCTGATCAGCGTCCTTCCGGCACCGGCACCTGACGTCCGCTACTACGTGGCGGGCGGAAACGTGGTCGCCGTGGACAGGGACTACAAGGTGGTGGAATCGATCAATGTTCCTTCCATCAAGATCACTGTCGATGACTGAAAGCCCTCGCGAACCCGGCCAGGACCAAGTGCCTCGCCGGGTTCCGATTATCTAACAACAACAAGCTTTTCCGCAATGGACGTATTTGCAGGTACAAAGGCATCCGCCTCATCCTGTGCATTTCGCATAGGCTAAGCTATCAAGCTCAGCCTGTGCTTTTTGCAAAGGCTGACACAACCCGCGAATAAAGCCCCCTTGACGATATAAGCAATCCAGCAAAAATAAACGATGCTATGAAACACAACACGCTCCTCGCAGCGGCCCTACTCCTCTCGATCCCCACGGGGCTCCAAGCAGGTGAAGCCGTCACCACCAATACCCAGTCCTACTCGCCGCCGGTGACTACCCAGCACCAAGGCTGGTATCTGGGTGCGGGTGTGGACTACCTCGTCGATTCTGAAGAGCCGTTCTACAATGGCCACCTCGGATACGACTTCGGCAACGGCTCTTCGTTGTTCATTGAGTCCGGTTGGATCGGCGAGGAAGAGGATCCCTCATTCCTGTTCCCCTTCGCCGCCGATCTCGACATCGTGCCGATCACGGTCAACTACAAGTACGAGTGGATGTTCACCGACGCCTTCGGCCTCTACGTCGGTGCCGGCCTCGGTGCTTCGAACGTCGACGTCAGCGTTGGACCGGTGAGTGACGACGAATGGGTTTTCACTGCCCAAGCCTTCGCCGGCCTGGTTTACAACGTGACTCCAAACTTCGAGATCTATGCGGGTGCGCGCTACCTGTGGCTGGACGATATCAGCCTCGCTGGTGCGAACATCGACGACCTCGACGACGTCGGTGTCGGCGCCGGTATCCGCTTCAATTTCTGACGGGTAATTCGGTTCGTATCGCGAAGCCATTCCCTAACCGGGGAATGGCTTCCTCTTTTTGGTAGCATGGTGCTTGCGAGTGCGGACCTCCACCAACTCCCAGCACCCGTCGCCGTATTCATCGGCCTGATCGCCTTGCTTGGCGGCGTCGGAATCTGCACGACGGCGAGGAGAATTGCACAGCCACTTGCCGCGCCTTTCCACGATCCATGTTCGGTCAACCGGCCTTGGACTTCTTCCGGTGCCGGACTGCCAACGCGGTACCGATGACGGCCAGCTTCAGCAGCCGTGGATGCTGCGATCTGAACCGGCTTAATCTCGCGACCGAGGTTCGTAGAAGAGTTGAACTCTGGATGATCGCATGAGCCTTCGTCTTGATCGCCAAACCCAGCGACCATCCGGCGATCACCGGCATGAGCGCTCCCGTCGTCCATACGAGCGGTCCCGGATCTGCACTTCCCGCGGGCACTGGAGCACCTAAACCTTCGGAAAGCGGCGGTTCGATCGTCTCAACCCGCCCCGATGAAGGTGCAAGAACCGGCGCCGGTTCTTCAGCATCGCCCACCCTGACTGCATCGCGATCCGGGACAATGGATCTTCCTCGTTGAAGGGTCGCTACCTGGGTGAACTCCGCTCCGAAAAGCAGAATGATTGACGAGTAATAAACCCACAAGAGCACGAGTGCGAGGGCGCCGGTCGCGCCGTATGCGGATGCGGTGGCTTCGCGGCCGAGATACCAGCCCATCACAAACTTCCCGATGGTGAACAAGGCGGCAGTGAAGACCGCGCCAAGAAAGACATCCCTCCAGGAGATCCGCACATCGGGTAAAAGCTTGAAGATCGCAGCAAAGAGCGCGGCGATGATCAGGAACGAAGCGATACCGCTGATCACGGCCCAGACGACGGGAGGAAGACTGAGAATGGAACCTACGTATTCGCTGAGACCTTGCAGAATCGCGGAAGCGACCATCGATGTCAGCAGCAGGAACCCCGTTCCCAAGACCATGGCGAAGGAAAGGAAACGATCCTTCACTAGGCCCTTCCAGCCCCGGCCGCTGCGTCGTTTCACGCCCCACACCGTATTGAGCGCGTCCTGGAGCTGACCGAATACGCCACCAGCCCCGAAAAGCAGCATCGCGATACCAATCACTGAAGCCACCACGTTCTTCTCCGGTTTGCGAGCGTGGGCAATCATGTCTTGCAAGGCCGTGGCACCTGCCGCGCCCAAGCTGCCGCGCAGGTAATCGTCCAACTGTCCACGCACCGCCTCGTCCCCCAAAACCCATCCGGCCACGGCGACGGCAATCAGCAAGAGTGGCGCGAGCGAAAAGGCGGCGTAATAGGACAGCGCTGCACTGAGCCGCAGGGCTTCATCGTCCATGAACTCCACGGCCGTCTGTCGCAGGACCTTCCAATATGAGATCATCGCAGAAGCAGGATGGTTCGATCGTCAGATGCCACCGGCCGCCACAAGAGCGATCTCGCGGGTGTCCGAACGATCCTTGTCAGCCACATAGTCGAAAGGAGCGGTCTCCACTCCTCCCGAGGGAAAATTTACCGCAATGAGCTGATCTCCCTCGGCCACGTAGTAGGTGACGTCCGGCGAGGACTCTAGTTTCTCCTCCGAGCGGATCAGACAGCCCCCTTCCCAGTCCTCGATGACCTCCGCAGCCGGCAACACCACGATGCCTTCATTCGATCTCCTGATATAAACTCCCGTGTCCATGGTCCGGATGAATCGCAAATGGCGTACCAACACGGCAGGCCCCGATCGTGCTGGAGGTGCTGCCATGAAAGCCAACAGACCCCTCACCGAAATCACTGTCGAGTTTTGCGACCATTCCGAGCAGCCCTTGTGTGAGGGCTACCGCTCCACCGAAGGCACCGCTCCAATCCCGTCGGTTGGCGACACGTTCCAAGGAGCCCGGTCACAATCCATCGATGCGAGTCCCACTTTCGTGGTTGAGCGCCGGCATTTCCAGATCGCTGCCGGTGGACTCACCGTTCGCGTTTATGGCCGGGACATCCAGGCAACAGGCGGATTGTAGATTCGCCCTCGAAGCTGGCGCAATTTGCAAGTGGCCCGCACCACTGGCACGAGCCCGGCCTTGCAAGCACGCCCGGTCTCGTCAGCGCCTCCACTACCTTTTTGGCACACGTCTCGCGAAAGACCGTTTGCAATGAAATCACATCGATACCCACTGTCACTGTCCGTGCATCTGCTCACCGCCGCCTTGATGATCGGAGGATCGTTTGCACAAGAAGAGGACCAACAACAACCCGTGCCCGACTCCGAGAGCGCCGCACGCAAGCTTGAACGGGAAGGCACAATCGTCGAACCCGCGCCTGGCGCCAACCCAGCCCGCCCCGCGAGCAAACCGGACGCCCAGATGCAGGCCGTGCTCGATGAGCTGGCCGCTCTGGGAGGAAAGCCGATCACCGAGCTCAAGCCCGAGGATGCGCGCAAGCAACCATCACCGGCCGATGCAGTGAAGAAGCTGATGGGGAAGCAGGACAAGAAGTCCGAGAAGATCGACAAGGTGGATGACATCTCCATCGAACTCACCGGCCATGACGTGAAAGGACGCGCCTACAAGCCCGCGGGAGACGGCCCGCATCCTGTGATCCTCTACATCCATGGCGGTGGCTGGGTGATTGCAGACTTGGATACCTACGACGCTACTCCGCGGGCGCTGTGCAATGCCGCGAATGCCCTGGTGATCTCCACCGACTATCGTCACGCTCCCGAGTTCAAGTTCCCTGCCGCACATGAGGATGTCTTCGGCGCGTATCAATGGACGATGAAGAATGCCGGCCGCTGGGGTGGCGACGCCTCACGCATCGCGGTCGTAGGTGAAAGCGCCGGCGGCAACATGGCCGTCGCCCTCTCCATGATGGCGCAGGCGCAGGGAATGCAGATGCCCGTGCATCAGGTGCTCGTCTATCCGGTGGCGGATACATCGATGACCGGAGAATCCTACCGGCAGAACTTCGAGGCCAAGCCTCTGAACGGGCCGATGATGAAGTGGTTCTTCGACCACACGCTGTCGAAGCAGGAGGATAGGGAGAATCATCAGATCAACCTGCTCGCTGCCCAGACCTTGAAGGGCCTGCCGTCGACGACCGTGATCACGGCCGACATTGATCCGCTGCGATCCGAGGGAGAGGCCTTGGCCAACAAACTGGAGAGAGACGGCGTGCCGGTCGAACATCGGAACTTCGAAGGCGTCACCCACGAGTTCTTCGGCATGGGCGCCGTGGTGGACAAGGCGAACGAGGCGGTGAGCTTCGCCGCCGAGAACTTGAAGGAAGCGTTTGCAGGAAAGACGCCCGAAGCATCCGCTCCCGAGCGCATGCCGGATGCGCCGCCCGCGAACCAATAGCGGGAAAAATCCGTTTGCCCGTTCCGGTTTCAAGGCGAGCATTCCTTGGAGCCGGACGATTCCGAGTCCTACATGATCGGGATGCTTTCACGCTTTCGATCAGGACAACGTTACTCGCCCGGCTCACTTTTTTGCAGCTAGCACATGAGCAACACCCGCAAGACCATCGGCGTTTGCAGCCGTTTGCTGAAAGGCGAGCTGTCCGCGATCGAGAGCTACGATTTGTCCTTGGAACAATTCGATCGTGAGATCGAGCAGCCTTCGCTGCGGGCGATCCGCGACGCGCATCAGGTGAGCGCGGAGCGCCTCAGCGAGCAACTCGTAGGTCTGGGAGCACTGCCCGCCACCAAGCCAGGAACAGGTCCCTTCGCACAAGCCGTCGCGGAAACCACGAGCATTCTGGGGAGATTTCCAACTTTGGCTGCGCTCGAGGAAGGCGAAAAACAGACGATCGATGAATACGAACAAGCCCTCCTGAGTCCTGACGCCTCGGAAGACATCAAGATCGCGATCCGCCAAGAGCTACTTCCACCGCTCTCCGGCCACATCGCCGCGCTCGATCGACTGAGAGCCGGCTAATATTCCTACCGGGTCGATTGCGTGGCGACAGCGCTCGAATACCCGAGCCGTTCCGCGAGCGAGATCGCGTCGAAGGGCGCATGCACCTTCACGTCATTGTCGAAGTAGACGAAGACGTCCCGGCCCCGCTTCCGCTGCGGAGGAGGTGGAGTCAGTCGCTTCGCGTCCCGCGGGCTCTTCCCGGCAGCCCACGCACGGACCTTGGTCCCCCATCGATCCAATGCCTGTTTGGAATAGCCGCTGCGATAAAGCTCTTCGTCCCCATGAAGCCGGACATAGACGAAGTCCGCAGTGACGTCCTCAAGAAACGGCCACTTGCCAGCGGTATCCGCCACCACCAGGCCGATTCGATGATGTCTCAGCAAGCGGATGAAGTCCGGCGTCTCGAACGATGGATGTCGTATCTCCAGCGCGTGACGCAGCGGAGCTTCGTGCCGGGTTTTGAGAACCGCTCGTTCCGGCATGCGGCCTTCATGGTGGCGAGCAAGCTCCGCCATTTCGCCGGTGGTGCGAGGCAGGCTCTCAAAGAAGCGTTCCAGCAGATCCGGATCGAAGCGCAGGCTCGGAGGCAATTGCCATAGGAATGGCCCTAGCTTTCGACCCAGCGTCAGCACTCCGGAAGCGAAGAAGTTCGCCAGCGCTTTCTCGGTATCTTTCAGCCGCCTCAAGTGCGTGACATAGCGGCTCCCTTTGATGGCAAAGACGAAGTCATCCGGCACCGCATCATGCCACTTCTGGAAACTGGAGGCGCGCTGGAGCGAATAAAAGGTCCCGTTGATCTCAATGGAACGGACCGCCCGCGAGGCGAAGGCCAGCTCCTCGCGTTGTGGCAAGCCATCCGGATAAAAGACCTTTCGCCAGGGCGGATAGGTCCAACCCGAAATCCCGATCCTGATGTCCGCCGCCATGGCAGGAAACTCAAACGGGTTCAGCGGATGCAGAGGAATGCTGCGGAGAAGCGGGCGATTGACTCGCGACTCGCTCCCAAGCCGCCCGTATCGCGGGCCGTGCACGGTCCCAGTCGAGTGTGGAGTTTTGCCTCACCTCTTCCCAATCGGAGCGCAACGAGGGCTCGGCCGCCTCGAAGCCGGGGCCGTAACGATTCGGCCCCTCCATTCCCAAGCGATACGCTGGCCGAAAGTCCTCGAAGTCATCATTGTCCTCCGCGTAGATCTGGCTCGGATGGTTCTCGCTCCAGTAGAGTTCCTCTTCCGTGGGGCTGATAGCCGCTGCGGTGGCATGACCCGCCGCCCCACCAGCGATCGCGCCGATCACCGCTCCCGCTGCCGTGCCGACAGGACCCGCAACCGATCCGGCCGCTGCGCCCGCCAAGGCCCCAGCGGTAGCGCCCACGCCAACACCGGCAGGATGGTCGAGAGTGGAATTCGTCAGAGCATCGACGTCACGTTCTTCATCTGTTGGGTAGTCGTCCGGGATCATGGGAGAAAAGTAGGTTCCAAAGATTCTTCGCAGGGAGAATGCCAGGCATCTGCCAGCAGCATCAGCGCCCGGTTCATTCTTTCCATTCGCAAACCACGTACCAGAGAGCCGGCTCAATGTTCAATCGCAGCGCAACGGCCCGCGAGTATGCCCAACGCGAAAGCCAGGCCCACGGACACACACGGATGCTCCTTCACGAACCGGGTCATCGACTGACAACATGCGGGAACGTTGCAGCAGTCATGACCCCCTCCCGCGCTTGCCAGCCGGCGCGATTCACGGGCACGCGCAGCAGCTTCCTCGGCAGTTTCCCGTTCCACAGCGCCAGTTTGCTCAGACAACGGCGGCACCGGATCCTGCGGTGCGTTGGAAGAAAATGGATTGTTCATTGTCACGCTTCCTTGCAGCCGAAGTGCCAACGGGAAACCAATCGTCCGACCCTTGTCCCCCAGCTGAAAGCGATGCACTTTGAGTTGCGGCCCTGCAAATCGCGCGAATTCAAGGTCAGCGATCAAAGCGAAACGGCAGCGCCCAAGGATGAGTCTTCCCGCCAAGATCGGCAGCGATGACCTCCGCAGCGATAAGCGAAAAGACGATGCCGTTTCCTCCAAATCCCAGCGCGAAGTAGCACAGCGGATGATCGCGATGCGCACCGATGTATGCGAGCCCATCGCGAGTCTCGGCAAAAGTGCCGGACCACGCAAAAGCGGGCTCCCATTTCAAGGACGGCATGAGCTTTCGAAAGTGGCTTTCAAGCTTGGCGGCCTTCGCGGAAATCATGGCGTCGCGTGCTGCCGGTGTGCGGAATGGGACGTCATCGCCGCCGATCAGGATCCTGCCGTCGGCATCCTCACGAGCGTAGAGATAGGGTCGTGCCGACTCCCAGATCATCGCACCATTCCACCATCTCGCTTCTGGCGACAAAGGTTCGCTGACCAGCGCGAAGCTGCTGTTCAAGTCGACACAGCCCCGCAGGTCGATGAACTTGCCGGCCTCATAGCCCGCCGCGATTACAAGCCGCTTCGCGCGCACGACTGGACCACGGTCCGTTGGGAGAACAACGCCTCCGTGGTTCACCTCAACGGACATCACGGTGGTTCGGTCATGAACTCGCCCGCCTCGCTTCACCACTTCTGCCAAGAGCCCGTGGGTGAGCAGGTAGGGATCGACTTGAGCCGCGCGGGTGGAGTGCAGGGCACAGGGACGGTCGATGCCCAGTCGCTCGACCAGATCAGCGCGCTGCCAAAGCTCCACCGCGATCCCCGCTCGCTCGCGGGCCTCCGCTTCCGCATGGAGTCGCTTCGCATCGCGGCGGTTTGAGGCGAGGTAGATGCTATCCCTTCGAGTGAAACCGCAGGCATCAAGCCCCAGTCTTCGGACCCGTTCTTCCAGCAGAGGAATGCTCTCATAGCACGCGAGGTAAGCCGTATGGGCGAGGTCTTCTCCGTAGCGCTCCGCAAGGTCCGCCAGGTGGACATCGATCTCATACTGAAGCAGGGCAGTGCTCGCGCTGGTGCTACCGGTGGCCACGTCGCGGCGGTCCAGCACGATGACCTGATGTCCTCCGGCGGACAGCGTCTCCCCGATTAGCGCACCCGTGATCCCGGCACCGATGACCGCCACATCGCAATTCGCGTCCTGCTCCAGCGGAGGATAAAGCACCGGCAAACCATTTTTCAAAAGCCAGAACGGCTGTGAGGAAACCAGATCCATCCGCCATCATCGCATCAACGATTGCTTTTTTCCAACAACGGCAATGTCAGCGCCTCTGCTCTGTCCCGATCGGTTCTAACCTCTGCCATTTGCAGAGCCATCGATCAGATTGCAGCTGAAACTGACGCCCTTCAACGGGTTCCATCGCATCATGGCGAAAGCCCTTCGACGGCATGGCGAATGCGATCGATTGGACGATGAAACTCCAAGAACCCTCCGACCTCCTCGCCGACCAGCTTCGCGATCTCTACAGCGCGGAAGCCCAGATCATCCTGACCTCTCCCGAGCTTGCGAACCACGCCACACATCCCCGCCTCAAGCATGTTCTCGCCGATGAGGAAAAAGCCGGCCTCGGACGCAGACAGCTCCTCCAGACAATTGCCGAACGCCGTGGCTTCGATCTGGAGGGTGACATCTGCCTCGCCATGCAGGGACTGATCAAAGGCGGCAACCAACACTTGAGAATGGCGGAGGGCAGCACGGTGGCGGACTTGCTGATCATCGCCCATTTCAATCGGA
>Ga0307406_10000879_pt1 | contig 16916 bp, 16 predicted proteins | sample 322Cmetagenome_3_FD_203706 | JGI IMG/M metagenome (GOLD analysis project Ga0307406, IMG submission 203706) | Maize rhizosphere microbial communities from greenhouse at UC Davis, California, United States - 322HYB-C-2 | ecosystem: Host-associated > Plants > Roots > Rhizosphere > Soil | place...
ATTCGGTCTTGAGGACGACCATCGGGTCCTTGCCGTGCATGATGACGTTGCCGGCGCGGATTTCTTGAGCGATTTTCATATCAGGTTCTCTGGATGTTGGCCGCTCGGTGCGCGGGGCCGTCGGCGGCATTCTTGCCGGCATCATTGGCCCCACGGTACATGTCCCGCGGCAGGTTTGGCGGAGAGCATCTCGGATCTGTGTAAATCCGGGCCGAAATCCGCAAAGCCCGCTATTTTAGCTTTTTCCGGCGACCAGATGCCGCAATTGAGTGACCAAGTCCTCTTGCATGCATAGCCTTTCACGGGCGGCCCGCACGGTTTCAAGCCAGGGGCCCTGTATTTCGAGAGGGGGCAGGGGCGTGCTGCCGAAGCCGTTCCAGGCATGGTGGAACTGCCGCAGCGACGGCGGGGCGCCCAGCCAGTCGAGCCAGGCGCCGAGCTTGACGTGGTGGGCGTCGTCGTCCTGCGGGTAGATCTGCCAGACCAGCGGCACACCGGCCCACAGGCCCCGCACGAGCGAATCCTCGCCGCGCACGAAATTCAGGTCGCAGGCCCAGAGGAGGTGGTCGAAGTCCGGCTGCGCGAGATACGGCAGGTATGAAATTGATAGCGCGCCGAGTCCAGAGAGCCCCTGGTCCGGCTGTTTCCTGTCGGCAAAGAACGCCCGGACAGCATGCGCGGCGCGGCCCGAGGTGACCAGGAGCCGCGTGGGCTGCGAGCCGGCTGCCAGCTGTTCGAGCAGGGTCGCCAGCGCCGGGGGCTCGTAGCAGAAGAGCGATACCAGGCGTTCGCCATCGCGCCAGGGAATTTGCTGCGCCGCCAGCCACTGCGCCCGGTCGAAGCCTGCTCTTCGCTCCAGCAGGCCGGGCTCCCGCAGCAGGCCTCCGGTGGCGGGCGTGAAGCCCGGATAGAAAAAGCGCTTCGTCAACCCCATGCCGGGGCCCTTGAACACAGGCGAGGGCAGTCCGTGCAGGCGTTCGACATATGGTTCGGCCGACAGGTATTCGAGATTGATCCACGTCCGGCCCGGCCCGCCCGGGGCCTTCGGCTCGGCGAAGCGCGCGATCAGTTCGGGCGCCGGCTCGCAGCCGAAGGCCTCGACCAGCACATCGGGCGGCGGGGCGGCCGCTGCTAGCCGGACGGCCGTCGGCTCGAGCCAGTCGATCACGCTCACGCCCTCGCAGCCGGTGGGCGCCATCCAGTGCAGCGCGGTAGCGTCGTCGATCCAAAGGCGCACGCGCTCGCCAAGGGCGGCCAGCTGGCTCGACAGCCGCCAGCACACGCCGAGGTCGCCGTGGTTGTCGATGACCCTGCAGAAAATGTCCCATTGCATGGGCGCCAGTGTGCCTGTCTTCGGCCTTGCCGAGGCTCGTCGCCTGCTTGGTATGCTGGCCGGCATTCAACACCCGGAGAGAGAAACCATGCGCTTGCCGATCCGCCGCCGTTCGCCACTTTCTCCCGGTTTCTTTGCTCCCCCCGTTATGGCGAAAACCGTGCTTGCGCTTTCCCTGGCCCTGGGCGGGCTGGCCGGTGCCTCGGCGCAAACGGCGCCGTCGCTGACGCCGCAGCAGCAGCGCTTTCATGACATCTACAAGGAGCTGATCGAGATCAACACCAGCCATTCGGTGGGCGACAACACGCTCGCGGCGCGCGCGATGGAGAAGCGCCTGGTCGAATCAGGCTTTGCGCCCGGCGACATCCAGATCTTCGAGCCCTTCCCCAAGAAGGGCAACCTGGTGCTGCGCTTCAAGGGCAACGGCAGCAAGAAGCCGCTGCTGCTGCTGGCCCACATCGACGTGGTGGAAGCGCGGCGCGAAGACTGGAAGAGCGATCCGTTCAAGCTGCAGGAAACCGGCGGCTACTTCACGGCGCGCGGCTCGATCGACGACAAGGCCATGGCCTCGGCACTGGTGTCGGTGCTCGGGCAGCTCAAGCAGGAAGGCTTCAAGCCCAGCCGCGACATCATCCTGGCGCTGACGGCCGATGAAGAGCGCGGCGACGCGCTCAGCAACGGCGCCTTCTGGCTCATCAACAACAAGCCCGAGCTGCTGCAGGCGGAATTCGGCATCAACGAAGGCGGCGGCGGCGAGCTGCGCGGCGGCAAGCCCAACCTGCACCGCATGCAGGTGGCCGAGAAGATGTACACCACCTACATGCTCGAGGCGCGCGACGTGGGCGGCCACAGTTCGGTGCCGACAAGGAGCAACCCGATCTACGCGCTGTCTGCGGGGCTGGAGCGCCTGGGCAGCTACGCGTTCCCGGTCAAGCTGGGAGAGGTCACCAAGACCTATTTCACACGCAGCGCGCCGTTTGCCACGGGGCAGCTCGCCGACGACATGCGCGCCGTCGGCGGCGGCAATCCTAACGCCGCGGTGATCGAAAGGCTTTCGGCCAACCCGGCCTACAACGCGCAGCTGCGCACCACCTGCGTGGCAACCATGGTGCAGGCGGGCCATGCCGAGAACGCGCTGCCGCAGTCGGCCAAGGCCACGGTCAATTGCCGCATCCTGCCGCACGACGACCCCGACGAAGTCGAGCGCCTGCTGACCCAGGCCGTCGGGAACGACAGGATCGTGGTGCGCAACCTCGGCAAGCCCTTGCGCAGCCCGGCTTCGCCGCTGAACGGCGACCTGGTGAAGACCGTGGAATCGGTGACGCAGGCCATGTGGCCCGGCGTGCCGGTGGTGCCCGCGATGAGCACCGGCGCCACCGACAGCCGCTTCATGCGCAACGCCGGCATCCCGATGTACGGCGTGACGGGCATGTTCCTCGACCCGGCGGATGCACGCGCCCACGGCCTGGACGAGCGCATCGAGATCCAGCGGCTCTACGACGGCCGCGAGTTCTTGTACCGGCTGGTGAGCGAGCTCGCGAAATAACCCCGTGCCTTCCGGGGGCGGTGTACATGCCTGCCGCCGCCCTGTGCGCGCGCCACAATAGCCGCCATGTCAGACGTGCATTCCGATCAATTGCTCAGCGAAGTCGCGGCCCTGCCGCAGCTGCCGGGCGTCTACCGCTATTTCGACGCGGCCGGCGCGGTGCTCTATGTGGGCAAGGCGCGCAACCTCAAGAAGCGGGTTGCCAACTATTTCCAGAAGAGCCACGGCGGCACGCGCATCGGCCACATGATCTCGAAGATCGCGCGCATGGAGACCACCGTGGTGCGCTCCGAGGCCGAGGCGCTGCTGCTCGAGAACAATCTCATCAAGACGCTCAAGCCGCGCTACAACATCCTGTTTCGCGACGACAAGAGCTACCCCTACCTGAAGATCGCCTCGCACGAGTTTCCGCGCCTGGCCTACTATCGCGGCGCGGTCGACAAGAAGCACCGCTACTTCGGGCCCTACCCGAGTGCCTGGGCGGTGAAGGAGTCGATTCAGCTGCTGCAGAAGGTCTTCAAGCTGCGCACCTGCGAGGACACGGTGTACGCCAACCGCACGCGGCCCTGCCTGCTGTACCAGATCAAGCGCTGCACCGGCCCCTGCGTGGGCTACATCTCGCCCGAGGCCTATGCGCAGGACGTGGCGAGCGCCGAAGCCTTTTTGATGGGCGACACCCAGCTCGTGCTGTCGAAGCTCGAGGCGCGCATGACCGAGCACGCCGAGAAGCTCGAGTTCGAACAGGCGGCCGAGTTGCGCAACCAGATGTCGGCGATCTCGCGTGTGCTGCATCAGCAGTCGATCGAGATCGCATCGGACAAGGACGTCGACATCCTTGCCGTCAAGGTGCAGGGCGGCAAGGCCTGCGTCAACCTGGCGATGGTGCGCGGCGGCCGGCACCTGGGCGACCGCGCCTATTTTCCGGTGCATGTGGAAGACGCCGCGCAAATCCACCATGGCGAGCTCGATGCGGAAGAGGGCGCAGTGCCCGCCGCAGCCGATCCGATCGAGGTGCAGGTGCTCGAGGCCTTCATTGCCCAGCACTACATCGACGTGCCCGTGCCCGCCACGCTGGTGCTGAGCCACCTGGTCAGCCGCGAGCTGATCGAGGCCATCTCGCAGCAGGCCGGCGCGCGCGTGACGGCCGTGTTCCAGCCGCGCGAGCAGCGCCGGCATTGGCTCGAAATGGCCGAGACCAACGCCGGCCTGCAACTGGCCCGGCTGCTGGCGGAAGAAGGTTCGCAGCAGGCGCGCACCCGCGCACTGGCCGATGCGCTCGAACTCGCACCCGACGACCTCGACAATTTCCGAATCGAATGCTTCGACATCTCGCACACCGCCGGCGAGGCCACGCAGGCTTCGTGCGTGGTGTTCGAGCACCACACGATGCAGAACCGCGAGTACCGCCGCTACAACATCGAGGGCATCACGCCCGGCGATGACTACGCCGCGATGCGCCAGGTGCTGCACCGCCGCTACGGCAAGCTGGCCGAGGCCATGGCGGCCGAGACCGACGCGCCGCCCATGGGCGATGCCGGCGGTGCAGGCAGCGATGCGCCCGCCAAGACGAAAGCTGCACGCATGCCCGACCTGGTACTGGTCGACGGCGGCAAGGGCCAGGTGTCGATGGCGCGCGAAGTGTTCAGCGAACTGGGCCTGGCGCTGTCGCTCATCGTGGGTGTCGAAAAAGGCGAGGGGCGCAAGGTCGGGCTCGAGGAGCTGGTGTTCGCCGATGGCCGCGAAAAGGTCTACCTGGGCAAGGATTCCGCGGCGCTGATGCTGGTGGCGCAGATCCGCGACGAGGCGCACCGCTTCGCCATCACCGGCATGCGCGCCAAGCGCGCGAAGGTGCGCGTGGGCGGCAGCCAGCTCGAGGACATTCCGGGCATCGGGCCCAAGCGCCGGGCGCGCCTGCTGCAGCGCTTTGGCGGAATCCGCGGCGTGGCGGCCGCCAGCGTCGAAGATATTGCATCGGTCGAAGGCATTGCCACCGACCTGGCCGAGGAAATCTATCGCGCACTGCATTGAGGCCGATTGCCCCGGCTTTCGGTGCCGCCTCTCGCGCATGACACAATCGCCCGCATGTTCTGGACCCTCCCGACCATCATGACCTGGACGCGCATCGTCGCGATTCCATTGATCGTTGGTGTGTTCTACCTGCCGATGGCCGAGCCGATGCGCAACCTGATCGCCACGGTCATGTTCATCGTGTTCGCGGCCACCGACTGGCTCGACGGCTTCCTGGCGCGCAAGCTCAACCAGACCTCGGCCTTCGGTGCCTTCCTCGATCCGGTGGCCGACAAGTTCCTGGTCTGCGCCTCGCTGCTGGTGCTGGTGCATCTGCAGCGGGCCGACGTGTTCGTGGCGCTGATCATCATCGGCCGCGAGATCGCCATCTCGGCCCTGCGCGAATGGATGGCGCAGATCGGCGCGAGCAAGAGCGTGGCGGTCCACATGATCGGCAAGGTCAAGACCACCGTGCAGATGGTCGCGATTCCGTTCCTGCTCTATGACGGGCTGCTCTTCAAGGTCATCGATACCGGGTTCTGGGGCCAGTGGCTGATCTGGATCTCGGCCGTGCTCACCATCTGGTCGATGGTCTACTACCTCCAGAAGGCCATCCCCGAAATCCGGGCCCGCGCGAAATGAGCGTTGCTGCGGCCCGCGGCGCGGGCTGGCTGCGGGCAATGCCGGTGGTTTTCGTGCTCATCTGGAGCACGGGTTTCATCGTCGCGCGCTATGGCATGCCCTACGCGCCGCCGCTCAAGTTCCTGGCCGTGCGCTTTGCGCTCTCTCTCGTGTGCTTCGGCATCTGGGTCGGGCTCGCACGGGTCGCTTGGCCGAAGGAGCGCGCGCAATGGGGGCACCTGGCGGTCACGGGCGTCCTGATGCAGGCCGGTTACCTGGGCGGCGTCTGGGCGGCGGTGCATGCGGGCATGGGTGCGGGGCTGGTGGCACTGCTGGTCGGCATCCAGCCGGTGCTGACCGCTGTCTGGCTGTCGTTCAACGGCGGGCGCATTTCGCAGCGCCAGTGGGCCGGGCTGGTGCTCGGCTTTGCGGGCCTGCTGCTCGTGGTGTCGCGCAAGTTCGGCCAGGGCAGCGAGGTCAGCGCGTTGACGATGGGGCTTGCCGTGATGGCGCTCCTTTCGATCACGGCAGGCACGCTGTACCAGAAGCGCTTCGTCGCGCCCTGCGACGTGCGCAGCGCGAGTGCCGTGCAGATGGCGGCCGCATTGATCGTGAGCCTGCCCTTTGCGGCGATGGAATCGCAGGGCGTCGAATGGAACGCGCATTCGACCGGCGCCATGGCCTGGTCGGTGCTGGTGCTGTCGCTCGGCGGCAGCTCGCTGCTCTACATGCTGATCCAGCGCGGCACGGCCACGGCCGTCACGAGCCTGCTCTACCTGGTGCCACCGTGCACGGCGGTCATGGCCTGGCTGCTGTTCGCCGAGCCGATCACCCTGGTGACCTTGCTGGGCATCGGGCTCACCGCCGCCGGCGTGAGCCTGGTGGTGCGCAGCGAGCGCTGAGCCGCCTTTGCCTTTTCTTCAGCGTGGCGACCCGGCCTTGCCGGGTTTCCAGGGCTCGCCGCGGAACTGTTCGGCCAGGTGATCGAGCAGCAGCCGCACCCGGCGCGGCGTCTTGGGCCGCCAGGGCGCGATCCAGTGGATGTCGGCATCGGGCATGGCGTAGTGGGGCAGCACGCGCACCAGTTCACCGGAAGCCAGTTGCGGCGCGATGTCCCACAGGCTGCGCAGCATGATGCCGTGGCCGGCCAGGCACCAGTCGCGCACCATCTCGCCCGAATTGCTTGTCAGTGGACCCTGGACGCGCACGCGCGCCGTGCTGCCGTCGCGCGCATGGCGCAGGGTCCACAGCGCGAACTGGTGCTGGTTGACCTCGCCGTTCTCGCGCGCGACCAGGCAGTCGTGTGCCGCCAGCGCATCGACCGTGGCCGGCAGGCCGCGCCGCTCCATATATGAAGGAGAGGCGGCGAGCACGCGCTGGTTGCGCGCAATGCGGCGCGTGACCCAGTCGGCCGCGCGGCGCTGCTGCACGGCCCAGAGCCAGAGCGCGCCGTCATAGCCTTCGGCGCCAAGGTCGGGCAGCCGCTCGGTCAGCAGCAACTCGATCTGCAGCGCGGGATGGCGCGCCTGGAAGCCGGCCAGGGCAGGGCCGAGCCAGCGCCGCCCGAAGCCGAAAGTGGCGGCCAGCCGGATGGTGCCGACCAGCTCGTTCTGCCGCTCGCCGAGCTCGCTTTCGAGCGCCGCAAAACCTTCGAGGAGCGTCCTGGCATGCAGGCAGACCGCTTCGCCCTCGGCCGTCACGCTGAGCCGGCGCGTGGTGCGTTCGAACAGCCGCTGGCCCAGCCGCGCCTCGAGCGCACCGAGCCGCTTGGTCACGACGGAGGGCACCACGCCCAGCGTGGCGGAGGCGCCCGCCAGGCTTCCCTGGTCGCGGATGGCCAGCACCAATTCGAGATCGCCGCGGTCCATCGACAATGGATTCATGCCAAATTGGAAAGTATGAATTGGTCGATTGTTGCTTGATGATCGATGGAGCGCAACGCACAATCGCCGCGTGACTGCTTCCTTCTTCGACTTTCCCGAATTCGACATCGAGCGCAACGGCGTGCGCGTGCATGGCCGCGTCGGCGGCCGCGGCGCCCCCCTGCTGCTCTTGCACGGCCATCCGCAGACGCATCTGATCTGGCATCGCGTGGCGCCCGCGCTCGCCGAGCAATTCACGGTGGTGGCGGTGGACTTGCGCGGCTATGGCGACTCCGGCCGCCCCGCGGACGATGCGGATCACATGGCCTACAGCAAGCGCGAAATGGCGCTCGATGCACTCGCCGCCATGCGCCATCACGGCTTCGAGCGCTTCGGCGTGCTGGCACACGACCGCGGCGCGCGCGTCGCGCACCGGCTGGCCGCCGACCATGCGGCGGCCGTCGACCGCATGCTGCTGCTGGACATCGCGCCCACGCTCTCGATGTACGAGAACACCACCGAGGCGTTTGCACGCGCCTACTGGCACTGGTTCTTCCTGATCCAGCCGCCACCGCTGCCCGAGGCGTTGATCGCCTCCGACCCGGTGCGCTACGTGCGCAGCGTGATGGGTGGCCGCCACGCGGGGCTCACGCCCTTCGCGCCCGAGGTGCTGGCCGAATACGAGCGGTGCGCGGCCATTGCGGGCACGGCCGAATCCATCTGCGGCGACTACCGCGCCTCCGCCACCATCGATCTGGTGCACGACCGCGCCGACATCGCCGCCGGCCGCAAGCTTGCGCAGCCGCTGCACGTGCTCTGGGGCGAGCACGGGGCAGTGGGCCGCTGCTTCGATGTGCTCCCGCTCTGGCGCGAATGCGCCGCCCAGGTTTCGGGCTGCGCATTGCCGTGCGGCCACTACGTACCGGAGGAAGCCCCGGGCGAACTGCTCGCCGAGGCGCTCCAGTTTTTCACTTCCCCGCTCCAGCAAGAAGGATCCAGACCATGACCACCCACAGAATCGCAGTCATCGCCGGCGACGGCATTGGCAAGGAAACCATGCCCGAAGGCCTGCGCGTGGTCGATGCCGCGGCGCGCAAGTTCGGCATCGACCTGAAGTTCGACCACTTCGACTTCTCGAGCTGGGATTACTGCGAGAAGCACGGCAAGATGCTGCCCGACAACTGGAAGGACCAGATCGGCGGACATGACGCCATCTACTTCGGTGCAGTCGGCTGGCCCGAGAAGATTGCCGACCATGTGTCGCTCTGGGGCTCGCTGCTCCTGTTCCGCCGCGAGTTCGACCAGTACATCAACCTGCGCCCCGCGCGCCTGATGCCCGGTATCACGGCCCCCGTGGTGCGTCGCGACGGCACGCCGCGCGAGCCCGGCGAGATCGACATGTACATCGTGCGCGAGAACACCGAAGGCGAATACTCGAGCATCGGCGGGCGCATGTACGAAGGCACGCCGCGCGAGATCGTGGTGCAGGAAACCGTGATGTCGCGCGTGGGCGTCGACCGCGTGCTCAAGTTCGCTTTCGAGCTTGCGCAATCGCGCCCCAAGAAACACCTGACCAGCGCGACCAAATCGAACGGCATCTCCATCACCATGCCGTACTGGGACGAACGCGTGGCCGAAATGGCGAAGAACTATCCGGGCGTGAAGCTCGACAAGTTCCACATCGACATCCTCACGGCCCACTTCGTACAGCGGCCCGACTTCTTCGACGTGGTCGTGGCCAGCAACCTGTTCGGCGACATCCTGTCCGACCTTGGGCCTGCATGCACCGGGACCATCGGCATTGCACCCAGCGCCAATCTCAACCCCGAGCGCACCACGCCATCGCTGTTCGAGCCGGTGCACGGCTCGGCGCCCGACATCGCGGGCAAGGGCATTGCCAACCCCATCGGACAGATCTGGTGCGGCGCGATGATGCTCGAGTTCCTGGGCCACAAGAAGGCGCACGACGCGATCCTCTCCACCATCGAAAAGGTGCTCGCGCCCCAAAGCGGAGCGCCGCGCACGCCCGACATCGGCGGCAAGGCGAGCACCAGCGACCTCGGCAAGGCCATTGCCGAGGCTCTTTGAAATTCGCCTTCACGAAACGCCCCTAAAATCGCGCGCTCCGCTGTTCTGCACGGCCTCGTGTCGTATTGACACCCTGCAGACCAGTGGTTGTAATCCTCGCTGGCAGCGCGCTGCCGAGGCGTCAGTCCTGCCAGGCTTGTCGAGCCGCGTCATTTCGCGGCCAGCTCGCAGCTGACGAAAGCCGACCAACTTTATTTCTTCTACAAGGGGCCCTTGTGAACAAGACCGAACTGATTGAGCACATCGCAAAGAACGCCGATATTTCCAAGGCAGCCGCCACCCGCGCGCTGGAGTCCACCATCGGCGCCATTCGTACCACGCTCAAAAAAGGCGGTTCGGTGTCGCTGGTCGGTTTCGGCACTTTCGCAGTCGGTAAAAGGGCCGCTCGCACCGGCCGCAATCCGCGCACCGGCGACGCGATTAAAATCAAGGCCGCCAAGATTCCGAAGTTCCGTCCGGGCAAGGCGTTGAAAGACGCGCTGAACTAAGACGTAGACTACGGAGAGTATTCCCGGTGGGGTGCTTAGCTCAGCTGGTAGAGCGGCGCCCTTACAAGGCGTAGGTCGGGGGTTCGAGCCCCTCAGCACCCACCACCACCCGATGCAAAGGCGAACACAGGTTCGCCTTTTTTATTGCCGTCCCGACATCCGTCGCTAAAGAGTGTTCAAGCATGTTTGATTTCTTCCGCAAGTACAACAAGATCGTCATGATTTTCTTGTTCTTGCTGATCATTCCCTCGTTCGTCCTCTTTGGCGTGGAGCGCTATCAGGGCTCCGGCGGCGAAGAGAAGGTTGCGCGGGTCGATGGCCAGAACATCACCCGGCCCGAGTGGGATGCACAGCATCGCCTCGAGACCGACCGCATCCGCCAGCAATCGCCCAACGTCGACCCGACGCTGCTCGAATCCGACGTGATGCGCTATGCCACGCTGGAGCGCATGGTGCGCGACCGCGTGCTGGCCGCGGCGGCCGCCAAGTCGAACGTGACGATCTCCGAAGAGCGGTTGTCGCGGATCTTTGCGCAGGACACCGGTCTTGCGGCATTCCGCACGCCGGACGGCAAGTTCGACCGCGAGAGCTTCCAACGCGTCACCGGCCGCACGCCGGAGCAGTACGAGGCCTCGATGCGCGCCGAGCTGGCCACGCAGCAGATGCTGCTGGGCATCTCGGGCACGGCCTTCACGCCGCCCGCGCTGGCTGCGGCAACCATCAACGCCTTCTACGACCGGCGCGAGATCCAGGTCGCGCGCTTCAGCCCCGAGAGCTTCGCGTCGAAGGTGACCGTGAGCGACGCCGACGTCGAGACCTACTACAAGGACCATGCAGCCCAGTTCCAGGCGCCCGAGCAAGCCAGCATCGAATACCTCGTGCTCGACCTGGAAGCGGCCAAGAAGAACATCTCGGTGAACGAGGCCGACCTCAAGACCTACTACGAGCAGAACACGGCACGCTTCGGCACCAAGGAAGAGCGCCGCGCAAGCCACATCCTGATCACGGCGCCGGCCAGTGCATCGGCAGCCGACCGCGCCAAGGCCAAGGCCAGGGCGGAGCAGTTGCTTGCCGAAGTGAAGAAGGCGCCCGCCACCTTCGCCGACGTCGCGCGCAAGAATTCGCAGGATCCCGGATCGGCGGAGAAGGGCGGCGATCTTGATTTCGTGACTCGCGGCGCGATGGTCAAGCCTTTCGAGGATGCGCTGTTCGCACTCAAGAAGGGCGACATCAGCGACGTGGTCGAAACCGAGTTCGGCTATCACATCATTCGCCTCGCCGACATCAAGCCGGCCGTGGTACCGCCATTCGAGCAGGTGCGCGCCACCATCGAGAACGAAGTCCGTGCGCAGCAGGCGACGCAGGAATTCGCGAAGGCCGCCGAAACCTTCACCGATACGGTCTACCAGCAACCCGACAGCCTCAAGCCCGCGGCAGAAAAGCTGAAGCTCACGATCCAGACGGCAAGCAACGTCGCGCGCACCCCGGCCCCGGGTGCCACCGGCGTGCTGGCGAGCCGCAATTTCCTGAGCGCGCTGTTCGCAGCCGATTCGCTGGACCGCAAGCAGAACACCGAAGCCATCGAAGTCGGCTCCAACCAGCTCGCAGCAGGCCGCGTGACGCAATACACGCCCGCGCATCCGATGCCCCTGGCCGAAGTCAAGGACAAGATCCGTACGCAGCTCATCACCGAGCGTGCCGCGGTCATGGCCAAGGCAGAGGGCGAAGCCAAGCTCGCCGCGTGGACCGCGAAGGCCGACGGCGCCACCTTTGGCGCGCCGGTCACGGTGTCGCGCCGCGAAGCGCAGGCCCAGCCCCTTGCCGTCATCGATGCCGCGCTGCGCGCCGACGCATCCAAGCTGCCAGCCCTGGTGGGCGTGGACCTGGGCACGCAAGGCTACGCGGTGGTCCGCGTGACCAAGATGGTTCCGCGCACGCCGTCGGCGCCCGAGCAAACCCAGCAGGAGAACGCCCAGGTCGGCCAGTCGGTGACGGCGGCGGAAGAACTCGCGTACTACAACCTGCTGAAGGAACGCTTCAAGGCCGAGATCCTCGTGCCGAAGCCGGCGGAGACGCTGCCGGTGGCCCGCTGACCTGGACCCGACCGCGCGTTTCGTCGCGCGTGGGACAAGCGCAGGATGCGCTTGTCGCCAGAATCCCATGCATGGGAACCCTCTATCTCGTGCGCCACGGCCAGGCCAGTTTCGGCGCTGCCGACTATGACAACCTGAGCGAGCTCGGACACAGGCAGTCCGTGCGCCTCGGCGAATACTGGCGAGAGCGCGGCATGCATTTCGATGCCGTGATCACCGGCACCCTGAAGCGCCATCGCCAGACCTGGGAAGGCATTGCCGAGGGACTCGCGCTGAAGCGCGACGATGTGCTGGCGTGGCCCGGGCTCAACGAGTACGACAGCGAGGCGGTCATTGCCACCATTCACGAAGGCAAGCTCGAAAAACCCGACTCGCCCGAGATGTACCGGCACCACTTCCGCCTCTTGCGCGATGGCCTCGGCGCCTGGATGCAAGGCCGCACCCAGCCCGTCGGCATGCCGAGCTATGTCGATTTCCTGGCGGGCGTGACGACGGCGCTCGACCATGTGCGCGACCGCCACCACGGCGCCAAGGTGCTGGTGGTGTCGAGCGGCGGACCGATCAGCATGGCGGTTGGCCACGTGCTGGGTACGAGCCCCGAAACGACGATCGAACTGAACCTGCGCATCCGGAACACTGCGGTGACGGAGTTTGCCTTCACGCCCAAGCGGCACATGCTCGTCACGTACAACACGCTGCCGCACCTGGACGCTGCGGCTTACGAGAACTGGATCACCTACGCCTGAGGCCGCGGCGCAGGCGAGCCATTGGCCTCAGGCCTGCCAGACGCCGTAGCCGTTCTTGCGCAGCGTGATGCCGAGCTCGACCTCCATCGAGCGCGCGTCCTCGTAGCTCATCGGGTTGTAGCGTTCATAGAGGGCAGGCAGCAGCCTGAGCCCGAAGGCCTGGACGAAGCTGTTGGCCTGGATGCCGGCCTTGTGCTTGTCGAAGCGGATGTCGGGATCGAGCCCGGTCATTCCGACGTAGACGAAGGGCTTGCCGAGCTGGTAGTCGGGATTGGCGCGCCTGAACCGGCCATGGTTCCAGACGCCGTCATCGAGTTCGACCACGTAGACGTGGTGCCTCGCCCGTGGTTTGCGCGGCATCGATCCGCACTGCCGGCCGGATCAGCTCTTGCGCTTGATCAGGCCGTACAGGATCAGCAGCACGATCGCGCCGAGTACCGACGCAATGAAGCCCGCACCCTGGCCCGCCGTGTACCAGCCGAGTGCCTGGCCGACATAGGTCACGATCAAGGAACCTGCCACGCCGATCAGCGTGGTCACGATGAAGCCGGCGGAATCGTCGCCCGGCTTGACGGCCCGCGCCACCAGACCCACGATGAACCCGATCAGGATGGTCCAGACGATGCTCATGAAGAAATTCCTTTGGCGGTGAAGTGGAAGGTGACGGTCGCGGCAAAGCGCGAATCGTCGAAGCAAGCGGCGCTCATGATAGCGGAGCAAGGCCATCGCCGAAGCTGGCTGGATCACATCGGGCTCGAGTCCGAGAACTTTGGCGCAGACGGCCATGCCTTGGTTGCTGCTGCGTCCTACAGGGGGCTTTGCGGCGCGGCGCTATACCGGGACCATGCTGGAAAAACTGCCTGAAGTCATCGGCCACGCGCTGCAGGGGATGCGCGCGGGTCTGGACAAGATCGTCTTCAATACGCTGGGCATGCGGCAGGGCATGGCGTCGATCGCCTTGGGCAGCGTTGCTTTCGCGGACCACGCGCCCTTGCCGTCGCGCTATACGGCCGATGGCGAAGGGCTGTCGCCGCCGCTGCGGTGGACCGGGCTTCCGGCGGGCACCGAATCGCTGGTGCTGGTGGTCGAGGATGCCGATTCGCCGACGCCGAATCCCCTCGTGCATGCCATCGTCGTCGGGCTGCAGCCCAATGAGGGCAAGCTCGACGAGGCGGCCATTCCGAGCCGGGACAATGCCGGCGCTGCCGGTTTGCGCGTGGGGCGCAATTCCGGTCTGCAGGCCGCCTGGCTGCCTCCCGATCCGCCTCCGGGACACGGCGCGCACCGCTACGCCTTTCAGCTGTTCGCCCTCGATGGCGCGCCCGCGTTTTCCGCCGCGCCAGGGCGGGACGAGGTGTTCGACGCGCTGCGGGAGCACGCGCTCGCGAGCGGCCTGTTGATCGGCACCTGCGAAAGGCCGGACGGCGCGATCAAGATCAAGAAGGCGGCCCCGGCCGGCCCCCTTGCCACCGGTTGAGAAGAATTTCAGGCCAGTTCGCATGCACCCGTGGCGAAAACCGGGGTTTTTGCCGCTACAATTGAAGGCTCTGCGGTGGCTGTAGCTCAGCTGGTAGAGTCCCAGATTGTGATTCTGGTCGTCGTGGGTTCGAGTCCCATCAGCCACCCCAAAAATTCCTTTCCCGACTGCTATTGCGCAATAGCGTCCACGGGAACACAGCGCCGGGCCAGCCCCGGCGTTGTCATTTCCGGCTCCTGCAGCCGGCACCGCGCTCTTCCTTTGCCTGATAAAAAGCGTCCAAACCGGTGCGTGCTGCATTGTGCGCTGCCGCAAACCCGGCGCAGCGCCTTCAATTTTCCCGCAGCGGCCCGCTTGTAATAAATTGGAATTGAATTAAAATCCGCCCCGTTTCCAATTTTCAGGAGTCCAACAATGGCTTCGACCCTTGCCGATATCAATTCCCAGATCAAGAAGTACGACGAGCAGATTGCGCAATTGCGCAAGCAGGCCGAAGACCTTCGCAACCAAGAGCGCGCAGGCGTGATTGAAGACGTGCGCAGGAAGATCGCCGAATACGGTTTGACGGCTTCCGATCTGAAACTCAGCGCACGCGGCGGCTCGGTCAAGCGCAGCGCAGGGGTTCCCGCGGTCAAGGCAGCAGCCAAATACCGTGGTCCGACCGGCGAAACCTGGTCTGGCGGCCGCGGCCGCAAGCCGCGTTGGGTAACCGAAGCACTGGCTGCGGGCAAGTCGCTTTCCGAGTTCGAGATCAAGTAGGCGCCCAGGAAGGCCACAGGCCAATAAAAAAGCCCGCGTCCGCGGGCTTTTTTATTGGGTGCGAAACCCGGACAAACCCGCAGCGCTCAGTTCACCATCACGAGTTTTCCTTTGACGCCGCGCGATCCCATGTGGGCATAGGCAGCTTTCAATTGTGACATCTGCATCGTGCTGTCGATCACGGGCTTGATCTTTCCCTGCCCGTACCAGTGCGCCAATTCGGCCATCATTTGTGCATTGGCCTTGGGCTCGCGCTTGGCAAAATCGCCCCAGAACACGCCGACCAGGGAAGCGCCTTTCAACAGCGTCAGGTTCAATGGCAGCGACGGAATCGGCCCGGAGGCAAAGCCGACCACCAAATAGCGTCCGCGCCATGCAATCGAGCGAAATGCAGGCTCGGCGAAATCGCCGCCCACCGGGTCGTAAATGACGTCGGGGCCTTTGCCGTCGGTCGCGGCCTTGATGGCATCGCGAAAGCCGCCCGGAAGCGCATGCGTGGTGTAGTTGATGGTGGCGTCGGCGCCAATGGAGCGGCAGAGTTCGCATTTCTCGTCCGTAGAAGCCGCTGCAATCACTTTGGCGCCCGCTGCCTTTGCGATTTGTATGGCGGCGGTGCCAACGCCGCCCGCTGCACCGAGCACGAGCACGGTTTCACCGGCCTTGAGCTGTGCGCGGTCCATCAGCGCATGCCACGAGGTGGCATAGATCATGATGAACGCTGCCGCGTCGACGTGGCCGAAGCCTTCGGGCAGCGGCATGCACAGCGCCGCCGACGCCAGCGTGTGGGTTGCGAACCCGCCCGTGCCCGAGAGGCACGCCACGTTCTGGCCGACCTTCAGGTGGGTGACGCCTTCGCCCACCGCCTGGACGACGCCTGCGTATTCCGAACCGGGCACGAAGGGCAGCGGCGGCTTGATCTGGTATTTGTTCTGCACGATCAGCAGATCGGGGAAGTTGAGGCTGGCCGCCCTGATCTCGATCAGCACCTGGCCCGGACCCGGCGCCGGCGTTGGCAGTTCCTTCCAGGTCAGCGCGTCGACGCCGGTGGGGTTTTCGCAAAGCCATGCGTGCATGCTCGGGTCTCCTTTGAATCAGTCGTGTGTGGGCAATGAATGCGAGGCGATGATAGGGGGCGCGGCAGGGCGCCGTTGTCCCTGCTGCGACGCACGCGGCGCCTACAATCCGGGCACTGAAAAGCACCATGAAGATACTTATTTCCAACGACGATGGTTTTCAGGCGCCGGGCATCGTCGCATTGCACGACGCATTGAAAGACATCGCGGACGTCGAGGTGGTTGCGCCCGAGCACAACAACAGCGCCAAGTCGAATGCCCTCACGCTGGCGGCGCCGCTCTACGTGCACAAGGCGCACAACGGTTTTCGCTACGTGACGGGTACGCCGGCCGATTGCGTTCACATCGCGCTCAAGGGGCTGCTCGGCTACCGGCCCGACCTCGTGGTTTCCGGCATCAACAACGGCGCCAACATGGGCGACGACACCATCTACTCCGGCACCGTGGGTGCGGCCATGGAGGCCTATCTGTTCGGCATCCCGGCCATCGCCTTCTCGCAGATCGAGAAGGGCTGGGCGCACGTCGATGCGGCCGCGCAGGTGGCCCGGAGGCTGGTGCAGCAGATCGAGCGCGAGCGCATGCTGGACGGCGGCGCCTTCCTGCTCAACGTGAACGTTCCGAACCGGCCGCTCGAAGAGCTCAAGCCGATCCAGGTTTGCCGGCTGGGCCGGCGCCATTCTGCGGAGAAAGTCATCACGCAGGAAAGCCCACGGGGCGACACGATGTACTGGATTGCAGGTGCGGGAGGCGCCAAGGACAGCGGCGAAGGCACCGACTTCCATGCCACCGCCGCCGGCCACATTGCATTGACGCCGCTGCAGAT
>Ga0307406_10000880_pt1 | contig 16897 bp, 21 predicted proteins | sample 322Cmetagenome_3_FD_203706 | JGI IMG/M metagenome (GOLD analysis project Ga0307406, IMG submission 203706) | Maize rhizosphere microbial communities from greenhouse at UC Davis, California, United States - 322HYB-C-2 | ecosystem: Host-associated > Plants > Roots > Rhizosphere > Soil | place...
AGATCCCCCGGGCGGAGCCCGGAAGAATAGAATATAGAAAGAAATAGCGTAGAAACGGAATAGAGAAATAGATTTTGGAAAAAGAAAAGATGACAACAAAAGAAAAAAATGATATAGATAAATCAATACCAAGACCTTATCTATGTCCTGAAGAAGGCGTTGTAGAAGCCATTACCAAACCAAATTATCTGGAATTTCTTTTTTATGATCCGGAAAAGACTAAGAGTCCTTTTTTAGATCTTACTTGGACTATAATATGGAAAGAAGCGTCCACCCGCGGAAAACATGATATGGATTTGGATAACTTCTGTGAAGATATCATAAAAGAAATTGCTAAACATGGATATACATTTCTACCAGAAATAATAAAACATACATCATCTTGTACTAAAAAGAATGTAGGCACGGGTGGAGCACTTAAGTTGTTGAAGCCACCTATAAAATAAAATAATAAATTAATTATTCCGAATCATTAAAATGTCTAGCCACAGTGATGATGAAAGCAACAGTCAAGATGTTCAATTTAGTAGACATCTAGATATTCACAAAGAAATCAAATCACTCATGACAAAAATGATTGATCTCGACGACAAGCCGAAGAAGAAAAGAAAAAGAACTAAGAGTAAACATATTGAAGATAAAAAAGAAATGGCAATCGAGTATAAAAGATTAGTTTTAATATTGAAATATGAATTCATGGAGTTTGAATCACATCATGTTAATAAGGAACTTGGGGAAGGGTGTATCAATACTTTATTCCAAAACATATTAAGAGAACTATCGGAAAATGTCACAGAGTACAGCAGCGGTTGAGGTCACATGGAATGGAACTACAGATGGATATCAAACTGGATCTCTTTTCAGATATGGGCCCGCTGTAGATGATAGTAATAAAGTTTTTAAACAAAACACAGCCACTAGATCGTGGGAGTTTACTACTAATACTGCTACTTACACTGCTATTGGATTAGTCGTGTTAGTGGGTTTAGGAAATTTATATAAGTATTCAATTAGTTAAAGTAATAAAATGTCTAATCTTAATCCTGATGATATCAACGGATTATTAAGGGCGATGTATCCAAGGGAATCAAACAACCCTTCCCTTATTACGAATGATGTAATATCTGTTCCCCGCAATGATCAACAACCTATTCAGAAAGATAGTAATCAATTTCTACTAGATGCTGTTAAAATACAAACCGATTCTGTTGTCACTGGGACAAAAGAAGTTTCACGAATTATTCAAGAAGCTGTAGATAATTCTAGAAAAGTATTCTCAGTTGTGTCAACCGACCCGAGAAGATTGACGTGGGGGAAACAAAGTAATTTTAATGGTTTTTCAGGACAAATAGTTTCTGGGTCTCCCATGCCCTCTGCAGATCAAGGCAGAATAGAATTTGTTGAACAAGTTGGAAAGACTGTTCAAGGTATAGCCAACGCTCCCGGTAGGGTATTAGATGACTTAGAATCGTTTATGTATATCGCGGGAATAGGAGTAGTAATATTTGGGGGAATGTTTATTTATAATCAAGCCAAGCAAACATTTCAATAAGTTTGTTCGATTTCTAATGTTATAACAAAAGGAACATTAATAAAGTTAGCATCTTGATCTTTAATTGAAAAGTCTATGGTAGTTAAATCTCTTTTAACCCAATAATTCCAATCAAACTGAAAATTGTTTGTAACAACTGAAGGAAGCAAAGCAGTAGAAGGAGAAGAGAAAATAACCGAATTAGGAGAACCATTAATTGAAGATATAAGTTCAGTAGGGCATAACGAGCTGCAAACAATAAAAGAGCTTGTAGTAGCAAGAGCAGGAGAATCCCCAATATAAAGAGAAACAACTCTCCAACCAGTAACATTTCGCAAGGGTGTGGGAAAATTATATAATCTTCCACTTGAAAAAACAGAACCTCTCGTGCTACTGAAGACGTGTATAGAGATGCGTTTATTTATCATGAACATAAAATCATATGAGGGGCTTCCTCATTACTCCGCCAACCTACAGATAACCAATCTCCATCACATATTCCCAATTCGTAAAGATTCTTTGTTGTGTAATCTGTGAGTTCAGTTCCGTCGCTCCAGAATGTAGGTGTATGGCCTTTTACATCCCAGTAACTACTCACAGCAAATTGTACAACATTTAGAGTATCTTTATTCCAAGTCAAACCTTCTACACGTAAAGTCCCTTCGTGAAACTGAGAGTATAGCTTTATTGTTATCTTCTTGTCCATGGAATTATTCAAATGATTTCGGATCAATTAATCTAAAATTATGATAAAATTTTGGACGACCAGGCCCTTGTCTCTTCATATATAGGAAGTGAAAAGGTTGTGCCGTGCACCGCTCTAGAATCTCCTGAAACTGCTTCCAAGTTCCCGCGCCGAATTCTTGGAATAGAGATTTCTTTTCCTTCGTGTCTGATATATAAAAAGCCAGTAGCGCCTCGCACTGCAATCTCATTGAGGTTGACACATTGGTTATCTTCTGTACTGAGTATATTGTGCTGATGTTCGAATGATTCCCTTTGCATACGATCTTATTTACAATACCTTGGTCGGAATTAGTTTTAAAATCTTTTTGACCCACACAATCATCCATAAGAACTAATGTGTGGTAATTAGCGTGAGTTTGTTTTTTAGCCGCGCAATATCTCCATATTTTTTTAAGTATTCTGTTTTTTACTTCTGGATAAACTAATACCTTTTTACTTTTTACATAACTATCAATGTCTGACCATTTATGATCTTGTTTATATGTCGGGCAAAAAATATATATCTTGTCAAATTTATCAAGCCAAAAAAACTTAAGTAGTTTTATTAACAGTGTTGTTTTTCCCATCTGAGACCGAGACACTGTCATTAATCGGAAGGGTAAGGTTGGCATTATCTGTTTCTCCGTCATGATTCCAACTTAAAAGACTATATAAAACATATACAACAACGCCTGCCACATTACCTATCAAATCAAATAGATCAGCGCACATGAGGCTAACAGATCTTTTTACATGCTTATCGTTGATAATCTTCTCAATCACATCTTTCCTTTTTGGATTAACAGTAATAGATGTGCTGATCTTAATTATCGTTGTGACTAGATCATCAGACACATTAATACTTTCTGTAAGTCTTAAAGCATCAAGAAATGTTTTAGCCTGTTTTTCTGTCATGCCTTCCATTTTCGTAAGCATGTTCATTAGTTTGGCTGGTCTTGCGTCTGTTAGATCAGTATTGCAGAACGCTCTAGCTATACTTGTTTTTGTTGCTTTAGTAATTTTCTTATCATCTTCTGAATCACTCGAATCATCGGATAATTCATCTCCAGCTACTTCAACTCTATTTTTGTTAATTCCCAAATCTTTTTTAACAAAGCTTTCCAACTCAGGATCTACGACGGTTTCATTCATTTTATTATCCAGTAAAATTTTCATATCTTTTTACATGTTCATGGTCGGGGTCAGTTTTGTATAGACGTTTAAAAAGATATAATGTAGCAACAGCCGCCGTCGCCCCGACGGCTTGAGAGAAAAAAGATATCCATTGAGCCGTTTGTTCATCAGCCACAGGGGATGTTTTCTTTTTTGGTTGTTCTTCTTCTATATCTTCCTCTGCTTTTCTCTTTATTCCTCCACTAGGTTCTATAGCGGTAGGTTGTTTCAGAGAATTAAACACTGACGCCAAACTATTTAATTGAGAGGAAAAACGTTCGAGATGGTTATTGACAACTTTTAATTCGTTTGCGTAAATTTCTCCTTGCACTAACTTACGTTCTTTTAAGGCGGCTTTTATTGACCTAGCCCTAGCTAAGTGATCTTTTTGCACTTGGCTAGTTTGTTTTTTTACAGCAAAGTCTTCAACAGGAGGCGATTCGATGATATCATTCGGAGATTGCATCTGAGTCACTATCTTCTAAATATTTGTCCTTAATAATTTCCCGCATGTTTTCGAAATCAATATCATCTTCTTCTTCTTTCACAACCTTCCGTTTTTTTAACTTGCTTTCCAAATCAGGGTCTCCTTGCACGAATTGTCTAACTAGCGCTTTTAATTTCTTGTCAGTTTCATCGACTGGTTCGTGTTTGTATTTCGAATCAGTGAGTAAGTCTATCTCATTTTCATAATCCAATGTAAAGAAAGAACCTTTCTTTGTTGCTTTCAAAATAACCTTTTTCGAAGGACAAGATAAAAATCCGTTAACATTTTCCAACAGAGAACCGTCAGAAGTGTATAACATGCCGTTCTGCAACATAAACATAACAGATCTAACGAGAGCTCTTCTTTTCTGGTTAAGCTCTTGACGACGTAGCTGAACTTCAGGTCTCTTTGCATATTCATTGCGACGGTTTTTACTTTTGGGGTTATTATTTTGAATAATCCTTCGTAAAATAACTTCTGGTTTTCTTTCATGGAGTTGTTTTGAGCGTTTTGTTTTTGATATGTTTTTTTGAGGCACAAATTCTAATGCTTTATTCTCTGCCATTTCAAAGGAAAATAATGCAGTCACGTGTTAAAATTTATTATGTAGGCGGGTAACTTTTATAGTAGGATCGAACTTTCTGGTATACACTTTTAGTCAATCCAGCGTTCCCAATTAAAGCGGGATCTATTGCTTTGATAACCTTATTAGTTACTTCCTTATAAATATCAGGCAATTGTGATGCTTGAGGGAGGCTTTTTAACTGATTGTAGGTTTTTCTCATTTTAAAATCTATTTCTGAAGGAAGGAGTTGTTCTATATAACTCTGTCTCATCGGGCGTCTGACTCTATCTAATTCTGAAAATACCTGTGATATGTCTGGGCGATTCAAGGAAGTTAATCTATTATATTGTTGTTGTCTAAAAGTTTGGTAATCTGCTGTACTAAATTTCTTGCTATATCTAGCTAAATTTTGTCCTAAATGTACTCCAGTCAAAGTTTCGTCTATATCAATTGGTGCGGGGTTGTGCATGACTGGGGGAGCCTTAGAAACAAATTTTCTCGCCGGTGAAGGTGAAATGATAGTAGGATATTGCGAAAGGGGGGGAGAAGTAACAACATCCATTTCCTCAGGGGAAACAGGGGTTGTAGGAGCGGTTGGGAATATAGACATAAGTTCAGCAAAGGATAGTTGTTGTGAACTAGGGGGCAAAGTTAATTGGGGTATATTTCTTGTCGAGGGAAGAGTTAAAGGGGTTTGTCTTTGTAGGGATGGAGAGAATAAAGAAGAAAGTTCAGTCATTCCACTTGCCTGAGGGGGAACCATTATTCGGGAGGTGTAGTTTTCCAATGTTTGTCTTGTTGGCAAATATTGTCTTTCAGGAGTTTGGAGAGCTGCAGTAGGGGTTGTTGTAGGGGCTGATATGGGGGCTGATATGGGGGCTGTTGTAGGGGCTGTTAGAGTACCTCTCATTTGATATCCTGTTAGCACTCCTTGAGAAGCAGATGGAGTAGTAATTGAAGAAGGAATTACATCCGTTGAAGTTGTAGAAGGCGCCCGCAACGCTTCTAAATGAGCTCTTCCCGCTTCTACAAGACCTACTGTTCTCGGCGACATTGTTCCTCGTTGTCTTTGTTGTCTTTCTTTTCTTACTCGTTTGTTATGTTCTACAGGCGATTCTAACAAGAATCGTTGTTGATGTGGGCGTTCTTCCATCAAAGGAATTATTCGTAATGGTTCTTGAACTCGCCGAATCGGTTGTTGTTGAGGCGGAGGGGGAGGGGGTGCAGGAATCTGTTGAACGGGTTGAGGGTTAAACAAGTCAAAATAAGGAGCAGGTTCAAAATTCTCACCGATTAAACCAGCTTCGTTTTGTCCAGTCCAAAGATATTGATCTTTTCCTGGGTGCCACCAAGGTAACACAGCTCTTGATTGTCTCTTAGATTTTCGACTAGATTTTCTATGTTTCCTAGTTCGTTTATACATATTAATAATTAAAAGCAATGGCACGTAGGAGATTTGGTTTTAAACGGAGACGAGGGAGAAGACGAAGACGAAGATACTAACGAAAATAAAAAAGTTTAATAGTAATTTTTTCTCCTTCTTTTTTTAGATTTTCTTTTACCCATCCTTCCACCGGCAAATGCAGAGGATGGATAGGTTGTTCCGTCTTTGAAGGAATTTGGTTCTAGAAAAGGAGGAGCACCTACAAGTTTTGTATATATTTCAGGTAGATCGTTTGGATAGACTACATCAATATCTGCTTGAGCGACTTTGTGACCCGCAATGTCAGCCCCCGCGGCATTGGCATAAACAAATTGCAAATGAGTTGCGGTTGTATGTTCTGCTTTCATTGCACCGATTAAAGATGTTGTTAATGCTCTAGCCATTGACACGGGGTTTATTCCGTAAATAGCACCATATTTTGATAAGCGGCTCCATAATCTTTTTCTCGCTATCATAGGACCTGGTTCCTGGCTGTATTCATCACCAGTGTATTCTATTGGGTCGAATGTTGTGTTTATTGGGGCTCCCGCGAGACCAGATCTTTTGTTGAGTAAACCAATCCAATCAACTGTTTGAGCCTTTTGAGCTATTACATCTTTATAAGCCGCCTCCCATAATATTATTCCATCACGAACAGATGTTGGTGCCGCGTTAATGTCTGTATAGTCATGATTTTGCCCTACAACATCTCTTAATACTCCAGGTTTATAAGCATATAAAGGTCCTCGAGCGGCTGAATTTCCTACTAAAGCTCCCACCAGCCTCATAGCAGCCACATCATCGTTAGTAGGATATCCAATAGCATTTTTATTAAAATGTCTTACACCATCCATTGCGTCTAACAATATATAATTTTCAAAAAATGATGACCAAGACTGTTTCGGAGAATTTGGATCTGATATTAAAATATCGATCTATAAATTTAGTTGGAGATCCGGTATCTGTTAATTCGATACCTATTCAGACAGAGTGGCCAAGATATATTGTTCTCAATGGAACTACAGCATGGGGAGATGGTTTACAAAAAAGCAATCCAAATTTAACGGTATCACCGGTGGGCAAAGATAACACATTTTTACCAGATCTGGATATTAACGATTACCTCGGTGTTGCAGGCACTTTTAACCCAATCGAAATCAAACAAGACTGTTACCTAACTATACAAGTTTCCATTACTAACGAAGGCGGTTTTAATCCGCTACTAAGTTATGCAATGGTTTTAATTTTCCAAAGGAACTCACCCAGCGACCCACAACAAGTCGACAGTCATCGAGTAGGAGAGAATGTAACCCCTGTTGTACCTTCCGCTAACGTGTTAAGTTGTACATATACCGGGTTTGTGAAGGCTTTAGATAATTTTCAGATGTTATTACAAACGTCTGACTCTTCTGGACAAGATGGTTTTGTAAAAGTAAAAATAACAATACATAAATTAGCTTAATCAGTTTTATTGAACAAGAATATGTCCCGGGGGCACAGAAAAATCTTGAATGATAGTTCTTTTTCCTCCTTTCCACCAAATAGTTCTATTCATCGCGCGCTCCATGTTTAATTCAAGTTGGACAGGGAAAGCAGTATTTTTAGATCCAGTATTTGATACGGCTCTACTGAGCTTTCCAAAACATCCTAATATATAGGTATCTTCTTCATACATTGAAATAAAGTCTTCAATCTTAGGAATGGGTAAGTATTTTCTAACTTGAATATTTCCTTCCGAATCTGGTTCTCTCTCACATAACGCAAAAGACACAGTACGAAGATCTCTTTCCGAAGGCGCGTCACACACAGAAGGTTGATAGTGGACTAAAAATTTACCAGATCTATCAACAATTTTTGAAGGCATAGGAATTCCTTTAGACCTTATACCTGCGTAAACTTTTGTAGTTTTTATATCAATGTAATAATAGATATAAGTCTTGGGGGCGAGAAACACTGCAGCTACAATTAAACCACCAGCTACTTCATCCTTGAGTTGACCAAATTCACTACCAAAACTTCCAGGATATTTCACGCGCGCCGCCTCCCAACATTTACGATATATCACCAAAGAATCTGTATCACAATATAAAACTTGACAGTCGGGATTACGATAACTGCCTAGTTGAATGCAATAATCACTCATAATTATACGGCTCTGGGCTAAAAGACTTACTCCAATTTGTAAAGGTTTTGAAGGTTCATTGTCATTTCGCATAACAACGAAAAAACCTTTAAAAACTTGATTTTCAAAAAAAGGCTCTATCTTATCTATATACTCGTAGTTATCTTCACCAACTTGTTCCAGCCACGTATCTTCAAGTTCTATTGAACTATCAATAGGTGCCCACTTTTGATTATATTTACCAGTTAAACCATTCATAATGTATTTGTATATTGCATACGCCGCGGGGTTGTCTCGGTTTTCTTGTTTAAGTTTGTGAAGTTTTTCCATAAAAGCTTTTAGGCATGTAACTAATCTACCAAATCTCAAACCCTCGTAAAAGTTTGTTACTTTATATCCTAACTTAGCCGCGTGTAACAATGAAAATCCATCATAGACTTGAGCAATCTTTTTATGTAGATTTTGTGCAAGTTTGCCGTGTTCGTCTTTAGAAAAGAGAAAAGGAATCAATAAATCATTAGGACATTCAACGTCTACTTTAAAAAAACTACGTTGAATATAATACAATTCTGCTGAAGATAAGTTACCTTCATTCATATGATTTAACATCTTCATATGTTGATCATAATCCTTGAACCAGTAAAATCCTCCCGCGGGAAACTTACAAGAGTAACCTGTAAACGGGTATAACGAATTCGCATCTACATATTTTAATGCTGTTTGATTAGTTAAGTTATCATCTATAAATTTTCTCCTTCGCGCTTCACTTAAATTTGGCCAATTTGTAAATTCTTCAGTATCATACATTGAAGATAAGCAGATCGGTTTCTGAGGCGTCACTCGCCCTCCATACAACGCCATTCTCAAAAAATTATATTCCGTCGGGCCGACTAATTTCATATGTTTCAATTCCTCTTGAGTCATAAATCTTGAGCTCCATATCACAAAAGCTAAATGACTTAACGTAATAGCATTAATAACATTAATTTGAAAGGTATCCCAAATCTGTTTTGCAAATACTATATAACAGAGCCCCAAAGACAACACGTCAAATCTTAAGTATTTTTGAATATCTGTTTTGTTTTCATTAGCTATGGCCATGCTTTTTATTTTTCCAATATCATATTCTTGTTTATGAAAATTTCCTGGGATTTTAAAATCATTACACAAATCTGACAATTTACAGAGAGTGAAAAGACATAAATCCCACAATTTAACTTTTCCAATAACAAGCGACATGATCTTGTTAGTTTTATGACATTTCATAATTTTACTAGGGCGATAACCGCGGTGTACGGCTTCTTGGAGAATAAACCAAAAGTCGAATTTCGATCCGTTGTAGAAGATACAGAATATCTTAGGTTTTTCTTTTTTCCCTAGTTCGCCAAAAGATAATAACCAGTCGAAAAATAATTCTATTGTGTTTTGCCCCCAAAATTCGTGAGTAATATTATCTTCAGAGAGTTTATCTGGATCTATTAAAGAACTTATAGGTGCCACAGCCGCTGCGTAAACTGTTTGGAAACCTCTCTCATCAGGGTATGTCTCGAAATCAGATACATATATATTTTCTACCCAATCTTGATTCTCATTAAATGAGGTTTGTTCTTCCAAACATCTAAAAGGAACTTTAGGATTCTTTATACGACACGAGTGATTAGAAGCATCGTTTATTCTAACTCTGCAATAAGTGCACACACGACATTTGCCAATGTGTTTAGAAGCCGCCTCCGAGTCTGATTTTAACCAGTCACAACATTTCCAACACATTTTGAATTTGAGTAACATTTCTAAGGATTTTATCAAATAGAAATGCCCATATCTTGAAGATTTCCAAAAAAGAAGATTAACAATATTCTGCCCATTACCAATGGTTTTTGTTTTGATCAAGTTTGATCCATATCCTTGTATTGGAGTTGTATGTTTTTCTTTTTCATATATAACTAATGTTACATTTAATGTGTGGGCTATTTTGTCCATTTCCGCAAAATATACTGGTTGACTCGGTTTAAAACCAAGCATATCACGATATCGAATTGCACTAGCTGTGTTACACTCTCCGTTATTCAAATGTAGATAATAACTTATACATGAGAAGAAACATAAATTATCTCGAACCCTCGGTTGAAAAACATAAGGCAAAAATACTTTTGGGCATTGTTTCGATTCTAAACATCCACCAGATTTTGCTGAGCCCATAATGAGTATAACAATTAGATTATACACGCTGTATAAACTATCATTATTCTCATGGAAAAAGGAAGTATATTCATCTGTTCCCACGCGATTAATCAATTCTGTAGTAAAAGCTTCGATAAGTGCAACAATCGATTCGGCCAATCTTCCATTAGATGATCTAGATAGTTTTGATGAAACTTTAAGTTTCTTCAAAGTTTTAGGTCCATATTGTAATCTTTCAGCTTCAATCTGCACGCCAAAAAAGACACTTTCGTAATTTTCTGGTTCTACTCTCGATTCTATTTCTTTTGCTAATCTTGCCATTAGATAATCTTCTCCGTCTTTCAGTTGAACCAATTTCATTAAGAGAAGTGGGTCCGCGGTCGACTCGAAATTGTATCCAGCAAACTTTACATAAGCCTTAGGCGAAGATTCGGTATATACTGTTTTATATGACCATTCTTGATCTTTGAAATTAGCTACACCGTGGGTTCCGTGAGTAAACAACGTTCTTTGAGGAAGATTGGAATATTTATTTAAATTGACACCTGAAAAATGTTAGCACTAATCGGACATCAAGGACGACAACTACTACCATATCTACCGAAAACAGAAACACTCAGAGAAGTAGATAATACAAAAAACATAATATTTATCGAGATGCCACAAGAGGGATTAGATACTTTTTTACTCAAAACTCTTGTGATAGGTCGAGGATATGTCTTCTACTTAAAAAATGGAAACTATACTCATGCGTATGATTACCTAGTTCAACGATTGGGTGTTCTTCATCGTCTTGAACATCAGACTCCATCCTCAAGCTCGTCAGCGGACCTGCTGTCAAAATCGGGCGATTTGGGAGAGAGCTCAGACTCTGAAGATCCCCCAATACTACATCGGAATTATAATCCAATCTCGGCCAGGTTGAAGAAAGAGGGTCAATCCATTCATATTCTGGCTCGTTCGGTATCTCCAACGCGAGCTCTTCAACAGTCCTCGGTACTTCGAGTCTGATGCCTTCTATTTCGACGGTTTTGGAAATTCTTTTTAACGGTTGACCGAATAAAATTTTCGAAATGTTCTTCGTGGGAATCGTGACTTTTTTAATTGTTTTGATCGGCGGTAATGCGGGTGGGGGTGGGATTCTACCTCGTTTTCTTGAACCGCTTTGAAGGAATGCCATCTCGGAAAATAATGATTTTCTCCGTCCGGTGGGAGACTTTTATATTCGGAAAATCTATAAAAGGAAACTCGCAATGTTTCGGGAATACGGAATAAAAAAGGAAATATAAAGACGGAATCGTCATTAGACTAGACTAACCGAGACGTAAGCAAGATGAGTTATCCTTATGCAGACGACCCCAACCCCCCGGCAATTTATCCTATATTACCTGGATGTGTGCGAAAACTTTCTCAAAATAATCAATGGTATTATAAAATAACAACCGCAGAACAGAACAAGGGTTTTAAATGTTTTTGCGCTGATTATATATTCGATTTGGAACATGGATTGAAACCGCCCGGCCATGGAATGAATAAAGATAAAAGAAACAAACTTCGTGCTCAACTTTCGTCAGATCCAGCCGCCGCTCATCCTCCTAGATTTAACGGTAAAATCATAAGCACATATTCCACTCGCGTGATAAATAATTCCGTTAACAAACCTTCAGCGCAAACTTCCACTCTTAAACTTCTCATGACCGGCGAACCCCCTCAAGATCAGGAATCTCCTTTTGTTGAAAAAACGCCCGAAATACCTGAAGAACAGAAATGGATTATTCATCCTGAGGTTCTCCGTATATTTGCTGAGGCGAATAAAACAGCTTTTTCTGGGACTCATCGCGATCTTATCGGATCAATTCAAGAATATACAGAAGAAGTAAAATTGTATAACGATAAGAATGAGCTAATTCTTAAAGCCATGAAAGAGTTAGCTCAAATTTGTCTCGATATGAAAGAACGAGTAGATCATTTATGCAAGAAGCGAATCAGAACAGAGGAAGAAGATACAGAAATAGAAATTGTAGAAGTGGAACCGGAACCGGAAAAAAAGAAACATAAAAAGGAAGAAAAGGAAAAAAAATAATAAATACAATATGTCTAAAGGAGTGTTAGTTATTTTGGATGGTAACGTGGGCGTAGGTAAAACTACAACCTTAAAAGCTTTATCTGCGATTAGATCTGATTTAATTTGTTATGAAGAATCTTTCGCTAAAGAATGCCCCTATCTGAACGAATTATATTCCTGTATGAATAAAGATAAATGCATAACATTATCTTTACAAACGCAATGTTGGATACTAAACAAAACTATAGGAATTTTTGAAGAGGCTGTTGATTTAGTTCGTCAAGGAAAAATCGTTGTATTAGATAGAAGTATATTTGGAATGTCTCCTTTTATAACTTCTGGCATAAAAGCTGATATGTTATGCAAAAGCTGGGGACTTGTTGTGGAAAAGGAAATTTCAAGAGCAATGAATAAACTGTGGCATATCAATCACTTCATTATTCACCTTCGCGCGCGTCCTGAAACAATAATGAAACGCATTCAATCTAGACCCGATTATATTCCTCCTCCTGAAAGATCATTCGATAGCGATATAAATTTGACTTTAAACAAAATAACATCGTTGTGCAATTACTATCGACAAACATTCGAAGATATGGGAAGTTATACTACAAGAGTTCAAACGTTGTTTACAGACATGCATACTGTTGATTATAACGTCGAAAAAATTTGTAATATGATAGACTCTGTTCGTAGCGAATAAAGATTAACTATTTATTATATTTACTTTCCATGTCTCGAAAACCCCCTGTAACAGAGAACTTCTTATATAACCAGGATCACCTGGAATAGGAGGCATCATTTGTGTTATCATTCCTTGAGCTATGTTAGCTAGTGCTATAGATAAAATAACTCCAGGTCTGTCAAGAGTTCTGTTAGTTCCATTTCGTAAAGGTCCCGCGATTCCCAATCCATCCATTTTATTTACCAATCAACAATAGTGCCTGAAGGGGCACCAAACTTCCAACTTCTCCAATAATAGGTATGAACTAAAAGTTCTAAACCCGCAGCTGGAGGAGCTGAAAAATTTAATCTAAGTGTAATCATCTTGGTGGAGTTTTCTGTACTCACAACGCCCAACAATCCTGGAGAAAAGGGATGTTGATTAGCGTTGTAAAAAGCAGCAAACTTATGTAAGTCAAACATATCTTGTGTTATACTTGTAACGTCTTCATGAATAGTTCTTGCGTGATACATTTGATATATTTCTAGATATTTCTTATATGGCTGTACATCCCCAGGATCGATTAACGATATTGGTCTATCAGGCCATTGGTTGTTGTTTATATCCCATTGATAATCTAATAAAGGAAATCTCGCGTCCCCCGGTCCAATTAGATATTCAAATTTGTCTAATGCTGTTGGGTCATTCGCAGCTGTTGTCGGTCTAACTGTAACGGCAATATACATTAATGATTTGAATTTCAAATCTAAGCCAACATTTTGTATCGTCGATGTAGTAAGGGGATACACATTAGTCATAAAGGTTCTCCAAAAAATTCTAGGATAAGGAGAAGGATCCATATGCCAAAACTTCAGAAAATTACCCGTGTTCCCACTTTCTACTGAAATTTCATCATATTCTACTTCCATAGAGCTAATAGTCCAAGTAAGACTTGTTATAGCTCCCACTCCTGTAACTTCCAAGAATTCAGTTGGAGCGGCCACGTTCCATATACAAGTAACATTAGGCAAATTAGTTGAAGAAACAACACCTGCCAAGTTTACTAATTGAAACCAAGGCATTATACTTTTACACAAACAAGTGCTAGGAAAAGGTAAAGCATACTGCCAACCGCCCGCTTTAGCTATTCTTGTCGCAGGATCACCTCCCCCATATAACGCATTTCCAGTTGTTTGCATCTGCCCGTGATGCGTCTTCATCCACCATTCAAACGTTTCCTGATAGTTATAAAATGTACGATCTTCAACATACTGTCCATGTTGTTCTATTCTAAACCGGTTAAACATATTCCAAGCCCAGTTAGGTAATGATACAGTCAACGGAGCATTAACAGCTGCACTGAAAGTAACGTTAACAGCTGAAAGTCTAAAATCAAGCATAACCACAGAAGAAGATGGAATGATCCATCTTATTTCTGAATTGTTTATACTTATAGGAGGAGAAGTATCCACCTGTCTTCTAAGAACTCTTCTCACCATTCGGATAGCATTAACTGGTGTAACTAGTTTATACTCATCAGGTATATACGCCGGTTGCCCTACTTGCCAAGAAGAGGGATTTCCAAGTATGCCAATATTAGACATGTGTTTTTAATATTGATACTGTTTATTTTGAGAAATGAATTTAGGAACATTATCTGGAGCTATAGGCTTATGTTCAGAAGCGTCATAGTGTCTTTGAATCGCAAAGTTAAAAACATCAGGAGTAGACCAATCAGTAATAGGACGAAGAATATTAGTCGCGGTGCCCCCGCCAACACTATAACGGGCGGGTTGACTGTTTGAACGAAGGTCGGTCTGAATAGTCGGATCTGGACTTGCTTGGTTCCATGGAACGTTATTTCCGTTGAAGTTCCCTCCATCACACATGAATGTAATTTTTATTTATTATTATTAACTTATTGCAGCAATTTCTGAAAGTTCATCTGGTTCATCAACATCAGTATCCGCATTAGGGTCGGTAGCATCTTTAGCAATAAGCCCAGCAACTTGAGCAATTAGTGTCCAATTATTTCCATGAAATAATATTTTCTTATTTCGGTACACATAACATCTCGACTCGAGACTATACATGTTTTGATAATGAACAACCAGCCAATTAGTTGGAGCATATAAACTTTCACTTTGGTATCCACTTCCCTCGCATATAAGTATTATTCTTCCTTGCGGATAACCAAGCAATCTTGCAGCGGCTTTTATGATGTTTTTTGCATTCTCTGATCTAGCAACAATGTTAGGATACCATCCATCCCATGTTTTCATTCTTTCAGTCTTATTATCTCCTGTGAATGTTTTATCTTTTATGTAGTATCTACAAATAGTTATTGCTGGTTGTCTTCCTCTTTTCACGCTTTCCATGCTTTGAACAACCCATTGTGTACCAGCAATCGTTCTCGATAACGATCTTCCTTTAAGCAGGGAAAAATATCTACGATAAAAATATTTGCATACTCTAGACAATATGAATATTTGAACAAAGTCGAAAGCATCTCTATCAATTAAGACATTTTCCACTTCACTAATCTTTCCATCATCAGACCATGTCTTAGGTAAATCATTCCAATTATAATCATTTTCAAATAAATTCCGTATAAATATAACAGGATTTAAACTAAAAAAGTTAAATTCAAAACAATTTCTTTTAGTTTTTGTAGGGGCTTCTCTTTCCGGTTTAATAACACATCTATAGTTAGTGTCGGTCAATACCAGATCTTGAATGTATGAATACATAGGCATCGCAGATAGCCATAATAGGAATGTTCTTTTCACTGCATATACACCATGTTTATCAAATTCTTTGAAATTCCATTCAACATCTACATCTCCTAATTCAGGCAGTGGACAACTTTTGCCCCAGGAAAGCAAAGATATAATTTTATACAGGTTGCATAATATCCAAAAGATATAACTTTGCCTATTAAAATCTACCTCATGCCATTCAGATTCTACATCATAATACGATGGAGTGGCTGACATAAGGTGAGGATATTTATACTTTTTAAGAAATAATTTTATAAACATACTATATTGGGCAAACAGATTTTCTTGTTCTTCTCTAAGAGTTGATAACGCATCGTATGAAGTAACATTCCATTTCGGTTTTAACAGTAATGTTTTTGCGGGTGAGTCGTTGATGAATGAAGTTGCAGAAAATTGTTTTCCTGTTCGGTGATCCTCTCCAATGCAGATGATGTTGCGCTTCATGTAAGACTGGAAATATTTTTATTTTCTCCGTCCGGTTGGTTTCCTTAAATAGTAGTCGGAAAAATTAATTCCCGATATATTGTAATTAATGTTTCGGTTGCCACAATTTTCTTTTTATAGTATAATACTCCCTTTTGTTTTCCCTCAGATATGATTATCGGTCAACACTATATATTCAAACATTTCAACTTTCAAGCTTGAGGTGAACCTCGAAGATGTTTGAATATGTATTGTTGTACCTTTTTTCCCATAATTATTTTGATTGCCACTTTCCAAAAATATACCTGATTGATACATATATAGATGGCACCGCCTCTTAGCTGAGTCGGTGTCCATGTATATATATACCTCCTCTATGTATTTATATATGAATTCTAATTACATGTTGCAATTATACTACCTTGGAATTTACACAACCGTTTTGATAAAAACGTAAGACTGGTAATTTTGATTGTATATATAGTTGTGTAAATTTTTTTATCAAACAACTTATCAAACAACTTATCAAACAACTTATCAAACAACTTATCAAACAACTTATCAAACAACTTATAAATTCCCCGCGGTTATTAATTACCCTCCGAGGTAATTAATAATAGAATTCCGAATTACATATGGGTATTTTCCTTTTTAATATAGCCGAATTTACCCATTAAGTTTCGGATGATTTCCTTTTCTATATTACCCATTTAGAATTCCCCCGGCTCCGCCCGGGGGATCTAGTAATATTGTGTGT
>Ga0307406_10000885_pt1 | contig 16867 bp, 19 predicted proteins | sample 322Cmetagenome_3_FD_203706 | JGI IMG/M metagenome (GOLD analysis project Ga0307406, IMG submission 203706) | Maize rhizosphere microbial communities from greenhouse at UC Davis, California, United States - 322HYB-C-2 | ecosystem: Host-associated > Plants > Roots > Rhizosphere > Soil | place...
GCGGATGCCGCTGGTGTCCTGGTGTGGCGCCTTCGCGCTCGGGCTATCCGAGATCCTTGCGGTCGAGAGAAGCCCGAAGCTCGGCATTCTCATCCTGGAGGCCCATGACCCGGCCGACACCGGCCAGGTTGATGCCGTCGGTCTGGAGGTCAGCGATCCGCCGCATTCGGTCGATGTCTTCCTCGCTGTAGCGACGAGTCCCCCCGTCCGTGCGCGCGGGAACGACGAGACCCTTGCGCTCATACAGCCGCAACGTCGCCGGAGGCAGGTCGAGTAGTTCCGCAGCGATACCCATGGTGTAGACCGGCCGCGCGCGAGGAGACAGGTTCATATCGAAGATTCTGCTCCGAGCACTTGCATTTCGTCAATGTGTGGGTGTACAAAATATGCATCAAGTGATCCACATCTCTCAAGGTCGCGGAGCCGGCTCTCCCGCACCCGCGGCAGTTAGCGACGACAGATATGGAGGTGATCTTCCGTGGCAGTGTTCAGCCCGGTCGATGACACGAGGACGACGTTCGCAGACATCGTCTGCACGGATGCGGAATGGGTCCGCACGGAGTTCGAGCAGATCGTGTCCGGCCTTGCGGTCGTGTCCACGGCGACAAGCCTCCTCCCGCATCTGCCCGACCGGCCAGGTCGCGGGTTCGGCCGTGCGGTCTCCCCCGTCGACCGTGTCGGGCGCCGAGGGACCGAGGCGCTTGTCGAGAGAGTCCGGGCACCCCCGCACGGGTCGGCCGCGCCCGGCCGTCACTGCCGATCATCACTCGTTGGACGGCGTCACGCCGTCGCTCATGGAAGGAGATTCTTTCACCATGTCGATGTCATTTGATCCTTTCAGCCAGCTGGACCGTCTCGCGCAGAGCGTTTTCGACACCAGCAGGCAACCGCGCCTGATGCCCGTGGATCTGTTCCGCGAAGGCGACCGATACGTCCTGAACGCCGATCTTCCCGGGGTCGACCCGGGGTCGGTCGATGTGGACGTCGACGGCCACCTGCTCACGATCCGCGCCGAGCGGACGGAGGCGAGCCGCGACAACTCCCGCTGGCTCGCTCAAGAGCGCCCGTTCGGGTCGTACGTCCGCCGATTCACCATCGGTGACGACGTGGATGCGCAGGGCATCAGCGCCAACTACAACAACGGCGTGCTCAGCGTGATCATCCCGATCGCTGAACGCGCCAAGCCCCGCAAGATCCAGATCGAATCGGTGGGCTCTCACGACACGAAAGCCGTGACCGCCTAACTTCATCTGACGCCCCTGTCGAGGGACCCGGCGTGGGTGGTCGCAGCACCCCTGCGCGGCCACCCACGCTCGCCCCCGCACATATCCCCAGAAAGGATGACCCATGGCCCTCCCCGCCTCTCTCGACCGGTTCCTCGCCGAGATGGAATACCCCGCAACCCGCGACGACCTCCTACGCGAAGCCACCCGTGACGGCCTCCCGGCAGAGGATCGTGCGCTCCTGCAAGATCTCCCGGAACAGAACTACGGCGCCGCCTGGCACCTCCGCCTCAAGCTCGCCTCACTGAGCCTGTCCGACACCTTGACGCCCTCATTCGCAAACGCCTGACCGCACCGACGCGCGCCGACCTCATTGGAACCGATGGTCCCGATGGATCCACGTGCGACTCATCCTCGTCCCGCCGGCTCAGAGGTCAGACGGAAGAGGAGGACGAAGTTGACCGCTGACTAGGATCGTTATTCGAACTGAACGTCATATAGCGCGCAGCGAGAGGTGTTGTCGGACATGACAAGTTGCACGAACACCGAGGAGCGGGTCACCGTCGCCATCGACCAGCCGTCCACCGGCGGCAGCTTCCACTTCTTCAGCCCCGGCTGCGGCTCGTGACCGACCCGCTGGAGAAGCGAGGGCTCCACGCCCGCTGGAAGGGCATCGACTACCGCCTCCACCGGAAGGGCTCGGGGTGGGTGCTGCAGACGGACAGGGCGACGCCCGGATTCGACAAGGCGGCCTTCACGAAGCATGCGCCTGCGCGCTTCGAACGGAAGGTGGATCCGACGGAGAAGCTCGCGTGCTTCCGGATCTCCCATTCCGGGTCGTACCGCGGGATCCCGGTGGAGATCTCTCCGAGCAATCAGGGCCGGGTCATGGCGGTCACGAAAGATCCGCGAGCGCGAGACAACGGGTTCGAAAGCTTTGATCGCGATGCCTGGGTGAAGCTCATCCCGGCGAACGATCGGGATCTGCGGATCACCGAGACACGCACCCCGGTTCCCGCACCGTGGCTAGGGGCCGACCCCGGAGGACGAGGTTGACCAACTGATCTTGACAGTGACGCCCGCGCGAGGTCGTTCTGCAGCCGGTCCCGCCGCGCTTCACCGAGCTCGTCGGAGTGTCGGCCGAGATCGCGGGAGAGCGGATGCTGGCCGACCTGCTTCCCGGCGGGACGGCGATCGTGTGCGCTCCCGACGAGCGTGAGGGCATGCGGCGGTCGTCGATAGGGTTCTTGTATGAGCTGGAAAGCGATGCCCCCCGCCGAGGTCTGCGACCTGATGGACTTCTGGATCGCTGCTCCGTGGCCGCTGACGCAGGATGAGACCCAGAAGCTCGCCGTCGATCGCTTCGGATGGACCATCGAGGTCGAGAACGGGACGCCGTACCTGATGAACACGGTCTCGAACTTCACGTTCACCGATGTGATGACCATCGATTCGCGCGACCGGATGATGCACCTGACCCTCGACACCTCCGACACCATCCGCGAAGTCACGGAGGAGTCGACGGCGTTCCTCGGCGATGCGTTCACGCTGATGGTGCGAGAGGGATCGTCGCGATGGGGTGACCCGAAGAACCTGAAGGTCAAGGAAACGGTGTCTGCGCGCTGGGACGTCGAGGGCGGCGCGCGGGTGACGTTCAACTTCGCGCCCAAGGGACTGTCCGCCCGCTTCGAGACCCCTCATGGCGCCGAGGTCGAGCGCAAGCTGGGCGACCGCTGATGTCCGAGTGGGATGAGTTCGGGCAGCGTCTCGCGTCGACGTTCCGCCAGGTGTCGGATCGGGTGTTGCTGATCATCGCGTCGGAGTCCGATCCCGCGCGATACGTGCAGTTCGCCGGCCAGAGCGACCGGCTGGATGCAGAGGCACCGGCGACGGACGTCGTGGCGGATGCCGACGAGTCGGCTCTGCGCGGCGCCGGGTGGTCGGCTCCGAACAGTGCGCAGCCGAACTGGTCGTCGTCGCTGGTCATCCCAGCCCTCACCGCCGAGTACGAGGAGCTGGCGGCGCGCTGCGTCGTCGCACTGCGGGATGCGTACGGCATCGACGACCCCGCAGAGCTCGGCTACCGCGCGTGGCGTGAAGCAGAGCAGATGCCTGCGGGCGCGACGTGGTCGGCCGAGCAGATCGACCGACTGGACCGCGGGGTCGACTCGCTCGAGCTGCCCGCTCTCGAACTCGCCTCCGACTGATCCAGGTGGCCGCCTCCCAGCACGGCATCCGGTTCGGCGCATTCGCGGGCAACCTCGCCCAGCCTCAGAGCGCCTCGGTTTCGATGCTCATGCGCCCGCGCGCGGCAGCGAGGTCGTGCTGCCTGGCGTCGAAATAGCGGTTGGGATCGACGGCGAAGGGCTCGCTGTCGATCCATACCTTGTTGCCGTCGACACGAAGCACGCCCACGTACATCGCCCTGTCCGTCTCGGACGTCCAAATCGTGAGCAATCGCTCGTCCGCGCGGTTCTTCTGTAGTGCTGCGAGCGCGGCGATCACTCCGGCGCTGTCCGCGCGCCCTGTGCGGATCGAAGAGAGGACCTGCTCGATGGGGAACCCGGCGGCGTAGCCGTGGATCACCGCATTCCGCAGCACTCCGCCACCCTTGACTCGCCACCGCTTGGCGCCGACGAAGATCATCACGATGCAGACCACGAAGATCACCGGCGGCATCACGAAGGCTGCGACGATGGCCAGTCCACTCCTGATACGACCGCCCATGAGCTCTACGGTGGCGAGCGGGTTGAGATAGACCAGGAGCGCGAGGACGACCATGATCATTGCGATGATCGCCCAGGTCATGGTCTTCCGGGGTGAGCGCTCCGACTCGAAGAGATCGGGGCGTGTGGCGAACCAGGCGGAGAGATCGCGGGACTTCGATCGCAGCGGCGTGAAACTCATCTGATCACGCTAGCGTGATATCGACCCGCGACCTTCAGAACGAAGAAATCCCCGCCTGAGCGGGGATTTTCACTGCGGAGACGAGGGGATTTGAACCCCTGGTCCCCGTGAGGGGACTCCACCTTAGCAGGGTGGTGCTCCCTCCATGGCTGGCTTCTCGCCCGTCTGCGCGCTTGGCCCCGGATCGCCTTGGGCACCGCATGACAATGCGGATCTACAACCGTTCAACATTGGCTCTCGTGGTTCTCGCCACACTCGCATTGCGCTCTGAGATCGCTGTGCTCGGGACACTCCGGACACTTCCCGGACACTCGTCGAGGCCCAGCATCACACGCGCACCGTCACGGAGCGGCTCTTCGGGGCCATGTCCCGAAGAGAGCTCACGATCGTCGATGCCACGCTCGAACATCCGATATGCAACGCTACAGCTACTCCGCCCTCAGTTCTGTCGGCGCGTGATCTCAGCCATCGCCGACCAGTCCAGCTGCGAAAGTTCGCCGTCCTCAAGAGTCTGCTCGAAAATGTCGGCGAGGACATCCGCCGTAGGAAGGGCAGCCCGATATTCCTGTGCGGCAGACTGCGCCAGAGTGAGATCTTTGAGACCCAGCGCAGCGGAGAATCCGACTGGCCTGTAGCCGCGCTCGGCGATCATCTTGCCGTATCCGGTGTACGCAGTGCCCGTGTAGGCTGCGTCGGTCAGGATCTCGACGAAGACTGAACCGTCCACACCGCCCCGCTCGACGAGGTTGACGGATTCGGCCAGGGCCTGCAAGGTATGGATGAGGTTGTAGTTGACCCCGATCTTGACAAGATTCGCTCGCTCGGGTTCCTCTCCGAGCCGCCAGGTCCGCTTCCCAAGCACAGAAAGGAATTCCTCGGCGCGATTCAGGGCGTCCGACGGCCCAGCCGCGACGATGTTCAGCCCGCCGCTCGCAGCGAGGTGGGGGCGTCCGAGTACAGGGGCAGCGACGTACGCCACGCCGGCCTCGCGGTGCCGCACGACCAGCTCCCGCACGGTGGCGAGGCTCAACGTGGACATGTTGACGTGCACCGCACCGGACGCAGACCGAAGCGCATCGGGAGTGAAGACGGCACTGGCCGCGGCGTCGTTGGCGAGCATGGAGATGGCCACACCCGCACGGAGGGCTTCCGCCGGATATTCCACCGATCGAGCGCCGGCCGCGACTAGCGGCTCTGCCGCTGCACTCGACCTGTTCCAGACGAGCACGGTGTGGCCAGCATCGATGAGGCGGCCCGCCATCGCCGCCCCCATCGTGCCGAGACCGATGAATCCTACGGTAGTCATTAGTTCATCCGTTCGTTGTTCGAGTGTGATCTGGACTGAGAGGGCGCGTGGAGCGGCGCTCGATGAACTCAGGGGCGAGTATGAGTCGGGATTGTGCAGGTCTCACCCCTTCCAGGAGATCGAAAGCGAGGCGAGCGCTTCGTCGCCCGAGTTCGAAACCGGGAAGACGCACTGTCGTCAGCGGCGGATCGATGTGATCGATGAGCGGTGCATCATTGAATCCGACCACGGAGATGTCTTCGGGACACCGCAGGTCGATTGCGCGGATCGCGTCGATCACCCCGACTGCCATCAGGTCGTTATGCGCGAAGATGGCTGTCGGTCGCTCTTCCGGGCGCCTTTGCAGAAGCGCATGCGCGAGCCGTCGCCCCTCGTCGACGGTGCTTTCCGTGGCGCGCACGCCGGTCGAGACGTCGACGACATCGGGATGTTCTTCAACGGCAGCGGTGAAACCCCGCTCCCGGTCGATGAACGACGAGATCTGCGACGTTCCGGGAATCTGCGCGAGACGGCGGTGGCCCAACGCGATCAGATGCTCCGCCGCGAGGCGAGCACCCGCGAAGTCATCCGGAAGCGCTTCCAGGTGGTGGGTGGGGCTGTCGGGCTCGGCAGCGCCGAACCCTCGCACAGCGAGAACGACGGGCACCTGACGCTCGAGGTCGGCGACGAAGTCCCCATCATCAATCTGGGCAGCGCTCAAGATGATGCAGTCCACCTGATTGCGGAGCAGCCGGGTCACGACGCTGCGCAGCGTCTCCGGGTCGTCATGAGTCTCGACGACGAGCGGGGTGTAGGTGCCCCCGCGCGACTCGAACTCGATCCCGCGTAACAGCGAGACCACGAATGAGTTTCCCAGATCTGCGACGACGACGCCGACCGTTCCCGTGCGCCCCGTACGCAGACTCTGCGCAACCGCGTTCGTCCTATAACCGAGCTTTTCGGCGATAGCGCGAACCCGCTCCTTCGTCGCTTCGCTCACGAGGTGCGACTGATCGACGCTCAGCGCACGAGATGCTGTCGCGACGTGGACTCCAGCCTCATGTGCGACGTCTTTCAGATTGGGAGTGCGCGAATCTGCCATGCTCGCACTGTAACGTCGATTCATGTGCTCGTTGGGGACCGACGCCGCGGCGCCGCTGGGGCGATCGACCCCGACTGGGGTGCAGATCCCCCCTCCGCGTACGTCGCGACGCATCGGAGCTGCTGGTCTTCTCTGCTTCTCATGTCAGTAGGGGTTGGCGACCATGAGCTCGTCGGCCGGATACTTCGTGAGAATGACTGGACCGTCCTCGGTCACCACGACCTCTTCCTCGATTCGCGCAGCGGAATAGCCGTCGCTTGCCGGGCAATAGGTCTCGACCGCGAACACCATGCCGGTCTTGATCTCGACTGGTTCGCGATAACTGTTCAGCCGCGAGATCACCGGGCGTTCGTGGAGGCCGAGTCCAAGTCCATGGCAGAACTGCAGACCGAACGCCGAGAGCTCGTCGTCGAATCCCAAGGACTCCGCCGTCGGGAACAACGAAGCAATCTCGTCTGAGCCCACCCCTGGTTTGATCGCTGCGATCGCGTTGTCCATCCACTCTCTGGCACGCGAGTAGGCCGCCTTCTGAGGCCCCGTTGCGCGACCGACACTAAACGTGCGGTAGTAGCACGTCCGGTAGCCGTTGAACGAGTGGATGATGTCGAAGAACGCCTGATCTCCGGGACGGATGATCCGGTCGGTGAAGTTGTGCGGATGCGGGTTGCAGCGCTCTCCCGAGATGGCGTTGATCGCCTCCACCTGATCGGAACCATACTCATAGAGCTTCTTTGCAGCCAGGGCGACTATGTCACTCTCGCGCACGCCGGGCTTCAGCGCCTCGACGATATCGGTGTAGACGCCGTCGACCATCGCCGCCGCCTGATTCAGGAGCATAATCTCATCCGCGCTCTTGATCTCGCGGGCGTCCAACATGTGCTGCTGGGCGTCGACCACTGTGAGTCCCTGTCGCTGCATCTCGAACAGGAATGGCGGCTCGACGATGTCGACCCCGACAGGAGCGTTGTGCAGTCCGAGGTCCTTGAGTATCCCCTTGATCTCGGTCACCGCATCGACCATGAGACCCGCGGTGGGAGCCACCGCTCCACGGAATCCAAGAAAGCCGGGGTGATTGTGCTCCTGCTTCAGCCACGGCGAGTAGAGCTGATGGTGCTTCACGGCAGAACCGAAGTCCCACAGGTGCGGCTCGCCCCCGCGCGTGAGCAGGGCGTACCGGATCATCTTGTCCCCCAGCGCGCCCCCCACCCATGACGAAGTGGTGTAGCGGATGTTGTAGAAGTCGAACAACAGGAAGGCCCCGCATTCGCTCGCCTCGAGGGCTGCTTGGGCACGCTGAAGTCGATAGTCGCGCAGACGGGAGAAGTCGACTCGCATCTCGTAGTCGACTCCCATGTGTCCGGGCGTCAGAAGCGGTCGGGGGGTGTTGGCGGCCTCAGCCATCGGTGACGGCCTCTCTGTTGGGACGGTGGTCGAGATCGACGTTACCGCAAATTCAATCGATTGCATTAAGTCGGAGTCCGATCTCTAAGGGGATCGCAGCCGTTTCCCCACCACGATGGCGAGGAGGCCATCGGAGGGCACAAGACGAGCCCCGAATGGGCGGTGAAGATTCCGCCCAGATTCAGAGCGACGACAGCGCCGGACGAGTGGGTGGCCGCTCACACCGAGAGGCCACCCACTCTCTCCGTCCTATCGGGCGGCGGCGATGCCGTCGATCTCGATCGTGGCGCCGTTGTAGAGGGAATGCACGCCGATGACGGTGCTCGCGGACGGCGTCGTCGTCTTGATGATCCCGTTGCGCGTTTCGCGCCACGTGAATAGCTTCTCCTGGTCGAGCTCCGTGATGTAGACGTTCACGCGCACCAGGTCGTCGTACGTGACGCCGGCAGCGTGCAGGGCACGCTCGAACTCGCCGTAGGTGAGCTCGATCGCGCGCTTGAAGTCGGTGGGGACCGAGCCATCCTCTTCGAATCCGACCTGCCCCGAGATGAAGACGAGCTCGCCCGCGGCGACTCGGGTGCTGTCCGAGATACCGGGAACCACGGGAGCCGGGATGCGAGAGATGCGTTCGTTGGTCATGGTGACTACTCCTTGTTGTATGCGGTTGATTGATCGGGTCTTACTCGTCTCGTCCGTAGACGACGCAGAACGGAACGGACGATGTGGGAAGCGTCGATCGATCCGAGAGCGTGTGCCAACGCCGGTTGTGGTACACGAGCGGCACCGGCTCCTGGTCCACGTCGTCACCGTGCTGCTTGGATTCGATCGCCTCGACGACGATCAGAGTCGATCCGTTCGCGTCTACGCGCTGGACGACTCTGCCGCGCAGCCAGTGCGCACCCGGGTAATAGGGTTCGCCGGAGGGGAGCCGACTCCATTCGATGTCCGGGCCGAATCGGTCGACTCCGCGCTGCGCCCCCAGCTTGGCCAGCGCCACCTGGTCGGCGGCGAGCATGTGCACCACGACCGTCTCCGCTTTGAGGATGGTCGGCGTGCTCGACGAAAGGGCGGAAGCCGAGAAGACGAGAGTCGGCGGGTCGATCGACACGGATGCGACAGAGCTGACGGTCATCGCGACCGGGCCGTCTCCGGCATCGGCGGTGACGATCGCGACGCCCGCCGGGTGCGACCGAAAGGCGAAGCGGAAATCATCGGCGGAAATAGCGGAATGCGTATCAGTCATGGTCATCTTCTCACCGTTCAGTTGGTTGGGTTCGGAATCGGGGTCGACACTCGGGACTCACACAACAGGCAGGACGAAGCGGGCATCGCTTTCACGGCCCACCATCACCCGCCCGAGAGCCTCATAGCCGCTCGCCGAGAGGGTGTGCCCGTGTCGGGCTGCTGCTGCCTGGTCGCGCCAGATCCGCTGGAGCGTCGACGAATCGGCGAACCCGGCGGAACCGTGCGCCGTCACCAAATCGCCGATGAGCTGAGTGATCGTGTCGATGATCCAGCCGACCTTCGCGCGCAGCGCGATCCGGTCGGCATACGGTGCGTAGTCGCCCCGCTCTGCCGTGAGGTAGATCTCGTCGGCGACCTGCTCGGCCAGCGCCTCGGCCGCGGCGAGCTGCACGGCAGACTTCGCGAGCGCGTACTGGAAGATCGTCGAATCCGCCTGACGGTCATATCCCGTGAAGGCGATCGACTTGGTCTCTGCCGCCGCGACCACGAAGTCCAACGCCGCGCGCCCCATCCCGAGATGGGGTCCCACCAGATTCATGAAGAGAGAAGGCACGAACATCGTGCGGTACGACGTCCCCCGGTTGCTGCCGGTGTATTCACCCTCTATCGCCGCGGTCAGCCGGAAGATGCGGTGACTCGGCACGAAGACATCGGTCGCGAGCTGAGTTACGCTCGCCGTCGACTTCATTCCGGCGACGAACCAGTCGTCTTCGAAAGTGAGGTTCTCGCGGGGGATCAACGCGACACCGGCGTCGATGATCTCGCCCGTACCGTCTTTGAGCGGGATACCGAGGAGCGACCAGTCCGCCTCACGGCTGCCCGTGCCGTACGTCCAACGACCAGTGATGCGGTATCCCCCGTCGACGGCGACAGCCTCTGACGTGGTGGCCAGAACGATGGAGACGAGAGCGCCCACCTTTCCTCGCTCGCCCCAGGCGTCTTCCTGGGCCTGATCGCTCATGAGACTCAGCACCCAGGCGCCGGTGTTGTAGATGCCGGCCATCCAGGCGAGGCTGCCGTCGCCGGCGCCGATCGCACTGGTCACGGCCTGCACGTCGCGGGAGTTGGCCGCGAGCCCGCCGAACTTCTCCGGCGCCGACACGTTGAAGGCACCTGTGGCCTGAACTGCCTTGAAGACGCGCTCCGGAACACGCCGGGAGAGATCTCCTTCGCGTCCCCCTTCCGCGAGCTCGGGGCGAAGCATCGTGAGCTGATCGATGATCTCGGTGATCGATGGTCGAACAAGCGTGTCAAACATAGGTGTTCCTCCTCGGGGCGTCTGATCGTTCGAAGCGAAAGGATGATTGCAAACGATTGCTTGCGTCTGATGCTAGGTCGAGATTGTTGCCGCGATGTTTCCAGGTCGTGATAAGTCGGATTCGCCTGCGTCGTGTGCGCGGAGGCGTCACCTTCCGCGAGTCAGGCATCAAAGACCTCGGGATGTCGAACCAGTTCAAGTCGACTGCGGCGGATATGCCGACGGAGCACCTGCTCGGCCTCTTCGGCGTCTCGACGACGAAGAGCCGTGACGAGGAGGTGGTGATCATGATGAACGGCATCATCGCCCTCACGATAGAAGAGACGCGTTGCGGCTCGACGGTAGTGCTGCGTGCGATTCCACAGACGGAAGACCGTCTCAGCGAGAACAGTGGTCTGCACCGCCTGAAGGCTCGAGTGATGGAACTCGCGGTCTAGGAGCAGGAAACGCTCGACGTCGGAGGTGCTCTCCATCGCGTCAGCGAGGGCGCTCATGTCGTCGATCACAGATTCCGGCAGCACAGACACGTTCAGACCGAGGAGAAGCGGCTCCAGACATTCCCTCATGCGATACATCTCTTCGCAGTCCGATGCCGTGAGCTTCGACACCCAGGCTCCGGTGTTCGCGACGATCGTCACGAGACCTTCGGCCTCAAGCATCCGCAGCGCCTCCCGCACGGGCAGGCGGCTGGCGCCGAGCTGGTCGGCAAGCTGGCCTTGGCGAATGCGCTCACCTGGCGCGTACTCGCCCAAGAGGATGGCGTCGCGCAGCGTCGCCGCGATGCGAGCGCCGGTCGCGCCATGGATGGTCGAATTGTTCACCATCGACATGACTGTCTCACCGCCCCGGGTGCGCCGGGTGCCACAACAGGCGGTCGGCTGACTGCTCGTACGCCTTACCCTGGGGGAAGCTCACGAGTTCGAACTGCAGACCCCACGGACTGATGAAGTAGACCCAGCGCTGGCCTTCGGCTGCTTGGGCACTCGACGTCGGTGAGCCCATGACTTCGACGCCTTTGTCTTTCAGGTAGCGCACCGCTTCGTCGAGGTCATCGACGTAAAACGCGATGTGATAACCGCCGAGATCGCTGTTGCGAGGATGGGGCGCCTGACCGTCGGCGGCCTCGTACAGGAACACTTCGAAGTTGGCTCCGTTGCCGAGCCGGAAGAAGCGGATCTCGCTGATGACAGTACGCGGATCCACTCCGAGATGCGTCTGCATCCAGTCGTCGTCGGACTGCTTCGAACCGAGGGTGTAGACGCGATCGCAGCCGAGGATGTCGACGAGGAAGCGCTCAGCTTCTTCCAGATCCGGGACGGTGAATCCGATGTGGTCGGTTCCGCGGATTCCCGGGATGCCAGGTCGCACGGCGTCAGCCATGGTGGACTCCTCTGTCACTGCCAAATTGGATACATCGTACCCACATTGGGAGTCTACGACGAGAAACCCGCATATGCAAACGTTTGAATTGTATCCGATACTCCGCTACCGTCGTTTCAGCGGTCTAGGTGATCGCGCGAGAGGAATGGGCGAAGATGCCGAAGAAGAAGCGACTCCAGACCGGCGCCGACTGGTTCCAGTTGACCACTACGGACGCGGACTGGAATGCAGCCGATCCCGCACTCCTGGGAACGATGCTGAGCCAACTGCATCTGATCCGGGCCTTCGAGGAGACCGTCCTCGAGATCGCCGGCGAGGGACTGGTGCACGGCCCCGCGCACTCGAGCATCGGACAGGAAGGCGGGGCGGTCGGTTCGATCGTGGGGCTCCGCTCGACGGACGGTGTCAACGGCTCTCATCGTGGTCACCATCAGTTCCTCGCCAAGGCGCTCACCCACGTCAGCGCAGGAAGGATCGACCCGACCCAGCCTGTGAGCGAAGACATCCAGACCGTCCTGCAGCGCACTCTGGCCGAGATCCTCGGCCTCGCGCAGGGATACTGCCGCGGTCGCGGTGGATCGATGCACCTCCAGTGGTTCGAAGCCGGAGCTCTCGGCACCAATGCGATCGTCGGCGGCGGCGCGCCGATGGCCACCGGCAACGCCTGGGCACAGAAGCACTCAGGAACGACAGATCTGTCGATCAACTACTTCGGCGACGGTGCCGCGCAGATCGGATCCGTCCTGGAATCCATGAATCTCGCCGCAGCGTGGAAGCTGCCGGTCTGCTTCTTCGTCGAAAACAACCTCTATGCGGTATCGACGCGTGCCGACGAGATCACCGCCGATCCCCGATTCTCGGTTCGCGGCCAGGGCTTCGGTATCCCGTCCTGGCGCGTGGACGGCATGGACCCGCTTGCGGTGCACCTGGCCACCCTTGAGGCATCCGAGCGGATGCGTTCGGGCGAAGGTCCGACCATTATCGAGGCCGAGGTGTATCGGTTCTTCCACCAGAACGGCGCCTACCCGGGTAGCGCGTTCGGGTACCGCACGAAGGAGGAAGAGGCGCACTGGGTCGCCCGCGACCCCCTGGATCTCGTGGCGCGGCACATGATCCGCCGTGGACTCATCGACGTCGCAGGCGTCGCCGCCCTCCGCGAGCGCGTGCAGCGCGCGATGACCGAGGCCTCGGCGCAGCTCCTCGAATCCGACCCGGACCGTCCAGGCAAGCGCCGTATCCGTCCGGAATTGTGGCCGGAGACGGGCTTCGTCAACGTGGGCGTCCGCGGCGACGGCAGCGAGTTGCACGGCCTCCCCGCACTTGACGAGGCCGCTCCGCTCCGACCGGTGAAGTTCATCGACGCGGTGGCTCAGGTGATGGACCGCCGTATGGAGACGGACCCGCGCATCGTCGTGATGGGCGAAGACGTGCACCGCCTCAACGGTGGGACGAACGGAGCCACGAAGGGCCTGTCGAAGAAGTACGGCGACGAACGCGTCCTCGGCACACCGATCAGTGAGAACGCGTTCGTCGGGCTTGCTGGCGGTCTCGCACTGGACGGTCGCTTTCGTCCGGTCGTCGAGTTCATGTACCCCGACTTCATGTGGGTGGCCGCAGACCAGGTCTTCAACCAGATCGGCAAGGCCCGGCACATGTTCGGCGGCGACAACGACGTGCCGCTCGTGCTGCGCACCAAGGTCGCGATGGGTTCCGGCTACGGCTCGCAGCATCTGATGGACCCCGCGGGAATCTTTGCGACCAGCCCCGGATGGCGCATCGTCGCCCCCTCCAATGCGAGGGACTACGTCGGTCTGATGAACTCGGCACTCGCACTACAGGACCCCGTGCTCGTGATCGAGCACGTCGACCTCTACAGCACCGCCGACGAGATCCCCGAGGGCGATCTCGACTACATCATCGAACCCGGCTCGGCGGCGGTCCTTCGCGAAGGTTCTGATGTCACAGTCCTCACATACCTGTCCATGGTCGCCCACTCCAAGGAGGCGATCGAGCAGACCGGGATCGATGCCGAACTCATCGACCTGCGCTGGCTCGACCGCGCATCCATCGATTGGGACACGATCGGCGAGAGCATCCGCAAGACGAATGCCGTGCTGATCGTCGAACAGGGCTCGCAGGGAACGTCTTACGGCGCGTGGCTGGCGGACGAGATCCAGCGGCGATTCTTCGACTGGCTCGACCAGCCCGTCGCCCGCGTCACCGGCGAAGAAGCATCCCCCAGCATTTCTCGCGTATTGGAGCGGGCTGCCATCGCCCGCACGGAAGAAGTGGTCGCGGGGCTCGAAGCTGTCCGCGCCGGATTCGGATCCTGATCATGGTGGAAATCATCCGTATGCCCGCGATCCTCGCCGGCGCAGAGGAAGCAGCCGTCCAGTCGTGGCTCGTCGCGCCGGGCGACACCATCGCACAGAATCAGCCGATCGCCGAGATCGAGACCGACAAGGCGAGCGTGGAGATGCTCTCGGAGGTCGCCGGAGTGGTCGGACGCCTCCTGGTGCCCCAGGGCGACAGCGTCGCAGTGGGCGATCCGATCTTCGTGATGCTCGCCCCCGGCGACGCCGAGAAGGACATCGACGGCGCTCTCGCCGCGATCGGACTGGGGGCGCCGACAACGCCCCCGCTGTCAGAGCCGGAACCGGCGAGCGCCACCCTGGCGGCTGCGCCGACGACCTCGTCGGATACGACGGCTACACACGTCGCGGAGCAGAGCGACGATGGCCAGACGCGGCGGCTCTTCGCGACCCCTATCGTTCGGCGCCTCGCCGCTCAGCACGGTGTGGCGTTGAGCGACGTTCAGGGAACTGGACCGCACGGCCGGATCGTGCGTCGCGACTTCGAGACGCACCTTGCACAGCTGACGGTGGCCCCGACCGCCACCTCGCCCGCTCCGGCACAGGAACCGTCGGGTGCGGACCCTGCTGCGGCCGCGCCGAGCAGCGCCGCAGCCTACGAGGACATCCCCCTCGATCGAATGCGCAAGGCGATCGCCCGACGACTGACCGAGAGCAAGTCCACGGTGCCGCACTTCTACCTGGTGGCCGACTGCCGCGTGGACGAACTGATGGACCTGCGCACGACGGTGAATCAGACGGCGAGCCGAAAGATCTCTGTCAACGACTTCGTCGTGAAGGCCGTCGGTGCAGCGCTCATGGAAGTCTCGCAGGCGAACGCGACGTGGAATGGCGACAGCATCCGGCAGTTCTCGTCCGCGGATGTCTCCGTCGCCGTCGCCACGGCAGGCGGACTGACCACACCGGTCCTGCGCGGCATCGAGCGCATGTCGCTCACGGAGGTGAGCGCCACGATCGCCGAGATGGCGGATCGTGCTCGCTCAGGGCGGCTCAAACAGCACGAGCTCGAGGGAGGCAGCTTCTCGGTGTCGAACCTCGGCATGTACGGCACGTCGCAGTTCAGCGCCATCCTCAACCCTCCCCAGGCGGGAATCCTCGCGGTCGGCGCCGCACGCTCCGTTCCAGCGATCGACTCCGACGGAGCGCTCTCGGTCGGGAAGGTCATGACCGTGACGCTCTCGGCCGACCACCGCGTGCTGGACGGAGCGGTCGCAGCCCAGTGGCTCGCCGCCTTCCAGCGACGCATCGAGAACCCCCTCACCATCCTGATCTGACCTGACCTGACCTGACGAAAGAAAAGCAACCATGGCAATCATGCGAAGTGTCAATCCCACCACCGGTGAGGAGCTGGCGACGTTCGAGCAGGACAGCGAGGATGTCGTCGAACAGAAGCTGGCCGCTGCCAGTGCCGCCGTGCCGCAGCTCAAGGCCGCAGGGTGGGCTCGCCGAGCCGAGCTCATGAACGCCGCTGCCGATCTGCTGGAGGCCGACCTCGAGCAGGTCGCGGCGATGATCACCGACGAGATGGGCAAGCCCATCGCACAGTCACGTGGCGAGGTGGCGAAGTCCGTCTACGCGATGCGCTACTACGCGGAGAATGCCGAAGGCTTCCTCAGCGGACGCTCGCTCGATGACCCCTCCGCCGTCGGAGCGAGCCAGGCCGGCACACGCTTCGACCCGCTCGGGGTCGTCCTTGCCGTCATGCCGTGGAACTACCCCATCTGGCAGGTCATCCGCTTCGCCGCACCCGCGCTGATGGCGGGAAACGCCGGCGTCTTGAAGCACGCATCGAACGTGCCGCAGGCAGCGGTCTATCTCGGCCGCCTCTTCACACGCGCGGGTTTCCCGGAGGGCTCATTCTCGGCCCTCCTCATCGGCGCCGGACGCGTCGAGGGCGTCATCCGCGATTCGCGTGTGTCGGCCGTCACGCTGACCGGTTCCGAGCCGGCCGGGCGATCGGTCGCGTCGATCGCGGGAGATGTGCTGAAGAAGGTCGTGCTCGAGCTCGGCGGATCAGACCCGTTCATCGTCATGCCCTCGGCTGACCTCGACGCCGCCGCAGAGATGGCGGTGAAGGCCCGCACCAGCAACAACGGCCAGGCCTGCATCAACGCGAAGCGCTTCATCGTGCACACCGATGCCTACGCGACCTTCGCCGCGAAGTTCGCCGAGAAGATGGCACAGCTGCAGATCGGCGATCCGCACGACGAGAGCACTGACATCGGGCCCCTGGCCACCGCCTCCGGTCGCAACGACATCGTCGAACTCGTCGACGATGCTCGGGAGAAGGGCGCGGACATCATCGTGGGCGGCTCCCTCGACGATGGCGCCGAAGGATGGTTCTATCCGCCGACCGTGATCGCGGGGATCACCCCCGAGATGCGCCTGTATGCGGAAGAGGCCTTCGGGCCGGTCGCGGGTCTGTACGAAGCGGCGTCGCTCGAAGACGCTCTGACGATCGCCAACGGTCTCGATTTCGGCCTGGGATCGGCATTCTGGAGCTCGGACGAAGCAGAGATCGGGCACGCGATCAAGACGATCGAGTCAGGCGCCGTCTTCGTCAACGGCATGACCATCTCGTACCCCGAGCTGCCCTTCGGAGGCATCAAGAGATCCGGTTACGGACGTGAGCTCTCGGCCGAGGGCATCCGGGAGTTCTGCAACCTCAAGACGGTGTGGGTCGCCTGAGAGCTC
>Ga0307406_10000886_pt1 | contig 16853 bp, 16 predicted proteins | sample 322Cmetagenome_3_FD_203706 | JGI IMG/M metagenome (GOLD analysis project Ga0307406, IMG submission 203706) | Maize rhizosphere microbial communities from greenhouse at UC Davis, California, United States - 322HYB-C-2 | ecosystem: Host-associated > Plants > Roots > Rhizosphere > Soil | place...
CGGGCGCGACGTCAGCCCGATCCCCGACACCGAGCCCGTCCCCGTCATCACGTGACGCGCGCCGTCATCGCGGCGGACGCACGGTCCTAGGCTGGGCGCATGCCCACTCCCCTCACCCTGCCCCGTCTGCAGTGGGGGCCCGCCGACGCCCCACGGCACGCCCTGCTGATCCACGGCCTCGGCTCCAGCGGCGCCCTGATGTGGCGCTTCGGCACCGCGCTGGCCGACGCCGGCTGGCGCGCGACGGCGGTCGACCTCCGCGGGCACGGCACCGCACCGCGGGCACTGGACTACACGATCGAGGCGTACGCCGCCGACGTGCGCAGCACCGTCCCGGAGCTCCGCGACGGCGAAGGCGCCTGGGATCTCGTGATCGGGCACTCCCTCGGCGGCGCCGCCGCGACGGTCGCGAGCGCGCAGGATCCGGCGTGGACGCGGCGGCTCGTCCTGGTCGATCCGGGCATCCACCTCACCGACGCCGATCGCGAGGCCGTCTCGGCCGGCCAGGAGCAGGCCTTCGCCGACACCTCACAGGACGCGGTCCGCGCTGAGCACCCGCACTGGCACCCGCAGGACATCGAGCTGAAGTCCCTCGCCGCGCAGCAGGCGAGCCGCTGGGCCGTGGAGCAGACCGGGACGCAGAACACGCCCTGGGATGTACGGGAGGCCGCCGCGCGACTGAGCGTGCCCACGCATGTGCTGGGCGCCGACCCCGCCGTCTACTCCCTGTTCACCGGCGAGCTCGCCGAGCAGGTGCGCCGGAACCCGGTCGTCACGATGTCGGTCGTCGCCGGTGCCGGCCACTCCCCGCACCGCGACGCGCCCGAGGAGACGATCCGTCAGCTGTTCTCAGCGCTGGGCTGACCCCCAGCGGCGATCAGGCGATGCGCTCCAGCAGGGCGAGGACCGCGAGCGCGTAGGCGTCCTCGGGCTGCGGGTGCTCGAATCGGTGCAGCTCCTCCGCCGAGCCGGCCTCGCGCCGCAGGGCGATCTCGACCACATGGGTGTCGGCGAGGCGGTGCAATGAGCGGAACGTGCCGCGGAGCAGCTCGCGGAGCTGATCCTCGCGGGGAAGCCACAGCGCGTCCTCGAGGGCGACGGAGTCCAGTGCCCACTCGGTGGTGCCGTTGAAGGCGAGGATCGTGCCCGTCGGGTAGGACCGCGGCTCGATGGTCATCTCGCTCACCGTGAAGACGTCGGCCTCGAACTCGGGCTCGTCGAGCTGGAAACGGTCCCCCGAGGCCGGATGCCAGACGAGGCCCGCGTCGCGCAAGGCCAGGGCGAGGTCGGTCGAGATCATGCGACCATCCTCCCCCGCCCGCGTCGGAGGCGGGGCCGGAGCCCGCCCCACGGGAGCAGAATGGGACGGTGACGACGTTCGACCCCACCGACCTCCTCCCCGACGAGCTCCTGGAGCGCATCCGCTCCCGCGCCGCATCCGTCGACGCCGACAACGTCTTCCCCGACGCCGACCTCGCCGACCTCCGCGCCGCCGGGTATCTCGCGGCGCTCGTGCCGACGAGCCTCGGCGGGGCGGGACTGGGCCTGGCCGAGGTGTCCGTCCTGCAGCAGCGGCTGGCGACGGCCGCCCCCGCGACGGCCCTCGCGATCAACATGCACCTCGTATGGACGGGGGTCGCGAAGGTGCTCGCCGATCGCGGCATCGACACGCTCCGCTTCGTGCAGGAGGGCGCGGCCGCCGGCGAGGTCTTCGCGTTCGGCATCAGCGAGGCCGGCAACGATCTCGTCCTGTTCGGGAGCGACACCGTCGCCGAGCCGCTGCCCGACGGCGGGTACGCGTTCACCGGCACGAAGATCTTCACGTCGCTCGCTCCGGTGTGGAGCCAGCTCGGGCTGCACGGCCTCGACACGACGAGCCCCGACGGTCCGCAGATGGTCTACGCGTTCGTCCCGCGCACGGACGCCGTCGTGACCCGCGACGACTGGGACACGGTCGGCATGCGGGGCACCCAGTCCCGGACCACCGAGCTCCACGGCGCGGTGGCCCCGCCCGACCGCGTCGTGCGGCGCATCGCTCCGGGACCGCAGCCCGATCCGCTGGTCTTCGGGATCTTCAGCGTGTTCGAGCTGCTGCTGGCCTCGGTCTACACGGGCGTCGCGCGCCGAGCGCTCGATCTCGCCGTCGAAGCCGCGAAGGGGCGCACCTCGAAGCGGACGGGCCGCAGCTACGCCCAGGACCCCGACATCCGCTGGCGGATCGCCGAGATGGCCCTCGCCTACGACGCCCTCCTCCCCCAGATCGCGTCGCTGAGCCGTGACGTCGACGCGCGCGCCGACCACGGCGGGCTCTGGTTCGCCAAGCTGAGCGGCGTCAAGCACCGGGCGGTGACCACGGCGAAGCAGGTGGTCGACGAGGCGATGCTCGTCGCGGGCGGGTCGTCCTACTTCACGCGCAATGAGCTGAGCAGGCTCTACCGCGACGTGCTGGCCGGAATGTTCCACCCGTCCGACCCGGAGTCGGCGCACAGCACCGTCGCCGGCGCCTGGCTCGGCCCGCTGGAGGCCTGAGCGCCGCGGCGTCAGCGCCCCTCGAAGTCGTACGCCTTCAGCAGCTCGGCGACGGCCTGCTCGCGCTCCGCTCCCCCGCTCTCGAACATGTGAGCGACATGGGTGCGCAGATGGTTCTCGATGAGGAGCTTGTCGAGCGACGCCAGCGCCTTCTGGATGGCGCGGGACTGGCCGATGATGTCCATGCAGTAGTCCTCGTTCTCGATCATGCGGGCGAGCCCGCGGATCTGGCCCTCGAGGATGCTCGTGCGGTGCAGGGCGCGCTTCTGGATGTCATCGATCACGCCGCCAGAATACGCCGCGCGCGGCGGTGCGGTTCCGGCGGCAGTCCTGCGCGCCGCCGTTCCCGCAGCGGCTGTGCGCGTGCGAACATAGCGGGATGGTCCGCACCCCGACGTCGCTGCTGAGCCCCGCAGACCAGGAGCGGCGCCGCGGCCTGCGGATCATGAAGGGCGTCGCCCTGGGTGCTCTGGTGTTCATGGCGGTGCTGTTCGTCGTCGCGTTCGCGCTCGAGGACCGCTATCCCTGGCTGTCGTACATCCGCGCCGCCGCCGAGGGCGGCATGGTCGGCGCCTTGGCGGACTGGTTCGCCGTCACGGCACTGTTCCGCCATCCGCTCGGTATCCCGATCCCGCACACCGCGATCATCCCGCGCCGCAAGGACGAGATCGGCCGGAGCCTCGGCGAGTTCGTCGAGACGAACTTCCTCGACGGCGACGTCGTGCGCGAGAAGCTGCAGTCCACCGCGATCGCCGCCAAAGCCGGCGAATGGCTGCGGGTGCCGGACAACGCCGAGCGCGTCGCCGCCGAGGGCGCGGCGATGGCCACCGGGATCCTCCGCGCACTCAGCGACGACGAGGTCCAGGACCTCATCGGCGACCTCGCGCGCGAGCACTTGCTGAGCCCCGCGTGGGGACCGACGGTCGGCGCCTGGCTCGACCGCGTCGTCGACGCCGACGCCCATCGCGGCGCCGTCGACCTCGCCTTCGACAGCATCGCCCTGTGGCTCGAGACGGGCCGCGAGTCCTTCACCGGCCTGGTCTCCCGCCGACTGCCCTCCTGGGTGCCGTCGGTGGCCATGCGCCTCGTCGACGACACCGTGTACAACGAAGCCGTGAAGTTCGTCGCTGCCGTCCAGACCGACCCCGCCCACCCCGCCCGGGCCGCCATCGACCGCTACCTCGCGCGGCTCGCCGACAATCTGCAGCACGATCCCGAGACGATCGGGCGCCTCGAGGACGCGAAGAGCGCCGTCTTCGACAGCCCGCGCGTGCGCCAGCTGGCGACGGAGGCGTGGAACACCGCCAAGGCGGGCCTCCTCCGCGCCCTCGAGGACCCGCAGAGCGGGCTGCGTCGCCGCGCGACGGAGGCCCTCGCGGAGATCGGCGGACGACTGTCGGCCGACCCCGCGCTGCAGCAGCGCGTCGACGACCGGATCACCGATGCCGCCGTCTTCCTGGTCGGCCGCTACCGTCACGACATCGCCTCGATCATCACCGACACCGTCGAGAAGTGGGATCCGGCCGAGACGACCGAGAAGATCGAGCTCATGGTCGGTCGCGACCTTCAGTACATCCGCCTCAACGGCACCATCGTGGGCGCTCTGGCCGGCGTCGCGATCTTCGCGATCGCGCACGCCTTCCTCGGCTGAGCACCGGCCCGTCACCTCGCCGCCGCGGCGACCCCGGGGTAGCCTGAAACCGTGGCAGACGCGACCGAGCTCCTGTTCACCTACGGCACTCTGCAGTTCGCCGAGGTGCAGCTCGACACGTTCGGGCGAGTGGTCGCCGGCGACTCCGACGTCCTGCCCGGGTACACCATCGACTACGTCGAGATCGAGGACGCGCGCGTCGTCGACGTCTCGGGCCTGTCGGTGCACCCCGTCCTCCGCGCGACGGGGAACCCCGTCGACAAAGTCATGGGAAAGGTGCTGCACATCACTTCCGAAGAACTCGACGCCGCCGACGAGTACGAGGTGTCGCTCTACCGCCGCATCGCCGTCGCTCTGGCGAGCGGACGCACAGCCTGGGTCTACGTCGGCTGATGACGCACGCAACCGACTCCACGCTCCCCATCGATCCGCTGTGGCCGCGCGCCGGCGGGTGGCCCGCCTGGGAGGGCTCCTCCGACGCGGTCCTGCTCGGAGCGCCCGCCTTCCGCACGTCGCTCTCCCCGACCGGCGCCCACGCGACGCCGACCGCGATCCGTGAGGCGCTCCGCCGCTTCAGCCCCACGCTGGTCGGTCCGCCCGCGCTGGATCTGACCGACATCCTGCGCATCGCCGATGCCGGCGACGTCGACGAGCCCGACGGCCCCGAGGGCGAGGAGCGCCTGCGCGCGCGTGTGCGCGAGCTGGCATCCGCGGCGCTGGTCGTCACGCTCGGCGGCGACAACTCGGTGACCTACGCGGCCGCGCAGGGCGCGAAGGCGACGGGGCTCATCACGATCGACGCGCACTTCGACCTCCGCGACGGCATCTCCAACGGGTCGCCCGTGCGTCGTCTGATCGAGGACGGTCTGGATCCGCGGCGCATCGTGCAGATCGGCATCGCGGACTTCGCCAACTCCGCCGCCTACGCCCACCGGGCCGCGGAGCTCGGGATCACCGTCGTCACCCTCGACGAGCTCAGCCGACGCGGCATGGACGACGTCGTCGCGCAGGCACTGGAGATCGCCGGAGCCGGCGACGGCGCGATCATCCATCTCGACGTCGACGTCGACGTCTGCGACCGGTCGGTCGCTCCGGCGTGTCCGTCGTCCCTCCCGGGCGGACTGGCCGCGTGGGAGCTGCGCGCTCTGGTGCGAGCCCTGACCGTCGATCCGCGGGTGCGCTCGGCGGACGTCGTCGAGGTCGACGCCGAAGCCGACGCGCCTGACGGCCGCACCGTGCGCCTGGCCGCGCTGTGCGTGCTGGAGATGCTCACGGGGCTCGCCGGACGGGCCGTCGGCAGGCAGGCGAGCACCTCGGAAGCGACTCCGCTGAGCGAGGAGCAGGACGACGTGCAGGATGTCGCCCCCGACGACGGACCGAGATCCGAGTGGGCCCCGCCGGACGACTCCGAGCCGGAGCCGTGGCCCGCCGGTCCAGCACCCCACGAGGACGCGGGAGCCGGCCACCCCGCGGACGGCCCCGAGGAGGAGCGTCGGTGATCACGCTGGCGCTCGTGCGTCACGCCAAGAGCGACTGGGGCGACCCCGGGCTCGACGACCACGACCGGCCGCTCAACGACCGCGGACGCCGTGATGCGCCGGTGCTGGCGGCACGCCTGGCGCAGACCGGATTCCGGCCGCGGGCGCTCCTGACCTCCACGGCGCTGCGAGCCCGGACGACCGCGGGCTACTTCGCCGACGCGCTCGGCGTGCACGCTGAGGAGCGCGCGGAGCTCTACGGCGCACCGGCGCGCACCCTCCTGTCCGCTGCTGCCGCCAGCGGCGCCCCGCAGGTGATGGTCGTCGCGCACGATCCGGGGATGTCGGTGCTCGCCGACGCGCTGTCGAAAGGCGAGATCGGCGCGATGCCGACCTGCGCCGTGGCGGTGTTCACGTGGGACGCCGACGACTGGGATGTCGCCACCTCCGTCGACCCCACGTCATGGACCTTCGACAGCCCCCGCTGACCCGTTGGCGGGTCGTCCGTCGGCAGGGGCGCTAGCGGATCCGCACGCCGCCCCGATAGACCTCCCGCACGAGCGGGACTCCGGGGCGGTAGGCCAGGTGCACGCGGGTGGGCGCGTCCAGCACCACGAGATCCGCGCGCGCACCGAGGCCCAGGCGGCCCACGTCGTCGCGGCGGAGAGCCCGCGCTCCTCCCGCGGTGGCCGCCCACACCGCCTCGGCGGGCGTCATCCCCATCTCGCGCACGGCGAGGGCGATCATCAGCGGCATCGAGCTCGTGAAGCTCGACCCGGGGTTGCAGTCGCTCGCGAGGGCGACGGTGACGCCGGCATCGATCAGCCGGCGTGCGTCCGGATAAGGGTGCCGGGTGGAGAACTCGACGCCGGGCAGGAGCGTGGCGACCGTGTCGGAGCCCGCGAGCACGGCCACATCGGCATCGGTGAGATAGGTGCAGTGATCCACGGAGGCCGCGCCGTGCGCGACGGCGAGCGCCGCCCCCGCGCCCTCGCCGAGCTGGTTGCCGTGCAGCCGGGCGGGAAGGCCCGCCGCGGCACCGGCGGCAAGGATGCGCTCGGTCTCGGCCGGGGTGAACGCCCCGGTCTCGCAGAAGACGTCGATCCACCGCACGAAGGGGCGGACGGCGGCGAGCATCGGCCCGCACACCAGGTCGACATAGCGCTTGCGGTCATCCGCGAACTCCGACGGCACGACGTGCGCGCCGAGAAAGGTGACCTCGTCGGTGACCTCGGCTGCCAGGCGCGCCAACCGCGCCTCGCCCTCCACGGTGAGGTCGTAGCCGGTCTTCACCTCGAACGTCGTCGTCCCCTGTGCGTGGAGTTCGGAGACGAAGCCCGCGAGCCGGGCACGCAGCACATCATCGCCGGCCACACGGGTCGCGGCCACCGTGCGTCGTATGCCGCCGGCCGCATACGGCGTGCCCGACATCCGCGCCTCGAACTCGTCGGCCCGGTCGCCACCGAACACGAGGTGGGTGTGGCTGTCGACGAAGCCCGGAACGACGGCGCGCCCGCCCACGTCGACCACGTCGAGCGGATCACCGGAGACGGACCATTCCTCGGGCACCGCCGACGCGGGACCGGCCCACGCGATCCGGCCGTCGTCGATCACCAGCGCGGCGCGCGCGATCGTGCCGAGCGCGTCGGACGGGTCGTCGCCGAGGCCCCCGACATTCGTCGTCAGCTCTCCGATCCCGGTCAGCAGCAGCGCGCTCACAGCATCGGCACTTTCAGCCCGCGCTCCCGGGCGACCTCGACCGCCCGGTCGTAGCCGGCGTCGACGTGCCGCATCACCCCCGTGCCGGGGTCGTTCGTGAGCACCCGCTCGATCTTCTCCGCAGCCAGCGCGGTGCCGTCGGCGACGGTCACCTGGCCCGCGTGGATCGAGCGGCCGATGCCCACCCCGCCGCCGTGATGGATCGACACCCAGGATGCACCGGAGGCGGTGTTGAGCAAAGCGTTCAGCAGCGGCCAGTCGGCGATGGCGTCCGAGCCGTCGGCCATCGCCTCCGTCTCTCGGTAGGGCGAGGCGACCGAGCCGGCATCGAGGTGATCGCGGCCGATGACGATGGGACCCGACAGCTCACCGGAGGCCACCATCTCGTTGAACTTCAGGCCCGCGAGGTGACGCTCCTTGTAGCCGAGCCAGCAGATCCGCGCCGGGAGACCCTCGAAGTGGACGGTCCGGCCGGCCTTGTCCAGCCACCGCAGGAGGGGCGCGTCGTCGGGGAACAGCTCGGCGACGGCGCGGTCGGTCTTCGCGATGTCCTCGGGGTCCCCCGACAGCGCGACCCAGCGGAAGGGGCCGCGGCCCTCGGCGAACAGCGGACGGATGTAGGCGGGGACGAAGCCCGGGAAGGCGAAGGCGCGCTCGCATCCGCCCAGCTCGGCCTCTCGGCGGATCGAGTTGCCGTAGTCGAAGACGGCCGCTCCCGCGTCCTGGAACCCGACCATGGCCTCCACCTGGTGCGCCATCGACGCCCGCGCCCGGTCGGTGAAGCCCTCGGGATCGCGCGCCGCCTCGCTCCGCCAGTCGGCGAACGCCACGTCGCTGGGGAGATAGGCGAGCGGATCGTGCGCGCTCGTCTGGTCGGTGACGATGTCGATGTCGACCGTCCCGGCGTGCTGACGGCGCAGCAACTCGGGGAAGACGTCGGCGGCATTCCCGACGACGCCGACGCTGCGCGCCAGGCCGGCCTCCTTCGCCGCCGACGCCCGCGCGATGGCGGCGTCGAGGTCGGTCGTGTACTCGTCGAGGTAGCCGTGTTCGACTCTCCGGGCGAGCCTCGACTCGTCGACGTCGACGACGATCACCGCGCCCTCGTTGAGCGTGACCGCCAGCGGCTGGGCGCCGCCCATGCCGCCTGCGCCGCCCGTCAGGGTGAGCGTCCCCGCGAGCGACTCCCTCCCGAGGGACCGGGCTACGGCGGCGAAGGTCTCGTAGGTGCCCTGCAGGATCCCCTGGGTGCCGATGTAGATCCACGATCCGGCGGTCATCTGCCCGTACATCGTCAGGCCGAGATGCTCGAGCCGGCGGAACTCGGGCCAGGTCGCCCAGTCGCCGACCAGGTGGGAGTTCGCGATCAGCACCCGCGGAGCCCACTCGTGCGTGCGGAACACGCCGACGGGCTTGCCCGACTGCACGAGCAGGGTCTCGTCGGGCTCGAGCTCGTCGAGGGTCCGGACGATCGCGTCGAACGCCTCCCACGACCGGGCGGCCCGGCCGGTGCCGCCGTAGACCACGAGGTCCTCGGGGTGCTCGGCGACCTCGGGGTCGAGGTTGTTCATCAGCATGCGCTTGGCCGCTTCGGCGCCCCAGCTCTTGGCGGTGCGGTCGGCGCCGCGCGCAGCGCGGACCGGGCCCCGCGTGATCGCAACTCCGGGATCTTCGGCACCATTCGACGACATCATGTGTTCCTCCTCGGTTTCAGGCCGGATCTTCCGGAGTCGTGAGCGCCGGATCGGTGGCGGCGACGGCGGTGCGGGCGATCTCCCCCGCGAGCACGAGCCCGGTGACAGCCTCGAGCTCGGGCGAGACGAAGCGGTCGGGCCCGGGGCCGGCGACCGATCGGCGCACCAGGGCGCGCACCGCGCCCGTCACCGGGCCCGGCTGCAGCGGGGCGCGCAGGTCGAGGGCGCGGCAGGCGGTGATCACCTCGATCGCCAGCACCCGGGCGAGGCCGTCGATGCCGCGGCGGAGCTTGCGCGCCGCCGACCAGCCCATCGACACGTGGTCCTCCTGCATCGCCGACGACGGGATCGAGTCGACCGAGGCGGGAACCGCGAGGCGCTTGAGCTCCGAGACGATGCCGGCCGCCGCGTACTGCGCGATCATGAGGCCGGAGTCGACGCCCACCTCGTCGGCGAGGAACGGCGGCAGCCCGTGGCTGCGCGAGCGGTCGAGGGCGCGGTCGGTGCGGCGCTCCGAGATCGAGGCCACGTCGGCGACCGCGATGGCGAGGAAGTCGAGCACGTAGGCGACCGGGGCGCCGTGGAAGTTGCCGTTGGACTCGACCCGTCCGTCTTCGGTGATCACGGGGTTGTCCACGACGGATGCCAGTTCACGGCCCGCGACGGAGCGGGCGTGGTCGACGGTGTCCCGCGCGGCGCCGTGGACCTGCGGCGAGCACCGCAGCGAGTAGGCGTCCTGGACACGCGTGCAGACGGCGGGGTCGCGGTGGCTCGCGACGATGGGCGATCCGGCCAGGAACGCCCGCAGGTTCGCGGCCGACGCCGCCTGTCCGAGCTGGGGTCGCAGCGCCATCAGGTCTGCCGCGAAGACGGCGTCGGTGCCCAGCTGCGACTCGACCGACACCGCGGCGGCGAGGTCGGCGGTCACGAGGAGCGTGTCGAGGTCGTGGAGGGCGAGGGCGAGCATACCCAGCATGCCGTCGGTGCCGTTGATGAGGGCGAGGCCCTCCTTCTCCTCCAGGACGAGCGGCGCGATCCCGGCGGCCGCGAGCGCCACGGCGGCGGGAACGGGCGCGTCGTCGCGGGATCCGCTGCCCACGCGCACGTCGCCTTCCCCCATGGCGGCCAGCGCCACGTGCGAAAGCGGAGCGAGGTCTCCCGAGCAGCCGAGTGAGCCGTACTCGCGCACGATCGGCGTGATGCCCGCGTCGAGCATCTGCGCGTAGGTCTCGACGACCACCGGCCGGACGCCGGTGTGCCCGGAAGCGAGGGTCTGGAGGCGCAGCAGCATGAGTGCCCGGACGACCTCGCGCTCGACCTCCGTGCCGGTGCCGGCCGCATGGGAGCGGATGAGGCTCGCCTGCAGCTGTCGCCGGCGCTCGGGCGCGATGAAGGTCGTCGCGAGGGCGCCGAAGCCGGTCGAGATGCCGTAGTGCGGTTCAGGGTCGTCGGCGAGGCGCTCGACGAGCGCACGGCTGCGGGCGACGCGGGCGAGGGCCTCGGCGGAGACCCGCACGGGGGCGTCGTGGCGCGCCACCGCGACGACCTCGTCGATCGTGAGGGGTCGCTCCCCGATCATGACGGCGGGAAGGGCTTCGGGGCGTGCGAGCGGGACAGCGGAGGCCATGTCCCGATTCCACTCGCCCGCCGCGCCGATCACCAGGGACTTCTGCCATCCTGTGTCTGTGATCCCAGACACCATCGATCGTCCGCAGGTTCCGGCCGCCGACCAGACGCTGCGGGTGCTGTCGTTCCTCGCCCGGCAGCGCGGCCCCGTCGCCGCCCGGACCATCGCGGAGCAGCTGGCGATCCCCCGCTCGACCGTCTACCACCTCCTCACCGCGATGGCCGCGCACGGCTTCGTCGTGCACCTCGGGTCTGAAAGCCGCTGGGGCCTGGGCACCGCCGCCTTCGAGCTCGCCGGCGGGTATGCCCGACAGGAGCCGCTCGCGCGCCTCGGGCGGCCGCTCATCGCCGCTCTCGCCGACCGCGCCGGCGAGAGCGCGCACCTTGCCGTGATGACCGGACGCGACGTGCTGTACATCGTCGAGGAGCGGGCGCCGCGGCGTCCCGCGCTCGTCACCGACGTCGGCGTGCGCCTTCCTGCCCACCTCACCGCCACCGGGCGGGCGATGCTCGCCCACCTCCCCCGCGAGCAGGTGCGGGCGCTCTACCCCGATGCTGCGGCGTTCTCCGACCGCACCGGGCGCGGGCCGCGACGGCCCGGGGAGCTGCGCGAGCTGCTGCGCGAGAGCCGGGCGCGAGGCCACGCCACCGAGGACGGCGAGGTGACCATCGGGCTGCGATCGGTGGGCGTTCCCGTTCTCGACCACGCCGGCTGGCCGGCCGCGGCGATCGCGGTCACCTGGCCCGAGGATGCCGGCCGTGAGCCGGACGAGCTCGCGGCGCTCGCGGGCGAGGCGGCGCGGGAGCTGTCGCGACGCATCGGCAGACGCTGACACGATCATCGCGCCGCTGCTCCCACGCGGCCGCGGGCAGGCTCAGCGGACGATGAGCCTCGGCTCGACCAGCACATGCGCCAGACCCGGGCTGGGCGCTCGCAGCGAGACGGTGCCCGCGTCGCCGATGAGGAGGTCGAGCGCGCCGGTCGCGACCCGCTCGGGCAGCTGCTCGACGCTGGACAGCCCGAGGGCTTCGGCGGCGGGGGTGTTGTCGAAGCCGATGATCGGAAGGGCCGGGCAACCGGCAGCGACGGCGGCGAGGTGCGCGCCGATGGCGAGCGAGTCGCTGACGCAGACGAGGGCGTCGATCCCGCCCGATGCCAGCGCATCGGTGACGACGTCTCGCGCCCGCGCGACGTTCTCCTCGCAGACGAGGCGCACGGCGTCGGTCCCCGCGGGGAGGGTCTCCCGCCAGCCCCGCTCGCGATCGTCGCCGGTTCCCGATCCCTCCGGCCACCCGAGGAACGCGACGCGGGGTCCGGCGGTCGCGAGCGCGTAGCCGGTGGCCGCGGCGGTCCCGGCCGCGCCGTCGACGTCGACCCAGAGGTGCGCGGGGTCGGCGACGTCGTCGAGCCCCCACGGCCGGCCGAAGGAGACGAAGGGCACGCCGCGCTCGATCAGCCAGGCGGTGCGGGGATCGCCGTGGAAGGTTCCGGTGATGACCACGCCGTCGATGTCGCCGCCGTCGCGGAGGTCGGCCATGCGCCGGATCTCCTCTTCGGGCGAGCGCGCGGCGTAGAGCGTGACGCGGAGCCCGCGCTCGCCTGCACGCTCGGTGAGGGCGTGGACGAACCGATCCAGGACGACCCCCGAGACGCCGCCGGCGTAGGGGTCGAGGTGGATCCCGATCGTCGAGCTGCGCCGCGTCCGCAGCCGGCGCGCCGACGCGTGCGGCGCATATCCCAGGCGCTGGATGGCCGCCTGCACGCGCTCGCGCGTCTGCTCGCGCACGATGGCGGGCGAGTTGAGGACGTTGCTCACCGTCTGCCGGGACACTCCGGCGGCCAGGGCGACGTCCTCGATGGTGGCGGGTCTGTTCATCGTCTCCTGGTCATCGTCGGTTCTCGTGCCATATCACGAGGGCGGTCGCCGTTCGGGTCTTGACGGAGGGGGCGACGACGCCTTATCTTTTCAAGCATTCCACAATTTGAACGATCAAAACAGTTCGTGACCGCGAATATGAACGTTCAAGCCATGGAACCCTGTGAGGGTTCCACACCGTTTCGAAGGAGATGCGATGAAGCGACACACAGCACGGACGCTGCTCGCGACGGGAGGGCTGGCGGTCGTCTCCGCCCTGACCCTCACCGGCTGCGGCCAGGGATTCAGCGACACCCCCGAGCCCTCGGCATCGGCGGGCGGCGACGCCGGCAGCCTGACCTCGTCCGAGGACGCCCTGACGATCATGATCGGCTCGAGCGGCGACGCCGAGACCCAGGCGGTCCAGGATGCCGTCGCCGCCTGGTCGGCCGACTCCGGCGTCGAGGCCGAGGTCGTCGCCGCGACGAACCTGACCGAGCAGCTCGCGCAGGGCTTCGCCGCCGGCTCCCCGCCGGACCTGTTCTACCTGTCCACCGACCAGCTCGCCGGCTACGCCGACAACGGGTCGCTCCAGGCGTACGGCGACCTCCTCGCCAACAAGGACGACTTCTACGCGTCCCTCGTCACGAACTTCACGTACGACGACACCTTCTACTGCGCACCGAAGGACTTCTCGACCCTGCAGCTCATAATCAACGAGGGCCTCTGGACGGATGCCGGGCTCACCGAGGCCGACATCCCCACGACGTGGGACGAGCTCGCGTCCGTGGCCGAGGAGCTGACGACCGGCGACACCACCGGTCTCGTCTTCGGCGGCGAGTACGCCCGCATCGGCGCCTTCATGGCGCAGGCCGGCGGACGTCTCGTGTCCGAGGACGGCACGACGGCCGAGGCCAACAGCGACGCCAACGTCGAAGCGCTCGGCTACGTGCAGGACCACCTGAAGGACGGCACGTTCGCCTACGCGGCCGATGTGGGCGCGGGATGGGGCGGCGAGGCATTCGGCAAGGAGCTCGGCGCCATGACCATCGAGGGCAACTGGATCACCGGCGCCCTCGGCGACTTCCCGGATGTGAAGCCGCTCGTCGTCGAACTGCCCGCCGGTCCCGCCGGCCAGGGCACGCTCCAGTTCACCAACTGCTGGGGCATGGCCGCCGACAGCCCGAACCAGCAGGCCGCGCTCGACCTCGTCGAGTACCTGACGAGCGCCGACCAGCAGCTGGCGTTCTCGAAGGCGTTCGGTCCCATGCCGTCCGTGCAGTCCGCCGCCGAGCAGTGGAAGACCGACAACCCGGCCCTCGTCGCGTTCCTCGACGGGTCCGACTACGCCCAGGGCGTGCCGACCAACAAGGGCGCCGCCGACGTCGTCACCGACTTCAACGCCCAGCTGGGCTCGCTGAAGACGGGTGACCCGAAGGCGATCCTCGACTCGGTGCAGACCAACCTCGAGGCCATCGTCGGCTGACACCATGACCGCGCCCGCCACGCCGGCCGCGACTCCGACTCGTCCGGTCTCCACCCGGTCGTCCCGCTCCGGCGGGACGCACCGGGGGGAGGCCGGCGCGGGCTGGCTGTTCGTCTCCCCGGTCATCCTCATCCTCGGCACGTTCCTCCTCGTCCCCGTCCTGATGGCCCTCTGGGTCAGCTTCTCCGACTGGTCGGGACGCGGCAGCCCGCTCTCGTCCAGCGTCGACTTCGTCGGGCTCGACAACTACTCGTCGCTGACGTCGGGCGGACTGACCACCCGCGACTTCGGCACCGCGCTGCGCAACAACGCGTGGTACGTGCTGCTCGTCGTCCCGCTGCAGACAGCACTGTCGCTGTTCTTGGCGGTACTCGTCAGCCGGCGGATGCTCCGCGCCCGCGGCTTCTTCCGCACCGCGTTCTACTTCCCGTCAGTGACGAGCTCCGTGGCGATCACGGTGCTGTGGCTCTTCCTCTTCTCGTTCGCCGGACCTGTGAACGCCCTTATCGCCTGGTTCGGCGGCGAAGGACCGAACTGGTTCCGCGAGCCCACGGGCATCGTCCATGCCGCCCTCGCCGGCATCGGCGTCACCTCCGGCCCGGAGTTCCTGACGCAGAACACCGCGCTCGGCATCTCGTGGTGGGAGTGGCTCGCCGGCCCCTCGGTGGCGATGTTCGCCCTCATCCTGATGGCGGTGTTCACAACCAGCGGCACGTTCATGCTGCTGTTCATCGCGGCGCTCCAGAACGTCGGCTACGAGCTGACCGAGGCCGCCATGGTGGATGGGGCCAACGCGTGGCAGCGGTTCTGGCGGATCACCCTTCCACAGCTGCGGCCGACCCTGTTCACGGTCATCACGCTCGGCCTCATCGGGTGCTGGCAGGTCTTCGACCAGATCTACACCGGCACGAAGGGCGACCCGGCGAAGACGACCATGACCCCCGCGTACCTGTCCTACACGTCCGCGTTCCGCGACAACGAGTGGGGCGTGGGCGCCGCGATCGCCTTCATCCTCTTCCTCATCATCATCGTCTTCACGATCTTCCAGCGCTGGGTGCTGCGCGACCGGCCCGTCTCCCGCCGCCGCATCCGCGCCTACGAGAGCGCGACCTACCGGAAGGGGGCGACGTCATGACCGACACGACCCTCGCGCGGGCCGAGATGCTCGCCGACCCGCCCACATCCGCTCCCCCGCGTCGGCGGCGACGGTGGACGGTGCGCAGCGCCGGCGGTCAAGTGCTCCTCTACGCGCTCATCGTCGCGCTGGCGATCGTCTACATCTACCCCTTCCTCGTGCAGGTGGGGACCTCGTTCAAGAGCGAGCAGGAGGCGGCGTCCAATCCGATCTCGCTCCTGCCGCAGACCTTCACGGTCGCCGCGTACGAGCGACTGTTCCTCAACAGCGACTTCCCCCTGTGGTTCGCGAACTCGGCGGTCGTGACGATCCTCGTCACCCTCGGGCGCGTGTTCTTCGTGTCGCTCGCGGGCTACGCACTCGCACGGCTCCACTTCCGCGGACGCGGCGTCGTGTTCGCGGCCGTGGTGGCGGTCATGGCTGTTCCGGCGGTCGTACTGCTGATCCCGAAGTTCCTCGTCCTGAACCAGCTCGGTCTGTACGACTCGTACGCGGGCATGGTGCTGCCGCTGCTGGTCGACGCCGCGGGCGTCTTCATCATGAAGAACTTCTTCGAGTCGATCCCGGTGTCGGTCGAGGAGCAGGCACGCATCGACGGAGCGGGGACCTTCCGGGTCTTCTGGTCCATCGTCCTCCCCATGGCGCGACCGGCGCTCATCACCATCGTGATCCTGTCGTTCCAGGGATCGTGGAACGAGCTCAGCCACTTCATCGTGGCCACCCAGTCCCCCGAGCTCACCACCCTCACCAAGGGTGTCGCCTCGCTCGCGTCGGGACAGCTGAGTCAGGGCACCCAGTACCCGCTGAAGCTCGCGGCGGCGGCGATCATGACGATCCCCGTCGCGGTGCTGTTCTTCATCTTCCAGAAGCGGATCATGAACACGAGTGAAGGAGCAGTGAAGGGATGACGGACGGACTGCAGCCGTTCCTGTCGGATCGGGTCGTGGCGCTGAGCGCGCCCACCCAGGTGTGGTCGGGCGACGACGGCGACATGGGCGCCGCCCCGATCGACGGCGTCTACCACGGAGACACGAGATTCATCCGCGGGGTGGAGCTCACCTACGTCGACGCGCAGGGGCTCGAGGCGCGGCCCGAATGGGTGCGCGCGAGCGTCCCGGCCGCGACCGAGGTGCGCTTCGACGCGTTGCTGCGCGGCGTCGACGACCGGTGGCCCGATCCGAAGGTCCGACTGGAGCGCGTGCGCCGGGTCGCGGACGGTGCGGTCGTCGAGACGCTGACCGTGCGCTCCCACCTCGATGCGCCGCTGCGGCTGGCACTGCGCGTCGCCGTGACCCCCGACTTCTCGCCTCTGCAGGAGGTCAAGGCGGGGGCGCCCGCGCCCGGCGGGTGGACCGCCGACGCCGACGCGCCGGGCACGGTGGTCGTGCGCCGCGGCGAGGCGGACCTCACGCTGACGGCCCCGGACGGCGAGATCGCCGTCGCGGCGGACGACCTGACCGTCGCGTGGACGCTCGAGGTGCCCGCACGCGGCGTCGCCGAGGTCGCGTGGACGGTCGCGCTGCACGACCCGTCGCTGGTCGTGCGCGGCGCCGGCGACCCGGCGCCGTGGAGCATGCCGTCCGCACCCGCATCCGCCGACCCGCGCCTCGGCCGGTGGCTCACCCAGGCCCTCGCCGACCTCGAGGCCCTGCGCCTGGCACTCCCCGACCACCCCGACG
>Ga0307406_10000887_pt1 | contig 16835 bp, 12 predicted proteins | sample 322Cmetagenome_3_FD_203706 | JGI IMG/M metagenome (GOLD analysis project Ga0307406, IMG submission 203706) | Maize rhizosphere microbial communities from greenhouse at UC Davis, California, United States - 322HYB-C-2 | ecosystem: Host-associated > Plants > Roots > Rhizosphere > Soil | place...
GTTCGGACATGGCACCGGCACCGGCGGGACGCAGTCGAGTGACGGCGGCGTAGAGGAAGGATCGTCCCAGCTGCGTCGTGACGGGCGCACGGTGCTCAACGACGAAGGCCCCAGTCGGGTGGCATCATCGGGCGCGGGGAAGTCGTCCAGCGCGGACACCGACGATCCCGCCGACCAGGCGGCGTCCGAGGACGAAGCAGCGAACGAGCCTGCGCAGCCCGAATCGTCCGTGGTGCGGAATGCGCGGGCCGCGACGCCGGAGCGGTCGCGCGGCGGCGCAACCCGCATCCCGTCACCGAGGCCGGCAGGGGAGGGCATCGAGTATCCCGAATGGGACTGGGAGCGCGGCGATTATCGGCCGCAGGGCTCGATTGTTCGCCGCTACGAGCCGGATGTCACCGATGACCGCTGGGGCGCCGGGGTGCTGGCTCGGCACGGCGCGCTCGTTAGGCGACTCCGCGAACGCTTCGAGCGTCTGCGGGCCCGGCGCACGCGGCTCAACCAGCAGCGCGATGGCGACGAGCTCGATCTCACGGCCTGCGTGCGCGCGCTGGTCGATCAGCGGAGCGGCTACGCGGTCGACGACCGCCTGTACGTCGCCGTGCGCCCGGCTCGGCGAGGCCTCGCGATCGCGCTGCTCATCGATATCAGCGGTTCGACCGATGAGTGGATTGACGCACGACGTCGCGTAATCGATGTCGAGAAGGTTGCGCTGCTCCTCGCCAGCGAGGCCCTCGACGCGCTCGGCGATCTCTACGCGATTCTCACGTTCTCGGGAAAGGGCCGCTCGAACGTGCGCATGCGCACGATCAAGGGGTTCGACGAGACGAATGGCTCCGAGGTCAGGCGGCGAATCGGCGCGCTCGAGCCGGAGGGATATACGCGCGCCGGTGCGGCGATCCGTCATGCGGCGGCCCTCCTCGAGCGTCAGCCGGCGGCGCATCGGCTGCTCCTCATCATCTCCGACGGGAAGCCGAACGACATCGACGGCTATGAAGGGCTGAGCGGCGTGGAAGACACCCGCCAGGCGATCATCGAGACACGGGCGCGCGGCATCTATCCGTTCTGCCTGACGATCGACCGTCAGGGTCAGGAATACCTGGGACGGATCTTCGGCGAGGCGGGCCACACGGTGCTGCGCAATCCGCAGCAGTTACCGATGGCGCTCGTGAAGGTGGTGAAGCACCTCCTGGCATCGTGAGTCGGCCTTCGGGCGGTTAAATTCCTCGCGAGCACCAGACCCGGTAGCTCAGCTGGTAGAGCAACGGACTTTTAATCCGTAGGTCCTGGGTTCGAGCCCCAGCCGGGTCATCGACGCACCGCAAGATACTGATTCGAGTCGAGCGACCCGTGTGTCGACCAATCCGTCACACGGGTTGTTGACTTCCACCGCAACTCCGTTCTCGAATCGGGATGCGGTGGTACCGACGGCTCAGTCGGTACCTTTGTGCTCCATTTTGATGTGAAACGCGAGTTGGCTCTCGGTGAACAGCTTTCCGCACACCGTCCCGTTCTTGTTTTTTGGGCAGGGGATCTTCTTGGTCGCGGTTGCCCTCTTTTTCATTTCCTCCATCTCTCGCTCCTGCCGTTGCTTCCTCGCCGTTTCCTGCTTCTCGAACTCCACGGCCTTGAGCGCGATGATGCTGGTCGCGCTCGGCGCGCCGGTGGTGGAAGCGTTGACGTCGCGATAGTTCTTTCGTAGCGGGAGTCCGAGCTCTATACAGATGGGCCATTCGTGGCGGGACATGTTGTCTTCTTCTATCGGAACGCCCCATTTCGGCGGTTCATATTCCTCATTGTCCCCCTTGGGAATCATCATCACAACGTCCGCCTTCGGAATGACGCCCTGTTTGGAAACCAACTCCCCCTTGGCATTTTTTCTTACGTCCCCCCACTTGGGATCAACACTTACGATCGCGCCGGGCTGGTCACTGGGCTGAGTCTGATCCGTACCCATCCAGTCCCGCGGGCTGTCTGTCCGCCCCTTCTTCATCTGCTCCGCCCGCTCCTTGATTGACAAGGCAAATTTGCCCTTATCGAGACGCGCGTCGAAGTCGAATTTGCCGCCTTTTACGTTCACCATCTTTGTCTTCACCGTGCCGTCGTCGTTCCATCTGGCGACGCCGCGGGGCGTCGTGTCGGTGACCTGGAGTTTCTTCGTCGTGCCCTTGCCCTTCTGATTGTCGAACATGAGCGGCCGCTCGATCCACTGCCACGCGTGGCCGAACTCGTGGAGAAGAGCGATCCGGTTAGGCAATGCAACGGCTTGTCCCCGACACGAGTTGGGCGTCCAATGGAGGTTGTGCGGCGTCCGGACGTTCACTGTCAGTCGACCATCGAGATCGATGAACACAACCGGCATGTCCTGGTCCGGCCCCTCGGTGCTGTTGAAGCACTGAAAACCACCTCGCATGCCGACGACATAGATCTTCTTCTCGGAGCTGCTCACCGCCGCCATCAGATCCCTGGCGGTCTTCGAGTTCCAAGCCCACGAGGTCGTGTCCACCATTTCCCGCTCGGTCTCCCGCGGTGAATAGCAGCCTTTGTAGCCGAAGGCGAGCCACTTGATGAACGTGTGCTCGAACAGGTTTTCAGCGGTTTTCTCATCGAGGAATTTGAACGCCACGACTGCCTCCGCGTGACAGGCGCCTTACGGCGTGGTATCCATCCTCCGTCGGACGTTCCGAGCGCCCGACTTCCGTGTTCCATCGATCGGGCCGCGACGCGCAACTCGTTGCTCTTATGGGCCAAAGCTCAGCGTGTCAAGGCGGCGGCATCAAGTGCGCGCATGATCTCCTCGACCGTCGCGCGCGCCGTGCGGCCGACGCCGATGAGCGTGGCCGACGCGTAACCCGTCCATTCACCGTAGCCGACGAGCCAGAGGCACGGCTCGCGCACAGAGCGCGTCCCCCGCACGTCGATCCGTCCGTTAGGCGCCACGACATCGAGCGACGCGAGGTGATCGATCGCCGGCCGGAACCCGGTTGCGAGGATCACGGCATCCTCGCGCGTGCGGCGGCCATCGGGCCAGGCCAGGCCGTCTTCGGTGAATGACGTGAACATCGGCACGGCGTTCAATGCGCCGCCTTCCCGGGCGCGTCGGACGGGTTCGACCATCACGATGTCGCCGAGCAGTCGGGGTGGTGGAGGTGCCCCCACTTCGGTGATCGCCCGATAGCGCGCGGTCGCCTCGCCAAAGAGATAACGCCCGTCAATCTCGTCAGGCAGGAACGTCGGGGCACGACGCGTGGCCCACGTGACCGTCGTGCTGCCGGCGAGATCGGCGACGATCTGCGCCCCCGAATTGCCCCCGCCTACCACCACGACCCGCCGCCCGTCGAACTCGGTCGGCGATTCGTAGCGAGCCGAGTGAATGATGCGCCCAGCGAAGCGAGCCTGGCCGCTGATGCGAGGCACGTTAGGCGCCGACCAGGTTCCGGTCGCGCTCACCACGGCGCGGGCGATCCACGCTCCCGCGTTCGTGATAACCCTGAGTCGATCGCCGGCCCGCTCGACGCGGGAGACCCGCGCTGGCCGTACGATCGGGAGTGCATACCGCGCTTCGTAGTCGGCGAGGTAGGTCAGCGCCTCGTCACGCGTCGGGTAATACGACGTCCCGCCCGGCATCAGGCGCCCCGGGAGCGAGCTCCATTGCGCGGGGGAAAAGAGCCGCAGCGACGCCCAGGTGTGCTGCCAGGCACCGCCCGGTGCGCGCCCGTCATCCAAGATTGCGTACGACAACCTGGTGCGACGCAGGTAATATCCGACGGCGAGTGCCGATTGGCCGCCACCAACGACAACCACGTCGCGGTGGTCAGGAAAGTCGTCAGTCGAGGCCGTCATTGAGGTGCGGTGAACCGTGAGTCGGGCATTGGCTGGCGTCTGACAACTAGCGATACTTGCGGCGCCACGGCATCGGCGAATCTTACCCCCGGGTCATGCCATTCGGACTCAACCGTTGTACCGTTCGTGGAATTCGACCAGCCGCCTCCTAAGCCCCGAGCGACTTCGGCCAATAGCCGTCCGCCGACCCCCGCTGCAGCGGAGAGCGCGTCGTCCCCGCATCGATCGACGCCCGTCCCCGGCGCGGCAACGAGTCCACGTGCGCGAGCGACATTTCTGGCTGAGGCCGGTCGGTTGCTCGCGGAGTCTCTGGACTACGAAACCATTCTGCAGCAGGTAGCGGACGCTGCGGTTCCAACGCTGGCCGACTGGTGCGCCGTCGACGTCGTGCACTCGGACCCCGGCGGCGCATGGCCGCCCGTCGTCCGGCGCGTGGCCGTTGCGGGTCGCGACCCCAACAAGCTTGCCTGGGCACGAAAGCTCGGCGTCGAGGTGGAGCGCGATTGGGCGTCGCCTAACGGGTTGCCGCAGGTGCTGCGGACCGGCGTCGCCGCGTTCTTTCCTGAGGTCACGCGCGACATCATCCGCCGCGCGGGACTCTCGGGGCAGGAGAAAGCGATCTTCCTCCGGATCGGCCTGACGTCGGCGATCTGCGTCCCGCTCATTGCTCGCGGCCGGACGTTCGGCGCCATCTCACTCGGCATGGCCGAGTCGCGTCGCCGATACACAACGGATGACCTCGCGCTCGCGAAGGATCTTGCCAGCTACGCCGCTATCGCGATAGACAACGCCCGGCTCTATGCCGACGAACGCGCGGCGCGCCTCGCGGCCGAGCGCGCCGCTCTGCGTGTCGAACGGCTGCAAGCGATCACCGCCGAGCTTTCGTCAGCGCGAATTCCGGCGCAGGTCGGGGACGTGGTCGTTCGGCACGGCCTGGAGGCGTTAGGCGCGTCGTCGGCGATGGTATACATCACGAGCGAGTCGGGGGCAGCCATCGAGCTGGTGTGCGCCTCGGGCGTACCCGCCACGGCACTCGACCTGGTTCGGCGCGTTCCAATCCAGGCGACTCACCCAGCCGCGGACGCCCTGCGCACACGCGCGGGAGTCTTCCTCGGCACGGCGACACAGCGTCGCGACCGTTACCCTGATCTCGACACGCCATCGGACGACGTCGAGGCCACGGCCGCGCTCCCGCTCGTTGTCGGCAAACGCGCGATTGGAGCGATCAGGTTCGATTTCCCGTCAACTGCGGTGCCGGGCGCCGAGGAACGGACATTCCTCGACGCACTCGCGCATCAGTGTGCGCAGGCGATTGACCGCGCGCGCCTGTATGTCGCGGAGATGCGAGCGAAGGAAGCGATCGCAGCGGTGCATCGACGTCAGGCGACGGTGCTCGAGGCCATTGCCGAAGGATTCGTCACGTTCGACCGCGAGTGGCGGTACGGCTACGTGAACGGCGTTGCCGCCCAGCTCCTCGGCCGGCAGCCCGAGGACCTGATCGGGCGCGTCATGTGGGACGTGCATTCGGAGGTCCGAGAGATGCCAGTCGCGGGCGTGCTGCGCGAGGCGATGGACAATGGGTCCCAGGCGTCGGGCGAAGCGTACAGCAATGCGGTCGGCGGGTGGATCGAATACCGCGCGTACCCCACAGAGGAAGGACTGTCGGTCGTATTTCACGACATCTCGGAGCGCCGCCGCCACGATGAACGGCTTCGGTTTCTCGCCGAGGCCAGCACGCTGCTGTCGTCGTCGCTCGACTACGAGACGACGCTGTCGAACATCGCGGAGCTCGCGGTGCCGGCGCTGGCGAGCAGCTGCGTTATCGACATGGTGGGCGAGGATGGGCGGCTGGAGCGCGTGGCAACGGCGTTCGACTCGGGAGAGCTGAGTCGGCTCGTTGGCGAGTTCCGTCGGCGCAACCCGATCAGTGCGGAGACCGGCCATCCGGCGCTGCAGGTGCTTGCGACCGGGGAGTCGATCTTCTATTCGGAGATCTCGCCGGACGACCTGAGGCAGGTCGTCGACGATCGTCCCGATTCGCTCGCGCTGGCGCGCCGTCTCAACCCGACGTCGTGCGTGTTCGTGGCGCTGCGCGCGCGCGGACGCACGTTAGGCGTCATGGCACTGTCCACGGCCGGCACGAGACGCCGGTTCGACGAGCAGGACCTCGCGCTGATCGAGGACATTGCGCACCGGGTGGCGATGGCGGTGGACAACGCGCGGCTCCACGAGGCCGAACGGCGCGCGCGTGCCGAGGCGGAAGCCGCCAACCAGGCGAAGAGCGATTTTCTCGCGATCATGAGCCACGAGCTGCGAACGCCGCTCACCGCCGTCGTCGGCTATACCGAGCTCCTGTCCGACGAGGTCGTGGGCCCGGTCAACGAAACGCAGCGCGATCACCTTGCGCGCGTGCGCGCGAGCAGCGAGCACCTGCTCATGCTCATCGAGGACATTCTGAGCTACGCGCGCATCGAAGCGGGTCGCGAGCTCGTCCGCATCGAGGACTTCGGGCTCGCGGCGCTGCTCGAACAGGCGTCCGTGATCATCCGCCCCCTTGCCGAGAAGAAGTCGCTCGAGTTCACGCTCTCCGGCGGGAACGCGCGCGCCGTGATGCGCAGCGACCCGCAAAAGGTCAGGCAGATCATCATCAACCTGCTGGCCAACGCGGTGAAGTTCACCACGAAGGGACGCGTGCGGCTCGGCGCGCGCGTGTACGATGACCGGGTTGCCTTCGAGGTGGCGGACACGGGTCCCGGCATCGCCCGCGAGCATCTGGAACGCGTGTTCGACGCTTTCTGGCAGGTCGATCAGCGCATGACGCGGAAGTCGGGCGGCACGGGCCTCGGCCTGAGCGTGGCGCGTCAGCTCGCGCGGCTCCTCGGGGGCGACGTGAGCGTCCGCAGCACCATCGGGGAAGGGAGCATCTTCACGGTGGATCTCCCGCTCAGCGCGCCGGATCCCGGCTGACGTCCCGCGCGTGTCGGTTCGATCGAACGGCGTTAGGCGCCGCTAGCGGGCGGCTGGACTCGTCGCTCCGGTGACGTGCTCGTACACCAGGCGCGAGAGATCGGCGATCAGCGGCCGCGCGACGCGCTCGTCGGGGATGTTGCGCGTGAGCACGACGAGCACGTAGGGGCTGCGGCCCGACGGGTACACGACGGCTGCGTCGTGCAGCACGGCCGAGATGCTCCCTGTCTTGTGCGCGACCCGGGTCCCCGGCGGAAGTCCGGCCGGAATCTCGTCGTTGAACTCCTGACGGCTCAGAATCGCGAGCATGGTGTCGCAGCTCTGCGCCGACGCGGCCGTCCGCTTCTCGATCGCCTCGAGCAGCATCCCGAGATCACGAGCGGTGGTCGTGTTGTTCAAGCCCTTCTGAAATGCCTTCCCGTCCTCGACGCCGCGCAGCACGCGGATGTTCCGCGCGCCGAGCGCGTGTGCCGTCGAATCGGCGTGCGTGGCGCCGACGAGCGCGATGACCGCATTCGTCGCCAGATTGCTCGACCGCACGATCATGCGCTCCACCAGCTCGCGCGCGCTTACGCGCTCTCCGACGCGCAGATACATCGTGCTGTCGGAGTCGTCGATCGGCGCGACGGAGAACGGTGACCCGTCGACGATGGATGCGAACTGATTCACCAGCAGCACCGGCTGATCCGCCGCGAGTCCGCCACGCTCGACCTGGCGGAAGAACTCGATCATGACGGGCACCTTCATCGTGCTCGCGGCATGGAACGAGGAGTCGGGTGCGATCGTCACGAGCTCGCCTGACGAGAGCGACTTGTAGTACAGGCCGACGATGGCGCCGGAGGTCGCGGCGATGCGTTGCGCGAGACGACTCCGCAACGAGTCGACCTGCGCCGACAGCGTGTTGGTGATCGCCGGCACGAGGAGCGTCGCACCGAGCACGCGCGCGAGATGTGATGAGAATCGCATGACTGGCGAATATAGAACCGATCATCATTCGTGCAATCGATCACTGCGGAAACTCGTTGCGCGGGGCGTTCTTAGTCGTGTTGGTGAAGAACGCGCCAACCCCCGTCGATCACTCTCACCCGCGCCAATCGAACCCACATGCTTCCTCCGTCGTCGCCGAGCGAGCAACCCAGTGGTTCGATCATTACCCAGGCGCAGCTGAAGCGCGAACGACTTCGGTTCACGAATTTCGTTTTTCATCGTGCGCCGTCGGGCACGTGTCGCTCCGAGGTCGAGTTCGAGTGGCTCGAAGGCGAGCGCGTGGTCGGGAAGGCCGATGGTGTCACCAGCACGCTCGGTGATCTTCGCGTTGCCGCTGATGCCGCGCTTCGTGCGATCGAGCTGTTCTCGCATGGGACGCTGCGGTTCGAGTTGGTGGGAGTGAAGACGATGCGCGCGTTCGACGCGAACATCGTGATCGTGTCGGTTCTGGCGGCGCACGGCGGGGGGCCGCAGCAGCGGCTCCTCGGGTGTCACCTGGCGGAGGACGACCCGCTGCGCAGCGCGGTCGTCGCCGTGCTGCACGCCACGAACCGTGTGCTCGGCAACTTCATCGCGACGCGCTGAGGTACGGCCGAACCGACGTCGAGCGTAAGCTCGGTAAGTTCGTCCTCATGTGGGTGTGGTGCAGTGGTTACCGTGAGGCGAGCGCGCGTTAAGTTCCTGACCCGCATCGGGTGCGAGGGCGGGGAACTCCGACAGGTGTTGTAGTGTGAGAAGCCGACCGACTCGGGCAACGGCCGCGCGTCCTCGCGTTGTCGAATGAATCGTGACGGTCCCCGCGAAGAACGAGAAGATGAGAGGAAGACACATGAAGGCTGCCGCACGCGCGCTCGTTCTCGTGCTCGGTGGTGCCGCTTGCAGCGGTCGCGCCAAGCCGGCGCGAGCACCGGTCCCAGTTCCGACGCCGAAGAGCGTGGCCACGACCTCGCCAACGCGCGACACGACACCGGCACTGCCGGATTCCATTCCGCAGGTCGTCATCGAGATTCCGGATTCGGTGCTCACGCGGCAAGCCGTCGCGGTCTTTGGCGATTCGGCCGTGACGGAGGCGCCCGACTCGGCGGCCAATGATGGCCCGACGTGGGACATCGATGTTCGATCGTACGAAACGCACCGCCGCGTCGAGCGCTATGTCAACGCATTCCGTGGCACGGCGCGCGAGCGGTTCGTTGCCAGCCTGGAGAAAGGATCGCGCTACGAGCCGATGATTCGAGAGAAGCTCCGTGCCGGGAACCTCCCCGAAGACATGTACTACCTGGCGCTCGTCGAGAGCGGGTTCGATCAGCACGCGTACTCGAGAGCGGCCGCGGTCGGCATGTGGCAGTTCATGGCGGGAACTGCACGGGGGACAGGGCTGCGAGTCGACTGGTGGGTCGACGAGCGGCGCGATCCCGTTAGGTCCACCGACGCCGCCGTGAAATTCCTCGGCTGGTTGCGCGAACAATTCGGCTCGCTCTACCTGGCGGCTGCGGCCTACAATGGTGGCCCGGGTCGCGTCTCGCGGGGTCTGTCGCGGTTGGGCGACGACCTCGATGGCGGGACGCGCGATGATGCGTTCTTCGCGCTGGCCGATCACGATTACCTGCGCGGCGAGACGAAGAACTATGTGCCGCAGCTGATCGCGGCGGCGCTGATTGCCAAGGAGCCGGCGAAGTACGGCATGAGGATTCGCACGTTGCCGCCGTTCACGTACGACTCGGTCTCCGTTCCGGCGTCCACACCGCTCTCTGCGGTCGCCAAGGCGAGTGGATCGCCGCTCGATTCGATTCGCGAGCTGAATCCCCAGGTGCTTCGCGGCGTGACGCCGCCGGGCACTCGATTTATCGCGCGCGTCCCCGTGGGCCACGCCGAGGGCTTCGACAGTGCATTTGCGGCGCTCGACGCGGCGGCGCGGACGGCCTACAAGCACATCGAAGCGAAGAAGGGCCAAACGGTCGCGTCCGTGGCGGCCAGCAACGGCTTGAGCGTGAAGCAGCTCAAGTGGTACAACCCGAAGGCGACGACGCCCAAGAGCGGACGGCTGCGAACGGGGCAGGAGCTGCTCGTGCCCACACGGGCCGTTGTCGCAGCGGCGCTCGACGTCCCCAACCCGTCGATCGAGATCTACGGGCGTCGCGGAACGCGTACTCATGTCGTGAAGCGCGGCGAAACATTGGGTGGGATCGCCAGGAAGAATGGCACGACGGTGAGCGCGCTCATGCGGCTCAATGGGCTCAAGAAGGCCGTGATTTACCCGGGCCAGGAGCTCGCGGTCCGTGGGAGCTCGCGGCGATCGAGCGTGGCGAAATCCGGTTCGAAATCGGCGTCGAAGTCTGCGTCCACGAAGTCCCGCGGGACGAACAAATCCACGTCCAGCACGACGAAGACCGACGTCAAGGCCGTTGCCAAACGTTAGGCCGGAATGGCCTGACAGACTGCAGGCACTGGTTCTCCATGCCGGCCCCAAACGAAAGGGCCTCGGGATGTTCTCCCGAGGCCCTTCGTGTATGCGACGCCTAACAACGCGTCAGGCCGGTATCAGTCGATGACGCCGCGGCCCTTGTAACCCTTCATCACGACGCGCTCGTAGCCGTTGGATGGATCGAGGCCCTGCTCCCGCGAGGCTTCGACGGCCACTGGACCACGGTTGTAGACCAACAGGGCGAGCTGCACGTTGCCCTTGTACTCGCGCACGAGCGTCCGCAGGTAGCGGAAGCCGATGCGGAGGTTGGTGTCGCGGTTGTACAGCTGGTCCTTCGTGATGTCCTTCTGGAAAAACCGCGCGGTGGGGAGCATGAGCTGCGTGAGGCCGATCGCGCCGACCGGACTGGTCGCGCGGTCGTTGAATTCGCTTTCCACACGCACGAGACGGAACGCCAACTCCGGCTCGATGCCCTCCGCCAGGGAGATGTCGTAGATCGACGTGGCCAGGTCGGCCCCGATGCGATACGTGGACGAGTAGCCAAAGATGTTGTGCCACCGCTCGAGCTGCGCGTTCGCGAGATCCAGTTCGCTGCGCGCGGCATCGAGCTCGGTCCGGAGGCGCACGGCCTCGCTGCCGATGACGACGGGGAAGCGCGGGGCCTCCGCCTTCGCCTCGGCCGGACCGCTGTCGCGTACCACGAAGCCTACCGATGCCGCAAAGCCCGTGAGCAGCAGCCCTGCGCGCACCTTTCGGCGCCGGCGGTCGCGATCACCGCGGTGGACGTACGTCCCTCGAAGGTTTCGCATGAATGGTTGGATACCAAAAGGTTACGACGATACGAAGGGTATCGCCGCTGCCCGCTCCCGCGATGCGGGCAACACATGTGCCGCTATTTCGAACTTCTCTGCCAGTGACCGGACTTTCCCCCGAGCTTCTCGGCGAGGGAAATCGCGCCGATCACCATGCTCTTATCTACCGCTTTGGCCATGTCGTACACGGTGATAAGGCTCACTGACACGGCGACGATCGCTTCCATTTCGACACCTGTTTGGGCGGCAGTTTTTGCCGTCGCTTCAGCGCGGAGTCCTGGCAGCGCGTCGTCGATGGTGAAGTCGATGGACACGTCGCTGAGCGGAATGGGATGGCAGAGCGGGATCAGCTCCGACGTGCGTTTCGCCGCCATGATCCCCGCGACACGTGCGACGCCTAACACGTCGCCCTTCGCGATCGTGTTGGCGCGGATGGCCTCGAGCGTCTCGCGCTGCATCTGGATCGATCCGGTCGCGCGCGCCATGCGCGGCGTCACCGGTTTGGCCGACACGTCGACCATGCGCGCTCGGCCGTGCTCGTCCACGTGCGAGAGATCGCTCACGAGAGCTCGGCCGAGAGATCGCGCAGGAGCGCGGCGGTGATGAGTGCGGGGCTCACGTTGTTCGGAATGAGCGTCTTTGCCTGCTCGATCGACACCATCGCGCGGCTGGCCCCGAGCGCCATGCGCTGATCACCGGTCGCGACAGCGGCGCGCGCGCGCTCGGCGACCAGCTCGGTCAGTGCATCCAGGATGTCCGCGAACCGCCCGCGCGCTCGCGATGTGCCCTGCGCCATCGCGGCGCGAATGGTCTTCGACCGATCGCCCGACAGCGCGGACGCGAGCAGTCGCTCCGCGCTCTCGATGGCTGCCTCGCGCTCATCACCGGCGACGAGCGTGCCGGGTGAACCGTTGGCGAGCCTAACGAGATCCGCCGTCGATGCGCGGGGATGCGTGCGGCGCATCGCGTCGGCCACGAGCGGATCGGCCAGGAAGGCCTCGACGTCGCGCGGCGAGAGCGGGGCGACGCGCACGTTGACGACGCGGGAGCGAATTGTCGGCAGCAGCGCGCCGCGTTCGCTCGAGGTCAGGACGATCGTCGTGTTGGCCGGCGGTTCCTCGAGGAGCTTGAGCAGCGCGTTCGCCGCTTCATCCGATCCCTCCTGCGAGACCATCTGATCCGCATCGCCGATGATGAACACCTTTCGCTTGCCCATGGCGGGCGAGATGCTCGCGAGCTGCACGATCACGCGGACGGTGGCTACGTAGATCCCGTCGAGGCCGGACGAGGGCGCGTACAGCCCGGAGCCCGCCGCGCGTTCGGCTAACGCGTCCGCGAAATCGTTGGTGACGTCCTTGTTCGTCGCCCCCGATTCGAGACGCGGGCGTGGAAAGAACCAGTGGACGTCCGGATGCGCCAGCGACAGCGCGAAGCGACAGGCCTGGCAGCGGCCGCACGGAATGCCGTCGGCGTCGGGCGCAGAGCACACGAGCGACTGGGCAATCCAGAGTGCCAGCCGTTGCTTGCCGACGCCACGCGGTCCGTGGAGCAGAAGGCTGCCGGGCAGGGCACCGCGCTGTATCGCGGTGGAGAGGCGCGCGCGCAGCGAGTCGTGGCCGTAAAGGGGAACGATCGACACCAGCGGAAAATGGCCGCTGCCGGTTCGCCCGACCAGTCACCGGCGGCACGAATCGTGATTTCCGGTGCGGATCAAGTGCAACCGGAATTCCATCTCCACTTTTTGCTGAAAAGTGCTTGACAAGTATGAGCGAACCGGATAGCGTCCGCCATGGCCACTGTCAGACCACTGCGCCCGCCGCCGGTCGAACGAGACCCAGCGCTCAGTGATCGCGCGCTCGATAACCTACGCTTCATCCGTGAAACGATGGAGCGGGCAGGGACATTTACCGCGATCTCGGGGTGGGGCATCGCGGCCGTCGGCGTCGTCGCGATGGCGGCCGCGTTGGTGGCGAGGGGCCGACCGACAGTTGCCTGGCGCGTCGAAACCTGGGTAACGACCGCCGCGGTCTGCATCGCCCTGTCGCTCTGGGCCACGGCCCGCAAGGCACGCCGCTCGGACCTCTCCATGGTGTCGGGCCCGGCGCAGAAGCTCGCCCTTGCGTTTTCGCCCGCGATGGTCGTTGGAGCGCTGCTCACGGCCGCGCTCCTCCGGATCGGCGCGAACGACCTGTTGCCGGGCGTCTGGCTCCTGCTCTACGGCGTTGCGGTGGTTGCCGGCGGAGCGTTTTCCGTCCGGATCATTCCTGTCATGGGGCTCTGTTTCATGATGCTCGGCGCGGCAGCGCTGTTCGCGCCGCCCGCTGCCGGAGAGTGGCTGATGGTGGTCGGGTTTGGGGTGGTGCACGTCGTGTTTGGGATTCAAATCGCGAGGAGGCACGGTGGGTAGACACGCCGCGGCCCCAGACCCACGAGGCGGGGCACGAAAGCGGGAAGATGAGAAGGAGCCGTTGCGCGGAGTTCGCGGGAAAGCCACCGAGGCGACGCCAGGCACGCTCGATCGTCTCATCCACGAGCGGATGCGGCTCGGAATCGTCAGTGCCCTGGCCGCGAACGAGTCGCTCACGTTCAACGAGCTGAAAGGCCTGTTGCAGACGACCGACGGCAACTTGAGCGTGCACGCGCGCAAGCTCGAGGATGCCGGGTACATCTCCTGTACGAAATCGTTCGAGGGGCGGATGCCGAAGACGGCCTACGCGTTGACGGTACCGGGGCGCAGAGCTTTCGAGCGTTACCTCGACCACATGGAAGCCCTGATCAGAGCCGCGAGAGACGCGTAAAGCAAGTGATTCGCCGTTGACGCCATGAATGTGAGCACTCCACAACCCTTGAATCGATCGCAGCGCATGCCGCGGCACATTGCCGTCATCATGGACGGCAACGGCCGCTGGGCCAACACCCGCGGGCGACCGCGAACGTTCGGCCATGCATCCGGGGCCCGCGCCGTGAAACGCACGGTCGAGGCGGCGCGGCGCCTCGAGATCGAAGCGCTGACGCTGTACGCGTTTTCCTCGGATAACTGGCGGCGTCCGGACTCCGAGGTCGCCGCGCTCATGGCCCTGTTCCGGCGCTATCTCGCGGCCGAGACCGAGCGATGCGTCGAGAACGGGATTCGACTGTCCGTCATTGGGCGCCGCGATCGTCTCGGTGGTACGTTGCGCCGCGCGATCGCGGCCTCCGAGGAGGCGACGGCCGAATGTCGCGACATGCATCTTCGCGTTGCGGTCGACTATTCCGCGCGCGACATGATTCTCGACGCGGCGTCGCGTCTGGGCGGCGGCCAGTTCACGCGTGAGAAATTCAACGAAGCAATGGCCGCCGCGGCACACGCGCCGGGCGGAGTGCCTGACGTCGACCTGCTGATCCGCACTGGCGGCGAGCAGCGGCTCAGTGACTTTCTGCTGTGGGAATGCGCGTACGCCGAGCTCGTGTTCACCCCGCGGATGTGGCCGGAGTTCGCAGCGCGGGATCTGGAGGCCGCCATCACGGAGTTCCAGCGGCGAGAGCGACGATTCGGAGACGTCGGCGACGACGCGCCCACAGCGGCGATCGGCAGCGCCTAACCAACATCGCTGGCGGAGTCAAGACGAGCAGGGCATTGTTGCCATGCTCGTTTGGTATCACGCGTCTGCTGGCGGGCGCATAGCAGCAGTCGTAACATTGGGGCCGCAACTCCGCGAACCGGTTCGCGAAAAACGTCGCTCGAGTCCGTCTCAATATTTGTAGCGGTCTCCTGTTTCGACGGGCCGTCGGTTCGTGCTCTGGTGCTCCGGTCGTTCTCGCAGCTCGGTCCAATTCCGCCTCGCCGGTTTGCTGCGTCCCGGCGCGTTCGACGCGCCCGACACCGAGAACTCAATCACGTGAACGAACACCAGCCCGCGTTGCTCGGCGCCCTCCCCCTGATCGGACGTGATCAGGAAGTAGCCAGGCTCACACGCGCGCTCGATGACGCGGAACGAGGCACTGCATCGACGATCTTCCTCGTCGGCGAAGGCGGTGTCGGCAAGACTCGCCTCGCCGAATTCCTCGTCGACGAGGCGACGCGACGGAACTGGAGCACGGCCGTGGGCAGGGCCTATCCGGTCGAAACGGGCGTCCCGTACGCGCTCTTTTCGGATGCCTTGCTGCCGACGCTCAAAGCCATGGATTCGGCAACCCTCGCCGTCATGTCGCGCGGTGGCGAAGCGGAGCTCGCCCGTCTATTCCCGGCGCTCGACCTTCGAACGGACTCCCGGGCGCCGCGAGGCGACGTCTCGGACTTGAAGGCGCGCCTGCTATGGAACTTCAGCCAATTCCTCGGCCGCTTCGCAGCGAAACGGCCGTTGCTGATCGTGCTGGAGAACGTCCATTGGGCCGACGCTTCCTCCCTCGAACTGCTGCACTTCGTCGCCCGCCAGCTGTCAGGCCACCGCATCGTCGTGCTCTGTTCGTACAACGATCAGGTCCGAGATTCGAATCCCACGCTCGCGACCACCGAGCGTTCGCTGGCCGGGCTCGGGGCGGCGAGTATCGTTAGGTTGAACCGGTGGCTACGCGCGGACAGCGACGAGCTCGTGGCACGGGTGTTCGACGTCGATCCATCCACCATCCGCGAATTCGCCGCGCTGCTGTACGAGCGCACGCGAGGCAATCCGTTCTTCACCGAGGAGACGCTCAAGTCGCTCGTCGATTCGGGCCAGCTCAGACGTGAAGACGACCGCTGGGTCGGATGGGATCTCACCGATCTTAACCTGCCCAAAACCGTGCGCGACGCGATCGTCGCCCGGCTGGAGCGTCTCTCGCCAGCCTCACGAACGATCGTCGACATCGCCGCGGTACTCGGTACGAGAGCGTCGTACGAGGCACTCGAAGCCGTGAGTGCTTTTCCCGCATCGTCGCTCGTGGAGGCGATCGACGAGCTTCGGCGCGATCGGGTTCTTGTGGACGCCGATGCCGCCGACGGTGTCCATTACGACTTCACGCATCCGACGCTCCAGGCGACGCTCTACGCCGAGCTCGGGAAGGCGCGTGTGCGGCTGTTGCACGGCCGGATCGCGACGGCGCTCGAGCAGATGTACGGTGGGGCCGCCGAATCGCACGCCGACGAGCTCGCGCTCCATTTCTCGCGTGCGTCGTCGGCGGAGCTGGCGCCAAAAGCGGCGCGGTATCTGTACGCCGCTGGTCGATCGGCGCTGGCCAGGTATGCTACGCGCGAAGCCGCTAGCTACCTCGGTGCCGCGCTCGATCTCGTCGACGGCGGCGGCCCCGTCATCACCGGCAACGGAAAACCTGACGACGTTGCCGCGCTCGTCGAGGATGTCGCGCGCGCAAAGCAGCGGAACGGCGAATACGGCGCCGCGCGCGCTCTCTGGGAACGCGCGCTCGGGTACGTTCGCCAGCGCGGCGACTCTGCGCGCATATCGTTCATCGAACGGCGGCTCGGCCTCGTCAGCTTCTGGGCGGGCCACCACAACGAGGCGTTCGACCATTACGCGGCGGGCCTCGAGGCCGCGAGCCAGACGGGCGACGAACGGCTTGCGGCGAGGATCCGCATCGCGCAGGCGGCGGCATTTCAGGAGCTCGGTCGGCCTGGCCACGCACTTCGCGAGCTCGGAGAAGCCCTCAGCATTGCCGAGCGGCTCAAGAGCGCCGGAATGCTGGCGCGCATCCATCGCGCGCTCATGCAGCTCAACATGTTCGTCGGCCGTGCTGCTGAAGCGCGTGTCCACGGTGAGCGCGCGATCGCGTTCGCGGGCTCGGCGAACGATCCCGGCGTGGAATGGGCCGCACACTGGGGAATCGCGGTG
>Ga0307406_10000888_pt1 | contig 16821 bp, 16 predicted proteins | sample 322Cmetagenome_3_FD_203706 | JGI IMG/M metagenome (GOLD analysis project Ga0307406, IMG submission 203706) | Maize rhizosphere microbial communities from greenhouse at UC Davis, California, United States - 322HYB-C-2 | ecosystem: Host-associated > Plants > Roots > Rhizosphere > Soil | place...
TTGCAAACTGCCCACAAATCGCGGCGTCCACCGGATCCGCCTGCCACACCGGAAACCCCGAACCTTCTCCGGTTCTCAGCGCCATGGGTCACGACGCCGACCACGCGCTCGGCGCATTACGTCTCAGCCTCGGCCGGTGGACAAGCCAAGCCGACGTCGACCAAGCCGCCGACCATATTGCCGAGGTGGCGAGCGCAAGAAGCAAAGCAGGTACCCATGAACGATCGAGACATTGACAACATCACCGGGTCAGAGGAATTCGCTGAACGGCTCACCGGTGTCTTAAACGACGGTGCACTCTGCTTGATGCTCAGCATCGGGCACCAAACAGCACTGTTCGACGCCATGGCTTCCTTGCCCGCGTCGACGTCTGCGCAGATTGCGCAGGCCGCCGGATTGGATGAGCGAATGCCCCGTCGTGAGTCAGTCTTGATCTAAGTTAGGTCGAGGTTCCGCCTTTACTCCCTCCCCACGGGGTTCCCGGGAGTCCGCGGCTGATCCCTGCCGCAGTCGTGTGTGCCTATTTTGTACCAACTCCGATGTTCAGTGGCGCTGTCAGCACGGCCGGGCCGTTGGCTGCGGAGCGCTCGCGGACCATGCCGTCGAGCACACCGATGATGTCTGCGCGCTGTCCGTCGGTGAGATCGGCGACGAGCATGCCCGGGATCGGGTTGCCGCCGATGATCCAGTCCCACAGCTGTTGTCCGGTCCGTACGGCGAGGCGCTCCTGGTTGCTCGTGTCGACGATGACATTCCTCAAGCCTGCGTTGACCAGCCGTTGCTGCATGACGTCCGGGTCGGCGACCTGGAACTCAAGGAGCGGCTCGTCTTCGGGCGGTCCCTCGAATCCGGGGACCACCGCCTGTACTGCACTAACGAAGACATGCAGTGCCTCGAACTCAGCCGGGTCCCCGTAGGCGATCAGGAGCACGCGCCCGCCCGGTTTCGTCACTCGAACCATCTCACGCAGCGCCCCCGGTTGATCAGGAACGAGCATGACGCCGAACAGTGAGCCGGTGACGTCGTAGTGGTCGTCTGGAAGGTCGAGCGCGTGGCATTCCATCACGCGGCCTTCGGCATCGAGGCCTTCGGCGACGGCCCGTGCGTTGAAGTGTTCGATCATTTTCGGGGACCAGTCGGTGGCCAGCACCTTAGCGCCGAGCAGTGCGGCCGGAAGACTTAAGCCGCCGGGCCCGGCGGCGACGTCGAGGAACGTGTCGCCCGCCTGGAGTCGGGCGAGCCGGAGTCCGGCAGTCGCCAGGTCGGCCTCACCCGGAGCGACATGCCTGTCGTAAAGAGCGGCGATCGCATCCCACGCCTCGACGCGTGCGCCGTGCTCGCCGTGTTGGACTGTCTCCTGCTCCAGATCTGTCATTTCGGGCTCCTTCTGCGAACTTTTCCGGACGTAAAAACGCTAGGCGGGCCCGGACTGGATCGCTTCGGCCAAACGATCCAGGAGGTTGCGCGGAGGCATGGTCACTTCTGTGTAGGTCGGCCTAAATCAGGCCGTTCTCATATGCATAGGCAGTGGCCGCCGCTCGCTAAGGCGCCCCTATCTTGGTGAGGGAATTGTGGGCGTGACGGGCGACCGTCTTTTCGGATAAGCCGAGATCCCTCGCGATCGCGCGGTTCGTCTTGCCGGATGCGATCAGCCGCAGCACCTCCACCTCGCGCGGAGTCAGGCCAGCGGGGGTTTGACCGTACGTCCGTCTGAGGAGGCCATCAAGCCGTTCGATGTCCGGCTTGGCCCCCAGCTGCTCGAATACCTTCCGCGCGCCATCGAGCTCCAACGCGGACATCTCCGGATCGCCAAGCGCACTGCAGGCAAGTCCGATCAGCACCTGGACGCGTGCAGTTTCGTACGGAGCGTCCAGCAGGCGCCATGCTGATCCCGCCTCGCGGAGCTTCGGCAACGCGGATCGCGCGTCTCCTTCCGCCAATAGCACGGCTCCCGCCGCCGAGGCGGCCATTGCGCGCAGGTAGGCCGCGTGCAGAAATTCCGCGAGCTGACCGAGTTCGTCGGCGGCCCCCCGGGCCGACACCACATCCCCCGAGGCAATCATGATCTCGACGTAAGCGGGGAGAAGGCGGGCCCGCGCGGGCGGCGCTTGTGTCTCGTCCAAGGCACGGCGCAAGACGGCAGCCGCCACGTCGGTGCGTCGTTGTGCCAGCCGCAGCAGCGGCATGCCCGGTTCGGGTTGGTAGCCGGACTCGCTGGCCTTGCGGTAACTCTCCTCGGCCTCGGCGAAGTCCCCACGCAATCGATGGAGCTCACCGAGCTGGTAATAGGCCGACCCGAGCGTGTCCCACCTGACCGGAGTAGAGAGTTGGTCGCATGCTTGGCTGGCGGCCTCCATGGCATCGGTCCATGCGCCTCCGAGCTGCATCAGCTCGCATCGGTGAACCAGGCAGTTGCCGCGATAGGGGATAAGGTCTGGCTGGGAGTCGCACCAGCGGGTGAGTGCGGCCGTCCACTCCCTGGCGCGACGCAGATCGAAGAGCTCCGAACAGCCGGCGATTACTGTCCGGTATGCGATTCCGGCGTACATCGTCGACACCTCACCCGACGTCACGCCGACCATGACCTCATCCAACAGAGCAAGACCAGCCGGACCTTGGCCCTTCATGACCAGACACATGCCCTGGCCGAGGCGCGACATCGCCACCAGGTCGGCGTCGTTGAAGCGTTTGCCGACTTTGAGGCTCTCGGTGAAGGCCGGCCCGGCCCCCAAAGCGTCCCCACCCCACATCTGTGCAAAGGCATTCCAGGTGCGCGGCCACGCCTGTTCTGCGCAATCGCCGAAGCCTTCAAGTACGCGTCCGACGCGCGAACCATCCGAGCCCCGGTGCCGTCTCGCCTCGAAACATCAGACCAGACCCGATCAGGAAGGCGTTCCGGGCGGCACGCCGGCGATCGTCACGACGGATCGCTTCGTGATGGGCGCCTGTCCAGGCGAGCGTGGATTCCCCCTTATGCCCGGTCAAGTACGCGGCGAGTGCGAGCTTCTCGCGATCGTCGAGATCGAGCGGCGTAGCAGCGTCCGCGGTTACGAACTGCGCGTACGTCTCGCCCCATGCGCGTCGGGCGAAGGACGCTCGCGCATGCTCGAGCACGCCGATCCTCATCACAGCTCCAGTGTGGTGTCTGCCCACGCCCGTCTGTCGTGGTCCCGGCCAAAACGACCGCGTGAGCGGTTGCCGGCGCCCGTCGAACCAGCGGAGCTTGACACACCGATCAGCGGCCGATGGCAGGCACGAATGCGGAGCGTGTCGCATACATGCGAACGGCGACACCCGGCCCGACGCGGCGGTGAGCGCGGCCACGCGCCAAAGGGCGGTGGTGAGCCTCCTACAGCGGACCATGACCCGGAATCCTGAACTTACGGGCTTATGGGTCGAACGGATCGCTGGTGGTAAGTCGATCGAGCTGCAGAGCGACCAGGTGATCTCGGGCGCAGTGGTCACGCACCTTACATTCCGCGTCGTGAAGTAAGGGTTGGACGGCCGCCTAGGTCAGACTGCAGGCCGGGGCCGGCTAGGTGGCGGCAGATGTCAGCTCCGGTCGGGTGGGCCGGTGCAGCTCACTGACCTCCTGCCGCCCATGATCAAAGATTTCAGTGACTGTCGGCTACCTTCAAGATCATCAACAGCTCGCTCGACAGTGCCGGGCTGGGGCAGCGCGAGCTAGGAGCCGCGGTTACTGCTGAACAGTCCTGGATGCTGGTGGGTGCGCGGATGGGTTGAGTCGGACCGTATTGATGCCTGATAGCTGGGTGCGGATGGTCTGGTCGGCTTCGTGCTCTAGCTCGTGGAAGCGGCCGACTGGCATGGCTGGGTCGCTGGTTACGGTGGCGTCGACGTTGAGCCGGTGCCCGGTCCACCGGAGCCGCACGTCATCGACGCTGGTGATGCCCGGCACCGACCCCAGCGCCTCCTCGGCCTGCGCCACCAGACGCGGGTCGACGCCGTCCAGCAGTCGCCGTCCGATGTCGCGGGCGGCGCCCCACAGCAGAACAAAGATGGCGATGGTGATCATCAGTCCGACGATCGGGTCGGCCAATGGGAAGCCGAGCCAGATTCCGATCACTCCGAGAACGACCGCTAATGGGGTGAAGCCGTCGGTGCGGGCATGGACGCCGTCGGCCATCAGTGCCGCGGATCCGATCCGCCGTCCGACCCGAAGTCGATATATCGCAACCACTCGTTTCCGGCGAACCCGATGACGCCAGCGATGAGCACCCACAGCAGATTCGCGACCGGTTGCGGTTCGAAGAAGCGGCGGATCGACTCATAGCCGGTGAACAGCGCGGACAGGGTGATCATGATCACGATAAACAGGCCGGCGAGGTCCTCGACTCGTCCGTACCCGTAGGTGTAGCGGCGTGTCGCCGGGCGTCGGCTGAGCAGGAACGCGATCCACAATGGGATAGCGGCCAGTGCATCAGACAAGTTGTGGATTGTGTCGGCTAACAACGCCACCGAGCCGCTGATGATCACGACAACGGCCTGCAGGCCGGCTGTCGCCGCCAGCACCACAAGGCTGATCTTGACCGCACGGATGCCAGCCGCGCTGGCTTCCAATGCATCGTCGATCGCGTCATGCGGGTCATGGGTGTGCGGCACGAACCACCGATAGAACAATCCCATGACCCCCTTTGGGTGCTTGTGACGGTTCTCGTGAGCGTGGTCATGACCTTCACGGTGATCATGCACATGATCATGATCAGTCGCATGGCTGTCGGGATCGTGCCGGTGCTGGGAGGTCACGGACGCAGCTCCCAAGTTTGTGGCTGGTGGTGGCGCGGCTGGTCCTCGATGGAGTGTTCGGCCTGGAAGAGCGCACCTGCGACGAGCTGCTGGGCGTGCTCGTTGGCGAGCCGGTAGAACACGCGGTTCGCCACATGCCGGGTGGTCACCAACCGGGCGAGCCGAGGCTTCGCGAGATGCTGGGAGACAGCGGCCGGCGACTTGCCGACCACATCAGCCAGCGTGTTCACCGACAACTCGCCCTCCCGCAGCGCCAGCACGATCCGCACCCGGGTGGCATCGGCAAGCATTTTGAAGATCTCTACCGCCAGCTCCACCAACTGGTCGTCGGCATGAACTGCCCTCGCAAGCTCAGGCTTCGAATCTGCATGCATATGCAGATTCTTGCACGACCACTAGCCGGCAGCCGATGTGGTCATCTTGCTGCAAATTGTCGTGGTGAAGTGCCCGTTTGCTTGCGCCCACGGATACGACGAAGCTAAGCGGCGCCACCGATGATCAGAGCCAGCGCCCGATGATCAGAGCCATAGACACAGGGTGTGAAGTTGCCGGTATGTGCGCCGTCAGGAGGCTCGTGGCGACCGCAACACCAGCGCGACGGTTACCGCCAGGATGATTGTGCCGATGGACTCCACCACCAGCGTGGTGGGCACCAGCTTGAAGGTTAATACCTCGTGAATGCCAAACAGTCCGACGGTCAGCGCGAGCACCAGCGCAAGCAGCGTGCCCACCATGAACAGCAGGCTCAGCACCGTTGCCACTGACAGGAGCCACCCGCGCAGCACGATGACCGCGATTGCCAGCACGAGTGCGCCAACCGCGTTGAGCACGAACAGCGCGCCAAGCAAGCCGCCTACTCCGTAAAACACGAGGTAGAGATGGATCCCGCCCATCACCAGCAGCATGATCGCACTAAGTAGTCGCCAGGCCATCAGCGTGCGGTGGCTGACGCCTGACTTATGGAGTGAAGCGGTTGCCTGTGGCTGCGATGACATGTCCGGACTTGCCTTACACCTGTGGCCACCGTGCAAGCCGAGGCCTCTACAAATAAACACGGACGATCCGGTCGAATAGTTCAGCGTGATGATCTCAGCTGAACTGCCGCTGGCCGTACCGCCGATGAACGCTCTACGATGCCCACCAATTCGTCGAACACGCGATCCCGCGTCCCATCCTCCGTCCTGACTGAACGCGAGGAGTAGGAGTGAAGCACGCAGCCGGTTCCGTTGGTGGTCAGTGACTCGGAGAGTGCCCGGCCGGGACAAGGGGAAGACGATCGCCTCGGAGGACCGCCGTCGGCTGCAGGCCTCCTGGTTCGAGAGTGGGCCAGTGTCCTGCGCCGTCATGATGGCTTCAATTCGATGAAGATCGATGTCCGGCAACACCATTGACCAAAGCGGGCCTGGGTTGGTTGCTACGGCGTAGGCGCTCTGGACGATTCCTTTGTCCGCCAGGCGACCACAATAAGCCAAATGCTCCAGGCAAGGATCAGGACATAGCCGCCGAGGATTGCATATTCGTCGGTTCCTGAGAAGCCCTGGGAACCGAGCACCCAGCCCTGCACGATGTAGCCAAGACCAGACAGCCCCATCAGGTAGCCAATGGCTCTCGGCAGCCTCGCCGACAACGCCACCGCGCTGCCTAGCAGGATCAAGGTGAGACCAAACGTGAAGCACTGATAGCTCCTGGTACCCCACTCCAACCACCGAATCGTCTCAGCGCTGGCAAAGCGGGCCGCTTTCTCCGCCTCCGGCGCCCTCACCCAAGCATCAACGGCCTGTTTGAGCGCGACCCCGTCCACCGCCTGCAGAACCGCGTAGAGCCCAAGCGCTACTGCGGCAGAGACAGCTCCCAGTCGCGCTACCCAGGCGGCGCCTCCAGCGCGGAGGTCTAGCGCGAAATAGAGGACAAGAAGTCCGGCGATGATCACCGCCATGCCAATGAACTGGCCGAGATGCACAGCTGTCCAGCTGGCGCTGCTGGCGTAGATGGCAAACAGCGCTGGATGGTTGTTGGCCGGCCCGCCGGCATGGAGCAGGCCGACCAACACATAAAAGATGAAGCCCGCTACGAGCAGCACTGCCGAGAGGCGAAGCGTCTTGCGGTCGATCATGAAACCCCTCCTCGGCGATCTTGAAGCCTTCGTAGCCCAGGGAGTGTAGCGCCGTGGCCGCACGGATGCCGATCATCGGCTCAATGGGTCGGTTTAGGGATGGGTTCGATGTCTCGTCGCTGCCCGCCTCCACCGGCATGTGGGTTTGCCGCTCGGCCAATGGGTGCCGGCACTCTTCGCCGGCTGATCATGAGTAAATGTGACACAGCCGTGAAGATCAAACTGATCAAGATCAATTCAAGAGCCGCGCCGCGGACGGCAGGCGATGCCGGCCTCGCTGATCATCCGAAGCGCCGCGGCTTGGCCAGAACGGGTCACGTCCGCCGAACGACGCTGATTAGGGTGAGTCACTGTGAGGACCATCGTCCATGACACCTATGGCGGACCGCAGGTGCTGGAGCTGAGGGACATCGATCAGCCGGTACCGGACGATGATGAGGTGTTGGTGCGGGGTGCATGCGGCTGGCCTTGATCGGGGTGTCTGGCAGACCTGGCCGCCCGGGCCGTGCGCCACAAGGCTGGGGACCGCCCGTGCGCGCGTTTGAATGCTCGGCTGAACGCCTCTTCCGCGTCGTATCCCACTCTGTGCGCGATCGCCGCGACCGTGATGTCCGTGGTGGCCAGCAGGTCTTGCGCCATGTGCATGCGCCATTCGTTGAGATAGCGGATCGGCGAACGCCCGAGCACCTCGCGGAAGCGAGCGTCGAGCCGGGAGCGTGACACCCCGGCCTCGGCAGCAAGGTCGTCAACCGTCCATCGTCGTTGCGGAGCTGTGTGGATCGCGGCCATCGCGGGTCCGAGCAGGGGATCGCGTAGCCCAACGATCCAGCCGCGCTCGGCGGCGGGGGCCGTCGCGAGATGAATCCGGAGGGCTTCGGTGAGGAGCAACTCAGGGAGCTTTGTTGATCTGCGAGACGGTGCCTTGCCTGACGACTCTTCCAGTGCATAAGCAATGCTCGCGTCGAACCAACTCCTTGCGGGCCCGTCCGCCGGCCGAACCACGAACGCCGGGGGGAACGCGGCCCGGCCCGGGTCGAACAGCAGGTCCTCTGAATAGAGGCATCCGCAAACCACATCGGTTCGATCCCCGCCACCGCCATACCGGACGACCGGCATCTCGGTCCACGGCGGCATTGGGACAACGCTGGTGATGTGCACCGGTGTCGCGGCCTCGACGCCGCCCATCAGGAACTCGTCGCCGTACGGCAGGACGATCACCTCGCCGGCGCTCGCCCAGTAGCGCTCGCCGCCCGGAAGCGCCACCCAGCACCGCCCCGAGGCGATGACGTGGAACAGCACGAGACGCTCCGCCCCCGGGTGCATCATCGCGGCAAACATGGGCCCACCCTGTCCCTCGAGAGTCCAACTCTCCGAGTACTCGGCGCGCATAAAGATGGCGCCTTCGAGGCGGAGCCGCTCAAGGGCCTGATCCAGCGCCTCCGGGCGCCCGACGTCTTCGGTCATCGATGGACCCCTGCCATTTCGGTCATCCATCTAGGTTTCGCGGTCATTCCCGACCGTGTGCGAGCGCTTCCATACTGGCGCCATCTCTCAACGGACGGAAGGAGCGAACGATGAAGACCGACTCGACGCCAGAGGTTAGCTATGGCCACTACGGCGCAGACGTTAGCTTTAGCCACTACGGCGGGAAGCCTCCCGAGAACTACGAACGGTATTTCGTCCCGACCATTGGTGCTGCCTGGGCTACTGCCCTTCTCGAGGTGTCCGGGCTGAGCAGCGGTGAGCGGGTGCTAGACGTCGCGTGCGGCACGGGCATTGTGACCCGGCGTGCATCGGAGCTCGTCGGCCCGCAGGGCTTCGTGGCGGGATTGGACGTCAACCCGGCTATGCTCGCCGTCGCCCGATCCGTGTCACCTCCGTCGATCGAGTGGCACGAGTCCAGCGCGGAGTCCATCCCGTGCCCGGACGCTTCGTTCGACGTCGTGACGTGCTCACTGGGCCTGCAGTTTGTGCCGGACCGATCTGCGGCCATGCGCGAGATCCGACGCGTGCTCGCCGACGGCGGACGCGTCGCGATCGGGACTGCAGGTGCGATCCCCCCGATCTTCGAGATCTTGGCGCAAGCCCTCGCTCGTCACGTGAAGCCGGAGGTGGCGGCATTCATGCGACAGGTTTTCTCGCTGCACGAGCCCCGGGAACTGCAGGATTTGGCGAAGGGCGCCGGCCTGCGATCGGTCTCGGTGGAGTCCCAGCCACTGCGGATCATGCTTCCGCCGCCAGGCGAGTTCCTGTGGCAGTACGTGACCAGCACACCTCTGGCCGGGCCGGTCGGGGAGATCGGCGACGACGCGCGCGCGGCACTCGAGCGGGACGTCACGACCGCCTGGCGCACCTTTCTCGACGGCGATGCGCTCCGACTCGACCTCGATGCTGTGTTGACCACTGCGCGGAAATGAATCAGAAGGTCCGATGGCACCGAAACGACCCGAGCGGTTCCGTACCGCCTTCGCCGAGGCGTTCAACTCAGGGCAGGTCGAGGCGCTGATGAGCCTCTGAGAGCCTTGTTGACGTCGCTGTTTGGACTGATGCCGGCCAAGTCAGTGAAAGGCACGATCCTGCCCGGCAGGCATGCGGACCGGAGTCCGCAATGCGCTGCATGCATTGATGGTGGCCGCTGTCAGCGACGGCTGAAGACTGATCCCGGAGCGTCGGCCGAATATTGACCCTCTTCGGCCGGACTCTCGGCTCATCTCGAGTCGAGAGAGCGAAGGGAGTTGTTGTCTGTGGAGGACTGAATGCATATCGCATATGACGGTGAAGATCATCCAGTGATCAAAGTCTCTGAATTCCTGGGCGAGCCGGCGGACCTTCTCCATGATCAGGTTAATGGCTTCGGTGCCGCCGTTGCAGATGCCGTGGCGAGGCATCCGAACCGGATCACACCACAAACCGCAGACCTTGGCGTTTGAGGTGCCAGGGGAGCGCCGGACCTGCCTGGCCGCCGCCGGCAACGACCGCATCGAGCAGCCGATCGGGTGATGCGTTCTGGCGACATATCGTCTTGCATGGTTCTTCCATGTTGGATCGGGTTGCCGGCAGGCCGTGCGCCGATCAGCGGCGGGCCACGTTGAAGCTGAACATCATGCCGCTTTGCATGTGCTCGGCAATGTGGCAGTGGGCCATCCACAGGCCCGGGTTGGTGACGTCGAGCAGGATGTCTACGCTCTCACCCGTACGCACGAGCACGGTGTCCTTCCAGACCAGGTTGGGCTCGGTGACCCCGTCGCGGGCCAGCACGAGGAACCGGCCGGCGCCGTGCAGGTGGAACGGGTGGTGCATGGGATGGTCGGAGGCCATTTCATTGATCAGCCGGATCTTGACTCGGTCGCCGACGGTGAACCGCCAGTCGATGGCAGGGTTGTCGACACCGGTGGTCCGGTCGAGGAAGCGCCAGTGCGTGGTGGCGCTGTTGGTCTGGCGATTGACCTCGACCATGTCGTCCTCCCACTCAATCCCCTGTGCGGCCCCGTGGTCCATGCCTCGGTGGTCCATGCCGCTGTGATCCATGCCGCTGTGGGCCATGCCGGCGTGGTCGTCATCGGTCGTCGCCGTAGGCTCCGAGACTGCCAGCAGTTTCATGCCGCACTTTGGGCAGTGACCCGGCTGATCGCTTACCACCTCTGGATGCATCGGACAGGCGTAGGCGGTCTCGGTGGGGGCCTGGCTGGCGAGCAGTTTCATGCCGCACTTGGGACAGCGGCCGGGCTCTGCGCTGGTGACATCGGGATGCATTGGACAGGCATAAGTGACCGGCCCGGCGGCCTCCGACATAGCAGTTGGGTCGTCCATCTGCGCGACATGTGTCAGGAACTTGTCCGGCGCCCCGGCCAGCCAGCGGTCCAGCTGGGCACGCTCGGCCTCCAGTTCAGGGGCCCGGCGGAGCTGTCCGAACTCGGTGGCGGCGGTCGACGGCGCTCCCTCGGTCACGGTGATCGCGGCGAGCCGGTAGCTCCGATTAGGGGTGTGGTGCTCCAGGGCCAGCTCGCCCGGCGACTCGACCACCACGTGCACCACAATCCGCTCCGACGGCGCCAACAGGACCTGCTCGACGAACTCCTCGTACTCAACCCGCCCGCTGTCCCCGCCGACCAGCTTCATCCGCGCGCCAGGCAGGGCGACATTGAACACGCGGGTATTCGCGGTGTTGGTCAGCCACAGCCGCACGACCTCGCCCGCCCGAAAGGTAAGTCGCAGGTCGGGGTCACCGGCGACTAGCAGCCGGTTGCCGAAACGGCCCATGGCCGCGTAGCTGGTCTCGGTGGGGCTGAAGGGGGCGACCTTGCCATCCTCGATGAGAATGTCGTCCAGGGTCAGGATCAGGTCGCGGTCGGCTGGCGGCCAGTAGTCGGGGTCGGCGGGGAGGACGAGGATGTTGCCGTACAGGCCGAGTTCCTGGGTGTAGTCCTCCCGGATGTGGGGGTGGTACCAGTACAAGCCTGGGTCCGGGAACTGGATGCGGTAGCTGAACTCCCCACCCACCGGGATCGGTGCCTGCGTCTCATGCGGAACGCCGTCGTAGCGGTTCTCGAGCCGCAGCCCATGCCAGTGGACAGTCGTGTCAAGGTCACCATGGTTCTCAACGTGGACCGCGACCTCGGTGCCCTCGGCCACCTTGAGGATCGTGCCGGGAATGGAGCCGTTGTAGCCCAGCATCCGCACGGTGATGTCGCCGAGCGGTTTGGCCACCGGGCCGACGCGCAGTTCTAGCGTGTCGCCGTCGGCCAACTCCAGCAGCTGGGGCGGCTAGCCTCAGGCAGCCCGGCGGGGTCGGTCGGAAACGAATCCGCCGGCGTTAATGGGTCCAGTTGATCGGGATGCGTGGCGGTATCTCCTGCTGGTCGGTCGCCGTCACACCTACGATGTCATCACCGACCCCGACTGCTGTGGTGAGGAGTTGGTTCGGGAGCGCGCTATCCCGGGAGGGTTATCAAGCGACCTACTTCATTTAGAAGACACTCTCCCGGCGGAGGGCTCGAAAATAAGGCACGCCGGCCAATTGTGGTTTGCACTCATCTCTGAAGCAGCCCACCGAATTAAATAACTAGGTAGGTGAATGAACACAGACTTCTCAGCCATCCCAGATTGGTTCTCCGATGAGAACGCCGGCGCGGGCATCGCTGTGGCCGATCTGAACGCCGATGGCTTCCCCGACCTGGTCGTACTTCAGGTTGACGACCCTGCTGGTGAGAGTTCGGCCTATTTTCGGATTGGTTTTGGCACTGATGATCAGCTGACGATCGGCCAATGGACGGCCTGGTCGCGGGTGCCTGAGTGGGACTCCTGGTTCAACGAAGGCGCTGGTGTGGCGATCGCCGATATCAGCGGCAATGGACGGCCAGATCTGCTCGTCTTCCGGGTTGACGCCGTTCCGAACGGTCAGAACGCCGGTTACTACCGGATTGGCTGGGACATCGACGCAGCCGGTCAAGTTACCGGCTGGTCGCCCTGGTTGGCAGTTCCGGACTGGTTCCCGTGGTTCAATGCCGGCGCCGATGTCACGGTTGCAGATGTGGACGGCGATGGCGTTCTCGACCTGGTCGTCTTGATGGTGGATTCGCCTGCCGGACACAACCAGGGCTACTACCGCAGCGGCACACTGAATGCTGACGGGACGGTGACTGCATGGCGGCCCTGGGTCGCCGTGCCGGATTGGTATTTCTGGGAAAACCAGGGGGGCGGAGTCGCGGTCGCGGACCTGGACGGCGATGACAGGCCGGAGCTCGTTGTTTTCGCGGTCGACAATCCGCCCGGGCAGAACGGCGGCTATTACTCGGTGGGCTGGCACCTCGCGGGTGGCCGCCCAGCCGAGGGTTGGGGGCCGTGGGAGGCAGTGCCGAACTGGCGCTTCTGGGAGGGACAAGGCGCAGCCGCCGCCGTCGCGAATCTGGGTCAAGCGGGCAGGCCGCACCTGGCCGTTCTCACGGTCGACAACCCGCCCGGAGCGAACGGGGGTTGGTATCGAGTCCTGGATGTCGTGACCGATTTGGAAATGGCTGGCCAGATGGGTGTGTGGCGGCTGCTTGAGAACGACTCCGTCGTGAACCCGGTGCATGCTGCACTGCTGCACACCGGCAGCGTCTTGTTCTTCGCCGGATCGGGCAATGACGTGGAACGCCACGCCGCCTTGCAGTACGCCACCGCCGTCTGGCACTATCCGGCTGCGGCGTACAGCCAGCCACCAACCCCGGTGGACCTGTTTTGCTGCGGGCATTCGTTCCTGGCCGATGGCCGGCTGCTCGCGAGCGGCGGCACCGAGCAGTACGACCCGTTCCACGGGTTGAGGCAGGCCGTCTCGTTCGATCCACAGGCCGGACCGGCAGACCCTGGAAGTCCTTCGGGCAGGACCGGGGCTTGGATCGGTGAGCCCGACATGGTGGGTGGGCGCTGGTACCCGACGCTGCTCACACTGGACGACGGCCGCGTGCTTGCAATGTCGGGCCTGGACCAGACCAGCCAGCTCAACGTCCTGCCCGAGACGTATAACGGCGTCGACTGGTCGCATAAGCACCGGTCACCGTCGAACTGGCCGCTGTACTGTCACCTGTTTCTCCTGGAGGACGGGCGCGTGTTCTACAGCGGCGGACAATACGGCGCTAACAACGGAGTACGGCCAAGTATCTGGGACCTGACGACGAATACCGCCACGGACGTCGCAGGCGTCCTTGTCGACGCGAGCAAGCGAAACCAGGCAGCCAGCGTGCTCCTGCCGCCGGCGCAGGATCAGGGGGTCATGATCATCGGTGGTGGGCCGTCAGACATGCACGACCAGACCGGTGCTACCAACACCACAGCCGTCACCGACCTGTCTGGGAGCAACCCCGCGGTGGTTACAGCGGCGCCTATGGCGATGCGGCGAATGCACCTGTGCGCCACGCTGCTGCCCGACCGAACCGTATTGGTCAATGGCGGCGCCATGATGGAGGAGAGCCGCGCAGACGCCACACTTGAGGCCGAGATTTATCACCCCGATTTCGCTGGCGGGCCGGGCATCTGGGCCATGGCGGCGAAAAGCCGGGTGGCGCGGCTTTATCACTCGGTCGCTTTGCTTGTGCCCGACGGCAGAGTGATCACCGCCGGCTCCAACCCGGCACGCAAGACCGAGGAGCTGCGAATTGAGGTGTTCTGGCCGCCCTACTTGTTTGCCGGTCCCAGGCCCACATGCAATCCGTCGGCGACTGAGGTCAGCTACGGTGACTGGGTGCCGGCGGCCCTAGGCGCAGATCAGATTGCATCCGCCTGTCTCATCCGGCCCGGAGCCACCACGCACTCGCTCAACTCTGAGCAGCGGCTAGTGGACCTCCCGATTCAGGTGACCGGCCCCGAGGCCGTGCTCCTTCAGATGCCAGCGACCGCGACCATCGCACCCCCCGGGTGGTACCTGCTGTTCGTGGTCAACGCAACGGGGGTCCCCTCGGAAGGCAGCTGGATCCACCTCACCTAAACGGCGCATGGCAACCGCGACGGCCATCAGAGCGCCAACATGCCCCATACAGCTATGGCGTCGAAGCAGGCAGGAGAAACCGCGGCTCGAAACCGCGGCTCCCGATGAGAGGCCGCCATATTCCGGCGAAGCGAGGCGAGCGGGCTTCTTATCGCAGACACGCAGTGCAATCTGCTCTACCTGGGCCGCGTCCGCGTGCAACATAGGCGTTGGACGCGAGGAGTCCAGTCCAACCGATATCGGTTGTGCTCGGGGGCTTCTCCCGACAGGGCACCCGAGTCCGGGTGCGGTGGTTATGCACAGGTTCCGGCGCCAAGGCTGTGCGGTACCGCCGGGGGATTACCGTCGTCAAACATCCCTGACCCCCTTGACCGCCAGGGTCGGCGCGATTCCTTAGGGGGATAGGGGATCGATGGGAGGTGAGTGATGCAGACGCGGCTCGGCTCGGTCGTCGAGTTTGTTCTGACGGCGATCCTTGTTGTTTGTTTCGCCAGCTGCAGTAACCCTGGCCCCCAGCCGACCCCTTTGCCAACTCCGGTCGCTTCGCCTGTGGTACCAAGCATGGCCGCCTCACCTAGCCCATCCGAAGAGGATGTGAACCTTCGCAAAGCGGAGGGCGCTGTACACCGCTTCTGGCGTGTTATCGATCGCCTTTCGGCTGACCCAAACTCAGATTTGACCGAATTGACGACAGTTTCGCGGGGCTCAGTGGCGGCCCAGTGGGCCAGGAACATAAATCAGTACAGATTCGATGGGGTCAAAGCCGAGGGTCGAGTTGCCGTTCGCGACGTTGTGGCCGAGCAAACCAAGGATGACGACCTCTACAAGGTCACCGCGTGCATCGATGCGAGCAAAGTCAACCTAGTGGACAAAAACGGGAAATCAGTGGTCCCCCCGGAAGGACCTCGCCGTGTGTCCTACGACTACACCATCGAGAACGACCAGCGAAAGTGGTACGTCATCAAGGAAAAGGTGACGAAAACTTGCTGAAGCGTGCGGGGACGACCCCCTTCGTTTTGCTGTTCGCAGCGTTCGCAAACATCGTCGTGGCGGAGCAGGCGAGTGCTGAACCGGTCGAATGCCCTGCTGGCTCAGTCTGGAATCCCCAAGCCGTGACCTGCGTGCTCAAAGTCACGCCTCCAGCATCAGGGATCACGCATCGCAGCACTAAACGAGAGTCCGGCTCACATCCGGTCAACAGTAAGAGCCCGAAGAGGTGCGTTTCGTCGTTCTCCGGCAAGGAGGTGCCGTGTAGGGATGGCAGTAGTTGGTGGTCGAATGCCCGTGATTGTTATGTGAGCCTTGCGGATCCTCAACCGGCCAAGTCTGATCCGGAGTGGGAGGGTCACAAGACGGGCGCTATTTATGAGTGCTATTCCCCTGCCCTGGTGGGGTCCCGGATGTTTACCTTTTGGTCGGCGACTGCTCCGACGGGTCCGGCGGCACCGCCCGAGCCCCGCGCACTGGCGTTGCGGGCGATTGCGACGATGCGACTGCGGGCGATCGGGATTGGAATTGTGCCGGAGCCCCAACCCGGGAGTGTCGGAATCGTCGGTATGCCGACGTGGATGTGGGTTGCTAATCCGGGCCAGCACACGTGGGGTCCGATCACTCGAACGGCCTCCTCCGTCGGTTACAGGGTCACGGCCACGGCAAAGGTCCAACGTGTGGTCTGGGCGATGGGTGACGGCCGCACAGTCATCTGCACCAAGAGGGGCACACCGTATGCGGACTCGTTCGGCAAGAGGGCGAGCCCGGATTGCGGCCATATCTATACCCGGCAGGGCACCTACACGGTGCGGGCAACCTCGTATTGGCGGGTGACCTGGGCCGGGATTGGGCAGAACGGCACCATTCCGCTGGATTTCACGCGCACCGCTGTCATCACCATGGGCGAGGCCCAGGTGCTAATCAGGTAGCTCACTATCGAGCCAACTCAGGGGGATACAGATCGATGTCGGTGACGACGGAGGCGAAGACCAGGCCCGCTACCAAGCGCGCCAACAAGACTGCGCAAGTCGCGACTTCGGCAGTGGAGGCAGGAATTGCGCCGCCGCCCAAGCTGCGGCGTCGGCCACTGCTGCTGGTGGCATCGGTTGCGGCGGTGTGCTTCGGCGGGCTGCTCGGTGTGTGGGCCTACACCTCGGTAACCACCGCTGAGGACGTGGTGGCGGTGCGCACCACCATCCAGCGGGGGGAACTGATCAGCCGCGAAAATCTGATCACGGTACGGATCAGCGTGGATCCGGCGCTCAATCCGATTCCGGCCGCCCAACTGGACGGCGTGGTGGGTCAACGGGCCGCGGTGGATCTGCCAGCGGGCGGATTGGTGACCCAGGGCAGCATCACAGCGACGGTCGTTCCGACGCAGGACATGTCGGTGGTGGGTGTCGCGGTGCCGGCAGCGCTGCTGCCGGGCGAGCCTTTGAGGGCGGGCGATCAGGTGCGGGTCGTGGCGACACCGGGACAGCAAGGTGAG
>Ga0307406_10000889_pt1 | contig 16807 bp, 10 predicted proteins | sample 322Cmetagenome_3_FD_203706 | JGI IMG/M metagenome (GOLD analysis project Ga0307406, IMG submission 203706) | Maize rhizosphere microbial communities from greenhouse at UC Davis, California, United States - 322HYB-C-2 | ecosystem: Host-associated > Plants > Roots > Rhizosphere > Soil | place...
CACGCTCATCGCGGTCGCGACTTCGCGATAGCCCGGCCAGTCGGTGCGCAGCTCCAGGCTGTCGCCGCTGACGGTGCCCAGTTCGACGAAGATCAGCTTGCGGTCGATCACGTCGATCGCATAGCCGTCGATGCCGTCGATATCGGCCCAGCGGATGCCGTGGACGCGGCCGGCGCCATCGTCGCGCCAGATGCCTCGCGGGTCGGCGTAGAGCCGGGGAGCTTGCGGGTCCATGCATGCGATCCTTGCGGTGGCCGGTCGGCGAAGCCGATCGTGGCGAATCCAGATTGGCACAGTTCCCGGCGGCGGTTCGGTTCCGTACGGAACTCGGCCGCCCCGATTCAGGCGCGATCTGAGACCGTCTGCGCATTTCGCCTTCGCGCCGGGTTCCACCCGAAGGGGCGGTCGGCAGACGCCATCGCCGAGGCGACCGCCACGGCCTAACCGCTCGCCATCGCAGGGCCTGAGACTCACCCCGTTAGACTAGACACCATCCTGCGGCTGCGCGGACAGGCTGCGACGGTATCGACCCGCCGGCTCCGAGCCCAGCCGCGTTGAATCGCCTGCTTCCCCCGCCCGCTCCACGCCGCCGACCCCTGGCGCCCGGCCCCAAGGCCTTCTCCAAGAGTTTCCCGATGCCCCTGACCGCTGCCCTCGTTGCCATCCTGTTCGCGTTGTTGATCGGCGCCGCGCTCGCCTGGCTGCTGGCCCGGGCCGGCGCCGCGAGAGCGCTGGAGGCGGCGCGCGCGGAGCTGGGCACGCAGTTGAATGCGGCCAACCAGGAACGGGCCCAGTTGCAGGAGCGCGCTGCGCGCATTCCGGAGTTGCAGTCGCGTCTGGGCGAACTGGAAAGTCTGCGCGATCAGTTGGTGCGCGACAGCGGTGTGCTGCGCGAGTCGATCGGCCGCGTCGGCGCCGAGTTGGCCAAGGAGCAGGACAGCCTGCGGGTGGCGCGGACGAACCTGGAAGAGACCGAGCGCGTACGCGATCGTCATGCCGCCGAGGCCCATCGTCTGTCGGTGCAGGCCGCCGAGCTGGCGACCCAGCTCGACGCCGAGCGCAATCAGTCGCAGGCCAAGATCGCCCAGCTGCGCGAAGTACGCGAAGAACTGACCTCCGAGTTCAAGAACCTCGCCAACGACATCCTGGAAGAGAAGAGCAAGCGCTTCACCGAACAGAACCGCAGCCATCTCGGCTTGCTGCTCGATCCGCTGCAGAAGAAGTTGGTCGAGTTCCAGAGCAAGGTCGAGACCGTCTACGACAACGAAACCCGCGACCGCACCGCGCTCGGCGAGCAGGTCCGTCAGCTCATGGCCTTGAACCAGTCGCTCAGCGACGACGCCAAGAACCTCACCAGCGCGCTCAAGGGGTCGAGCAAGGCCCAGGGCGCCTGGGGCGAGTTGATCCTCGAACGCGTGCTGGAGTCGGCCGGGTTGCGCAAGGGCGAGGAGTACGACGTCCAGGAAAGCCACAACAGCGAGGACGGCGAACGCCGTCCCGACGTCACCGTGCATCTGCCCGAGGACCGGCATCTGGTGATCGACTCCAAGGTCTCGCTGACCGCGTACGAGGAGTACGCGAGCGGCGAAGACGACGAGCAGCGCGCGCGCGCGCTCAAGCGCCACCTGGACTCGGTGCGCGCGCATATGCGCGGGCTGTCGGAGAAGCGCTACCAGGAGCTTTACGGCCTGCGTTCGCTCGATTTCGTCCTGATGTTCGTGCCGATCGAGCCGGCCTTCATGCTTGCCGTCACCAACGACCGCAACCTGTTCATGGACGGCTGGCAGCGCAACGTGCTGATGGTCAGTCCGTCGACCTTGCTGTTCGTGGTGCGCACCGTCGCGCATCTGTGGCGGCAGGAAGCGCAGAACCGCAATGCCCAGGAAATCGCCAAGCGCGGTGCGCAGCTCTACGACCGTTTGTGCGCCTTCGTCGCCGACCTGGAGAAAGTCGGCGACCGCATCGGCCAGGCCAAGGACAGCTTCGACGCCGCGCGCGACAAGCTCAGCCGCAACAAGGGCAGCGTGATCCGCCAGGCCGAGATGCTGAAGGACATGGGCGTGAAACCGAACAAGGCCTTGCCGCCGAAGTTGGTCGAGTTGTCGGCCGACGAGGACGTTGCCTCGGAAGACGGCGAAGAGGGCGTGCGGCCGATCGAAGGGGCCGCGGGCTTGTTGCCGCTCGGCGGGGATGAGGCGCCGCAGGCTTGAGGTCGCGATACCGCTAAAGCAGAACGGCCCGGATTCGCATCCGGGCCGTTCGTCGTTACGCGGTGCTGCGAGGCGAGCGTAAAACTCAGCGACCGCCGTCGGTCGGCATCACCGGCATCGCATCGGCCGGCACGCTGGGGTTGCTGTCGTCCTGCAGGTATTCCGGCAGGGCGGTGTCGCCGTTCTTGTCGAGACGGTCGCCGAAGATCTGGTAATCGCGGCGCTGAGTCCAGGAGTCGCGGACCAGGGCGTATTCGTCCTCGGCGCCGTCGCGCAGGCTGTCGAGCGGCAGCAGCTGGGCGCGCACGTCGACCAGTTGCAGGCCCTGCAGCGGGATGCGGATGCGGTCGCGTTCGACATGGCGCAGCGGGCTCAACGGGGCATCACCGAGGGCGCCGAAGGAGTCGCGCACGGTGCGCGGGCCGAAGAACGGCAGCTCGACATAGCGCGAGCGCTTCCAGCCCCACACGCCCAGGGTCTGGCCGAAGTCTTCGCTGCGGTTGGGCAGCTTGGCGTCGCTGGCGGGATCGAAGAGGCCGCCGATGCCGAGGGTGGTGTTGAGCGCGAACCGGCCGAGCGCCTGTGCGGCCTGCTTGGGTTTGCCCTGCAGCAGCGCGTTGAGGATCGACACCGGCTGGCCGAGGTTGTTGAAGAAGTTGCTGACGCCCAGGCGCACCGGACGCGGCACGACCTTGGAGTAGGCGCGCGCGAGCGGACGGGCGACGCCGCGGTCCACCGCCATGTTGAAGCGGTGCATCTTGCGGTTGTACTTCTCCCACGGGTCGAACGCGCCCGGGACCGAAGCCGGCGCCGGCAGGGTCGGGTCGGCGACCGGGTCGTACTCCTGGGCCGGGCTGCCGTAGAGCGCGTCGAAATCGCGCTCGGCCTCGGTGCGCTGGTCGTCGGCCGCGCTCGGTTCGACCGCGGCGGTGGCCGGCGGCGGCTCGGCGGCTTCGACCGCCGGCGCATTCGGATCGGGCTGTGCCGATTGGGCCTGGCTCGATTCGACCTGGGCGAGGGCGTAGTCGAGCGCGGGCTCGGCGGTCGCCGCTTGCGTCGTGTCGACCGGCGTCGTCGCGGCGTCGGCGGGCGCGAGAGTTTCGGTCGGTGCGGTCGCGAGCGCAGCGTCGGTTTGCGCCGTGGCGCTTACGACGGTCGCTTCGGTAACGGAGGCCGGGTTCGCGTCCTGCGCGAAAGCCGGTACGGAATGCAGCGCGGCCAAAGCCAGGCCGAGCGAGAGTGAGAGTGCGTGGGGGCGCATGGTTGCAGTCTAGTCTTCCGGGACAACGGGTGGGGGCAGCCAGGCCGGATCCGTCGGCGTTGGCGACCGCAACAGGAGAGTTCTGCGACGGAGTTTGTGTATCGGTGACCGGAACTCGAGAGCCTGAACTCAGCTCCCGAAACCGAGCGCGTCGTCGAGCCGGTAGGCCGCGCGCAACTCGCTCAGCCCAACCGGCGTGCCGACCACTTCGACACCCTCGACCTGCGCGGCCAGCTCGGCCAACAGCGCCAGGCCGGCGCTGTCGACGGTGCTCACCGCGTTCAGGTCGAAACGGCGCACGCCGCTCACGAGTGCGCGCGCCTGCGACCACAGCGTCGCCGCCGCGGCACGGTCGAGCGCGCCGCTGAACACCAGCGCCTCGCCGTCCTTGCGCAAGCCGGCGGCGTCGCGGGCCGTCGCTGCGCCCATGCTCAGTTGCCGCTCGCCTGGGCCTGCAGCTTGCCGGCCTTGAGGTCCTTGGCGACCTGGGCGATCGACTTCTGGTTCAGCGGCGTGTCGAACTGATTGCGGAAGGTCTGCACGAAGCTCACGCCTTCGACCATCACGTCGAACACCTTCCACTGCGCGCCGTTCTTGCGCAGCAGGTAGTCGACCGGAATCGGCTCGCCGCCCTGGCGCAGGAACTCGCTGGAGACCTTGACGATGGCGCCGCCGCGCAGCGGGGTCTCGGACTTGATGCGCACCTTGAGCTTGGTGTTGAAGTCGAGCAGGGCCGAGCCGTAGCGCTGCATCAGGCTGCCGGTGAGGGCATCGGCGAACGCGGCGACGTCGGCATCGGAAGCGCCGCGGCCGTGGGTGCCCAGGACCAGGCGCGCGGCGTAGTCGCGGTCGAACACCTGGGTGAACTCGGTCGAGATGAACTGGCTGAGCGCGGCGCGGTTCTTGCTGAACTCGGGGCGGCGCGCTTCCAGGGTCGACAGGATGCGGGTGCTGTTGCTCAGCACCATCGCGCTCGGCGTGCCGGCGGCGGGTGCGGTGCCCGCCGCCGCGGTGACCTGGGCGAGGGCGAGCATGGGAGCGCCGGCGAGCAGGGCCGAGGCGAGGACGATGGAGATCAGTGAACGCTTCATTTCTTGGTCTCGTCGGTGGAGGGGGCGGCTTCGCCCTGGAGATAGTCGGGAACGCCGGCGTCGGCGGGCTTGGCGGCCGAATCGCCGGCCGCATTGCCGCCTTGTGCGCCACCGCCGCTGAACATGTACTTGCCGACCAGCTGAATCAGGTCGACGGCCGGCTGGGTCAGGTAGATCTCGTCGCCGGGCTTGAGGTTCTCCGGGTCGCCGCCCGGGGTCAGGCCGATATAGCTTTCGCCGAGCAGGCCGCTGGTGAAGATGCCGGCGGCGGTATCGGCCGACAGGTTCCGGTAGCGGTTGTCGATCGCCAGGGTCACGATCGAGCTGTACTTGACCGGGTCGAGCGAGATGTCGGCGACCTGGCCCACGGTCACGCCGCCGATCTTGACCGGCGCGTTCGGACGCAGCGCGCCGATGGTGGTGAAGCGCGCGGTGATCTCGTAGCTGCTGCGGCCGAAGCCGAACTTGCCGTTGGTGGAGGCGATCGCCAGCACCAGCAGCGAAGCCAGGGCGAGCAGCAGGAATGCGCCTACGGCGAATTCGATGCGGGGACTGCGGACGGACATGGCATCACCTTGGGGATAAAGCCCGCGCGGTTCGGCGCGGCGATGTAACGGTTGGACTACGACGTGTCGAGCAAAACCTGAGTCTGGCCCCTCTCCCAGCGGCGGCGACCGTAGGGAGCGCAAGACTGGAGGGGGTTGGGGGGAGGGCGGCGCGCTTGCGCAGCTTCGACCTCGTCCCTGCCCTCATCCGGCCCTGCGGGCCACCTTACTTACTTGAACAGCAGCGCCGACATCACGAAGTTGAACATCAGCACCAGCAGCGAGGCGTTGACCACGGCGCGGGTCGTCGCCACCGAAGTGCCCTCGATGGTCGGCTCGGCGTGGTAGCCGACATAGGCCGCGACCAGGGCCGCGGTCGCGCCGAACACCGCCGACTTCACGAAGGCCATCAGGAAGTCGTCGAAGAAGTCGACACTGTCCTTGAGCACCTGCCAGAAGATCCCCGATTCGATGCCGATCACGTGCACCGACTCGAAATAGCTCGCGCTGATCGCCAGGCTGCAGAAGAAACCGGTCAGCAGCGGCACGCACAGCACCGCCGCCCAGAACCGCGGCGCCACCGCCTTGGCGATCGGATCGATCGCCATCAGGCCGAGCGCGGTGATCTGGTCGGTCGCGCGCATCAGGCCCAGTTCGGCGGCGATCGAGCTGCCGGCGCGGCCGATGAACAGCAGCGCGGTCAGCACCGGGCCGAGCTCGCGGTACATGCCGAGGCCGAGCATGGCGCTGACCTGGTTGGCGGCGCCGTAGGTATCGAGCGCGCGATAGCCCAGTAAGGTCACCGATAAACCGACGAACGCGCCGCCAACAGCAATGATCGGCAGCGAACGTGCGCCTATCTTGTAGATTTCGCGGGTCAGTTCGCGGAAGAAGTCGCGGGTCGGCTTGGACGCGCGCAGCACCGACAGCGAGAACAGGCCGGCACGGCCCAGCGAGCGGGTCGCAGCAATGAAGGGCATCAGGCGGCTTCCTCCGTGGTGGTGCGCGGGGCGGCGTCGAAGCCGATCGGGCCGTCGGGTTCGCCGAGCAGGAATTGGCGCACCAGCGGGTCCTGGCTATGTTCGAGTTCGCCCGGCGTGCCCGAGAACACGATCCCGCCGTTGGCGATCACGATGGCGTGGTCGGCGACCGGCAGGGTCTCGTGGACGTGGTGGGTGACCACGATGCTGGTCAGGCCGAGGGTGTCGTTGAGGCGGCGCACCAGGCTCATGACTACGCCCGAGGCAATCGGGTCCAGCCCGGTCAGCGGCTCGTCGTAGATCATCAGCGGCGGGTCCAGCGCCAGCGCGCGCGCCAGCGCGACCCGGCGCGCCATGCCGCCGGACAGCTCGCGCGGGAAGGCGTCGGCGGCGGCGCGCAGGCCGACCGCATGCAGCTTCATCAGCACCAGGCGCTCGATCAACGCCTTCGGCAGGCGGGTGTGTGCGCGCAGCGGCAGGGCGACGTTCTCGGCCGCGGTGAGGTCGGTCAGCAGGCCGTTGCCCTGCAGCATCACGCCGATGCCCTTGCGCAGTTCGAGCAGCTCGCGCGGGTTCTGCGGCACCTTCTGCCCGAACACTTCGACCGTGCCCGCGGCCGGGACGAGTTCGCCGGTCAGCGCCGACAGCAGGGTCGACTTGCCGCTGCCCGAGGGGCCCAGCACCGCGACGATGCTGCCGCGCGGCACCGACAGGTTGATCCCGCGCAGCACGCTGCGGCCACCGCGGTCGAGGCGGAGGTCGGTCAGGCGGACGATGGGCGGTTCGGTCGTCATGCGGTAGGACTGTCCGTGTGCGAGGGCGATGAGACGGTCGGACGAGGCTGCAAAACGGCGCAGCTTGGCCCAGCCAGCCTGAACCGGGGTCGAGCGTCGGCCATTGTCGCAGGTTAGGCGGCCTTGCTCGCAGCGGTGGCGGGACGGAGCGTTCGGCCGTCGTCGCATCGCCGAGGCAGGGTGGCCGGCGGCGATTAAAACGGTTTTAAGTGTGTCGAGGGGTGGGGGCGGGCGAGATGAGGAAGCGAAAGCAAGAGCAAATCCCCCCTGCCCTCCTTTTTCAAAGGGGGGGCTTCTTCTTGAAGATGAGGTGGTGAAGGGGGCGTGCGTGTCTGCATCGTGTGCGTTATGCCCTGTTTGATAGTCCCACTTTCAGCGTGCGCGGCCGAACGCTCCGACGAGAGCGATTTCTTAAAGAGCGTTGCTTGAGCGACTGACTTTCAAGTCCCGATCTCCCCTCAGGAGCGAGTTCCCCCTTTGAAAAAGGGGGGCAGGGGGGATTTGCTCTTGCTCTTGCACGTCTTCCCGCCAGCGCAAACGCCACAACCGGCCGCAGCGCATCCGGCGCCCTTGCGGCAAGATGGCGGGATGCCCGCGCGCGCCGATTTCCGTCTCTACCATTCCAATGCGCTGGACGTGCTGGCGGGCCTGCTCGCGCAGGAGTTGCGCACACCCGCGCCGGGGCAGCCGCTGTTGGCGCCGGACGTGATCCTGATCCCGCAAGTGGCGATGCGGCGTTGGCTGCAGGCCACGCTGGCCCAGGCCTACGGCATCGCCGCGAACCTGGAATTCCTGACCCCGGGCGAATTCGTCCAGCGCGCGCTCGATGCCAACGCGACCGACCAGGACCGCGACCACCCCGGCGAGGACCTCGATGCTCAGGCCCTGCGTTGGCGCTTGTACGACGTGTTGTCGCAGCCGGCGCAGTTGCGCGAGCCGGCGCTGGCGCCGCTGCGCGCCTATCTCGATGGCGACGACCCGCTGAAGTCGTGGTCGCTGTCGGGCGAGTTGGCCTCGCTGTTCGAGAAGTACCAGGCCTGGCGCCGCGACTGGCTGCTCGCCTGGGACGCCGGCCACGAACGCAACGACCCGCAGGCGGCGTTATGGCGACGCGTTGCCGCCGGCCGCCGCTATCGCGCGCGCCGCATCGACGATTACCTGACCCGTTTCCAGGGCGAGGCCGGCATCGCGCATCCGCCGCGCGGGCTGCCGCCACGCTTGTTCGCCTTCGCCACCCTCAATGTCTCGCCCGACGTGCTGCGGATGATCGCGACCCAGTCGATTGCCGGCACCCTGCACTTCTATCTGCCGACCCCGACGCGCAAGTACTGGGGCGACCTGGGCACCCTGGCCGAACGCCTGCGTCTGGGCGAGGACGCCGCCTTCGGCGACGACGACAACCCGCTGCTACAGGCCTGGGGCGCGGCCGGCCGCGATTTCATGGCCGTGCTCGGCGGCTACGAAGTGGTGCACCCCTCCGGCGAAATCGCCGCCTACGCCGATCCCGAAGAAAGCCGCCACGACGATCCCGCGCGCGACAGCCTGTTGCAGCGCCTGCAGCGCGACCTGCTGCATCGGCGCGCGCTGCCGGCGACGCCGTGGCGCGAGCGGGTCGACCGCGGCGACGCCAGCCTGCAGGTGCATGCCTGCCACACCCGTTTGCGCGAAGTGCAGGTGCTGCACGATCAGTTGCAGGGCCTGCTCGATCCGAACTCGGCCGAGGGCCGGCGCTTCGACCCGCCGCTGCAGCCGCGCGAGATCGCGGTGCTGGCGCCCGACATCGATCCCTACGCGCCGCACATCGCCGCGGTGTTCGGCGGCCTGGCCGGGCGGCCGGGCTTCATTCCGTATGCCTTGGCCGATGCCAGCCCGCTCGCGTCCGAGCCGCTCGCGGAAGTGTTCCTGCGCCTGCTGGCCTTGCCGGTCTCGCGCTTCGGCCTCAGCGAAATCCTCGACCTGCTGGCGACGCCGGCGATCGCCGACCAGGCCGGCCTCGACGGCGCCGGCCTCGAACGCCTGCGCACCTGGCTGCAGAACGCCGGCGCGCGCTGGGGCATCGACGCCGCCCACCGCAGCCGCCACGACGCCCCCGGCGACGACGCCTACACCTGGGCCTTCGCCCTCGACCGCCTGCTGCTCGGCCACGCCGCCGGCGACGGCGCCGCGCCCGACGAGATGATCGCCGGCATCGCGCCCTATGCCGAACTCGAAGGCGCCTCGCTGGACGCACTGGATGCGCTGATCCGTTTGCTGCGGGTGTTGGCGCGCTTCGAGCGTGCGCTCGATGCCGAGTTGAGCCCGGCGCACTGGGCCGACCGCCTGCTCGGCTTGTTGCGGGCGATGCTGCCCGAACGCCCGCGCGACGCCACCGACCAACGCACCCTCGAGCGTCTGCGCAACCTGATCGAGAGCTTCGCCCGCGACGCCGCCAAGGCCGGCTTCGAAGGCACGGTCGGCGCGGAAGTCGTGCGCAGCCATTTCCGCGCCGCACTCGCCGAGGCCGACACGCGCGCGCCGCTGCTGACCGGCGGCGTCAGCTTCGGCCGCATGGTGCCGATGCGCTTGATCCCGTTCCGGGTGATCTGCCTGCTCGGCATGAACGACGGCGATTACCCGCGCCGCGACCCGGCCGGCGGTCTCAACCGGCTCGCCGCCGAACTCGGTACCGCCGCGCGCCGCCACGGCGACCGCTCGCTGCGCGACGACGACCGTTTCTTGTTCCTGCAATTGTTCGGTGCCGCCTCCGACAGCTTCTATCTGAGTTATCTCGGCGCCGATCCGCGCGACGGCAGCCAGCGCGAACCTTCGACCCTGGTCTCGGAACTGCTCGACGTGGCCGCGCGTTACCACGCCGATCCGGCTGCGGCGCGCAACGAATTCGTGGTGCGCGAACCGCTGCAGCCGTTCGCCGCGGCCGCGTTCGGCGCCGGCGAGCGCGAGCCGGAGCCGCGCCGTTTCAGTTACCGCGCCGAATGGCGGCCGGCGGTCGACGCCGGCGCGCTCGGTCTGCGCGGCGAGATCGGCCCCTGGCTCAACGAGCCTTTGCCGCCCGATCCCGACGCCGCCGACGACGGCAGCGTGACCTATCAAGACCTGCGCAGTTTCCTGCGCGACCCCCCGACCGCGTTCCTGCGCCAGCGCCTCGGCCTGCGTCTGCCCGACGAGATCGACAGCAGCGACGACGTCGAGCCGCTGGTGCTGCCCGGGCCCGGCCTGTTCCGCCAACAATTGCAGCGCGCGGTGTTCGACGACCTGATCGCCGGCGCTGGACGCATCGATCGCGAGCGTTTGCAGGCGACCTTGCGCGCACGCGCGCTGTTGCCGTCCGGCCCGCTCGGCCGGCGCCAACTCGATGCCTTGCTTGGGCAGGTGAGGCCCTATGCCGACGCGTTCGCGCGTTGGCGCAGCGGTGAGGCGGAAGCATTGCCGTTCGAACTCGACCTCGGCGATGCGCGCCTGCTCGGCCGGCTCGACGACGTCTACGCCGGCGGTCTGGCACGTTTGCGTTTCGACAGCCTGCACGGGCCGTCGCAGATCGCCCACGGCCTCGACTGGCTGGTGCTGTCGGCGCTCGGCGACCGGCGCCCGCTGGCCCAGTTCGCCCAGGCCGACGGCGGCCCCGGGCCGCATTTGCGCGAAGCGCTGGCGCCGCAGCAGGCCCAGGCCGTGTTGCGCAGCCTGCTGCGCCTGCGCGACTACGGTCTGCGCGCGCCGCTGCCGTTCCTGCCGCGCGCCGGCTGGCTCTGGTACGAAGCCGCCGCCCAGGACAAGGACGGCTGGGGCAAGGCCGAGAGCCAGTGGCACGGCAGCCCGCGCAGTTGGGGCGAGGCGACCACGCCCGGCGCGCGCCTGGCCTTGCGCGGGCGCGATCCGTTCCGCGACCCGATGTTGGGCGAAGAATTCCGCGAGATCGCCAAGCTGGTGTTCGGCGCCGTCGTCCACGGCCGCGACGAAGGCGGCGGCGCATGAACGCCGTGCGCGATCCTTTCCTGGACCTGCCGCTGGAGGGCCTGCGCCTGATCGAGGCCAGCGCCGGCACCGGCAAGACCTACACCCTGGCGACCCTGGTCACCCGCCTGGTGATCGAACGCGAACTGCGCATCGGCGAGATCCTCGCGGTGACTTTCACCGACGCCGCCACCCAGGAACTCCGCGAACGCCTGCGCCGGCGCCTGCTGTTGGCCGCGCGCATCGCCGCCGACGACCCGGCCCTGCCGCGCGACGGCGAGGACGGCGAGCGCGCGCTGACGCGCAGTCTGGTCGAAGCGCAGGCTCTGCAGGAAGGCGCCGCGCCGCTGCGCGCGCGCCTGGCGCGTGCCGCGCGCGAGATCGACCTGGCCGCGGTGGTCACCATCCACGGCTTCTGCGCGCGGGTGCTGGCCGAGCACGCGCTCGAAACCGGGCAGCCGTTCGCGGCGCCGGAAATGATCGGCAGCGAACGCGAACTGCACGACGAAATCGCGGTGGACCTGTGGCGCGCGTTCGGCAGCGAGGCCACCGCGGCCGAGCTGCTGTCGCTGCAATGGCCGGGCGGCCCACCTTCGCTGGCGGCCGATCTCGGTCCCTTGCTGCGCACCCCGCAGTTGTTGCCGCCGGTGCCATTGCAGTCGGACGACCCCTTGCAGGCGCTGGAACAGGCCGCGCAAGCGCTGAACGCCGCCTTCGTCGAGCACGGCGACGAGGCCTGCGCGCGCCTCGACGCCGCCATCGCCGCCAAGGTGCTCAACGGCAACAGCTATCGCGCGACGCTGCCGCGCGAGTTGTGGCTGCTGCTGAGCCAATGGTGCGCGCACGGCGATGCTGGCCAGGCGCTGGACCCGCGCATCGAACGGCTGACGCCGGCGACCCTGGCCGCGCGCACGAATAAGGGCAAGGAGGCGGCGACGCCGTCGTCGCCGTTGTTCGACGCCGTCGCCGCCTACCTCGACGCCGCCGGGCAGCGTGGGCAATGGCTGGCCGCGCAGGCGGTGGCCCTGGTCCACCAAGTGCGCGAGGCAGCGGGCAAGCGTCTGAGCGAACTCAAGCGCGTGCGCCGCGTGCAGAGCTTCGACGACCTGATCGCCGATGTCGCCGCCGCCTTGGAAGGGCCGCACGGCGATGCGCTGGCCGAACGCCTGCGCGAGCAGTACGCGGTGGCCTTGGTCGACGAATTCCAGGACACCGACGCGCGCCAGTGGCGGATCTTCGAGCGGGTGTTCGGCGAACGCGCGCTGTTCCTGATCGGCGATCCCAAGCAGGCGATCTACGGCTTCCGCGGCGGCGACGTGCACACCTATCTGAGCGCGGCCCAGCGCGCCGAAGAGGCGCCGCCGCTGGATCACAACTTCCGTTCGCGGCCGTCGCTGCTGCGTGCGGTGTCGGCGCTGTATGCGCAGGCCGGCGAGGCGGCCTTCATCGACCCGCGCATCCGCTTCCGCGAAGTCCAGCCCGGCGGCGCGGTCGCCGATGCCGACCTGCAACGCCACGGCGCGACCGCGCCGGCGCTGACTTTGCGCCGCTTGCCCGCGCCCGACGACGGCCGCAAGAAACCCGAATGGAATGCGCCGGAATCGCGCGAACTCGCCACCCGCGCCTGCGTCGCCGCGATCCACGCCTGGCTGCGCGATGCGCGCGACGGCCGCGCCGAGATCGCCGGCCGGCCGGTGCAGCCGGCCGACATCGCCGTGCTGGTGCGCAGCCACGACGAGGCCGCGCGCATCCAGCAGGCCTTGATCGCGGCCGGCATTCCCGCGGTCGCGGCGGGGCGGCGTAGCCTGTTCGCGACCGAACAGGCACTGGACGTGTTGAGCCTGTTCGACGCCTTGCTGCATCCCGGCGACGGCGGCCGCCTGCGCGCCGCGCTCGCGACCGCCTTGATCGGCCTGGATGCGACCGCGATCGCGCGCTTGTCCGAGGACGAGCCCTGGCAACGCGATTGGCAGATGCGCGCGCTGGGCTGGCGCGAGCGTTGGCAGCGGCATGGGCCCTTGGCCTTGATCGCCGACCTGTGCGCCGAGCAGGCGCCGCGCCTGCTGACCCTGGCCGACGGCGAGCGCCGCCTGACCAATCTGATGCAACTCGGCGAAACCCTGCAGGAAGCCGATACCCGCTCGCTCGGCCTGCACGGCCTGCGCGATTGGCTGCGCCTGCGCATCGCCGAGGCCGACGACAGCGACGAGAAACAGCAACTGCGTTTGGAGTCGGATGCGCGGCGGGTGCAGATCCTGACCCTGCACAAGAGCAAGGGCCTGGAGTTCGGCCTGGTGTTCCTGCCCTTCATCGCGATCGGCCGCGAGCCGCGCGGCGGGCGCTTGTGCGAATACCCCGATCCGGAACTGGGCCGGGTGCTGCAGTTGCAGACGCAGGTGGTCGACCCGCGCGCGCCCGACTGGGACAGCGCGCGCGAACGTGCCGCGATCGAATCGCGCTCCGAAGACGCGCGCCTGCTCTACGTCGGCCTGACCCGCGCGCGGCATGCGCTGTGGCTGGCGAGCGGCCCCCTGTATCTGGCGCCGGCTTCGCCGTTGCTGGCGATGGTGGCCGATCCCGAAGCGCTCGCCGCCGGCCATGCCGGCGAGATCGTCATCGACGACGGCGCCCTCGAAGCCGCGCCCGTGCCGCTGTTGCCGGCGGCGTCCGGCGCGGTGCCGCCGGCGCGCACCGCGCGACGCAATCTGGCGCGCGACTGGTGGGTCTACAGTTTTACCCAGCTCACCAACGAGGCCAGCGGCGGCGATGCGCCGTTGGTGGCGCTGGACGAACGCGGCGCCGAGGACGAACCCGAGACCACCCCGGCCTTGCTGACGCCCACCGATGCGCGCTTCTCCGGCAGCCGCTTCGGCAACGTCGTCCACGACGCGCTCGAACGCGTCGATTTCGCTGCCTGGCGCGATTGGACGCCGGGCCAGGCCGAGCCGGCGGGCGAGGGCGAAGTGCTGGCGTCGGCCTTGCGCGCCGAAGGCTATACCGAGGCCGACATCGACGAAGGCCTGCCGGTGCTGGCCTCGCTGGTCGGCCTGACCCTGACCGCCGCGCTGCCGGAAGGCGCGCGTCTGTGCGAGGTGCCCGAACGCGAACGCCGCGCCGAGATGGAATTCCACTTCGCCCTGGAATCGGCGCCGATCGAGGCCTTGCTCGACGTCATGCATGCGCACGGCTGGCTGCGCGAGCGCCAGGCCTTCGGTCTGCGGCGCCGGCTCGAAGGCCTGATGACCGGCAAGATCGACCTGGTCTATGTCCACGACGGCCGCTATTACGTGCTGGACTACAAGACCAACCGTCTGCCCGCTTACGACGCCGCGCACGTCGAGCGGGCGATGGACGAAAGCGAGTACACCCTGCAATCGCTGATCTACACCATCGCCCTGCACCGCTGGTTGCGTTTCCGCCTCGGCGAGGCCTACGACTACGCCCGCGACTTCGGCGGCGTGCGCTATCTGTTCTGCCGCGGCCTGGACCCCCAAGACCCGGCCGCGGGCCTGTACGCGCACCAGCCGGCGCGCGCGTTGGTCGATGCGGTCGATGCCTTGTTCGCAGGACGCGGGGGTGGGGCATGAGCCTGCTCGACACGCTGTACCGCGAAGGCGCCTTGCGCACGATCGATCACGCGCTGGCGCAGGCGCTGCGCCGGCTCGACCGCGACACGCCGGACTGGGTGCTGGCGGCGGCGGCGTTGGCCTCGCAGGCGATCGCCCACGGCCATGCCGCCTTCGATCCGGCCCAGCCGTGGCTGTTGAGCGATGCGGCAATCGACTGGCCGCCCGCGGACGAGTGGTTGGCGGTATTGCGCGACTCGCGTTGGATCGCGACGCCCACCGACGGCGCCGTCGCGCATCGCGACGCACCGCTGGTGCTGGAGCGCGGCCTGCTGTATCTGCGCCGTTATCGCGAATACGAACGCCGGCTCGCCGCCGGCCTGCGCCGGATCGCCGCCTCGGCGCCGCCGGCGCCGGACCTCGAGGCCCTGGCGCCGTTGTTCGCGACGCTGTTTCCGAACGCGCGCGACGACGACCGGCAGGCGCGCGCGGCGGCGGTGGCCTTGCTGCAATCGCTATTGCTCGCCACCGGCGGCCCCGGCACCGGCAAGACCACCACCATCGCGCGCTTGCTGGTGTTGCTGATCGCGCAGGCCCGTGTCGAAGGCGTGGATCCACCACGGATCGCGCTGGCGGCGCCGACCGGGCGCGCTGCCGAACGCATGGCCGAGAGCCTGCGCACGGCGGCGTCGCGGCTGCGCGGCCTCGACGGTGTCGATGCGGCGTTGTGCGAAGCCTTGCCGGTCGAAGCCAGCACCCTGCACCGTTTGCTCGGCAGCGTGCGCGACAGCCCGCGCTTTATGCACGACGCCAGCCGGCCGCTGCCGTTCGACATCGTCGTGGTCGACGAGGCCTCGATGGTCGACCTGCCGTTGATGTGCAAGTTGGTCGAGGCGGTGGCCGACGGCGCGCGCCTGATCCTGCTCGGCGACCGCGACCAACTGCCCTCGGTCGAAGCCGGCGACGTGCTCGCCGCGATCGTCGATGCCGCCGGCGACGACGACGGCCTGCCGTCGGCGCTCGCGGAGCGGTTGCGGCCTTTGCTCGGCGATGCCTTGCCGGTGCAACCCGACCCGACCCCGCTCGGCGCCTACCGGGTGCATCTGCGCCGCGGCTATCGCCAGGCCGAGAGCCTGGAACTGGCGCCTTTGGCCGAGGCCACGCGCGCCGGCGATGCCGATGCGGTGCTCGCCTTGTTGCGCGGCGGAAGCCTGGCCGGCGTGCATTTCCACGAGGACGTGCACGACCCGCTCAGCGGCAACGGCCGCGACCTGCTGCTGCCGACCTGGCGCGCCCTGGCCGGCGTAACCGATGCGGCCGAAGCCCTCGCGCTGGCGGCGCGCCTGCGCCTGCTGACCGCCTTGCGCGATGGCGGCCAGGGCGCGGCGCCGTTGAACGCTCGCATCGAGGAAGCCTTGGCTGGCGCGCATCGCCCGCCGTATTTCCATGGCCGCTTGTTGTTGATCACCGAGAACAGCTACCGCCACGGTTTGTTCAACGGCGACATCGGCGTCTGCCTGCGCGCGGACGCGAGCGTTCGCCCGGCCGGTGCGCGCGAACAAGACGGCAGTGCGGCGACCACCGTGGCCTGGTTCGCCGGCGGCAGCGACGGCGTGCGCGGCTTCCATCCCTCCGCCCTGCCGGCGCACGGCGGAGCCTTCGCGATGACCGTGCACAAGGCCCAGGGCTCCGAGTTCGACAGCGTCTGGCTGCAACTGCCGCGTCAGGACGCGCGCCATCTATCGCGCGAGCTGCTCTACACCGGCATGACCCGGGCGCGGCAATCGCTGCACATCGCCGCCAGCGAGCCGGTGCTGAGGCAGGCGTTGTCGCGGCATGCCGCGCGGGTGACGGGGTTGGCGTGGCGGTTGGGCGGGTGAGGGTTCTGTTCCCCGCCTTTCGCTGTCGCGGCACGCGGCGCGGGCGGCGGCGTTTGCGTGGCGGTTAGGTGAGGTTTTTCCCCCTTTGAAAAAGGGGGGGGAGGGGGGATTTGCCGTTGCCTTTGTTGTTGCTGTGGCTGGTGCTGTGCGCGGCTTGGCACTCGCGAAGGCAATCGAAGACCCGGAGGGCGGCCCGCAGGGATGCGGGCCGTTTTTCATCGGGACAGGGATGTCCCGTATGAAAAAGCCCCGCGGCTGCATCGCTCGTGCGGGCCTGTGATTCAAAGCAAAAGCATTTTTCTTTGGTTACCTTTCTTTTGTTGCTTATGACAAAAGAAAGTAACCCGCCGCTTTAGTGGCGGAAGCTTTTAGCGTTTGACCTTGATCTTGCTGACCGAGAAGCCACAAGCAAGTGCAGAGCTTCCGTCCGCTCACGCGGCCGGGTTACTTTCTTTTGCTAAGCCCAAAAGAAAGCTAACCAAAGAAAAGGGCTCTCCTTGCAAGGGCACAGGCCACGAGTGCGATGCCAGCG
>Ga0307406_10000890_pt1 | contig 16782 bp, 16 predicted proteins | sample 322Cmetagenome_3_FD_203706 | JGI IMG/M metagenome (GOLD analysis project Ga0307406, IMG submission 203706) | Maize rhizosphere microbial communities from greenhouse at UC Davis, California, United States - 322HYB-C-2 | ecosystem: Host-associated > Plants > Roots > Rhizosphere > Soil | place...
ATCAGCGAGATCGCGACGATGGAGAGCAGTATGGCCGATGGAACCCGGCGGGCAACGAGGATGCAGGCGATGAGAATCCCAGCCGCGAACAGAGCGACGGGCGGCGAGGTGAGGTCGCCCATGGCGACAAAGGTGGCCGGATGGGCAATGATCAGGCCGCCATTTTTCAGGCCGATGAAAACGATGAACAGACCGATGCCTGCGCAGATGGCGGCCTTCATGAAGGCGGGGATGGCGTGGACGATTTTCTCGCGGAGGCCGCTGAGCGAAAGTGCGAGAAAGATGACGCCATTCACGCAGACCAGCGCGAGTGCACTTTGCCACGGCACTCCCATGCCGATGCAGATCGCGTAGGCGAAGAAGGCGTTGATTCCCATGCCCGGGGCAAGGGCGACGGGAAGATTGGCGAGGAAGGCCATCAGGAGGGTGGCGACTGCCGCCGCAACTGCCGTGGCAGTGACCAAAGCGTCCCGCGGCATTCCCGCGTCCGCGAGAATGGCCGGATTCACCACCAGGATGTATGCCATCGCTGCGAACGTGGTGCATCCGGCGACCATTTCCCGGCTGGGCGTGGTGCCGTGGTCGCGTAGGCGGAAAATGCGGTCCAGAAGTGACATGGTGTGGGGACCTACGGGCCTGATCCTATAAGAGCCGTTTGCCTTTTCGGCAATCTCCCGAAATTTCCTGTCCTGAATGACGAATGCCGTTCGTCGTTTCCATGAATACGCAAACCATCTAAACCCCGAACCATCTGCACACCATGAGCCAATACGTCGACGGATTCGTGATCCCGCTTCACAAGGACAAGATCGAAGCCTACAAGAAACTCGCCCTAGTCGCCAATGAGGTCTGGCTGGAGCACGGCGCGCTCGATTATCGCGAGTGCATCGGTGACGACCTCGATGCCGAACAGATGACCTCGTTCAAAACGATCGCTGGCTGCGGCCCTGACGAGACGGTCGTCTTTGCTTGGATCACCTATCCCTCCCGCGAGCAGCGGGATGCGATCAATGCGGCGGTGATGAAGGATCCTCGCCTTGCGTGCTCGATGGAAGATCCTTCTCAGATGCCATTCGACTGCAAACGCATGGCCTATGGTGGCTTCACCACCTTGGTGCACGGCTCAAAGTCGACCGTGACCGCCTGATTCGCTCTCCAACCCAAAACAATCACTTCCATGAATCCCAGCACCGATACCAACAACGGACACCTGCTCCTTTTCCGCAGCACCAACTGGCACCGCGGCATGGCACCCGAGGAAATCCAACGCATCATGGCTGACTGGACTTCGTGGTTCGAAGGCCTTCAGCAGAAAGGCATGATCGCTGCCGCGAGCCCGCTTGAGAACGAAGGCCACATCGTCGCTGGGGATGCCCATACCGACGGCCCCTTCGCTGAGTCGAAGGAGTCCATCGGCGGTTTCTTCATGCTGAAGACCACGACCATGGATGAGGCGCTGGCGATCGCCCGCATGTGCCCGGCCTTGCCGTATGGCATGAAAGTCGAGGTGCGCCCGGTGGCTCCGGCTTGCCCGGCCTCCAAGATGGTGGAAGAGGCGAAAGCCCACGCGATGGCCTGATGAGCTCGATGCCGTCACCGGAGATCCCGAAACTGGCGGAGCACTTGTTCCGCCAGGAGGCGGGCAAGATGGTCTCCGCGCTTACCGGGATTTTCGGTGTCCATCGGCTGCAGCTCGCCGAGGACGTGGTCCAGGAGTCGCTGATCCGCGCCCTGCAGACCTGGCCCTACTACGGGGTGCCGGCGAATCCCGCGGCGTGGTTGATGCAGACGGCAAAGAATCGCGCTCTCGACCTGCTGCGCCGGGAGAAATTCTTCAACGACAAGCAGGACGAGATCGCCGCCTCGCTTGAACGCCTGCCCGAGGAAGGCCCGCAATTCGACGACGAGATCCGGGACCACCGGCTGCGGCTGATTTTCACCTGCTGTCACCCGCAGATCCCGCATGACGACCGGACGCTACTCGCCCTGAAAACGCTGTGCGGCTTCGGCATCCCGGAAATCGCCAGCGCCTTCCTCGCCAGTGAAGCGGCGGTGGCCAAGCGGCTGACGCGGGCGAAGCAGAAGATCCAGGACCTGCAGATCCCCTATGAGATCCCCGTGGGGAACGACCTTGCCGAGCGTCTCGATGCGGTGCTGCAGGTGATCTATCTGCTCTTCAATGAAGGCTACAAGGCGTCCAGCGGCGATGCCCTCGTGCGGGCCGATTTGTGCGAGGAGGCAATCCGCCTGGGCCGTCATCTCGCCGAGCATCCGCGCACGGACTGCGCGCGGGTTCATGCCTTGGTTGCGCTGATGCTGCTGAATGCATCCCGGCTGCCGGCTCGCGAGAGCCCTGAGGGCGAACTGCTCACGCTGGAGCGGCAGGATCGTGGCAAGTGGGATCGGGAAAAGATCGTCCGCGGGATGATGCACCTCGCGAAGGCGACCGGCGGCGACACGCTTTCCGAATATCATCTGCAGGCCGGGATCGCCGCCTGCCACGCGACCGCACCCGACGATGCCTCAACCGATTGGCCGCGCATCCTCGCCCACTACGAACACTGGATGGCCATGAGCCGTTCGCCCCTGGTGGCGCTGAACCGCGCTGTCGCGGTGGCAAAAGTCCATGGGCCGGAGGCCGCGCTGGAGGCGATCGCAGGGATTTCCGACCGGCGTTTGCTGGAAAGCTACCACCTGTATCACGCGGTTCTCGGCGATCTCGCCCAGCGGCTCGGTCGCGATCACGAGGCGGCAGATCATTTCCGGCAGGCGATCCGGCAGACCTCGGTGGAGGCGGAGCGGACTTTCCTGAGCGAAAAACTGAGCGGTTGTGTCAGTGAGGGGGAGCCGGCGATCCCATAAGCTGCCAACTCGCGGCAATTCCCGCTTTTCCCCGTCCCCGGACCGTCCCACCGTCCCGGCGTGCCCGCCGTCACGAACATTTCCTGCTACCGCTTCGCCCGCATGGACGGGCTCAAGGCCCTGCGCGAACGCCTGATCGCGTTTTGCAAGGATCGCGCGCTGAAGGGGACTATCCTGCTGGCTCCGGAAGGTATCAATTTCTTCATCGCGGGTGCGGCGGATGCGGTCGAAGAGCTGGTGAATGAATTGCGTGCGCTGCCGGGTCTCGAAGATCTGGCGCCGAAGTATAGCCTCAGCGATGAGCAGCCGTTTTCGCGGATGCTGGTGCGCTTGAAGAAGGAGATCATCGCCTTCGGCGTCGAGAGCATCGATCCGGCGACCTACACCTCGCCGCGGATCGAGGCCAAGCAGCTCAAGCAGTGGCTTGATGAAGGCAAGCCGGTGGTGCTTTACGACACCCGCAACGACTACGAGGTGAAGCTCGGCACTTTCCGCAATGCGATCCCGGCGGGTATTGATAGTTTCCGCAACTTCCCTGAGGCGGTCGCCGCGCTGCCGCCTGAAATGAAGGACGCACCGGTGGTCACGTTTTGCACCGGCGGCATTCGTTGTGAAAAGGCCGCGCCCTTCATGGAGCAGGCGGGTTTTCGCGAGGTTTATCAACTGGAGGGCGGTATCCTGAAGTATTTCGAGGAGGTCGGCGGCGATCACTACGATGGCGAGTGCTTCGTCTTCGACCAGCGCGTGGGGGTCGATCCCGCGTTGAGCGAGACGGGTTCAGCAGTGTGCTTTGCCTGCCAGACACCACTCACCGCGGAGGAGCAGGAAGATCCGCGCCACGTGCCGAACGCATCGTGCCCGCAATGCTACAAGTCGGACTCCGATCAGATGGCGGAGCGTATCGTCGCGCGGCATGATGCCTTGAAGCGCGTGACGAGTCCTCTGCCCGGGAGCGCGCCCTACGAGAATCGCCGGCCGATTCGCATTCCCGGCGAACAGGATGGGAAGACGATTCTCCAGGTGCTCGAGAGCGTGTTCGCCCATGTGGATTTCGACTGGAAGGAGAAGTTAGCCAATGGAGGAGTGTTGGATCCGCAAGGCCGTCCGGCATCGCCGGATCAAGTCGTGCGTGCCGGAGAAGAATGGATCCGGGTGTTTCCCGGCACGGTGGAGCCGGACGTTAACGTGGCGATTGAAGTGCTGCATGAAGACGAAGCGATCATCGTGCTGAACAAGCCCGCGCCGCTGCCGATGCATTCTTGCGGTCGCTTTCATCGCAACACGCTCGTCCATTTCCTGCATGAGGCTTGGCATCCGGAGAAGCCACGGCCAACACACCGGCTCGATGCCAACACCAGCGGTGTCGTGGTGTGCGCGAGAACCCGTCATTTCGCCAAACTGCTCCAGCCACAGTTCTCTCGCGGCGAGGTGGAGAAGGTTTATCTGGCGCGGGTGCATGGGCATCCGGCGGAGGATGAGTTCACGGTGAATGCCGCGATTTCCGAAGACGCTTGTCGCCTCGGTGCGCGGGAGATTGAGGAAGAAGGGTTGGAGTCGGAGACGGGATTCCGGGTGGTGCGGCGCGATCAGGATGGAACGGCTTTGTTAGAGGTGCGTCCGCTCACCGGCCGGACCAATCAGATCCGGATCCATCTCTGGCACGCGAGGCATCCCATCGTTGGGGACCCGGTGTATTTGCCGGAGGGCAAACGGGGCGATACGCAGACGCTGTCGGTGGATGACCCGCCCATGCAGTTGCACGCGTGGCAGATCGCGTTCCACCATCCGCTCACCGGGGCTCTTGCCTGTCACGAGGCTCCATCCCCATCATGGGCGCAGGCGGTTGTGCTGGAAAAATAGCATTAAAGGCTTGCCCTGCGGCTTCTGAAATGTTGGTTTTCCAGCATGAGCGGAAGCGGATCCTTCATGTCCAGCGGCGTGGCGGCCAGTTGCCTGTTCTTGTGTGGCTGTGCCTGCTGGGTATTAAGCGACTTCACCAGGCCGATGATGATGGTGAACGGTGAACCAGCCTTGGGGGAGAAGCCAGCGGGGCTGAAGCTCGTTCCAGTCAGCGACTTGAATTTCAAAGTCGCGGATCAAGACGATGGGTTCACGGTGACGGTCTCTTCCCCGAAGTGGGAGATCGAGGGATGCGGCGTGGGGACTGGGAAGGGAGAAATGATCATTCACTCCATCGGAGGAAGAAAGAGCGCTGGAGGGCGCGAGTTGGTGATCCGGGAGAGCGGCGCAAGGGATCTCTGCCGGATCTTCGTGGAGGATTCCCGCGGGAAGCGGCACCTGATCCCATGATCAGTCTGCGGGATCGAACGTGATTTGCTGGGGAAGATCTCCGAGGCTGGCGATCATCAAACCCGCCCCGCATTCTTCCAACGATCTGCCTCGAAGTCGTAGCGAGGCATCGTCTCCAATGAACAATGCGGTCAGGAATCCACAGGATCTTGCTGGAACGATATCATTCCGCACGTCATTGCCGACGTAGAGCACTTCGTCAGGCTGGATGCCTCGCTCGAGCAATCGATCGCGGGCGATTTCGAACAGGTGCACGTCCGGCTTCGCACGACACTCCAGGTAGGAGAACACGCAGAGCCAGGGATCGATGCCGAGATTCACGAGGGAATTGCCGAGACAGGATTCCAGCACCGGAATCGTGTAGAACTGCGCGTTCGAAATTAGGCCAAGCAGAAGCCCGCGTGATGAGAGTTCGCGAAGGGTCCCTGCCGCACCGGGCATGGCACTCACGGGATTGACCGTTTGTTCGTGCTTCATCGCCAACTGCTCGATTTCCGCAGGTGAAAGCTCCGGGTGCATGGCCGCGTGGATCTCTCGGATATCCACTTCCGGAAACGAATGCGGTGATTGAGCATGTGCCCGTTCGATCAATGCCCGCATCGCGAGGTCGGGATGCGTTTCACCCGCTGTCGATTTCAACAAGGTGCCGTAGACGTCGAAGAGAACGGCGCGGAGCTTCACGAGAGCAAGAAATGGAACGACCCCGGCTTCAAGTAGCCGGCGAGCACCTTGTGCTTTGGCACTTCCTCCGGCGTCGCTGGTTTCGCGGCGATCAGCTCTGCGTAGAGCTTCTGCAAGCGCGAGCCGTAGGCATCAGGGGAGTAGGGGAGCAGGTCGCTAGGTTTGGCTGTTGGTGCGGTGAGCTTCAAGGTGCGCCGCAGCCACGTGCGGGCCGGTTGAGTCTCAGCGCGGATTTCTACCAACACGCTATCGAGACCATCACCGGATAAGAGACGATGGATAACCTGACGCTGGAGGTCTTCCGGGAGGTTGCCGAAGTCGAGGTGACCGCCGTGAAGCATCGCAGCGAAGGATCGCTCCAGGTGCTCGTTCGACATCGGCTGATCGTAGCTCTCCAACGTCGCCCGCATGCTGCGGATCAGACGTTGGCGCAGGGTTTCGCGGCCGACCCACTCCTCCGGCACCAGCAGTCGATCGTAGAGGCGACCGGGCACAATCCCGGCATCGGCGAAGTCGTTCGTCACCGCCGGGAGGTTGCGGCCTAACAGCGGCTTGCCGAGCGTCACCGGTTCCAAGAAACCGAGCCCGAATCCTTCGGCGACGGAGGTATTGATGCAATGGGTCGCGTGGCGCAGCCAGCTCGCGTAGGTGCGCTGTGACTTTGGCGAGGGTGAGAGGCGGCCAACGACATCGAGCAAGACCGGCAATCCGGTGTCGGTGGCAAAGGCGCGCCATTCCTCGTAGACGGCCATCCAGCGCTCGGCATCCGGAGCGAGGCTCACGGCATAGCGCGTGCCTTTCGGCGAGAGAGCGGCGAGAAGAAACAACTCGCCTAGGTTCTTTCGCCGGATCGCGCGGACCGGGTAGAGCACCAGCGCGCCATCCGGCTTTTTCTCCAGAGGCTTCACGGTGGCAGGCGGAGTGATCGCGTTCGGCAGCAGCACGGAGTGCTCGGCGGGAAGTCCGGCGGCGAGGAAATGCCGGCGGTCGCGAGAGTTGAGGAAGGCCTGTTTGATCCGTGGAGCGTGGGGGTAAAGCAGTTCGGCGTTGGCGATGATCGGGTAATTCATTGGCCGGCCGTCTTCGGCGAGGTCATGGAATTGCAGGACCATCGCTTCGCCCGCTTCGGCCAACTGTGCGACAATATCGGCGATCACCGTGTTGCGGCCCAGCGAGTGGTTGTGGAAATGCCAGACGATGGGCTCGGCACCGAGCGCATCCTTCACGGCGGCCCGCATTTCCTTCACCAGTTGGCGGGCATCGGGGCCGCCGGGATCGGTGTGATAGCGCAGGCCCTCGATGACCCGCACCGGCAGGCTCGCGCCGCTTTCGTCCGGCTCGCCGCTCAAGATCACGTGTCGAATGCCTAGCTCGGTGAGGCAGCGGGATGCGGTGTGGATCACTCGGGTCACCCCGCCGCGATGGAGGTGATAGTGGACGATGGCGACGGAATACGGGGTTGTCATCGATCGAGCGGGCCGAGGGGTTTGACGAAGTGAAATCCCCAGATTTCGAAGCCAAGGCGATGGTAGAGCCGGTGAGAGGCGTGGTTCGATGTGTAGCTGTCGAGCACGGCGAGATTGCAGTCCTTTTCGCGGGCGAGCGTCTCGAGGTGCTGGATTAGCGCGCTGCCGACACCGGACGAGCGCAGCTCGGGATCGACCACGATGTTGTCGACTTCTAGGTAGCGGCCGCACCAGACTTTGGTGGCGATCCACGCGCTGGCGAGGCCGCGTAGCTTGCCATCGATGAAGGCTCCGAAGGCGTGATAGTGCGGGTGCTCGGCGAGGATCGTCTCGAAGCGCTGCTGTAGCACGTCCGGCGCGGTGCCGGGATTCAGGTGCGCCAGCAAGCGGATGGCGGCGGGAAAGTCCTCGGCGACGAGTTCGCGAATCTTCGGCGGGGTCACGCCCACTTCCTAGCGCGCTCCGCCGCGGCAGGGAAGCGTTCGCGGTATTCCGGCAGAGAAATCATCGGCGGGCGCTCGCCCGGAGCGGCCACGGGCTGCGGGTGACGGGCGAAAAACGCGTCGAGGATTTCGCCGGACATCCGCCCCAGCTGGGCCAGTGAGCGGTTCCGGTGGATTCGTTCGTCGAGGTCGGTCTGGCCGATCGCGCCGGTCCCGTGACTCCGGTGGCAGTCTAACAAGTGGGCGATTTCCACCCCGTAGCCGGTGGGCATCGCGAACTGTTCAAGCAATTCGCGCCGGGCGGCATACTCGCCGGCCAGGGGCTGGTGCAGTCCTGCCAGTTCCGGACAAAGGCGCTGCAACAAGGGGCGGACCAGGATTTCCGTAACACGGCCGCCACCGCGGGGATCGACACCTTCGGCGGCCAGCAGCGGGCGCTCGTAGAAGCCCTTCACGTAGCCGAGGTCCGCATGGCGGATCAGCGGTCCGACGGTGCCATAAACAAAGCGCGGGTGGATGTTCCCGATGTCGCCATCCACGAAGCACAGGATGTCGCCGGTAAGCTGATAGGTGGCTTTCCAGAGGTTCTCGCCCTTGCCGGTGCGTGTCCCTTGAAAGGGCAGGATGTCAGACGCGAGCACTACCTCCGCTCCCGCCTCGGCGGCCAGCGCACGGGTCCGGTCGGTTGACCCTGAGTCGATGACTACCAGTTCATCGAGTAGCCGGTGTTTGTCGGAAAGCGCGGCTTTCAATACCGAGACGACGCGTGCGATGGTGCCTTCCTCGTTGAGTGTGGGAATGCACAGCGAAACCCGTAGGCCAGCGTTTTCCTTCGCTGCGACGAGAGCGGGAAGATCGGCGAAGTCGCGGTGGTGGAAGGTGCGGGGCATGGCTAGGGAGTGGCAAGGACGACTTCCCACTTGAACCAATTTCCGGAGGAATCCCGAAGGTATTCCTCGTATTTAGGGAGCGGCCTCCAGTTGGCCTTGAAGGTATCCGTGACGTAAACGGTCATCGAGCCCTTGGTGGAGTCCCTTGAGGTCACCTCTTGGATTCTCGGATGGTTTTTGAACTGAGCCTCCCATTTGAGGGCCTGTTCCAAGTTGCCCGGGTTTTGATAGTAAGATCTTACCAGTTCAATTTCCGTGTTGGCCCTAGCGCCTAGCTGGCGGTTGCGGTGCCAAGCGAACAAGGATGTTCCAGCATTGATCAGCACGATCATCCCCAAAATGATCGAGCCTTGCTTCACGGTTTTCGTCCACAGGGGGAGCTCGCGATCATTCAGGGCACGCATTCCTGTCTGGATCTGAAGTGCCGCAATCACGGCCGGGACTACTGCATATACCCAATAGCCTAGCTGTCCCGGACTGAACCAGAGCGTCCCCGCCAAGAGAGGGCGTTGAAGGGCGAGACTCCAGGACATCGTTGCGACGTCCACTAGGAAGTTGAAGGAGGAGAGCACGATCACGAACCGGAGCGCCGCTTGCTTTCCCTTGAGGATGAGGATGCCGGCGATCAGGTAGATCGCAGCACCGATGTGGACTTGGTTCTCGAGAACAGCGGTAGCCATCTCGAACAAGAAGCCTGCGATGGCCCACCAACCGGCAATCCGGGTGGGTTTCGAGCTCTTGGCCGCTTCCTTTTGTTCCAGATCCTGCTCGATCGTCCGTTGGTAGTTCCGCTGCTGCTCTTCCGTGAGCGGGACGCGCTTGGGAATAGTGACAGGGCGAGGAGTTGCCGCGGAGTCTTCCATCTCAGGCTAGATCATATCCCGCGTCACCCGGTATCTCGCCGCGCAGCGTGGGCACTGGACGGTGATGACGTCGGCGTCCTCGAAAAGATCATCCTTCCGGTCCCGCCACGATCCGAGCACGGGCAGGATTTGTCCGAGCGTGCAGCCGCAGTGGAAGTGAAAGCGGCGGGTCTCTAGCAGACTGGTCTCTTCCGTTTCCTCGATCTGCTCGATGGTTTCCGGAGTTAGGGCGGCGAACCATTCCTCGTCGCACTCGGGCTGGGCGGTGACGAGCGTGAAGACTTCGTCGTCATGGCGGAACATGCGGGCAGGGCGCTGTTCGGACTGCTCGTAATAGCGCTCGACCCAGTGGCACGGATCCCGGTCATCGACTTCCAGCGTGGAAAGCCGCGGCTCGGGTTGATTGCGTGAGGTGGTCTGGGAGTAGAAGTAGTGGCGGTCCGGCTCGCGCACATCCTCCGTGAACAGGCGGCCGACCACGGATTCCTCGCCGGAACCGGCGGTGACGAAGACATTCACCCGCGGGGCGCGGAGGTTGACGGTCCAGGCGATCGTTTCCGCCCAGGGCCGGGCCACGGCGTGGAGGGTGATGCCAGCGAGGAAGTCCTTGAGCATCTGGTCCAGCTCCGCGGGATGGCGGATGCCGTGCTGCATCAGATGCAGGTAATAGTCGGTGTAGATCGGCGCGAACTGCGCCCTCAGGATCAGCGCATTGCGATGGCGAACGAAGATCGATTCGACCCTGACATATTCCTCGACACTGACCTGCTCCGGCTCTGACACGGCGCAAGGGTAGGAGCGGGAACGCTAGAGTCCAAACTCGAAATTCCATTGCTGTCACAAGGCCTGACGGGGTCTCCGGAGAAATGCATTTGAGATATGGCAGGGGTTGGGACAGATTGCGCGGCGTCGCGTGTCCGGATTTCCGCCAGCTCAAATCATCCCTCCGCAGGTGCTCCTGGGTGCCTATGCCCAAGGGGTTTTCCCGATGGCCGACGCGGGCGAGCTGACGTGGTTTTCGCCGCTGATGCGTGGCATCATCCCGCTCGACGGCAGCTTTCACGTCCCGCACGGGCTCAAGCGGGCGATGAAAAATGCGCCCTTCGAGGTGAAGTGGAATAGCGACTTCCGCGGGACGATGCAGGGCTGCGCCGCCCGCGAGCGGACGTGGATTGATGCCACGATTCTGGAAAGCTACTGCCTGCTGCACCGGCTGGGCTACGCGCACTCGGTGGAGACACATGATGCGGAGGGCTTGCAAGGTGGCCTCTACGGTGTGGCACTTGGGCGCGCTTTTTTCGGCGAAAGCATGTTTTCGCGCAAGACGGACGCCTCGAAGATCGCGCTGGTTGCACTGGTCGAGGAGCTGCGCGCGCGCGGGTTCGTTTTGTTAGACACGCAATGGCTGACCGAGCATCTGCGGCGTTTCGGCGGGCAGGAGATCCCGCGCGATGAGTATCAGCGGCGGCTGCGGGAAGCGATCGGCTCACTGGAGGAGGGCTTCCACCCGCCAAAGCTCGGGCCCGGCGCCTGAAACCCGGCCGGTCCGAGAATACGAACGCCGCGCGAGCCCCTGAGTCGGCAGTCGACGCCGACTGGTTTCCGGGCGAGAGCCTGGCCGCGCCGAAGATGTGAAACCTGTGCCGGGTTCCGGGGTTTCCCTTCCGGGTGAATTTTCCCGTCCGCCGCTGCGGGTAATTCCTCGACTCTCGCAAACCCCACCGGAAAATCCCGTCATGTCCCAAGCGATCATCGATCCCGAGGAAGTCCGCCGTTTTGCCACGGAACTGAAGCGCTTCAACAACGAGGTGAAGGAACGGACGGCTTCGCTGATGTCCCGCTTCGCCGCTCTGGGTGATAGCTGGCAGGACCAGGAGCACGAAAAGTTTTCCGCGGAGTTCCTCCAGATGATGAAGACCATGAAGCGCTTCATCGAACTCTCCGACCAGCACGGCCCCTACCTCCTTCGCAAGGCGGACCGCATCCAGCAGTACCTCGACCAGCGCTGATTCATCATGGATAGCCAGGCACGGGTGGGATCGATCGAAGCCCTGGAGGCATTCCGGGCGGCGCTGATCCGCTATACCGAGCGCGCGCGGCGGGCGCTCGACGACGTGACCGGTGAGGTCAAGCGCACCCGCGGCTGGCTGGAAGTCGAACAGCGCCAGAAGTGGGAGGCCGAGTTCCGGCGTCGCAGTCGCTTGTTAGAGCAGGCGGAGCAGGAGCTCTACAGCGCGCGGATGTCATCACTGCGTGATGACAAGACGGCCCAACAGATGGCGGTCAACAAGGCCCGACGCGGGCTGGCCGAGGCCGAGGAGAAGCTCGCCGTGCTGAAGCGTTGGCGGCAGACCTTCGACGCACGGATCGAGGTGCTCGCCAAGCAGCTCGAAAGCCTGCACGAAACGCTTTCCCGCCAGATGCCGAAGGGTGTGGTATCGCTTACCAATTCGATCCGCAATCTTCAGGACTACGCCGAAGTCCACGCCCCGCCGCGCGAGGTGACGGGCGGCGGCGAAACCAACACCGGAGAACCTTCTGAACCGTCATGAGCCTGGGTGGCAGCAAATCTCTCCTCAATGAGGCAAACCGGGAGCTTTTCATGCGCTGGGAAGAAACCCGTGCCTCGTGGCGTGACGCCAAGGCCATCGATTTTGACAAAGAGTATCTTGCAGGCCTTCCTCAGGCCGTAGCTACTGCCACAAGGGTAATCGAGGAACTCGATGCCGTGCTTTCCAAACTTCATGCCGACTGTGACTGACCCCCTTCATCCCGAGCGCGTCCGTGAGCTATTGCTGCGGCTGCAAGCCTCTGTTTCGTCCATTGCCGGACGCGAGGCCGCGCTCACCCGCGCCCATGCGGCGAGCGTGCTGGTCGCCAGGCGTCACGCGACTGCCCGCCGTGAAGCAGGCGAGGTCGATCGGGCGGCTCGGCAGGAGCGGCTGATGGCCCAGTCGGATTCCGAGCAGGAAGCGGTGGTGCTGAAGTACGAGGCGCGCCGTAGTTGGATGTCCCGTGCCGCGCAGGCCGCTCATGCGGGCCTGGCCAAGCGCGTGCGCAATGAGAAGGATCGCCACGTCGGGCTGCGCCAAGCGCAGACGATGCGCAGCAAGGAGGAGGCGAGGGATCTCTGGGAACGCGCCCGTCAAGATCACCGCGAGTTTGCCCAGGGCATCGCCGCGGATCTTGAGGAGACTGCTGCGACCGCCCGTGCGGCGGTGAAGGTGCTGCGCGGTTTTCAGCCCTGGTTCAGCCTGATGCTGCGCAAAGGCAAGTTCGTCAAAGGGGAGCAGGCGGACAATTCGAAGGATCGCGAAACCCTGCAGCGCGAAAGCCAGCAGCGTCTCGTTGAAGCAAGCGGACAGCTCGATTCCTTGAAGCGGAACCCACTTGCGGCCTTGTTTCGCTGGGTACCGCTGACCGCGTTGCTGGTGATCATCGGCGGCATCTTCGGATACCTGATTTACAGCGCGCCGGATCGTGCCGTGGCATTCGCCGAGCAGAAGCCGAAGCTGCTGCTCGCCCTGCTCATTCCGTGTGCACTTCATTTCCTTTCGACGCTTTTGCTGTTCCCGTCGGTGCGGCGGATGGCAATCACGCTACAGTCATCCCGCAACCTCGGTGCCGGTGCGGCCGCCGTTTCGGAGGCCAAGGTTACCGAGCTTGGCGAAATCCTGAAAAAGGAAGTCGCCCAGCAAAGCGAGGGGCTTAGCGAAACCCTGCGCGGCAGCGAAGAGATCGGCCAGGATGTGATGCAGCGGGGACGACGCAAGATCGAGGCACAGGTCGCCCGCTTGCCCGCGAAGGCTGAAGCACTTCATCGCCGCAATCTCTCTTACGTGGCGGACCGGATGCATCAGGCGGTCGCGAATTTCGAAGCGCAGTCCAAGGCGGAGAATGCCGCCCGGGAAGCTGAGTATGCCGGGGGTGTCGCCGCTGCAGATGCCACGCGGCAAGAGGGCTTGAGCCAGCTCCTCAGCGAGTGGGAGGAACAGGTGAAGCCGGTCTACGCCGAGTTGTCGGGACTGGCGGAGCAGGCCGATAGCCGCTTCCCGGAATGGCGCGAGTCATGGATCGAAACGTGGACGCCGCCCGAAACGTCCGAGAGCGTGCTGCCTTTTGGCAAGCTGCGGATCTCGCTCAAGGAACTGGCCGGCGGCATGCCGGAGAGTGAGAGCTTCACGCTCGATGGCCCTGCTGACTTTGATGTGCCGTTGGCACTCGGCTTCCCCGATCGTGGGTCGATTTTGTTGGAGGGTGATGCATCCGCCGCTGCGGCGACGATCAATGAGATCGTCTTGCGCGTGTTGACCACCCACCCGGCAGGTCGGGCGATCTTCACGCTGATCGATCCGGTGGGTCTCGGAAAGGACTTCGCCGGCCTGATGCATCTCGGTGACTATGAGGAGACGCTCATCCACGGTCGCATCTGGACCCAGACGACGCAGATCGAGGAGCGGCTCGCGGAGGTCAACGAGCACATCGAAAAGGTCATCCAGATGTACCTTCGCAACGAGTATGCGACGCTCGATGAATACAACGAGCACGCTGGCACCGTGGCAGAGAAGCATCGCTTCGTCGTGGTTTCCGGTTTCCCGGCGGGCTTCAGTGAGACCGCCTCGAAGCGCCTGCTGAGCATTGCCACCAGCGGTGCCCGTTGCGGCGTCTATCTGCTGATGCACCGCGATCCTCGCCAAGCGGTCGAGCCCGCCTTGGCTGATGCGCTGGAGAATGCGTGCCTGCGGCTGGTTCCTCACGGCGAGGGGTTCCGCCTCGCCCATATGCCGGCCGGGGCCGACCACGCGGTGCTTTCCGCTCCGCCGAAGGGCGAGCTGGAGACGGCGCTGGTTCACCGGCTCGGGCAGGCGAGCATCGACTCGAATCGCGTCGAGGTACCTTTCTCGCACATCGCGCCGGCTGAAAGCGACTGGTGGAACAATAGCACTGGCGACGAGCTGCGCGTGCCGATTGGCCGCAGCGGCGCGAAGAAGTTCCAGATGCTGGCGCTCGGCAAGGGCACGCGCCAGCATGCGCTGATCGCGGGTAAGACGGGTTCGGGCAAATCGACGCTCTTCCACGTGATGATCACGAACCTCGCGTTGCATTGCAGTCCGGACGAGGTGGAGTTCTATCTCGTGGACTTCAAGAAAGGCGTCGAGTTCAAGTGCTACGGCACCAAGCGCCTGCCGCATGCCAAGGTGGTGGCGATCGAGAGTGATCGTGAGTTCGGCCTCAGCGTGCTGCATCGCGTCGATGAAGAGCTGCGCCGTCGCGGTGAACTGTTCCGCAAGGCGGGTGCGCAGGATGTGGCGGGCTATCGCAAGGCGACAGGCCTGCCGCTGCCGCGGACCTTGCTGATGATCGACGAGTTCCAGGAGATCTTCACCGAGGATGATGCGGTCGCTCAGTCGGCGTCGCTCTTGTTAGACCGGATCGTCCGCCAAGGTCGTGCCTTCGGCATTCACGTCATCCTCGGTTCGCAGACACTGGGTGGTGCTTACACGCTGGCTCGCGCGACGATTGGCCAGATGGTCGTGCGCATCGCGCTCCAGTGCAACGAGGCCGATGCCTACCTGATCATGGATGACGACAACCCCGCGCCGCGCCTGCTGACCCGGCCGGGTGAGGGGATCTACAACGACAACGCGGGAGCCTTGGCCGCGAACAGTCCGTTCCAAACCGTGTGGCTTTCCGAGGACGAGCGGAACCGCTTGCTCGATCGTGTGACCGCGCTCGCCGCGGAGCAGGGGAGGAAGCCAGCAGCGCCAGTGGTCTTCGAGGGCAATGCTCCGGCAGATCTCGACGCGAATGTCGAGTTGGCCGAAATGCTGCGCGAGCGTCCGCAAGTTCGCCCGGCTGAGATCAAGGCCTGGCTCGGTGAGCCGAACGCCATCAAGGGGCCGACCGAAGCCGGCTTCGCCCGTCGCAGCGGCAGTCACTTGCTGGTGGTGGGTCAGTCGGACGAGCGGGTGGGCACGCTGTTGGAAGTGGCGACCCTTTCGCTAGCGGCTGGGCTTCCGCCGGATGCGGGACGTTTCTTGATCCTCGATGGCAGCGGTGCATCGAAGCGGCTGGCTTCGATCTTGCCGCATGAGGTAAAGGTCGTTGGTCCGGCTGGTGTGGCGGATGCCTTTGGTGAACTCGCTGCGGAACTCGCCAAGCGAAACGCGGGCGAGACCGAGGGACCTGAAATCTTCGTGGTCGTCCATGGCCTGCAGCGATTCAAGAAGCTGCGGCAGGAGGACGACTATCTTTTCTCGATGGACGACGGTCCCTCAGGTCCGAACCCGGCGAAGGTCTTGGCCGACCTTGCCAGCGAAGGCGGCTCCGCGGGAATCCATCTCATTGCGGGCGTCGATACCTGGAACAACGTCGGCCGCTGGCTGCCGCGGAAGGTGATGGCGGAATTCGAGATGCGCGTCCTATTCCAAATGAGCGCGAACGACTCCGCAAACCTCATCGACTCGCCCGCGGCAGGAAATCTCGGCCTGCACCGCGCGTTGCTCTATAATGAGGCCCACGGCACGACCGAGACCTTCCGTCCCTATGCCGAACCGGAAGGGGATTGGTGGGAGAAAACGGCCGAGCAGATGAAGGCCAAGGCGTTGGGTGCGGCGAGGTGATTGGGTCAAATCATCAATCACCAATCTTCCAATCACCAATCGGAGTGCCTGAAGAGGCAGGACCGCTGACGCCAGACGCGGAATCAGCCTCGGAATAGTGGTCCTTCGTCCAAGCGGGGAGCCAAATCAATCTTCCAAACACTTCGATTGGTGATTGGAAGATTGAAGATTGGTGATTTCTGCCCGTCAGAACCCGATCATCGAGACCAATTCGGCGTCGTCATACTTGCCGAGATGGTCGGAGGCTTCGAGGAAGACTTCATTTTCGAAGTCGTCCTGCAGTTCGGCCAGCGAGGGATCCGGAGCAACCGGATGGGCTCCCAAGGTACGGTCGCCAGTCTTAGGCTGGGACTGAAGCGTGAAAACGACGGCCACCAGTGCGGCGGCTCCGGCGAGGCTCGTGCCGATCGCGGCGGGGATCCAGATCCGGCTCCACCACGGCTTTTCCTGCCCTTCGATGCGGGCGGCGCGGACGACATTGTCGGCGAAGTTCGGGCTTGGCCGCACGGTGCGGCTCTCCCGGAGGAGTTCCCAGACGGGATCCTTCTCGAGGTCTTTGACGAAGTCGCTGGAGGAGTGTGAGTCGCGCTTCATGGTGACGGAAACCAGTTTACGGCGGAAGAAACCGGCATGGGAGGCAAAAG
>Ga0307406_10000891_pt1 | contig 16778 bp, 12 predicted proteins | sample 322Cmetagenome_3_FD_203706 | JGI IMG/M metagenome (GOLD analysis project Ga0307406, IMG submission 203706) | Maize rhizosphere microbial communities from greenhouse at UC Davis, California, United States - 322HYB-C-2 | ecosystem: Host-associated > Plants > Roots > Rhizosphere > Soil | place...
TTGGAAAGCGTCCGCGCAGATCCCCCGGAATCTCGCGAGAGTTTCTGGGTGGCGGCTGCGCTGGTCATTGAGGTGAAGAGTCACCACCGAGAGAGCATTGGTGACACGTTGGTTGCCATTGGCGAGCGCCGCGGCTTCTTCGAGCCCCTCACGACGGTTCCGTGGATCAGCGGTCATGCGACGCAGCGAGGAGAAGGCCTCGCTATTCGCCGACTCGGCGCTGCGGCGGTAGAGCAAGAGGTCTTCATCGTGCGGCATCCCATCTTCCAGCCGTGAAACGACCTGCTTCAGGTAAGCCAAGTTCGCATCGAAGGCCTTAGCCATGATCGCGGGAAAGCGCTGTTTCTCCCACACCGGCCAGAAGATTAACGCAGCTACGAGGGCGAGAGTGCCGCCCGCGAGCGTGCAGCCGAGACGCTCCATCGTCACGGCAAGCGTGACAGGCTGATGCGCTTCCAGCAGCAGTACCACATTCAGCGTGATGAAGATGACCGCGATGCCGTAGCTACGCTTCACGTAGTAGGAGAACAGCGCGATTGTCACGGTCACTGCGGCGAGTAGCACGCCGATCGGCGGATGCAACCACAGCAGGCTACTCGCGATGACTCCCCCGGCCAGGGTGCCAAGCATGCGCTCCGCCGCGCGCTTCCGCGTGGAGCCGAAGTCCGGCTGCAGCACCACGATCATCGAGAACGGCAGCCAGTAGCCATGCGGAATGTGAAGCTCCTTGAAAACGAGCACACCCGCGGCGACCAACACGAGCATGCGTGCCGTATGGCGAACCAATGAAGGATCGGCGCGGCGACGAAGATTCAGCGATGCCGCGAGCGGTCGCAACGTGATCGTGTGGAGATCGAAAAGCTCTAGCGAAAACGCGCCGCGTTCGCTTGCCCGGTCCAGCGTTGCGCCGAGTGCCTCGCGAATCGCGGGAAGCTGCTCTTCAAGCTGCCTTAGAATGTCATCGAGCTGGCCGGCGATTGCGGCATCGTCGAGGCGGGACCTCACTTGCGAGCGCAATACGGCGAGCAGGTTTTCCAAGCGAGTCAGCCGCACCTCCAAGGCCGCGAGGTGCGATGGCTGGCGTGACACCACGGCAAGTGCCACGGTCCGCGCGGAGTTTGACAGCGATGCCAAGACCGGCGCGAAACCAGCGGCCAGCGGGGCAAAGCACGAACGGGCCATCGCCGCTTCGAGCGAGGTATTGAGCACGATCACCCGCAGCGCCAGTCGGGCGGCAGCGAGATTCAGTTGCTCCAGGTGTCGAGGCAAGTTGCCGGGCAGAGCATTCGATTCCGCCAGCACCGCCTGCGTCTGATTCAGTGTGATTCGCAGCTCGACCTGGCGATGGGCTATCGATTCATGACGTCCCTCGCCTTCAACCGCCAACGCATCAAGCAAGTCCGCCAAGGCGAGCCAACTCTCCGCGACCGTCTGGCGCAGCGGATGCTGCGGATGAAAAGGCCAGCCGAGCACCTGTAGCAGCACGCCCAACAAACCACCGGCCAAAGCACCAAGTGCCGGGTGAATCGCATTCGGCGTCGTCGTATGCGGCGACAGCGAGATCAGGAACATCAGGCCGGTCGAGATCGCCAGACCTGGCCCATACTCACTGCTGAGATGCCGCCACAGCCCGCCAGCAAGGCTCACGATCACCGACCCTAACAGCGCAAGCGGCAGGCTTTCCGCGCCCAGCAAGCCAAGCGCGGTCGCCACCGAGAGCACCACGCTCATCGCGAGCAAAAGCCCCAGCCGCAGCGAGTAGGCACCGCGCACATCCACCAGCGCGATCGTGTGCGCCGCGATGCATGGAAACGCTACGTCCGCTGGCAACCCGCCGAACAGGATGACCAGCAACGGCACCATGAACGCCACCGTGCCGCGGATCGCGCGATCCAGGTCCGGCCGCAGCGATTCGCGTTCGAGGATGCCTTGGAACAACTCCTTGGGGCCGCTGGCCGGCATGCCCCAAGCCTCGGGAAGATCCCGCGGGGATCAATGGCAAATGCGACGGATCACGCGCATTCCGCGACGACCTGGGCACACGGCTTCATCGTGGCGCCGGCACGGACACGTTCAAGATCACCGCGCAGGCCGCGGACGAAGGCATCCATGCCATGCCAGATGCCGCGGTAGAATTCGGCATCCGTCGCTCCGGCGGCGCGCAGGGCACCACGATGATTCATCCACAGCACCGTGCCAGCGACCAGACCGCGCAGGCGGAAGACGGCTTCCCACCGCCGGCCAAAGGGACGGTTCTCTGCGGCAAGGCGCGCGCGGTGAAAAGCGATATGGCCCGCCTCATCCCGGATGATGAGGGCGCACATACCACGCACCGCCTCGTCGCTGACGTGCTTGCGCAGCATCTTGTAGTAAACGTGGCTGACGATCTCGGTGAGCAGCAGCGCGGAGAGTTCAAACTGCACGCCCGCGAATTTCCTCACGCCACAGAAGAGGCTGAAACTCCAGTGCTGCTGGATCTCCGGGGCAAAGAAGCGTCTCAGGGCGTAGCCTAACAGCCGCGAGTGCTCCCTTTCCTCCGCAAACCAGAGATCAACGAGCGCCTTCAGGCCCGCGTCCGACGCGAGTAGACGCTTGTGATTCCATGCGATCAGGTAAGCGGGGCCGCCGCCATCGCCGAGCTGGAATTGTTGGAGCGATTTCACCAGTTTGGCGAGTGACTTCCCGCGCAGGGAAATCGGTGCATTCCAGTCAGGCTCGGGGCGATCCTCGGCATTGCGGCGGAAATGTTCGGTCCAGTAGTCGAGATTCATGGTGGTGATGAGTTGCGGCATCATCCCGGCTGAGTTCGGAGAAGCGGGTTCGATGGGCGGGTGAAAACCCCGCGAAGCTTTCGTTGCATTTCCGTGGCGAGCGGGCAGCGTCCGCGCCATGCACCGCCAGCCCTTGCTCGACCAGCTCACCGCCTATGCCGCGAAGCATCCGGACGAGGCCGCAACGGTCAGCCGTTTCATCGACTTCGTGAAAGCGGAAGCCGACTGCTTCGACCGCTCGCTGGCCATCGGCCATGTCACCGGCTCGGCGTGGATCGTGAATGCAGACGGCTCGCAGGTACTGCTCACCCATCACGCCAAGCTCGATCGCTGGCTGCAACTCGGCGGTCACGCGGATGGCGAGGCCGACGTACTCGCGGTGGCGCTGAAGGAAGCCCGCGAGGAATCAGGGCTCAATGATTTCGAGCCAGTCGGCGATGGCATCTTCGACTTGGACATCCATCCCATCCCCGCACGCAAGAGTGATCCGGAGCACCTGCATTACGATGTGCGCTACGTGCTGCGCGCCACCGGAAACACCGACTACGTCGTCAGCGATGAATCCCACGACCTGCGATGGGTCACTCTCGACGAGGTGAAGGAACTGACTGGCGAGGAATCGATGCTGCGGATGGTAAGGAAGTGGAAAGCCTCTCTGCTTTCCTGACGCTCCGCTTTCGGTTGCGCAAAGCCGTGAGGACAAAAAAGCGCGGCCCCGAACGGGACCGCGCTTTGTGGAGAGAGAATCAGACCGGATCGGTGATCAGTAGTCAGCGGGCCCTTGGACTCCGCCGGCAGCTTGCTCAGGAGTGATCTTGAGCGCCTTGTAGCCGCCGATCGCCTTGAAGAAGATCAACAGCAAGAGGAAGATCACAGCCATGGTCGCGGGGATGAAGGAGTCAGCCTTCAGGGTCTTGCGGTCACCGATGATGCTGGCTTCAGCAAGGGTCTTCTGTTCGGCGGTGCGCTCTTCCGGCTTGGCCGTCTGGGCGGCGGAAAGCTTGGTGCCGTCGAGACCGGTCACCGGCTCGAGGAACAAGAAGGAGCCGGGCTTCTCGGCCTTGTTGGCCTCGTAAACGGCAGGAGCGGTTTCCTTCAGGTGCTCCACGGTGTAGCGGTCCTTGGCGTAGCCAAGGCCCGGGCCACCGAGCAGACCGGCGGACATCATGCCAATGCCACCCATGATCGACATGGCGATGGCACCCGTGCGCGGGAAGCGGTCACCAATGACCGCCAGCATGGTCGGCCAGAAGAAGGTCTTGCCGAGGGCGTAAACGGCCAGGGCCCCGAGCGCCACACCGAAGCTGGTGATGCCACTGACGAGATTCAGGCCGATCACGGCGAGGACCGCGCAGATGAGAAGCAGGCCGATCGGCGAGATCTTCAGCTTGCTCTCGATGAAGTGGGCGCAGAAGCGCAGCGTGAACATCAGGAATGAGGTGAACACGAACAGGATCTTGCCCTGTGTCGGGGTCAAGATGTTGCCGGTGATGTTCTGGATCCAGCCGTCGGTGCCGAGTTCAACCGCTCCCACGAGGGCGTGGGTGATGAAGAGAACGAAGAGAAGAACCGAGCCGATGGAGAACTGGGTGAGGACACCCACGACCACCACGATGGCACCACCGACGGCCCAGGATGCCGCGGCAGGAAGATGAAGCGCGTTCTGGAAGAACAGCACCAGAAGATAGGCGGCAACGGCAGCGCCGAGGATACCGACTTCCTTGAGCATTTCACCGACCTTGAGTCCTTGGGCGGCAGCTTCCGATTTCGGGAACGTCTGGCCGAAGAAGGCGAATCCGTAAAGGACCACGGGAATCAGGAAAAGACCCAACTGGATCTGCCACGAGACCCCGGCACCACCGTCGCCGAGCGTCCAGCCGATCACGCCGCCGACGACCATGCCTGCAGGCCACGAGGCGTGGAGGATGTTGAGGTAGTGGGTGCGGTTGTTCGGGAAGAGCGTCGCCACCAGCGGGTTGGCGACGGCTTCAAGCGTGCCGTTGGCCAAGGCGAAGACGAAGGTGCCCCAGTAGAGGAAATTGTAGGCGGTTTCCTGGGACTGGCCCTTGTGGGCGGCGAAGGTGATGAGCGCCGATACCACGTGGAAGAGGAAGGCCGCGAAGACCAGCTTGCCGTAGCCGATCTTGTCCACGATCACGCCACCGATGATGATGCCGAAACAGAAGCCGGTGAAACCCGCGCCACCGATGTCACCCAACTGGGTTCCGGTGAAGCCGAAGTCGGCGGCCCAGTTGGCGAGAATGCCGCCGCGGACACCGAAGCCGATGCCGGCAGCCAGGATGGCGAGGAAGCCGGCCCACAGGAGCCGTTTGGCATTATGAGCGACGGGTTGGTCGCTAAGTGTGGTGGTCATAAGGTTTCTTGGGAAGTGGCGGTCTGTCTAACGGTCGTCGGAAAGCATGGCAAGCATGCGGAATGGCAGCGGGCAACGGTTTTGCCGGACGCCTCCTTTCTCCGATGTCGCAATCGTCCAAGGATGTGACAGGAAAAGTGCTTTCCCGGGAAACAAGAGAATCCTGGCCCCTCCACGGTTCCCGGCGTGACTAACGGCCGCTGCGGACAGGTTGATTCCTGCTGGAAAGCGGTCCAAACTGGTCCCATGAAGGAGGAGCGCGACTACTCACCAAAGATCGACCCACTGCGCCAGAACTGCCCGGTGCGCGCCGCACTCGACGTGCTAACCGGACGCTGGAAGCCCTCCATCCTTTGGGAGATCAAGGACCGCACCCGCCGCTTTTCCGACCTCCAGTACACCCTTTCCGGCATCAGCGCCCAAGCGCTGACGGTGCAACTGCGGCAGCTGGAGACGGATGGAATCGTGGAGCGAACCATCTATCCGGAGATTCCGCCACGCGTGGAATATCGCCTGACCGATCACGGCCAATCACTTGCCGCAGTGATGGACGAGCTGGAAAACTGGGGGACCAAGCACCTCGAGCGCCAAGGCAAGGTGGCGGCGGAACCCTGTGGGTGACGACCCACTCACTTTTTCGTGAGCGGCTCACAATCTTGGGACGAAGCGGATCGCACCGCGGCGTGCCACGCTGCCGGCGTATGAAGACACTCCTCGTTATCGACTCCAGCGCCCGCTCCAACCGCTCGACCACCCGCGCCCTGACCCACCGCTTTGCCGAAGCGTGGAAAGAACGCTTTGGCACCACCGCGGTGATTCACCGCGACCTCGGCGCCAATCCGCCACCCGTCATCGACGAGGCCTGGATCGCCTCGGCGTTCGGAGAACCCCATGGGGAAATCGGGGCGGCGCTTTCCGAAAGCGAGACATTCATCGGCGAACTCTTTCAAGCTGACGTGATCGTGATCGGTGCGCCAATGTACAACTTCGGCATGCCGGCGGCCTTGAAGGCCTACTTCGACCAGATCGTCCGTGTCGGCCGCACTTTCGACTTCACCACAGATCCCGAGAATCCCTACCAACCGTTGGTTCCGCCGAAGCCCGTGGTGGTCGTGACCTCAAAGGGCTCCGGCGAGTATGAAGCAGGTGGCGCGCTGGAGAGCTTGAACTTTTTGGAACCCCATCTGGCCACGATTCTCGGCTTCATCGGCCTCGATAACATCTCCTACGCAAAGGTGGCGCGCGAGGAGACCAAGGACGAGCTGTGGCGGCAAATGGTGCGCGAGGCCGAGGAAACGGTGGACCGCCTCGCCGGGGATTTAGCGGCTACGTGACGAAGCCGAAACACCGGGATATCGTTCAGTGCGCCAACTCGTAGAAGACCCGGACAAATCCCTGCGAGCCAGTATTCGGAATCTCGTAGCCGAAGGAGTGCTCGACGATGCCCTGTTGGCTCCACGTCTTGAGATCCGTGGAAGACTCCACACGACGCGTGATCCCGGTCGGGACTGGCTGAAGGAACATCCATGTGACCTGTGGGGTTATCACCGTCTGGATGATCGGCCAAGAAGTCGGCTCATTCGGGAAGGTGCCGAAGGTGTATTCGCCAAGATTATCCCAACCATCGGCATCGAGGTCCGCCGTAGGCGCGGCCAAGGGATCGGCCGGACTGACGAATGAACTCATCCATATGCTGAAGGCGGAGTTGATCACCAGCGTGCCATTCGCGCTGCCGACGTAGCCGGGCGTGGTTACCGTGGCCACAACTGCATATTGGCCGGGACTTGTCGGCGGCGTGGTCGAGCCATTGTAGGTGACCGCCACGGCCAGCCCGGAGGGAGTGGTGGTGACAGTAGCGGACTTCGCCGTGCCGTCATAGTTGCTCACCAGCCCCGACAATTGAACCGTGGCCGTGAGCACCGGCGCATCGGTGATTTCCAGCGATACGACATGCGGTTCGACCGCGGCAAAATTGGCACTGGCGGTAGGAATCGAGAATACCAGCGTCTCCGTCCCTTCGACCAAGGAATCAAGCACAGCACCCACCTCCCCGGTGACGTAGATTTGCCCCACCGGAATCGTGAGCGTGAGCGATCCGGAGAGATCAACCGGAGTCGCAATGCCGGAAACCTCAAGAGGGACCGACAGGCTCTGCGCGAGCGGCAGCGGCGTCATAAGGAACAGGCTGAGAGTACCAAAGGGCGTGTTCTCTGACAGAGAAACTCCCGAACTGGTCAGGAAAACGTTAGGACGGAAGGGATCCGCGACCGCGAGCGGGAAGAACTTCACGTCATCGACATTCCAGCCGGTGACCACGGTGGAGTTGTTATTCACGAGTCGCCAGCGGAAGACGATGCTCTCCCCCGCCCAAGCGGCCGGGAGTTTCACGCGGGTGCTGACAAAGCTCGCCGCACTGCCAGTCCACGCCTCGCGGCCGTTGAGTGCCGAGCCGGCAGTCGCAGCGATGGTGCTATTATAGTCGCCAGCCAGGACCGTGGCGGCGGAGTTGAGCAAATCGAAGAAAGCGCCGCCATTTCTCGACGCCTCGAGGACGCCGCCGTCGCGCGTCGATTCCAACAGATACTGGTGGGCGAATTCCAAGACACCCCCGCCTGGCCCGACCATCATCGCGGGAGAATCCAGACGCGATTCGCCGGCAAAGATGACCGATCCCGCAAACATCGAGTTCGGCCCGCTGCTGAAGCGGTTGGTGGAAACAGCCCACGGATTACCGGAGCCGGTGACTGACATACTCCAACTAGCCGGAATGCTGGAAGACGCATCGAAACGCTCATCGAACGGCACCGGCCCGATATCGGCTCCCAAAATCACCGGAAGCGGCACGACCGCCGAATAGCCGGTGGCATTCGCTGAGAGCTGGACATTGACCGTCTGCCCGACGGTGCCTGCCACCGCGAAGGTGAAGATGCGTTCGGCCGAATCTCCGGGGGCAAGCGTGCCGAAATATTCCGCAGCGCTGAGGGGCGTGACACCCGACAACGAAGATACCCCAACCGTGAGGTTGTTCGCCGGGAGGTTGCCCACATTGGCGAGTGTGATGCCCATCTGGATCGTTTCGCCGGGATCAGGCACGCCATTGGCCCCGCTGTTGGACTCCGCGATGAAACGCTTGGACGTAATCACCAGCTCGGGTGACGGAGGAATCCCCTCCAACAGCACTTCCATCCGGTAAAGCTGGGCCCGGTCATTGGCTCCTCCGCGGACTCGGATGTAATGGCTCCCAGACGTGGTGAACTTGAAGGTCGTGATTTGCTCGGTGACACCCGCCGCCTGCACAGGGGCTGAGGTCACGACCGAGGTGCCATTCGGCCCTATTAGATCGAGAACGAGGTCCTGTTGGGTGGTGGGATCGAAGCCGGTGCCGGCGCTACACGAGCCATCAGCAAGCTGCGGTCCCTCAAGGTAGGTGTCATTCACCGGATCATTGGGGAGGATCGGATCCGAAGGGATGATTCGTACGGTCACCTGCTGGGTGACGACAGCAGGGAAAGAGTAGAAGTCGGTGTCACCATTGTCGTCGATGCTCAACCATTGCCAGAATGCCTGTGTGCCGGGAGCAAGGGCTATGGGCGTGGCATTTGCGGCAGTGTCGTTATTGCGGACGGAGTCGTGGACTTCGAGAGGGTCACCGTAGTTCCGCTGGTGAGAATAGACGTCATCGAACTGGCTGCCGCGGAAACCGAGATTGATGAAAGGCTCCATCAGCTTCGTCTGATCGATGGGACAGACGTGACCGAGACCGAGCGAATGGCCAATCTCGTGCTCCATGATATTGCGCAGCCGGATCGAGTTGTTGGTGGTATTGAGAATGTAGCTATCACCGGTATCGACCACCACGTCGCCATTGTCCGGATAATAGGCATAGGCGAGGGTGTTGCTATTGCCATCGATCAGGTGCCCGCTGATGCGGATGTCGCCGCGGACGCCTAGGGAGCCCCAGTCGGTGGAGCTGGAGGACCCGTCGATCGCGACGCCATCGTCATTCGGCTCGTAGACAAAGCGCAGACCGGAGATCAACGCCAGATTGTCAAAGACCGCCTGGAACACCGGAAACCATGGCTGCGCCGAGGGAGCGCCACCGGAGCTGCCGCCGTAAATTGCATTCATTCGAGCGCGAAGGCTGCTCGAGTCGGAGGTGTCGTCTGAATCACTCGCAGTGATCGGCGTGCCGTCCGGCACGATGCTCCAAGTCAAGGTAACCGGCTGACCTTGGATTCCTTGGCCAGTGCCGTTGGTTGCAGTGCGAGTCCAGCGGTCGGCCACCCGCAGAGCTTGCACGCTGAAGGCGCTGGCTGCCGCGATCTTCTTTTCCGCCATCAGGTATGCTTGGACGACTTCTGGAGCCGCGTCGTGCGACCAGCACTGGACCCGCGGCGCATCATTGGTGGCGAGCTGCCCCGCATAACGCGCAAGCCGGTCGCCCTGCTCCCGGGTCAGCCGCGGGTTCAAATCGATGGCCGCGAGCACCTCGTCGAGCGCCGCTTGTTTCCGCGCCGCCAGTTCAGCAGGAGAAAACGGCTTGGGGTCGGTTTGGGACTCTTGGGGAGCCGCGCCCCGCACGGAATTCCATGGAAGCGGCGTGAAATGATCATCCCGCGTTGTGCGGTCTGCCCCGGATACTCTTGGCGGGGAGGAAGCAGGCCGAGTGCTTTCCGTTGATCGGTCACTCGCTTTGGTCGCGGCCATCGCAGCGGAGTCCCCTGAGCCCGACTGCTGCTTCACTGCCACGAAAACTCCGGCCAGCAATGCCAACAAGAGAGCAAGAGGGATCCGGGAGGTCTTCACTATGCCTGAGAGTTAACAAATGAAGTATTTCTCACAAGCCGGGACTTAATGACGGATCATGAAAAAGCCGTGAAGCGTCCGCGACTTCAACAGGCCTACTGCCAACGACTCACGGCTCTCGGACAAAGAAAAAGCCGGGAGGTTTCCCTCCCGGCCTCTGGAATTGTTCTGACAGCTAGTATCAGTCTTCGGACGGGCTCCACTCCTCGGCCTTGAAGGCGGCGAGGTTGAAGGCCTGCTCGAGGCCCACCATCTCGGAGGACGGACGCAGGCTTTCGAAGCTGGCGCTTTCCTTCTTGAGGTCGGCTTCGCTGTAGTTGACCGCCTTGATCGAGAGACCGATGCGGCGCTCGACCTTGTCGACCTTGATCACGCGGGCTTCGACTTCGTCGCCCACCTTGATCACGTCCTTCACCTTCTCCACGTGGTCTTCGCTGAGCTGCGAGATGTGGATCAGGCCATCGATGTCGCCATCGAGGCTGATGAAGGCGCCGAAGGAAGCGATCTTCGCCACGGTGCCCTTGACGAGGTCGCCCACCTTGAAGCGCTCGTCGATGTGGCTCCATGGATCGTCCTCAAGCTGCTTGAGGCCGAGCGAGACGCGCTGGTTGGCCTTGTCGATGGAGAGCACGATCGCTTCCACTTCGTCGTTCTTCTTGAGAACTTCGGAGGGGTGATTGATCTTGCGGGTCCAGGACATGTCGGAGACGTGGACCATGCCGTCGATGCCTTCTTCCAGTTCCACGAACGCACCGTAAGCGGTGAGGTTGCGAACCGGGCCCTTGATGGTGGCACCGATCGGGTAGCGGACTTCGATTTCGTCCCATGGGTTCGGCTCGAGCTGGCGGACACCGAGGGAGATCTTCTGCTCCTCGATGGAGATGCCGAGCACAACGGCTTCGATTTCCTGGCCGAGTTCGAGAACATCGCTCGGGCGAGTGATGCGCTTGACCCAGGAGAGTTCGGAAACGTGCACGAGACCTTCGACACCGCGCTCGAGTTCGATGAACGCGCCGTACGGCAGGAGCTTGGTGACCTTGCCCTTGACGTGCGAGCCGATCGGGAACTTGCGCTCGATGTCTTCCCAAGGATTGTCGGACATCTGCTTGAGGCCGAGGGAGACGCGCTCCTTCTCGCGATCCACGTCGAGGATGACGACGTCGACCGGCTGGCCGATGACGAGCATCTCCGAAGGGTGGTTGATGCGGCCCCACGACATGTCGGTGATGTGGAGAAGGCCGTCCATGCCCTGCAGATCGACGAACGCACCGAAGTCGGTGATGTTCTTGACCGCGCCGGTGACCTTGTCGCCGACCTTGACGGTGCGCAGGAACTGCTGGCGCAGCTCGGCACGCTCGGCCTCGATGACCTCGCGGCGGGAGAGAACGATGTTCTTCCGCTCGTCGTTGACCTTGACGATCTTGAATTCGTAGATGTTGCCGACGTACTCGTTGAGATCCTTCGGCGGGATGATGTCCACTTGCGAACCTGGCAGGAAGGCTTCGACGCCGACATTGACGGTGAGACCGCCCTTGACGACCGACTTGACCTTGCCGCGAACGAGGCCGCCGTCTTGGAACACCTTGACGATCTTTTCCCAGTTCTGCTTGTGAGCAGCCTTTTCCTTCGAGAGGACAACCATGCCCTCGTCGTTCTCAAGCTTTTCGAGAAGCACTTCGACTTCGTCGCCGACTTCGATTTCTTCATCCTCGAACTCATTCGATGGGATGGCGCCCTCGGACTTGTAGCCGATATCGACGAGGACGACTTGCGGGCGGATCTCGATGATCGTGCCCTTCACGATGGTTCCTTCGCGGAACTCGCGGAACTTGGAATCGATAAGATCGGCAAGTTCCTGGTTGGTTGGGGATTCAAGCACGTTAATGCTCATGGTGGTTTGGTTTGAGGTTAGGTTGTTGGTTTCGCTTTCCTTCCGACAATTGCCCCGATGGAAGAACCGGCGAGCCACGGGGCTCCAACTGCCCGCCGGTAATCTGAAAGGTGAAACGGGGCGGCGAACCTAGGTCGCAGGACCGGGTTGGCAAGCCGAAAAACCCCTGTTTTCAGGGACTTCTGCGGCGACGGCGGAGAGCCAACCCGGAAGCGGCCATGATCAGCATTGCGGTCGCGGGCTCGGGAATCAGCCCCGCCTTCGAGTAGTCCACGATGTAGCCGAGGTCATCCAGCCCGCCAAGAGTGACGGTGGAGAGGAAAAACTGGTTCGAGGCCCAGCCGGTCATGAGTTCGCGGGAAAAATCCAGACCGGTCAGATTGCTCACGAAGCCGGTGGCTCCGGCACCGCCATTGACCTCGTTCCAGTGCCCATTGGCCGTGCCCCCACCGCCGCCGAGCTCCACTGGCACGTAGGTCGCGTTGGCTTGACCGAACTCATTCTGCCATGCGGCGAGCGCGTTGGGACCGTAGTATTGGCCGGAGCCAATGGTGTAGAGGTTGTAGGTCCCGGCGCCCGCGAGGTCGGTATTGTAGGTCCAGAGCGTGCCGATCCCCAGAACGTGAGCCATTTCATGCATCACCACCCCGAAGAAGGTGTTGTTGGCGATCATGTTGTCCACGTCGGCGGCATCGAACTGCATGCTGCCCTCGCTCGCGTAGTAGAGCGCCCAGCTTGGCGCGCCGGAGGGATTGTTGTCGTAATAGGTGGCGGAATCCGGTCCCGCACTGCCGAGAACGCCGCCGACACCGTCGATCGCGGGGACCGAAACATTGATCGTCAGGGAGTGAGGACGCACCTGGCCATTCGAGTCGTAGGTCAGGTCATACCCCAGGATCGTTGAATTCCAAAAGGTCGCAGCGCCCTCGAATTGTTGCCGTTGGGCCGTGGTGACGCCTGCGTCGAAGACCAGATCGAGAAGCGTGACCGCGTGCGCCGGAAGGGTGAGCGCAGCAATGACCAAAGGGAGAGGTTTCATTTGGCCGGGCCACGCTAATCGATTGATCCAAAAGATCAATCAGCGCGTAAGATTGCGGAAGGTCACGATGCTGCTCGAGTTTTCGTCCGCCACCAGGATATTGCCGCCGGTGGAATCATAAATCACGCCGCAGGCTCCCGGATTGGCCGGCGGGCCACAGGCGAAGCTTTTCCCGGCGGTCAGCTTGCCACTCTCAGGGTCGCGATTGAAGCGCGTGAGGCAGTCCGAGATGGTGCAGGCAACCGCGACTTGGAAGCCATCAGGCGAAACGGCGATCTCGTTTCCGCCACCGAAGTCCGGCGGCAAGTCCTTGCCGGTCAGGCACTGTACAAAGTTCAGCCGACCGGTCTTGGGCTCGATGGAAAACGCGCAAACGGCGTTTTCCCCGCCCATCCTGCCGCTGGCCGTATAGGCGAAAGCTCCGTCCGGGCTGACGGTCACATGCATGACCCCTCCGAGCCCAGCTTCCGCCCCTTTGCCATTCGAGACGGCCTGCAGAAGCGTCAGCTTGCCGGTTTCGAGATTGCGGGAGTGGACCGTCACCGTGCCAGACCCGTTCCACGAGCTGAGAAGAGCTTTGCCATCCGGCGTGATCGCCACTCCACGCGCGCCACTCATCACGGGCTGCTTGGGATTCCCCTCACCATCGGCCTCCACCGGCTCGGTGAGGGTTTCGACGTGTACGAGTTTCCCGTCGACGATCTGGAAGCCGACAATGGAGTCCGAGCCGACGGCGTAGAGGAACCTCCCGTCCGGCGAGAAGACATTATCAATGCAGAAATTGAGGCCGGGCATGGGCTTGTCGGCCCCACCAGCGTGATCGATCTCCGCGAGCGCCCCGGTTTCGGGGCTACGGCTGAAAAGGATAACCGCCTCGGAGCGGAACGCCGACGCGGCACCGAGCTTCCCATCCTTGGAGAGACGAAACGCCACTGCACCCTTGTAGTGATCACCGGTGATGGATTTCACATGAGTCAGCCGACCGGACAGGGGATTGCGAATCATCATGGTGATCAGCCCCTTGTGAAAGGAAGCGGCGTAGGCGTGCTTGCCGCCGGGCGCGAGGGTGATGCTGGTGACCCCACTAAAGTCCTCGTGGGTCAGCGTCTGGATCAGGCCGGGCTTCGCCGGCGGTTCAGCCGGGATTCCCGGCGCAGGCCCGAAATCCTCCCCGGAGCCTCCACCGCCTGAACCGGAAGCCGCCACGGCGGGTTGCGCCGCCAGCAGACACGACGCAAACAAGGCCGAGGGGAGAAGGGATTTCATGAGGGTGCGGAAGTTATCAAAATCGCCGGTGACGACAAGACCTCCCGTGTAACGAGAACTCCGGCAGCTGAATTCGACGCATTTGCCTTAAAAACTTCCCTTGCCTCCCGGCGTCCCGCCCGCTATCCCCGCCGCCCGCCGCGATGCCGGAGACCACTGAAAAGACACTGAAACTGGCCATTCCCAAGGGTTCCTTGGAAGGGCCGACCCTCGACCTTCTGGCGAAGGCCGGGTATGAGGTGTATGTCTCTTCGCGCGGCCTCCGCCCCTCGTCCAACGACCCGGAGCTGGATCTCTATCTGATTCGCGCCCAGGAAGTTGCCCGTTACATTGACCAGGGTTTCATCGACTGCGGCATCACCGGCCTCGACTGGGCCAGCGAGTTCGAAGACAGCCTTGTCGATCTGACCGAGCTCCCCTACTCCCGCGCCACCCCGCGTCCCACGCATTGGGTGCTGGTGGTCCCGGAAGACTCGCCGATTCGCAAGCCGGAGGATCTCCAAGGCAAGCGCATCGCCACCGAGGGCGTCGCCATCACCGAGCGCTACCTGAAGTCGAAAGGGATCCAAGCCGAGGTCGAGTTCTCCTGGGGCGCGACCGAAGTGAAGGTGCCCGATCTGGTCGATGCGATCGTTGACGTCACCGAGACCGGATCCTCGATCAAAGCCAACAAGCTGCGCATCGTCGACACCCTGCTGACCTCTTTCCCACACTTCTACGCGAGCCAAGCCGCTGCGGCGGACCCATGGAAGCGTCAGAAAATGGACCGCTTGACCCTTCTCCTGAAGGCCGCGCTCGAAGCCCGCGACAAGGTGGGCTTGAAAATGAATCTTCCGGCGGACAAGCTGTCCGCCCTGCTGGACAAGCTGCCCGCGATGCGCCGGCCGACCATTTCCCAACTCTCCGAAGAGGGCTGGGTCGCCGTCGAGACCGTCATCGACGAGAAGGTCGTCCGCGACATCATCCCGACGCTCAAGGAACTCGGTGCCGAAGGCATCATTGAGTATCCGCTGAACAAGATCGTCCCGTAACTTTCCTCTTTCCTATCCAACCGTAACCCCAAGCACCACCATGGGCTCGCTTAAGAAACGCCGTAAGACGAAGATCAACAAGCACAAGCGCAAGAAGCGCATGAAGCAGAACCGCCACAAGAAGCGGCTCCGCTACAAGTCTTAAGGCTTGCGTGCTATACGGGCGTGACCCGTGCTTGAGTATCATCTGTTCTTCCCGACAGGGATCCGGCTCAGCTGGATCCCTGCTTTCGCGTACCCGGCCGCAGCATCCGACGAAGTTCAGTATGTGTAGTATACTGGACCTACTGGACTCACACTCGAGGCCCTATCCGCGCATCGCGCCCCTTCAGTCCTCGGCCCGGAAGGCGAGCTGATCGAGCCCCTCGCGTTCCAGCTTGGCGAAGGCCGCCGCTTCCCCTTCCAAGCCGCCGAGGCGGATCGCGCGCAGCACGCTGGTCCACACGGTGGTCCGCGGGTTCGGATCGGCAACGCTCTCCAAATGGTGGATCGCTTGGTTCAGATGCCCCGTCCGCGCCTTGGCAAGAGCCTGGGAAAGGCTGTCCGCGCCGGGACACAAGACGTGTTCGATCACGCCACGCAACTCCGTCGGGCGCACCGGTTTGAGGAGGAAGTCCACCACGTTACCCGTGATCGCGCGCAAGGCGGAACTCGGCGTCAGTGCCGCGCTACAGAGCACCACGGGCAGCGGATTATCCTGCCGGCGAAGCATTTCGATGACCTGCAGGCCGTCGATGTCCGGCATCCGCAGGTCGAGGATGATCACGTCGTAGTCCTGCTCGCCGATCTTGATCAAGGCCTCACGCCCTCCCGCCGCGGTGTCGGTGTCGTGCTCGGCCAAGGCATAGGAGAATCCCAGCCGCAAGGTCGGCTCGTCGTCCACGACCAGCACCTTGAAACGTCGGGCGGCAATATCAGGCGAGAGGGACATCAATATAGAATTCCGTTTTCTTGTCGGCCCGATCCAGCAGGCCGATGCGTCCCTCGTGCGCCCTTATGATCTCGCGGGAAATGAATAGTCCAAGGCCGACACCATCCGTATCCTGGCCGGGAGCGCGGAAGAAGCGTTCGAAAATGCGGTTCTGGGCGGAGGCGGGCACGCCAGGCCCTTCATCAATGACCGAGGCCCGCAGGAAATCGCCTTCCGGCCGCGTGATCTTGAGTGTGATCGTCCCGCCGCTGGGGCTGTGCTTGATGGCGTTGGAAACCAGATTGTTCACGACCTCATCGAGGCGCAACGGATCGGCCTTGATCTCCGGAAGGCCAACCGGAATTTCGCGACGGAAGACGATTCCCTTCTCCGCAGCCCTCGGAAAAAACAACCGCTCGGAACGTTCCAAGGTCTCCGGGAAGGACGTGGGCACGAGCTCGAGGTGGGTCGTGCCGCTCTCTGAACGGGAGATCTCGAGCAAGGCGTTGAGTGTCGCCAGCAGACGCTCGCAGTCTTCATTGGCCGAGCCGACCATGATCCGTTGGCGCTCGGAAAGACTGCCGGTCCGGTCTTCCAGCATCAGGTGCAAGACCATGCGGATGCCGGTGAGCGGCGTCTTGATCTCGTGGCTGACCGTGGACAGAAGATTGGTCTTCATGTCGTCCAGCC
>Ga0307406_10000893_pt1 | contig 16767 bp, 18 predicted proteins | sample 322Cmetagenome_3_FD_203706 | JGI IMG/M metagenome (GOLD analysis project Ga0307406, IMG submission 203706) | Maize rhizosphere microbial communities from greenhouse at UC Davis, California, United States - 322HYB-C-2 | ecosystem: Host-associated > Plants > Roots > Rhizosphere > Soil | place...
GTTCGGTCGGTGGACGGCGCCGATGCCCCGGCGCCGCCCTGCGCGACACCGCTATTACTTGGCGGTGTAGACGATTTCGACGCGACGGTTCTTGGCCCAGCAGTCTTCGTTCGACTCGGTGCAGACCGGGCGCTCTTCGCCGTAGGAGGTCACGGTGATCTGGCTGCCCGAACCGCCGTTGGCCTGGATCGCCGAGGACACCGCGTTGCCGCGACGCTCGCCGAGGCCGAGGTTGTACTCGCGGCTGCCGCGCTCGTCGGCGTTGCCTTCGAGGGTCATGCGCGAGGACGGACGGTCGCGCAGGTACTTGGCGTGGCAACCGACGATGGCCTGGAATTCCGGCTTCAGCGAATCCTGGTCGAGATCGAAGTAGACCACGCGCTGGCGCAGGCAGGCATCGGTGTCGAGGTCGTTCGGGCCGTAAGCGCCCGAGGCGACCGGACCGGTGTCGGACGGCACGGTGGTGGACGGGCCGGTGCCGGAATCGGTCGGCGGAGCTTCCTTGACCTTCTTCGAGCAGGCGACGGCCGCGGTACACAGCACGGCGGCGAGCAGGATGCGGGCGGTGTTGTTCATTGGTATTCCTCGTCAGTTTGTAACGTGGGGCAGGAGTCGTTCGGGGGTGTGGCGCGTCCGCGCGCAGGGAAACGCCCGGCCGCTTATCGCGGCAGGCGGTAGGGTCCCCAGGCCGGTTCGCGCACGTCGCCGTCGGCGAGCACCAGGCGCTGGCGCACCCGGGCATCGGCTGAAACGGCATAGAGCACGCCACGGCGTCCTTCGCGCGCAGCATAAATGATCATGGAGGCATTCGGGGCAAAGCTCGGCGACTCGTCCAGCGAACCCGGCGACAGCGTGCTCCAGCGCGGCGAGCCCAGGCTGCTGTCCATCATCGCGATCCGATAGGTATTGCCGGCGCCCTGCGCGGTGGCGATCTTCTTGCCGTCGAAGGAAACGCTGGCGCTGGCGTTGTAGCTGCCCTGGAAGGTGACGCGGGTGGCGCCGCCGCCGCTGGCCGAGACCTGGTAGATCTGCGGCTTGCCGCCGCGGTCGGAGGTGAAATAGATCTTGCTGGCGTCGGCGGCCCAGGTCGGCTCGGTGTCGATGCCGAAGTGGTTGGTCAGCTGGGTCAGCGCCTTGCTGCCGAGGTCCATCACGTAGATCTCGGGGTTGCCGCTGCGCGACAGGGTCAGGGCCAGGCGGCGGCCGTCCGGCGAGAACGCCGGGGCGCCGTTGATGCCGCGGAACTTGGCGATCAACTCGCGGCTGCCAGTGCCGATGTTCTGGATGTAGATCGAGGAATTACCGCCCTCGAAGCTGACGTAGGCCAGGCGCGCGCCGTCCGGGCTCCACGACGGCGACAGCAGCGGCTCGGGCGAGCGCACCACGGTCTGCGGGTTGTAGCCGTCGGAGTCGGCGACCATCAGCGCGTAGTTGCTGCCGCGGCCGACGCCGGTGGCGGTGACGTAGGCGATGCGGGTGAAGAACGCGCCGCGCACGCCGGTGATCTTCTCGTAGACGGCATCGGCGATCTGGTGGGCCACATCGCGCATCGCGTTCGAACGTGCGGTCAGGGCGAAACCGAGCAGGCGCTGCTGCTTGGCCACGTCGAACAATTCGTACTCGACGCGGTAGCTGCCGGCGCCGGCATCGACCACGCGGCCGACCACGATGTAGTCCTGGTTGAGCGCGCGCCAATCCGGGTAGCTGATCTCGCTGCCCTTGGTGGGCTTGGCCGCCATCTGCTCGACCGGCAGGCCGCGGAACTGGCCGGAACGGTTGAGGTCGTTGCGCACGACCTCGGCGACGTCGGTCTGCGGCGCGGCGCCGCTGCCCTGGTAGGGCATCGGCACGACCGCGATCGGCAGGGCCGAGGCGTTGCCGCCGACGATGTCGATTTCCAACCCTTGCTGTTGGGCTGCGGCGGCGAGGGGAAGCAGGAGAGCCAGCAGCGAGGCCAGCCAGCGCAGGGGTCGTTTCATCGGCACTCCGTGATCGGTCGACGCGGGTTGTTCAGGTTCGGCATTGTTAACGTTGGAGGGTGAACGTGGGCTCAAAAGCGGCGGTCAATTTACATTTCGGCCTTGCCGAATCGGCCGAACGGCCGCGTTCGGCGCCCATTCCGGCTCATTCGGGACATGAATGGGGCTTCGGCAGCGCCGGATCGGAGTCCGGCAGGTCGGCGGGCCGGCCCTGCCCTCGCCGATGGATCAGCGCTCGCGCAGCCGTTTCCACCAACGTCGGGGCTTGGACACCACCGGGTCCTCGTCCTGGACCCGGAAGCTGAGCTGGATCTGCGGCCGGAACACCTGTTGATAGCCCTGGTAGGGCAACGGCGAGGCCTGGCGCACGGCGGCGAGCAGGGACAGCCGCCCGGCCTCGTCCAGGCTGCAGGGCTCGATGACCTGCACCGACAACACCCGACCGCCCGGCGCCTGGCGCAGGTCCACGCTGCAGCTGGCGTCGGCCGGCGTGGTGGCCGGCGGCGCCCATTGCTCGTCGATGGTGGCGCGCAGGACTTCGGCGTAACGCTGCTGGTTCTGCGCGACCCGGTCCGACTGGGCCAGGCCGGCCGCGGACAGCGTCGACAACGCGAAGCCGGCCAACAGCCTCAGGCGCATCGACGCTCCCCTCACCCCGCCCACTCAGCGGTCCTGGGCTTTGAAGTTGAGATTGAGGTTGCGCTGGAACACCGACTCGAAACCCGCATACGGCAAGGGCTGGGCCTTGAGCACCGCGGCTTCGATCGAACGCCGGCCCTGCTCGTCGTAAGAGCACGGCTCGACCACCTCGACCGCGAGCACGGCGCCGCCGGGCGACTGACGGATGTTCAAGCGGCAGCCCGCGCCGAGCGGCACGCTGTCGGGGCGCGTCCACTTCTCGACGATCGCGGCCTGCAGCGCGGCGGCGTACTTGGCCGCCAGGCCGGCGTCGACGCCCTGGTTGCCGGTGGTCGCCGGCGCCGTGGCGGCGGCGTTCTGGCTGGCCTTGGCGGCGCGCGCGTCGGCGATCTGCTGCAGCTTCTGCTCGCTCAGGCTCTGCTCGCGCTGCAGCTTGGCGCGCTCGGCGCGGATCTTCTCCAACTGCTTGTCGCGTTCCAGTTGCTCGGCGGCCAGGCGCTTTTGCTGCTGCGCTTCTTCCTGACGCTTCTGCTCGGTCAGGTCGACCTGTTCCTGGCGCGCTTTGGCTTCCTGGACTTTTTGTTCCTCGGCGCGGTTCGGCGTCGGCGTGTCGACGACCTGTTCCTGCGTGGTCGTGTCCGGCACCGGGATGAAGTCTTGCGGCGATTGCTGCTGCGGCGCGGTCGCGTCCTGCGGCTTGGGCTCGGGAATGGGCTGCGGCAAGGGCGAAGCGTCCTCCGGCTCGGGCAGCGGCAGCGGATCGACCGGCTCGGGGCGATTGCGCAGGGTGCGCTGCATCGCCGCCGAGAGATCGCTGACGTCGGTCAGTTCCGAGGACAGCGGCGAGCCCGCCGCAGACACCTGCGCACTGTTCCAGTTCCAGAGCATGCTCAGGAAGATGGCCGCGACCAGCAGGCCGTGCAGAAGCACGGCCAGCATGATGGCTTGCGCGGTGTCGGCGCGGGTTTCCCTCATTTCTTCGCGCCCTTCTCGGGCTGGCTCATCAGGCCGACCTTCTCGACGCCGACATCCTTGAGGATGTTCATCACGTCCATCACCGGCTGATAGTTCGAGCGTCCGTCGGCGGCGATGTAGACCTGCAGTTTTTCCTTGCCGTTCTGCTTGACCAGGGCGCCGACCTTGGTCGCCAGGGTTTCGCGGTTGACCGCTTCGTTGCTGCCGGCCTTGACCGCAAGGAAGTAATTGCCCTGGGCGTCGACCTGGACCACCACCGGGTCCTGCTTGGTCTCGATCGACTTGAGGTTGGAATTGGGCAGGTCGACGTCGATGCCGAGGGTCAGCAGCGGCGCGGTGACCATGAAGATGATCAGCAGCACGAGCATCACGTCGATGTAGGGAACGACGTTGATCTCGGCCTTGAGTTTGCGTTTGCGCGGGCGGCGGATGGCGGTGCCGGACATGGCGGAATTCCTCGTCGGTTACGCGTTGCGGTCGCGCTGGCCGTGGCGCAGCGGACGCGGGCGGTGCAGGCAGCGGTGCGGGCGGCCGTACAAGCGATGGGGCGCGAGCCGCATCACTCGTCCAGGTGGGCCTGGCGCTGCAGGATCGAGGAGAACTCTTCGGAGAACGCATCGTAACGCACGGCCAGGCGCTCCACGCCGGTGGCGAAACGGTTGTAGGCCCACACCGCCGGGATCGCCACGAACAGGCCCATCGCGGTGGCCAACAACGCCTCGGAGATGCCCGGGGCGACGTCGGCGATGCCGACCTGCTTGGAGGCCGAAACCAGCGAATGCATGGTCACCATGATGCCGAACACGGTGCCGACCAGGCCGATGTAGGGCGAGGTGGAGCCGATGTTGGCGAGCAGTTCGAGGTTGTGTTCCAGGCCGTCGAGTTCGCGCGAGCCGGTCGCGCGCATCGCCCGCTGGGCGCCTTCGAGCTGGGCGCGGGCGTCGACGCCGCGGCGCTGGCGAATGCGGTTGAACTCGCGGAAACCGGCCTCGAAGATCGCCTCCAGGCCGCCCATCGCGCGGTTGCGCTCGGTGGTGCCGGCATACAGCTTGGACAGCTCGGCGCCCGACCAGAAACGCTCTTCGAAATGATCGGCTTCGCTGCGTGCGCGGCGGATCACCTTCCATTTGCGGAAGATGATGATCCACGAGGTGATCGAGGCGATCACCAGCAGGGCCATGATGAATTGGACCGGGAGGCTGGCCTTGATCACCAGGTCCCAGAGATTGAAGCTGGCGGCTTCGCCGGCCGCGGCGGCGCCTTGGGTCACGGCCTGGACGGCTTCCTCCGGCAGGGCTTCCACGGTCGTGGCCAGAAGCGCGATCAGCGATGACGTCATGCTTGGTTCTCCGTAGCCCGGTACGCGGGCCTGTGGTGGGGCTGGGTGGTCCGTGGGGAGTAACGAACCGCCGGATGATTTGGGTTCAACGGTGACCTGGGCGCGATGCCTGGGCTCAGTCGTCGCGGCCGGCCTGGACTTCCTGCGCCTGCAACTGCGCGAACAAGGCCGGTGGAATCGCGCAGGGACGCAGATGCTCGGCATCCACTGCGGCGACCCGGACTTCGGCGCTGATCAGCGTTTCCTCGCCGCGCCGCACGGTCTGCGCGAAGATCAGGCTGGCGCGGCGGCAACGCCGCAGTTCCACCGTGACCTCCAGCGCATCGTCGAGCCGCGCCGGTTTGAGGAAACCGATCTGCATGCCCGCGACCACGAACAACAGCCCGTGATCGCGGCGCAAACCGTCCTGGCCGTAGCCCAGGGCGCGCACCCATTCGGTCCGCGCGCGCTCCAGGAACGCCAGGTACTGGGCGTGATAGACCAGACCGCCAGCGTCGGTATCTTCCCAATAGACGCGTGTCGGCCAACTGAACACCGATTCAACCGCGCTCATGGCTCGGAGGCCTCTTCGAACAGCCCGGCCGTGTCGGCGCGGGGTTTCAAGCCCATGTGGCGGTAGGCGCGCTGGGTCGCCATGCGGCCGCGCGCGGTGCGGATCAGATAGCCCTGCTGGATCAGGAAGGGCTCGATCACGTCCTCGAGCGTGCCGCGTTCCTCGCTGAGCGCGGCCGCCAGCGACTCGACCCCGACCGGGCCGCCGTCGAAGGATTCGATGATGGTGCGCAGCAGGCGCCGATCGAGATCGTCGAAGCCTTCCGGATCGACCTTGAGCATGGCCATGGCGGCATCGGCGGTCTGCAGATCGATGTTGCCGCCGGCGCGCACCTGGGCGAAGTCGCGCACCCGCCGCAGCAGGCGGTTGGCGATGCGCGGGGTGCCGCGCGAACGGCGGGCGATTTCCGCCGCGCCCTCGGGGGCGCAGGAAATGCCGAGGATCTGCGCCGAGCGGCGCACGATCCGGGTCAGGTCCTCGGTGTTGTAGAACTCCAGGCGCTGGACGATGCCGAAGCGGTCGCGCAGCGGCGCGGTCAGCAGGCCGGCGCGCGTGGTCGCGCCGATCAGGGTAAACGGCGGCAGGTCGAGCTTGATCGAGCGCGCGGCCGGGCCTTCGCCGATCATGATGTCGATCTGGTAGTCCTCCATCGCCGGATACAGCACTTCCTCGACCACGGGCGAGAGGCGGTGGATCTCGTCGACGAACAGCACGTCGTGCGGCTGCAGATTGGTCAGCAGGGCGGCCAGGTCGCCGGCCTTCTCGATCACCGGGCCCGAGGTCTGGCGCAGATTGACCCCGAGCTCGTTGGCGATGACGTGGCTGAGCGTGGTCTTGCCCAGGCCCGGCGGGCCGAAGATCAGCACGTGATCGAGGGCCTCGCCACGGTGCTTGGCGGCCTCGATGTAGATCTTGAGCTGCTCGCGCACCGGCTGCTGGCCGAGGTACTCGTCCAGGCGCTTGGGCCGGATCGAGGCCTCGATGGCGTCGTCTTCACGGGTCGAGGAGGCAGCGATGATGCGGTCTTCGGTCATACCGCTATGTTCGCATGGGACGGCGCGCGGGCGCAGGGCGGAAAGTACCGGGGCGGGCGATCGCGTGGCTTTAGCGTTTAAGCGGGCTGGTCAGGTCGACGCGGGAACGCTGCCATTCGGGAGCTGGGAGACAGTTCGCCCCCTTTGGCAAAGGGGGCGGGCGGCCAGCGCCGTGGGGCGAAGCGAGGACGTCGGAGCGCCGGGGGATTTGCTGGGGCTGTGGCTGAAAGCAAATCCCCCCTGCCCCCCTTTCCAAAGGGGGGGACAGCATGGGCGAATATGGGAGGCGGGAAGCGGGCGGCAGACGCGGGAAGCAGAGAAGCTCGAAGACCGGCAAGCTCAGAAGCACAGAAGCAGAAACGCGCGCCTCAAGCGAAATGCACGTCGTAGCGGTCGTGCACTTCGGCCAGCGCCTCGGCGTCGACTTCGCCGCGCATGATGCTCGGCAGCATGCGGAAGTAGTCGAAACGGTCGATGCCGGGGGTCAGGGTGATGAATACGTCGGCGGCCTGGCCCGCGGCGGCGCCGAAGGAATGCACGACACCGGGCGGGATTACCGCATAACCGCCTTTTTCGACGGTCACACTCTCGCCGTCGATGAGCATCTCAAGCGCGCCATCGAGCACGTAGAACGCTTCGCTCGAACGCTTGTGGTGATGCGGCTTGGCGCCGGCCGCACCGGCCTCCAGGCGCAGGCGGTTGGCGCCGAGTGCGCCGCAGCAGTCGCTGGCGTCGGCCAGCAGCCACAGCTGGGTGCCGTTGCCCTGCAGGGTTTCGGCGTCTTGTTGCCGGGTCACGAAAGCGCGGGGGCGGGTCATCGCGGAACCTCATCGTCGGAAAGTGCGACGAGGCTAGGCGCGACCGGCACGAAGCGGCAATCCAGCGCCGATGGAACGATTTTTCCCGAATTTCCCGCGCGCACCAGTGTGTTGCAGCAGCGCTGTTGCGCCGGCTGGAACTCGGGCTTCGCAGCCGGCCGAACGGTGGCGGCGCCCTCGCCTCGGACTTCGGATTCGCCAAGCCGCAGCACCGCTGCGGCTGTTCCAATGCGAACCCCGGCCGCGCAGCGAGGCGACTAGATCTCCACCTGCGCGCCGAGTTCGACCAGGCGGTTGCCGGGAATGCGGAAGAAGCCGGTCGCCGGCGCCGCGTTGCGGTGCATGAAGGCGAACAGGCGGTCGCGCCAGATCGGCATGCCGCGGTGACGGCTGGCGACCACGGTCTCGCGGCTGGCGAAGTAGGTCGTGTCCATCGGGTCGAAATAGATGCCGCCGGCATCGCAGGAGCGCATCAGCGCCAGCGGCACGTCGGGCACTTCCATGAAGCCGAAACGGATCAGCACGCGATAGAAGTCGTTGCCGATCGCCTCGATCTTCAGGCGCTTCTCGCGCGGCGCATACGGAATGCCCAGCGTCTCCACGGTCAGGAATACGTTGCGCTCGTGCAGCACCTTGTTGTGCTTGAGGTTGTGCAGCAAGGCATGCGGCACCACGCCCTTGTCGGCGGTCATGAAGATCGCCGTACCGGGCACGCGCACCGGCGGCGCCAGCATCAGCCCGGGCAGGAAGCTGCCGAGCTGGATGCCTTCCTTGCGCACTTCCTCGTGCAGCAATTCGCGGCCGCGGCGCCAGGTGCGCAGCAGGGTGAACACGACCAGGCCCAGCACGACCGGGAACCAGGCGCCCTGGAAGAACTTGGCGCCGTTGGCGATGACGAAGCCGAGGTCGACGACGAAGAACACCACGCACAGCGGCAGCACCCACTTGCGCCAGCGCGGCCACAGCGACCGCGCGACCAGGGCCAGCAGCAGGGTATCGATCAGCATCGTCGCCGAGACCGAGATGCCGTACGCGGTGGCCAGCGCGGTCGAGCTGCGGAAGGCCAGCACCACGGCGATGACGGTGATCGCGAGGATCCAGTTGATGTACGGCACGTAGATCTGGCCGATGGTGTCGCTGGAGGTGTGCTTGATCTGCATGCGCGGGATATAGCCCAGCTGCATGGCCTGGCGCGCGACCGAATAGGCGCCGGTGATGACGGCCTGCGAGGCGATCACCGCCGCCATCGTCGCCAGCACGATCATCGGGTACAGGCCCCACGACGGCACCGCCTCGAAGAAGGGGTTCTTGACCGCTTCGGGATGCTGCAGCACGAACGCGCCCTGGCCGAGGTAGTTCAGCATCAGGCAGGGCAACACCATGGTGTACCAGGCGTAACGGATCGGTCGCGCGCCGAAGTGGCCCATGTCGGCGTACAGCGCTTCGCCGCCGGTGACGGCCAGCACCACCGCGCCGAGGATCAGCACCGAATGCGAACCGTGCTCGACGAAGAAGCGCACGCCCCAGCGCGGGTCCAGCGCCTTGAACACCTCAGGCGCCTGGACGATGTTGTAGATGCCGATGGCGGCGAGCGAGACGAACCACAGCATGGTGATCGGCCCGAATACCTTGCCGACCTTCTCGGTACCGAAGCGCTGGGCCAGGAACACCATCACCAGGATCACCACGGTGATCGGCACGATGAAGCGATGCAGGCCGGGCGCGGCGACTTCCAGGCCCTCGACCGCGCCGAGCACCGAGATCGCCGGGGTGATGACGCTGTCGCCGAAGAACAGCGAGGCGCCGAAGATGCCCAGGATGCCCACGACATAGGCCGAGCGCCCGCCCTTGGCCAGGGTCCGCTGGGCCAGGGTCATGAGCGCCATGATCCCGCCTTCGCCCTCGTTGTCGGCGCGCATGATGATGGTCACGTATTTCAGGGTGACCACGATCATCAACGCCCAGAACACCAGCGACAGGATGCCGAGCACCGTGTCGTGGTTGCCGGTCAGGCCGAAATGCGGCGAAAACGCCTCTTTCAGCGTGTACAGCGGGCTGGTGCCGATGTCGCCGAAAACCACCCCGATCGCACCGACGACCAACCCGGGCAGCCCCTTCTTGGAGCCGTGGGGGTGCGAGCCGTGGGCGTGAGCGTCCTTGCCTGGCGTGGAGGGAACAGTGGAGGACATATCGCGTGTTTCCGTGGCGGTAACCCGCCTTGGCTCAACGAAGCGCGGACTTTAGCGCTTTGCGGATGATGGCGGCTGCATCGTCGCCGGCGGCGGTGGCCTCGCGCGCCATGCGCGCGGCCTCGGCCGGTTTGTAGCCCAGTTGCTGCAGGGCGATGGTGGCTTCGCTCTGCGGATCGGCGGGAATCCCGCTGGAGCCGAGGGTGGGCGCGCCGAGACCGGCGAGGTCGGCGGCGCGGTCGCGCAGCTCGACGACCATGCGCTCGGCGGTCTTCTTGCCGATGCCGGGGATGCGGGTCAGCGCGGTGACGTCGCCGGTCTGGACCAGGCGCGCGAATTCCTCGACCGGCACGCCCGACAGCACCGCCAGGGCGATCTTGGCGCCGATGCCGCTGACCCGCTGCACGTCGCGGAACAAGCGCCGTTCGGCCTCGCGCAGGAAGCCGTACAGCGAGACGCTGTCTTCCTTCTGCGCATAGTGTGTGAACAAGGACACTTCGCGGCCGAGCTCGGGCAGGTCGTAGAACGTGCTCATGGGCGCTTCGAGCTCGTAACCGACGCCGTTGACGTCCACGATCAGCCACGGCGGCTGCTTGTGGATCAGGGTGCCTCTGAGACGACCGATCACTGTGGAACTCCAGATACGGCTGGCGACGCGCGCCGGCGGACCGGCCGGGCGCGAAGCGGGCTGTGAGGATACGAAGACGGCGCGTCAGACGGAACGCGATGGCGCACGCAGGTCCCTACCCCGCACGCCGCCGGGCCTGTGGCGCGGGCCGGGTTCACGCCCCGCGCCTGCGCAACTGGTGGGTGGCGATGCCGGTTCGCCGCGCCGTGGCACTCATGTGGGCATGGGTCAGGGCCACCGCAAGCGCGTCGGCGGCGTCGGCCTGCAGCTTCACTTCGGGAAGATTCAGCAACAGCCGCACCATGTGCTGGACCTGCTGCTTGTCGGCCGCGCCGCGGCCCACCAGCGACTGCTTGATCAAGCGCGGCGCGTACTCGCTGATGGCGATGCGCCGGCGCACCACGGTGGCCAGGGCGGCGCCGCGGGCATGGCCGAGCTTCAGCGCCGAGGTCGCCGATTTGTCCATGAAGACGGTCTCGATCGCGACCTGATCGGGCCGGTACTCGTCGAGCACCGCCTCCAGGCCTTCGCACAGCAGGCCCAGGCGCGAGGGGAAATCCTCGGCGTCGAGCAGCTTGAGCGCCTGCGCATGCACGTACACGCAGCGTCCGTCGGCCGCGACGTCGATCACGCCGAGGCCGGTCCGCTGCGAACCGGGGTCGATTCCTAGGATTCTGGTCACGGCGGGATTCTGGTCACGGCGACAGCTTACGCGTTATGCGTAAGCGTCCTCGTCCAGATCGGCGTTCGAGTAGACGTTCTGGACGTCGTCGAGGTCTTCCAGCCAATTCAGCAGCTTGACCACCTGCTGGGCGGTCTCGCCGGTCACGGCGATGTGGTTGTCGGCGCGCAGGGTGACCTCGGCCTGGCCGGCCACGAGGCCGGCGGCGTCCATCGCGGCCTTGACCTGGGCGAAGGCCTCGGCGCCGGTCAGCACGTCGATCGAGCCGTCTTCCGGGTAGACCACCACGTCGTCGGCGCCGGCTTCGATCGCCACTTCGGTGATGCGCTCTTCGTCGGCGCCGGCTTCGAACCACAGCACGCCGCGCTTGGCGAACATGAAGGACACCGAGCCGTCGGTGCCGAGGTTGCCGCCGAACTTGCCGAAGGCGTGGCGCACGTCGGCAACCGTGCGGACCTTGTTGTCGGTGAGGCAGTCGACGATCACCGCCACGCCGCCCGGGGCATAGCCCTCGTAGCGGATTTCCTCGTATTCCACGCCTTCCAGCGCACCGGTCGCCTTCTTGATCGCGCGCTCGATGACGTCCTTGGTCATGTTCGCCGACAAGCCCTTGTCGATGGCGCTGCGCAGGCGCGGATTGCTGTTGGGATCGCCGCCGCCCGAACGCGCCGCCACGCTGATCTCGCGGATGATCTTGGTGAAGATCTTGCCGCGCCGCGCATCCTCGGCGTTCTTGCGAGCCTCAATCGACGGACCTCTACCCATGGCGATAACCGGACGTGTTGTCTGAACAAGCCGGCGATTTTACTCGATCGTGCCCGCCCACCGGCGGTTTGCAGGAGATTCGTCGCCGATCCGGGTCGGTTCGGCTGGTACTCGGCTCAGTCGCCGAAGCGGCCGCGACGGAAGAAGGCCTCGGCCAGGCGCGCGGCCTGCGCCGAGAACAGCAGGCCGCTGTGGCTGGCATCGATGACCACATGGTCGCTCAAGCCCGGCAGACGGGTCTCGGCGACCGCCACCGTGCCGTCGCTTTCGCCCTCGAAACGGCCGAAGAAACGCCCCAGCCCGTGCGGAGTGCGGCCGGCGATCAGGCCGACCTGGGCCGTGCCCTGCCAGGGCGGACAGCCGCGCTGCAACACCTCGGCGGCGCGACCGAGCACGGCCGCGCTCCAGGCCTTGCGGGCCAGGCCGCCGGCGGCGGCGCTGCCGCACAAGGGCGTGCCCAGGCAGACCACGCGTCGCACCGGCAGTTGCGGGTGCTCGCGCAAGGCCCCCAGCACGATGAGGCCGCCGAGGCTGTGGGCCAGGACATGGCAAGGCTCGTCGAGGCGTTCGACCAGGCGCGCGATCGAGGCTTCCGGACCGGCGCCGGCACCGGCATAAGCGAACACTTCGGGTTCGTAGCCGGCGGCGGCCAGGCGCGCGCCCAGCCAGCCCATCGACGCCCCGGGCATCCAGATGCCGTGCAGCAACAACACCCGGCGCGGGCCGCGCGGCTTGGCGGCGGGCTTGCGGGGATCCGTGTCGTTGCGGCTGTCCATGCCGCGAATATGGCCGTCGCCGGCGGCGAATCCAAGCATCGGGCGATCGCCGCGAAGATCGGGGCAGGACGTCGTTCAGCGATGCCGCCGCGCAACCGCGAGGGCTGCGCGACGGCATCGGGTCGATCAGCAGCGGTGCAGGGTCAGGCCGGTCGGTGCGCCCGAGGCGCCCCAGGTCTGCACCGAGCCGTCGCATTCGATGCGGCCACCGCCGATGGCATTGCCGCTGCTGTCATAGCGGGTCCACTCGGCCCATTCGACGCCGAGGATCGGGTAGCGCGCGAACGCCGAGCCCGCCACCGCCACCAGTCCCAACAACAACGCTGCCGTGAAAATCGCTTTCCGGGTACGAAGCATCTGACCTCTCCTTGTGTGTGCCGCGGACTGCATGTCCGCCTTCGCAGGCTAAGCCAGAGCGCCACCACGAATGTTCACCGGAGGCCGCCGGGCATCACAGTTCGAGCATGCCGGCGCCAGCCGATCCGTGCGCTGCGTCGACCGCAGGTGCGACGAACTGTCAGCAATTGAAACCAGTCAATACAAATCCAAACATATCCAATATCGAAACCGCGACCGATCTCAACAAAGTCGAAGATAAAAACATGATCGCGGCCAGAGTGTGACGGCGAGCTAATCCTGTGCGTCTTCACAGCCCCCAGGATTCGCCGCACCTCCCCCCCGCTCTCGGAAGCCGGTATGACCCTGCGGCACCCCGCTTTGCCCGTCGTCAATGTCTTGGCATCGGCGTTGCTCGCCGCGGTCGCGATGTTTCCTGCAGCGCCCGCATCCGCAGGCGAGCTGCGCCCCAGCCAGAGCAACAACGATCTGTCCAACCCGCATCGCGGCTTCCTGCTTTGGGGTAGCACCGTCGCCGCCGACGGCGGTCTGCCCGACAACCACTACGGCGCGTCCGTCTATCAGATCTACGTCCCCTGGCGCGAAATCGAAAGCGCCGACGAACAGTTCGACTGGGACAAGTTCGAAACGAACCACCTGAAACCGATCCTCGACGAAAACCCCAACGCCACCTTCGTATTGCGTCCGGTCGCCGACTATCCCGACAGCGTGGCCAACAACATCGGTTACTTCTATCGGAACGAAGCCGAGCCGTTGCGCGCGTATCCGAAGTTCCTCGAACTGGCGCCGGTCAGCATCCAGTTCCACAACTACAGCCAGACCCAGTGCGACGACGTCGGCCCCGGCCGCGCGCCGATCTACAACACCCCGGCGATGCGCCAGCAACTGGTGCAGTTCGTGCAGGCGTTCGGACGCCGCTACGACGGCGACCCGCGCATCACCGCGGTGCACGTTGGCCTGCTCGGTTTCTGGGGCGAGTGGCACACCGCCGGCTGCGACAGTTGGGAACCCGATGCGACCACCCGCAGCGCGGTGCGCGATGCCTACGCCGCGGCGTTCCAGCAAACGCCGGTGCACAGCCGCTACGCGCGCCAGTCCGATGTCGGCGGCACGAACTTCGGTTTCAGCGAGGACTACTTCCCGTCGTTCACCGCCATGTGCAACAAGTTCGCGACCAAGCTGCCCGAGTGCGACGACAGCGGCTGGCACAACCTGGAATGGGGCTTCCGCAACGACGCCACCGCCGCGCGCGGCAACTGGAAGTTCAACCCGATCGGCGGCGAAAGCCCGAACAGCGGCCAGAAGGCGACCTGGACCGGACGCACCAACGACATCCTGACCCTGCTGCGCGAGTATCACTTCACCTGGCTCGGCCCGGCCGGCCAACACGAGGTCAATCCGTCGGGCAAGCCCTCGACGTTCAAGGTCAACATGCTCAAGGTCAAGCGCGCGCTCGGCTACGAGTTCACCGTGCGCCAGGTCAACTGGCCCGACAGCATGCAGGCCGGCGCCGCCGTCCCGCTCAAGCTGAGCGTCGAGAACACCGGCTCGGCACCGCTGTATCAGGTCTACCAGACCGAACTGCATTGGGTCGATGCCGGCGGCACGACCCGCGCGAAGGCCGCGTTCGACTATCCCTTGAACGCCTTGATGCCGAACACCGTACCGGCGCTCGTCGACGCCACCGCGCAGGTGCCGGCCACGCTCGCACCGGGCAGCTATTCGCTGCGCCTGGCGATCGCCGACAGCTGGCCCGGCCGGCCAGCGATCAAGCCGCAGAACACCGGCCGCGACGCCGCCGGCCGACTGAGCTTGGGGACGGTGACCGTCGCCGCGGCGGCGGTCGACCTTTGAACGAGCGGGCCGGCGTTCTTCCCCGGGGCGCCGGCCCGCCCTTCATCGAGCTGCCGCGAAGGCGTTCACGCCGGGAGTCCGGAACGGATCCGGCGCCGCTCACATAAGCGCGCGAGCGCCCGCGCTCCATACGCCTGCGCCCGCGCGATCCGCGGGCGCAGTCACGTTCGCGGCCCCTGCCTGCCCCTAGATTCCCCGACGCCCATCGGGGCCAATCACCAGGGAGTCGGTATGAAACGATCGTCATGGTTCCTGGCGTTGAGCGTCGCGCTCGCGCCCTGCCTCGCCGCGCACGCGGCGCCACCGCGGGTCACCCAAGGCCTGGTCGGCGAATGGCATCTGGAGTTGTCCGGCAACATCGCCTACGACACCAGCGGCTTCGGCCGCAACGGCATGGTCGTGGGCGGCGCCGCGTCGAGCTACGGCTGGCTCAACGCCGGCGCCGATTTCAGCGCCGGCAAATACGTCGAAGTGCCCAATTCGTCGAACCTCAACTTCGGCACCGGCAGCTTCACCCTCGCCGCGTGGGTGCGCATGGCCAACCCGGGCTCGTCGATCGTCAAGACCCTGGTCGAGAACCGCGCCGGCACCGGCCGCGGTTACTCGTTCGCGATCGACCAGGGCCGCAACGTGCTCCTGCAACTCAACGACGGCAGCGCCTGGGCCAACTATGTCTCCGACGGCAGCCTGACCTTGGCGGCGAACCGCTGGCACCACATCGCCGCCGTGGTGAACCGCAGCAGCGCGCCGAACACGATCTCGTTCTACATCGACGGCCGCCGCACCACCGCTCAGCCGACTCCGATCGCGACCAATATCGACAACAACGACTTGTCGTTCCTGATCGGGGGGCACATCGACACCCCGTCCTATCGCTTCAACGACCGCGCCGACGAGGTGCTGATCTACAACCGCGCGATCCCGGCCGACGCCAGCGGCGGCCTCGGCGATCTGATGGCGCCGGGCCGGACCACCTTCCAGCCGACCTACTGGAACGACGACGCCACCCGCAAGCGTTACAACAACTGCTACAACTACGCCAACAACAAGACCACCAACACCTTCGCCCAACCCGGCCGCGCCGCCGGCTCGATGTACAGCTCGATCAGCTGCGCCGCCGTGCACGCGGCCGCCGTGCGCGACGGCCTGGAACCGATCACAGACATCAATGCCTCCAGCTACAAGAACATCGTGGCTCTGGTAGCCGGGACCAATTACGACTATCACTGGTACCGCCGCGACGCCAACGGCAAATGGACCCACAAGCCCGGCCAGACCTCCGCCACCAACCGCGACAATTCCGGCAACGAGATCACCGACCCGCGCACCGCCAACCGCGGCGCTTACACCGATTTCTGCGGTTTCTTCCGGGTCTGGTCCGACAGCGTGGAGGGTACCGGCCATGAACAAGTCAACTAAGCCTGCGCCCACCCGGGGAACCGCCATGACCAAGCTTTCGCTGAAATCCCTGCTGACCGGCCTGGCCCTGCTGGCCGCGCCGGCCTTCGCCCTCGCCGCCGAAGCACCGGGCCTGCAGATCACCTACCTGGTGTATTCGGGCCGGCCGAACCCGGTGGTGACGGTCACCGACCCGGCCGCCTTGCGCGTGATCGAGACCCGTCTCGCCGACGCCCTCGCCGCCCCGGCGAAAACCGGCGCCGCGGCCGAACCGGTGCTCGGCTACAACGGCATCCTGCTCGAACACGTCGGCGGCTCGTCGGCCAAGGCAAAGCCGCAGCCGCTGCTGATCAAGGGCCAGCAACTGCGCATCGACACCGCCCCGGCCACGGCGATGAAGGCCGCGACCGCAACCACCCGCAATTCGGCCGCCGCCGGCGACCTGGAAACGATGCTGCTCAAGCTCGGCCAGAAACAGGGTGCGCTGGATGCGACCACGTTGAACGTGTTGCTCGACCAGCGCTGAGAACCTGCGCTGCACCGATACGGCCCCTCCCGCTTTGGCGGGGGAGGCCGTTTTGTTTTGACGGTTGTCGATTTGCGGGATGCATGAATCGGCACTAGCGCGGCAAGTTGAAACAGCGCGGTCGCGGCTCGCGCCGCTCCTACCCAGGCAGCCACGTTGCCGTTGCCGTTGCCGAGACTTTGATCTGCTTTGCTGCTTTGCCGGTCAAGTGGAGACCCGGAGGGCGGCGCACAGGACGTGCGCCGTTTTTCGATA
>Ga0307406_10000894_pt1 | contig 16766 bp, 13 predicted proteins | sample 322Cmetagenome_3_FD_203706 | JGI IMG/M metagenome (GOLD analysis project Ga0307406, IMG submission 203706) | Maize rhizosphere microbial communities from greenhouse at UC Davis, California, United States - 322HYB-C-2 | ecosystem: Host-associated > Plants > Roots > Rhizosphere > Soil | place...
CTCCTGGCCGCGCTGCTTCTCCCCGCCAAAGGAGAAAGCCCATGCCGGCGCGAGCCGGGACACGGTGCCGGTGTTGACCTGCTTCAGCGGCGAGTAGCGCTGGCCCTGGGTATTGACCCCCCAGGTCAGGACGTTGCCGTTCGCCGTGGCTTCGGACTGGATCATCTTGTCCGTGACTTGCGCGCCGGCGTTGCCGGCCGCGGCCAGGCCGATGGCCATGAGCGCGTTCAAGAGCTTCAATTGCATGTGGTGTCTCCTCGTGGGTGTGGATGGCGGCTCGGGCGTGCCGTGCGGCATGCCTTCACGGGAGTCAAGGGCAATCTCCATGCCACGCGCGATGCGGCCTGGCAGGCGCTCTTTCGCGCATCGCAGCGGCCGGCGGCCGCGGGTTTTCCCGCTGCATTGCTACAAGGTCGAACAGCGCGCGGGCCAGGGCCGTTGCATCCCGGCGCAATGACCGCCGGAAGGCTCCGGCCGTGCCACGGGCGGCTGCGGCAGGGTGCTAGGTGCCGGCCCTGCGCGCGGTCTTCATCGCCATCGCGGCAAGCAGCGCGGCCGCTGCCAGCAGCGCAGACTCGATTCCCGCATACACCCAGTCCGCGGCGCGGATGCTGGCGAACAAGTGGCGGCCGCCGACGCAGATGTTCCACAGCGGCAGCGCCGCGCACAGCACGGCGGCGGCGCCGAACTGCTCCGTCCATGCGCGCTGGACGGGCCTCGCGCCCGCGTGGAAGAGCATCAGCGCCCACACGGCGAAGAACAGGTGGATCTCCCACTCGCGGCGGTCCGCGAGCGCCACCGGCAGCAGGCGGTTGCCCCAGAGAAACGCCGCCATCGCCACGGGAAGCCCCGCAATGGCCGCGACGTTGAGCCGCTCCACCCACCGGCGACCGGCCGGCGCGCGTTCAGGATCGCCCCGCCTGGCGCGCCGCTTGACGGTCCACAGCACGAGCCCCGTAGCCACCATGGCCGCACCGGCCAGGCTCGCGATGACGTACAGCCAGCGCACCGTGATGCCGGCAAAGCGCGCCATGTGCAGGCCGTAGAGCACGCCGCGCGTTTCTGCGGCGGGCCCCGAGTGGTCCTTGACCTGCCGCAACGATCCCTGCGGACCTTCGAACGCCAGGTAGCGCGGGCTGACGGACACGCGCGATGCCTCGCTGCGCGCGACCTTCACGCGCGATGCGGCGTCGCCCGGGTGGTCGACGACCAGGCGCGCCACGCTGCCGATGCCCCAGCGCCGCTCGGCCTCGCGCACCATCGCGCCCACATCGGGCAGCGGTGCCGCCGTGCCGCGCGGCGTGGCCGGCGGCATGAGCGCCGTCATTTCGGCGCGCAGCGATTGGCGCGCCTGCGCCGCATCGGGCGCGCTGTCCAGGCCCCAGGGCATGTACAGCGTCATCAGCGCGATCAGGCCGGTGTAGGTGATCAGCAGGTGAAAGGGCAGCGCCCACACCGACAGCATGTTGTGGGCATCCAGCCAGGAGCGCGCGCCCTTGCCGGGACGGAAGGTGAAGAAGTTGGTGAAGATCTTCTTGTGCGTGATCACGCCGCTGACGATCGCGACCAGCATGAACATCGTGGCCAGCCCCACCAGCCAGCGCGCCGCGACGCGCGGCAGGTAGTGCAGCGAAAAATGAAAGTAGTAGAAGAACTCTCCGCCGGTGGTCTCGCGCGCATGCAGCGGCTTGCCGCTCAGGGGGTCGAGCATCGCCCTGCCATCGCCGGCGCCGGCGCCGGCGCGCCACGATGCGGCGACGACGTTCCTGCGTTCGTCCGCCAGATCGATCACCCACTGGGATGCGCCCGGTGCGAGCCCCTGCAGGCTGGCGACCGCCAGCGCAGCGCTCACGGCCGCGTCGGGCAGCTGCGCGAGCGCCGGCACTTCGGGCCGCATCCACTGGGAGATCTCCTCCCGGAAGTAGCTCACCGCGCCAGTGAGGAACATCGCGTAGAGAACCCAGCCGAACACGAGGCCGGTCCAGGTGTGGAGGCGGGCCATCGACTGGCGCAGGCTCCTTGCCGCAGTCGTCATGCCGCCGGCATCCTCCAGACCCAGCATGCCGCCGCCAGCAGCGGCAGCGCGGCCAGCGCCAGGCCCAGCCACGCCCTGCGCGCGCTGCGTGCCGCAAACACCCAGATGACCGCGGCCGCATACACCACGAAGCTGGCCTGCATGCCCGTGAGCACCGCCTCCACCGTGCCCATGGGTAACGCCAGCGTCGCGACGCTGGTCAGCACCGCGAGCGCATAGCCGCCGAACACCGCGGCGGCGATCCGCGACAGAAGCGGGCCTCGGGCACGCCACACGGCGCCACGCGTCGCGCGCATCAGAAGCGGTAGAGCGCGCTCAGGTTGGCGGTGCGCTCCGCACTGCGGTAGCAGATGCTGCCGTTGCAATCCATCAGCGACTGTTTGTTCAGCAGGTTGTTGAGGTTGAGCGAGACGCGCCAGGGGCCGCGGTCGAAGCCGAGCGCCAGGTCGACCATCGCGATGCTCGGGTTCGTGATGTTGGCATTGCCGGTGTCCCAGGCCGAACGCGACTTGCCGAGGTAGCGCACGCCGAGGGCGGCGAACGCGCGGGTCGAGTCACCCAGCGGGAACGAGTACTTGCTCCACACCGATGCGCTGTGTTTCGGCGCGCTCATCTGCGGCAAGCCCAGGTCGCCGTCGTTGCTGCGCGTGATGCGCGTGTCCAGGTAGGTGTACTGCGCGATCAGGCTGATGTTGCTGGTCACATCGGCACGGGCTTCGAGCTCGAGGCCGCGCGACCGGACCTCGCCGGTCTGGATGACTTCGCCGGGCGCCTGCGGCGCGGCCGTGGTCACGTTGCTGCGCACGATGTCGAACACCGATGCCGTGTAGCTGGCGTTCTGCGCGGTCGGCTGGTAGCGCACGCCGGCCTCGATCTGCCGGCCCTTCGAAGGCTTCAGCAGGTTGCCGTTCAGGTCCTTGCCGATCTCCGGCGAGAAGGAGGTGGCGTAGTTCGCATAGGGCGCCCATCCGGACTCGAACAGGTACACGACACCGACGCGGCCGGTGGTGGCGCTGGCCGAGGTGTCGTAGATCTCGCTGCTGTCGCCGGTCTTGCCGAACGTGCGGGTGCCCGAGGCGTCCGCCTTGTCATGGCGCACGCCCGCCGTGAGAACCCAGCGGTCCCACTTGATCTGGTCCTGCAGGTAGAAGCCGACCTGCTTCGATGGCACCCGGTCGACATACGGGTCGGCAGCCGGCGCGAGCGGCTGGTGCGTGTAGACGGGCGCGAGCAGGTTCATCGGCGCCAGCGGGGGACGGTCGTACGGAAACTCGTCGGTGGTGCGCGACCTGGCATAGTCCACGCCCGCCAGCAGCGTGTGCGCCAGCGGGCCGCTGCCGAAGCGCGCCTGCACGCGCGTATCGAGCAACAGCCCCTTCCAGTGCGTATCGCGCGGCGAGAAGCTGCGGTTCATCGTGTAGCCGTCGGCGCGCAAGCCGCGCGGAAAGACGTTGGTCTCCGAGCGGTCGAGCTCGCTGTAGCGCATGCTCTGCTGCACCGACCAGGTGTCGTTGAAGCTGTGCTCGAACTCGTAGCCGAGCATCTTGTTGTCGCGCCGCCAGCGGTTGTCGTAGCCGCCGATGTTCACGCGCGGGCTCGGCTGGCCGAACACGCCGGGCTGCTCCAGCTGGTTCTGCCAGGCGTAGGCCTGGTTGTCCTTCTGGTAGCGCCCGAGCAGCGTCAGCCTGGTGCTGGCGCTGGGCTGCCACGTGAGGGCGGGCGCAATGTAGAGCCGGTTGTCGCGGTCATGGTCCAGCCGGGTGTTCGAGTCGCGCCCCAGCACCGTGAGGCGGTAGGTCCATTCGCTCCGGCTGTCGAGCGCGCCGCCGATGTCGGCCTTCAGCTGCTTGCGGTTGTAGGTGCCGTACTCGATGCCGATCTCGCGCACGGCATCGGCCGTCGGCCGCTTGCTCACGGCGTTGACCATGCCGCCCGGCGGCATCTTGCCGTACAGCACGGACGCCGGCCCGCGCAGCACTTCCAGCCGCTCGAGGCCGTAGGGCTCGATGGGCGCGGCGTAGGAGCGCCCGGAGGTCAGCAGGCCGTCCATGAAGACGCCGGCGGTGCCGAGCTCGAAGCCGCGCAGCAGCGAGAACTCGTCGACCGCCCAGGGCTTGAGGTTGGGCGTGACGCCGGCGGTGTAGCGCAGCGCCTCGTCGAGCGACTCCGCCTTGCGGTCGCCGATTTCGTCGGCCGTGATCACGGAGACGGACTGCGGGTTCTCGATCAACGCGGTGTCGGTCTTGGTGGCCGTGGCGCTGCGCCTGGCGACATAGCCGTTGACGCGGCCCGTGGGCGTTTCGCGCTCGGGCGCGGCGGTCACCGTGACGGGGGCCAGCGTGGCGGTGTCGGCCGCGCCGCTGCGCACGGACGCCGCCGCCTTGCGCAGCGAGTAGGCGCCGCTGCCCTGCCCCGTCACTTCGTAGCCGCTGCCGCGCAGCACCTGCTCGAAGCCCTCCTGCGCCGTGTAGCGCCCCCGCAGCCCGCCGCTTCGCAGGCCGGCGAGCATGCCGGGCTCGAAGACCAGCTGGACGCCCGTGGCGGCCGCGAATTGCGCCAGCACGTCGGCGAGCGTGCCGCCCGCAATGGCGTACTGGCGCGCGCTGGCACCCGCCGGCTCGGCCGCGAACACGGGCGCGGCCCCCAGCGCCAGGACGCCGGCCCCGCCCCATGCCGCGCGCAGGGCGGCCGTGGTGATGGCGGCTGTGATTTTCCCGGTGTGCCGGTGCCGGCCTGCGTTGCGCTGCGATCCCATGTGTCTGCGTCCTGTGATGTCTGTGATGGCGGTCGGCGCATCGGCATCGATGCGTCATTCCCTCTCACACCGGACGAAACAGAAAAAGTGATCACCCCCGGGTGGATTTTTTTTCCCGGGCCAGGCTAGCGCGGCGCCACCGTGACCCAGTAGCGGGTCGTCTGCTCGATGCGCAGCGGCAGCGAGCGCGCCAGCAGCGCGAGCCCGCTGTCGGTGTCGGCCAGGGACACCGCGCCGGATACGCGCAGCTCGGCCACCGCGGGATGGCAGCGCAGCACGCCGCTGCGGTAGCGGCTCATCTCGGCGACCACATCGGCCAGGCGCATGCTTCTCGCGAGCAGCATGCCTTGCTCCCAGAGCGCGGCGCTGTTCTCGACAGCGGCCTCGGTGCCGATGCGCGCGGCCTCGAAATCGACCTGCTCGCCGGCGCGCAGCATGCGCGAGGCGCCGTCCACGGGCCGGATTTCGACGGCCTCTTCGAACACCGCGACGCGCGTGGTGCGGTCGTCGAGCCGGCGCACGCTGAAGCGCGTGCCCAGCGCCCGCACGGTACCCTGCGGCGTCTGCACCAGGAAGGGCCGGTAGGTGGGCGACGGATCGGCGTGCGTGGTGACGAGGATCTCGCCCGCCTGCAGGCGGATGCGCCGCTCGGCGGCGGTGAACACGATGTCCACCGCGCTCGCGGTGTTGAGCACCAGGCGCGAACCGTCGGCCAGCGTCATCGACTTGCGCTCGCCCGTGGCCGTGGCGACATCGGCAGCCCACTCGCGCCAGGGCATGTGCCGCCAGGCGAGCCAGCCGGCCGGCGCGGCAATCAGCAGCGCGCCCAGCATGCCCATGCCGCGGCGGCGGCTGGGTTGCTGCTGCAAGGCCTGGAAGGCCTCCTTGCCGATGCCCGCCGGCACTTGGGCGAACACCCCCAGCAGGGCCTCCGCCCGCGCCCAGGCCTCGCGGTGCGCGGGACTCTGCTCGCGCCAGCGGTCGAAATTCGCCTGCGCCTTCTGGGCGCCGTCGCCGAAGCGCAGGGTCATCATCCAGTCGGCCGCCTCGCTCAGGAGCGCGGGGTCGGGGCGGGTCTGCGCCCCGGTCGGCGGCTGGCTGCTCATCGCACCGCTTCGCTCACGCGACGGACATGCAGGCGACCAGCGCCTTGTGGATGTGGCGGCGCACCGTGATCACGGGCATGGCCATGCGCTCGGAGATCTGCTGCAGCGTCAGCTCGTCGAATTGCGCCAGCAGGAAGACCTGCCGCGTGCGGCCCGGAAGGCCGGCCAGCATGGCCTCGATGCGCAGCAGCGATTCGATGATGAGCATCCGGGCCTCGGGCGACGGCGCCTCGGGCTCGGGCAGATGCGCAATCGCTTCCAGGTAGGCCCGCTCCACCTCGCGCCGGCGCCAATGGTCCGCCACCAGCCCCTTGGCAACGTGGGTCAGGAAGGCGCGCGGCTCGTGCCCGAGGTTGGCGGTGCGCGAGGACGCCATCAGCCGCACGAAGGTGTCATGCGCCAGGTCGGCCGCATCGCAGGCGTCGCCCAGTCGGCGGCGCAGCCATCCCAGCAGCCAGCCGTGGTGGTCGCTGTAGAGAACTTCGATGGGCTCGGGAGAACGGGTGGCCGCGGGCATGGAACGGTTCCGGCAAGCGGATCGGAAGAAGTGGATGAGAATCGTTTACAAGTATATTGCCAAGCGACCCTGGGACGGGCGGCGGCGATCAGGCCGGTGCCCGTGAAGCGTTCCGCCACCGGTAGGCAAGACTCAACTTTGCTCGCTGAAGGTTCACGTCCGGCTCGTGCGCTGGCTGGCGAACGAATGAATTCGACGCCAAGTTCGGCTCGTTCGCGGACGCGCACTCAACTCTCTGAACCAGTGGCGCAGTTCGATGCCTATCGTCGCAGAGTGGTTGCTCCCTTTCTACCGATCAACTCGGAGCCGCAGTCGGCTCGGCCGGCTACACCAGCCCCGCGAATTTCTCGACGGCATTCAAGCGTCGCCTCGGCATTGAGACCCTCTCTCCGGCCCGCTTGAGCTGGTGGTTCGCTGTGGTTCGCCGCACTTTGCTTGATCCGGACAGACATCGGCGCGCCAGCCCGTGCGTTGACAATTTGGTAAGACTGTTCTTACAATAAATCTAGTAAGCAATATCTTACAAAAACCATGGCGAAAAATCGAAATGACGCTCAGGCATGTGCCAGCCAACTGCGGCGTGCCGTCACCCTGCTCTCGCGCCCCTTGCGGCCCAAGCTTCAAACCGAGGGCATTGGCGCGGCCAAATTGAGTGTCATCGGCCAGCTTCGCCTTGCAGGCCCCATGACACCTACTGAACTCGCCATGCGAGAAGGCGTCAAGATCCAATCCTTGACCCGTCTGCTGGCTGAATTGGAGGCCGAAAACTGGGTGAAACGCGAACCGCATGCCACCGACGGCCGGCAATCGGTACTCACGCTGACCAGGTCGGGTTTGACATTGCTGGGCAGCGCCGCCAAACGCGTGGAGATTTCACTGGCACAGGTCATTGCCTCCGAACTGACGTCCGCAGAGTGCGCGCAATTGCAAAGTGCTTGCGTACTGCTGGAGCGGATTGCACAGGCTCTTCCGACAGTTGCTACCGACCCCACCGCCGCTGCCGACGCACGGCAAACCGATCAGGAGTAAGCCATGAGCATGAACAAATTCTTGGTCCTGGTGGTGCTCCCCATTCTTGTGCTGGCCTCGCTGCTGGAAGCCGTCGTTCTGGCGCGCAGGCAAGGCTACGACTGGAAAGCCCTGGGCGTTTCTCTCACCAATATGGTCGCGCGCCATGTGTTCGCCATTGCGATTCCGTTCTCCCTGGCCGCCCCCGTTTTCGGTTGGGCATGGGCTCATCGCTTGACCACTGTCACGATCGATTCGTGGCAGGCGATCACCGTGTTGTTCCTGGGTCAGGAGTTTTGCTACTACTGGTACCACCGCGCCTCGCACCGTGTGCGCTGGTTTTGGGCCAACCACTCGGTGCACCACACACCCAACCAATTGACCCTGGCAGCCGCCTACCGCATTTCCATGGTGGGCAAGCTCACCGGCAGCGTGGTCTTTTTCGTGCCTTTGGTCTGGCTGGGATTTCACCCGCAACTGGTGTTGGCGACCTTGGCGCTGAATTTGGCCTACCAATTCTGGATCCACGCCACGTGGATTCCCAAACTGGGCTGGCTGGAATATGTGCTCAATACACCCTCCAGCCACCGCGTGCATCACGCCGCCAACCTGGAGTATCTGGATGGGAACTACGGCGGTGTGCTGATTGTGTTTGACCGTCTGTTCGGTACCTATATTGCGGAGCGCGCAGACACTCCCTGCCGCTACGGTTTGGTCAAACCGCAAACCAGCTACAACCCCTTGCGGGTGGAATTTGATCAGTGGCTTTCGCTGATGAAAGATGTCGTTGCGGCGCGTGGCTTCAAGGCCAAACTGGCCCATGTTGTGATGCCACCAGGGTGGAGTGCCATAGGACCCGGCGAGACGACCGAAGAACTGCGCCAGCGTGCGGGCAAATAGCTTTCCCGCCGAATGGCCTCAGGGGCATCAGCTCTGTCAGCCTCTTCGCAGCGCTATCGCGGCTCGTCTCGGTTGATTCGGCATTGGCTTGCGCGCGACAGCCATACGCGGTCGGAGTAAAGGAGATGAGCAGCAGCGGCAGAATCTACCGGCAGCCTTCAGCCAATCAGAAGCGGACTTCCGCTATGGCCATAACCTCTGATCAAAGCCCGTGACCCCCTCTTATCCCGACGTCATCGACCCAACGCTGGTTGGCACCTACCCCGCCGCAGCGATGTCTGGGGGCGGCTACGTGTGGGACGCCGTTCTGGAGTACCGGGTGTGGTGCCATCCAGAGCGCGGTGCATTGGATCTTGAGGAAGGCAGTGATTACTTCTATTCGTTCGGATCATTCGCGGATGCCTTGGCCTTCGCCGAAAAGACCGAGGGCGCTGAGAAACCGCTCGCGTTGATCGTGCAGGAGGAATACATCGACGAGCCCTCTCCTGGCAGGTACCGGCATGTGAAGGAGAGGCGCGTAGCGGAATGGCAGGTTGAGTTCCTCTCGCGGCCGCGCCGCACTCCGCAGACCATTCCTGACTTCATGGCGCCGGATGCGCCGCGGAACCGTCTGGCTATCATCCGCGGTCAGGCTTGACCGCAGACGGCCAGAACACATTCGCCGCCGCGAGGTGTGCGTCGACAAGCGGCAGCCCAGCGGACCGCCCAGCTCGGAGGAGACTCGCATGGGACTTCTAACCTTCAGCCTCAACATCACCCTGGACGGCTGCGTCGACCACCAGGAGGGAATCGCCGACGACGAGACGCACGCCTTCTTCACCCACCTCATGGACCAGGGTGGGGCGATGCTGTGGGGCCGCACCACCTACGAGATGATGGAGAGCTACTGGCCGGCGGTCGCCCGCGGCGATGTGGAGGCGCCGCCGACGGTGCGCGAATGGGCGGTCAAGCTGGAGATCAAGCCGAAGTACGTCGTGTCGTCGACGCGAACGGACTTCCCGTGGGCCAACAGCCACCGCATCGCCGGCGACTTGCGCTCGGGCGTGCAAAAGCTCAAGGACGCGACCCCGGCCGGCGTGCTCCTGGGTAGCGGCAAGCTCGCGACCGCACTGGACCGGCTGGATCTGATCGACGAGTACAAGCTCCTCGTTCACCCCAGGATCGCCGGCCACGGCCCGACCCTGTACCAGAGCGGGCTGCTCAACACGCGACGGCTCGAGCTGGTCTCGGCGAAGCCTCTCAGCAACGGCGCGGTCGCCATGCACTACCGGCGCGCACGCGACTAGCAATCGGTTCCAGCGGTCGTTCCGCTGCGCGGCCCGTCCTAGGAGAGAGGAAGAGAGAAGAAAGCTGAACTGGAACGTTGAACGACTGCTTCCGGGGAGCGCCCAGCGCCCGCTATGGGCATCTTCGGCGAGGGCCGATGAGACTACAGTCGGCCAAAAGCAGAAGTTCGCCTCGACCCTCCAGTTCTTCCCCAACGACCATCAAGATGCAGTTCTTGTTCGAAATCGAAGACGTGTTTGATATCGGCGGCCGAGGTTGCGTGCTCGTGCCGGGCGTCCCGTATGCGTTCGGACAGGACGTGAAGACTGGGGCGCAGCTCCTCATCGAGACTCCGCAGGGCGCGCAGGTTCGGACGAACATCGCCGCCTTCGAGATGATTAACCGAGGGCGGCCTATGGTTCACGCGCCGTTTTCCTTGCCTCGTGCGGTCGCGAAGGCCAGTCTTCCCGTAGGCTCGAAGGTGTACCTTCTCGGCTCCGCCGACGTCTGACGGCCAGGACCGGGCATTCACGTGTACCGCTTAACAACGTAGGAAATCATGGACCGTGAGGACATCTATCGCCGGCTCGTCGAAACTGCTGAGCGATACGGAGCTGGAAATCCGCAACAACTGAAGCTCCTTCGCTCGGAGCTTGAGAAGAGCCATCCTGACGAGGTCCTGGCTGGAGTTCTCCTGGTCTTCTCCCGCAGCGTGCCGACGGAAGGCAACTACCAGAAGCAGGAGCTTGCGGGCCGAATGCTTGAAAGGTTGAAGCCCTCAGCTTCCTTCGACCTCGCTCAAGCTCTTCGTGACGTCTTGCCAGCGTACAACCCAAGCATCGAACAGGTCCCGGAGTACCTTGCCGGTCGCTGCGGTAAAGAAGCCGTTATCGCAGAACTCCTCCGATTTGAATCGGAGCAGCGAGATTCGAGGGCGAGCGCGTCCGCGAAGACCATGCGGTGGTGGCTGGGTCATCAATCCTCGGACTAATGTCCGAGCGCCCGCTTCGGAGCGCGACATATGCCTGCTCTGGGCCCTTTCCGGTAATGCAGGAAACCGGCAAGCGGCCATTCAGCGCACTAGGAGCATGGCCGAATCACGCCCCTATGAGCGTCGGGAAGCTCAGGACCCATAGACGATCTAAGAAGGTTCCTTCAACGACCAACTGAAGGTATGGGCCTTCAGGAATGCTTCGACCGCAGAGCGCGAGGCCTCATCCGTGGCCGACAACTCAACAGAAACATGAAGGCCCCGTTTGCCCGCGCTTGCCACATCGACCTGAAAGTTCGCTTCCGGTGCGACCTTTGCAATTTGATCTGTCAGCGAACGCCTCGCAGCCTCCGCGCGCAGGGCTGGCTTGTAAATCTTGCCGACGGCCGTCACGGGAATCGAATCGACGACGTAGACGGATTTCGGCCAAGCCGGCTTCTCGGCAATGCGCTCGCGGGCGTGCGCGCTTAGCTCCGGAATATCGGCTTTGTGGCCTGGTTTGAGCGAGAGAAAAACGACCGGAAGCTCACCCGCATACGCGTCCGGCTGGCCGACGGCAGCGGCAAGAGCAACCGCGGGGTGCGACGCACAAGCGTTCTCGATCATGGCCGGGTCGATGTTGTGGCCACTCCGGATGATCAGGTCCTTGCTTCGCCCGGCGACAAACAGCTTGCCGTTCTCACCGAAGTACGCCAGGTCGCCAGTGTTCAGCCCACCTTCAACGAAAACGCCTTCGTTTTGGGTGGGATCCAGGTACCCGGAGGAAACGTGGGCGCCTTCTACAAAGAGCACGCCGATCTCATCGGCGTCGCAGTCGGCCCCCAGTGCACCGTCACCGAGAAGATTGCGAACGCGCAACCGGGTGTGCGGCAATCGAAAGCCTACCGAACCAACGGTCGATGAGTCACCGACTGGGTCCACCGAAGTGACCCCTCCTGTTTCCGTCATCCCCAAGACCTCGTGCAGACCGGCTCCCGTCACCTGGTGGAATCTTTCCGTGACGCTCTGAGGGCACGAGGCGGCCCCTGTCAGGCCCCAGCGTATCGAGGATATGTCGGCATCAACCTTGGTGTTGAGCAGAGCGCCCATGGCGGTCGGTACCGCCGCGAGGGAGGTCACCTTGCAGCGCTCGACGACCTTCCATATCCCGGAAATCATCTCCGGGTTGCGGAACCCTTGGCCAGACATCACGACAATCTGCGCGCCGGCCAGAAAGGGAGCGAGGCTGCTCGCGACCGTGCCGCCGACGTGAAACATCGGCATTCCATTCGTAAGGCGTTGTCCTGGGCCCAGATGAAGCATGGCTGCAGCGCCGGCTGCGGCCGCCAGCTGATTCCTGCTCGTATGGGCAACCAGCTTCGGGGTGCCGGTCGTTCCGCCTGTGTGGAAATAGGCGATTGTGTCCATGGCAGACCGAACAGCATCGAAGTGCGTCGCCTCTCCGCTGGGATACCGCACGACTTGCTGTTCGAAGTCGATCGCCGAAGGCGGCAAGGGGCCTAGTCCAATCGCGACGACACGAATGCCCGGGACGGCCTGCCTGACGGCCTCGGTCCGTTTCGCAATTTCCGGGTCGTCTGTTTTCGGAATGACAAACAGTTTGCAGCCCGCCGCTTTGACCAACGCAACGATTTCGGCTGGTAGCAGAAACGGATTCAGCGGCACCGCATACCCAACGGACTCGGCGCCCCACAGCAGAAAATGCGTCTCGATGGAAGCGGGTAGCATGTACGCAACACCACACCCTCGGCCTCCAACATCCCCCAGGAAATTGGCCGTCCTCGTAATGCCTTCAAGGAGCTGCTTGTAGCTGATTGATCTGTCGGGGCCCGCGGACGAATGGACAAAGGTGATCGCGGTGGCAGGGCCGAAGGCGGACGCGCTTTGCTGGAACGCCGCGTAGATTGAGCGGGAAAGGAGGTTGTCCCACAGGTCGCACATGTCTTGCTCGCACTCGAACTGGGCAATGCGCTCGGCGCTGGTGAGGGGCGTGGCGGAAAGGCTCACTTTGTCTCCTCCGTGGGAACGGGTCGCGGCTAGTCGAATCTCGTGCTGGAGAAATTCCAAGGCAATCGCGTTGAATTCCTGGGGCTTATCCCGATGCACGCCGTGTCCAGCCCCCTGGACCCGTCCAACGCGCGCTTGAGGCATCGCCGCGCAAACGTTGCGAAACACCGCCTCATGGATCGGTTGCGTTTGCTCGCCAATTACGAGCAAGGTAGGGGCTGCTATTCCCCTGAGCTGTTGTGGTGAAAGAAGTGGAAACGGATCGGTCGAGAGCATCAGAGCACGCATCGCGTTGACATTTTCGATGCGTCGCTGCAGGGCATATCCGGTGTTCGCCGAACTGGATTCACTGCCGTTGATTGCCTCGGTCATCATGCGCACGGCCTGCGCGTCGCTTCCTTGTCGAAAGGCCTGTACCGCAGCCTCCGTTCTGCGTTCGAACTCGACGCGCAGCGCCGCGCCCTCTTTGCTAAAGTCTGCATACTTCATCATGGGCGCTTCCGTGGCGACCATTGCCACGACACGCTGGGGGTGGTGTACGGCGAGCGCAAGCGCCGTGAACGCGCCATAGGATGTACCGACCAGGATCGCTGCCGGGATACCTAATGCGTCCAGCAGACCAGCGAGATCGTCGGCATCGATCAAAGCGGAATGGTTCGGCGACGCGATCTCGTTGACGTTCGGAAAGCTGTAGCGCCGGCTATAGGAAATGCAGCGGTAGCCTCGCGCCACGAATGCATCCCATTGAGGTTGCCAGGAACGCCAGTCCCCAAGGAGCCCATGAATGAAGACGAGCGGCAGGCCCTGCCCCTCCTCCACGTAGCACAGCCCGACCCCGTTGGGAAGGTTTGCGGTTTTGGTGGGTAGGTTGTCGAATTCCGGGCGGGCGGAGCTTTCCGCGTGTGTGAACGGCAATTTACTTCTCCCTGACATCGATCAGTTGCCGGTACCGGCCCTGCTCTTCGCTGATGAACATCCGGAATTCCCCAGGCGTCGACGGCTCGAAAGTGATGCCCCCAAGCTGGGCGTGCGACTGCTTGAACTCAACCGAGCGCATCATTTCGTTGATGGTCTTGTTCAGCCTCTCCACTACGTCCGCAGGAAGCTTCGGTGGTCCGACGATGCCTGCCCACATCGTCGCGCCGACATCCTTGACGTATCGGGATTCGTTCACGGTTGGCAACTCGGGCGCGTTGACGTCGCGCTGAAGGCTCAGCACGCCGAGTGACTTCAGTTTTCCTTGCCTGATGTACTGCAACACGGACGGCAGAGCGATGGCTCCCACGTCGAGTTGACCTGCCATCAGGTCGACAGTCATGGGGGCCCCACCCTTGTATGGAACCTCAACGAATTTGATGCCCGCCCTCTGCTGGAATGTCAACGCGGCAAGCGTCTGGAAGGTGGCGCTCCCGGTGGAGCCCATGTTCACCTTCTCGGGATTGGCCTTCGCGTACGCAATCAGTTCGTCTGTCGTGTTGGCCGGAAAGCTTGGCTTGGCGACAATCACAGCAGTTCCGCCAAGCATCTTCGCGATCGCAGTGAAGTCGCTGCCGTCATATTTCGCTTCTTTGACGATCATCGGCGCCAGAACCATGTCGCTGACGTTCCCGAGCATCAGCGTGTAGCCGTCGGGGGGCGCTCGCAACGCCTTCTTTGCGCCTATCGTTCCAGAGGCGCCGCCGACGTTTTCGACGATGACTTGCTGCCCCAAGCGTTTGCCCAGATCTTGGGCGATGAGGCGTCCGGCGGTGTCGACTGCGGCGCCCGCAGGGTAAGGGACGATCAGCGTGATGGGTTTTGCCGGATAGGGTTCCGACGCCTGGCCGATGCCGACAGTAGCCCAGGACGCGGCTGCCACCAAAACAAGGCGAATCCCAAACTGAGTTGCTCGCATTCGTGTCTCCTATTTGAAAGCGAGTCTAGGGCTTGAGAAATTAACAACAAATAGAATCGACGGCGTATCGATAAGGTTTATTTATATCTATGCTCCCGAGCGTGCTCCTCAATCGGCTGCTGTCACGAAGCCGCTTCCGGCATCTGCAGATGCTCATAAAGCTTGCGGAACTGGGCAGCCTGAAGCGAACTGCCGAGGACCTGGGCTTGACCCAGCCTGCAGTCACACACCTTCTTAAGGACCTTGAAGAGCTGCTGGAAACGCAGCTCTTCTACCGGCACGCACGCGGTGTTCGTCCCACTGCCATGGGCGCAGCATTGCTTCCGTCCGCGCGGCGCATCCTGGACACCTTGGCACACGGCGCTGAGATGTTGGCGGCGCGGCACGGCGAAGCAGAGGGTGCAGTGAGAGTTGCGTCCATTACCGGCGGTATCTCGGGACTGCTGGTCCGCGCGCTTCCCGCCTTCAACGCCGCTCGTCCTGAGATCGTGGTGCAGGTCGCCGAGGTCGATGTGGAGCAATTGGGCTTGGCCGTTGCGCGCAGGGACGCTGACCTCGTACTGTGTCGACGCCCGTCCATCTTGCCGGAGGGCTGGACCTTTAGCCCGCTTTTGGAGGATCGGTTCGTGGTCGTTTCCAGACCCGATCATCCGCTGGCCGGGCGTACCAGCATCCGCTTCGACGAACTTCAGTCAGAGCGCTGGTTGCCTTTGCCTATTGCGACGGCAGCTCAGGCCTTGTTTGAAGACCTTACGCGGGATTGGGATCCGCCGGCAAAGACCTGCAGGATCATCACACGCGCCCCATCATTGAGTTGGTCGTTGCTGGAGCAAACCGACATGATCTCGCTTGTGCCCCACAGCGTCATCAGGCAGCTCGTAGAGGCCGGACAGTACAAGATTCTTCATCTGGATACCATCTACCCGTTCGGATCAATCGGGGTGATGCGCCTGGAGGACGAGTCCGGCGGCGCTGCCCTGCAGCTCGCCGACTTCCTGGCGAAATATGCTGCTGCTTCGCCATGACCAGCACGTGCTGCTAACCATCAAGGAGTTCCGGACCTGGAGGGCGAGCTTGGCCATCTGCTATCCGGGCGAACCTGCTGCCTCGTCAAACGTCCGGTCCTGGCCGAGGCCGTGTGAAAACGGGTTGAATAACTGACGGTGCTCGCCTAGATTGTGGCAACGCTACTGAAGGGCAACCACATGAAGCGATTCATCGAAGGCGAGGATCGACAGCAGGTCACTCTGCTGCCAGAGTGCCTTGACGACTATATCGGCGAAGACAACCCGGTGCGAGTTGTCGATGCCTTCGTCGAAGAACTGGATCTTCATGCACTGGGTTTTGAAGGCGTCGATCCGGCAGCCACCGGTCGACCCTCGTACCACCCCTCGGTCCTGCTGAAGCTCTACATTTACGGCTACCTGAACCGCATCCAATCGAGCCGCCGCCTGGAGCGCGAGGCGCAGCGCAACGTCGAGCTGATGTGGCTCACCGGCCGCCTTGCCCCGGACTTCAAGACCATCGCCGACTTCCGTCACAACAACGGCGCTGGCATCCGCAATGTCTGCAAGCGCTTCATCGCCATGTGTCGAGAGCTCAAGCTGTTCACGCAAGCCATCGTGGCCATCGACGGCAGCAAGTTCAAGGCAGTGAACAGCCGGGACCGCAACTTCACACCCGGCAAGATCGATGCGCGTCAGCGCCAGATCGAGCAGAGCATCCGGCGCTACCTCGACGCCCTGGAGACGGCCGACCGCACGCAGCCTGCGGAGGTCGAGGCCAAGACCGAGCGGTTGACGGAGAAGAGCAAGAAGCTGCGCGAGCAGATGAAGCAGCTCGATCGCACAAAGGAACAGTTGAAGAAGGAGCCTGATGGGCAACGCTCGCTCACCGATCCCGATGCGCGTTCGATGAACTCGCAAGCCACCGGCTCGGGCCTGGTGGGCTACAACGTCCAGGCGGCGGTCGACGCCAGGCACCACCTGATCGTGGCGCACGAGGTCACCAACGAGGGCAACGACCGCGCGCAGCTCAGCAACATGGCCAAGGCAGCACGCGAGGCGATGGGCAAGACCAAGCTGCAGGCGCTCGCCGACCGCGGCTACTTTAATGGCATGGAGCTCAAGACCTGCGAGGAGGTGGGCATCACGACCTACGTGCCCAAGCCGATGACCTCGAACGCCAAGGCCGAGGGTCGCTTCGACAAGAGCGACTTCATCTACGTCGCGAAGGCCGACGAATATCAGTGCCCTGCGGGCGAACGGGCCATCTATAGGTTCACCAC
>Ga0307406_10000896_pt1 | contig 16744 bp, 8 predicted proteins | sample 322Cmetagenome_3_FD_203706 | JGI IMG/M metagenome (GOLD analysis project Ga0307406, IMG submission 203706) | Maize rhizosphere microbial communities from greenhouse at UC Davis, California, United States - 322HYB-C-2 | ecosystem: Host-associated > Plants > Roots > Rhizosphere > Soil | place...
TGCGGTACGTCTCGAATGGTGTCAAGAAGACCCGAGAATGGGTTGTGGCCAGAGGTTCTGTAAGTTAGCAGGTTACCTTATACTATTAGCCGTTTACTTAATCTAAGTTGCCCACATCTTCTAATCCCCTCTCTGATATTAATGGCTGACGGCAGCAATAAGTTTGCTCGTGAGATTCACACAAGTCCGTAGTTTGCTGGGTTCAGGACACTGGCACAGGCATTGAAACAGAACGATTGACTAAGATCTTTGACAATTCAGAGACTGATCAACAACCGCACAAACGCGGATCGGGATTGGGTTTGGCTATTGTGGAAAGTAGATCCTTTTCCCAACTGGCTTTCAACAGTGATCGTGCCATCATGTGACTCGACTACATGTTTCGACAATTACGATACCTGGGCCACCGGATTCGGTAGATTTGAATGCCCAATCGCGATAACTGTTCAATTGGTAAGCCGAGCAGGTTGGCTCTTGCGAGGGACGTACTTGAATGCAGGCCGAGTACTCCGATCGGATTGTCTTTGTTGAAAGATCCTGCCACGCTCAAGCCGCCGCATAGCGGCTTGGAGGTTATCAAAATCAATCGGCTTGGTTATGAAGTAAGCTCCTCCAGCATCAATCGCAGCCTGATAGTACGCTGGACCGCTGTAGGCACTTAGAACAACAATGGGACTTTTTTAAAGCCAATCAATTTGGCGAATCCGACGCATTGTTTCGAGTCCATCAAATCCCGGTAAGCCAAGGTCCATTAGAATCAGATCGGGGTTCCGCAGCTTGGCGATTTTCAACGCCTCGGGACCCGTCGTAGCTTCTAATACAGAATAATTCTCGCTTTCCAGAAGCAGCTTTAACATAGTGCGAGAGTCGTCGTCGTCCTCGACGACTAGAATGGTTTTCATACGGCGACCATCTCGACTCGTACGTGTTTGCACCTGACCCATCTTCCCACCTTGCCTCGGAAACCCCAGTATCCTTAGTCTCGCCGATAGCGCTGAGCAAGCCGCGTACCCATAACCTGCAAAATTTAGTTATTAATAAGAGTAAACTACCGTTAGCTAATCCTAAACGATGGAAAAGCCAGCCCAATGCTCAAGGGCATTACAAGAGAGGTCCGGCTTCGGAGCGCAGCATCAAGTCCCAGTGCGCTTTCGGAGGGTTAAAAAACACGCGTTTGCCCCTCTTTTAATCTTATTCGCATATCACTGATTTGTAACTTCGCGCATGCCGTGTTGAGTCTCTTGGTCATCCTAATGTCCGTCCCTCAACTGAAAATCCGAAATACCTGCCTGACGACGAGTGTGTTGAACGCCTTCTTGACATCGGATTTTTGACAAGTCGCTACTCAGTGCGCGCGACATCACTCAGGTACATTAAATAACCATCGAGATAGGGCTAATCATCAGCGAACAGCGACGTGAGATAAAGCGTGGCGAAGTCTGAGAACTTGTAGCTTCCTCTGACTCCAACCGGGGTAGAACCCGTTTGTTGTAAAGTTGCTGTAATTTCTAATTCGGCTAAATTATTGACAATGCAGCACTATCAGAACGACCTTGGGGTTGGAACTCCCAAGCTCAAAAGAGCGGGTGTTCTAAGTTATTGATTCTATTGGTAGCGGGGGGCGGGATCGAACCGCCGACCTTTGGGGTTATGAATGCTACTTCAAGCCCCTGCATACAGCACCGTTCTGCAGAATGATCAACCATTTCCGCGGGAAAACAGTCGTTTGAGCAGAACATAACGCACACGGTTGCATACAGCGCAAGGAAGATTACAGCAACTTTACAACAAAACTTCAGAGTGGTTCGTTCTTTGACGGAGCATTCCGGCCCACGTTTTTCACGCTGCCGCCATCGTTATAGAGTTCAACAGTTCGTCGTATCGTTTTGAGAAACGGTAACGGCCTCCGCATTGCAAACGCGAGTTAGTTGTTTCGACCGACTACTACATGTTCCCATTCTTGATTTAACTTCAACAAAGCAGCCGTCCGAAAGCTTTTCGCTGTCCCCATTGATTCCTACACGTTCTCATGCCAAAAATTCAGAACGCCCTTTTTACAATTGAGCCAGAGATACATCGGATTCAAGTCCCGTGCATTACCTAATCTTACGAAACAATACAGGCCCAGTATTCACGCTCCTAGCGTCGTCAAGGTACTTGAAGTACAACTGATCGAGTCGTATGATCCGACCACCAATCTTTTCGAAACCCGACAATGTAATGTTTTCGAAGGAACGCTTCCCTCCCTACGTTCCTCCTGGCTCGAGCATCTTCGAAACTCGGAGAAGCTAAAGTCAACATCAACTACGCTCGACGCCCAGCACAACTTGAATGGAGACAAGGTATGACCAGCGTATACCAGGATGTGCGCTATAGCCTGCGCATGCTGCTAAAGCATAAAGGGTTTACGTTGGTTTCCACACTGACGCTGGCACTTGGTATCGGCATTAACACAGCAATGTTCAGTATGCTGAATACGTTTCTATTTGGCTCACTGCCATATCCGCAGTCCGAACGATTAGTACGAATATGGCGCACTTCTCTAATCTCTCAAAGCTGGCCTCACTCAGCAGCGAATTTCTTCGACCAGCACGACCAGAATATGGTTTTTGAGGGGATGGCCGCATACCGCTTTGTCGGCCGTAATCTCACTGAACCGGGGCAAACAGCGGAACATCTGCTCAGCCTCGCAGCAACCGCTGATTTCTTTCCATTGTTAGGAGTCCCACCAGCGCACGGCCGTGTATTCAGACCCGAAGAATTCGAGCTTGGCGCTGATAACGTGATCGTCCTGAGCGATCGTCTTTGGACGCGCCGTTTCGGAAGCGATCCAACCGTTGTGGGCCGAAGCATTCAGCTCGACGGAAAGACAGTCGAAATAGTCGGCGTGATGCCGCCGGGATTCGAACATCCGATCCTCTGGGGGCCAGTCGACATCTGGCAGCCGCTGGCATTTACTCCGGAAAGGAAAAGCAATCGCGGCAACAATTATCTCTCTTCATTTGCTCGACTCAAGCCCGGCGTTTCAATCAAGCAGGCAGAGCAAAATATGGTTGCGCTCGCCGCCAACCTCGCGAGGCAAAACCCATTGAACGAAGGCGAGAGCCTGCGCCTCGAGCCTCTTCAGCGATCAATGTCTGACAGTATCGGCAGAACTGTCATGTGGTTCACATTTGGACTCGCCGGTTTTGTGCTGCTGATCGCGTGCGCAAACCTCGCTAACCTTCAGCTCGTTCGTACGGCCGCGCACGCGCGCGAACTGGCTGTTCGCGCCGCCCTCGGTGCAGGTCGATGGCGACTACTACGATATTCGTTTAGCGAGAGCATCCTGGTCGCACTCATCGGAGGAATAATAAGTCTGCTCGTTGCTCTTGGAGCCGTTCGCTTCATCAGCGCTCGACTGTTTACTGACTTGCCTGGCGCCAGTGTGCAACTTGATTACCAAGTGTTCGTTTTTGCACTGTTGTGCTCACTGTTGACAGGAGTGCTATTTGGGACAGTTCCGGCATGGTTGGCATCGCGGGTGGACGTGAATGCAGCGCTGCGCGAGGACTCACGCCGTTCCACTGCAGGACGATCTCAGCACCGGTTGCGACACACGCTAATCGTGGGTGAAATCGCATTTGCAATGGTATTGCTGGCGGCCGCGGGATTGTTTCTGCGTGGCTTACAGCGATTCATCAATTCAGATCCCGGCTGGCAGGTTGATGGGCTGTTGACGGCACAGATGAGCCTTGTGGGAGAGAAATACGCGAATGAGAAGCAACGTGTTGTTTACCTGACGGAACTGGAAGATCGTCTACGCACCTTGCCTGGAGTGCAGCACGTTGCGATTGGCAGTTCCAATCTGGTGTTTGGTTTCGACAGGGCTGGTGCGTTTCTGATTGAAGGTCGACCTGAGCCTCCGCCGGAGCAGTTACCGGAAACATTTGTCGAATCGGTAAGTAGCGACTACTTCGAAACCCTGGGTGCTCGTTTGCAACAGGGTCGTACCTTCAACGCAGCGGACATAGCCGATCACCCGAAGGTCGTTATCATCAATGAAACGACTGCGCGTACCTTTTGGCCCAACGAAAGTCCGATCGGAAAGCGCGTAAGCAGTACTGGTCCACCGAAGGACATTTACGAAATCGTCGGCGTAGTTAGCGACCTTGCCTTTCCCGGTAGCCTTGGAGAACCATACACACGGTACGAGGCGTTTGTGCCTGTGACGCAAGCTCCTCCTCCCTATCTCACGCTTGTTCTGCGTACCTCTTCAGACTCGGAAATGATAGCGAACAGTTTGCGCAACTCGATTGCCCGGTTAGATCCAGGCCTACCGGTTTACCGGATTCGCACGGCACGAGCTGCGGTCGCTCAAGGCCTCGGGAGTATTTCACTGCTGGGGAGCCTGCTCGGATGGTTTGGAACGATTGGTGTAATCCTGGCGGCCATTGGAATCTACGGAGTTGTGTCGTACACGGTGGTCCAACGTACTGGCGAGCTCGGAATTCGCATGGCGCTCGGAGCGCAGTCTCGCGATGTGCTGTGGTTGGTATTAGGCAAAGGCGCCGTGCTCGTCGTGATTGGAGTGTTTCTGGGCGCGCTTGGCGCGTACGGCGTATCGAAACTATTGATTGCCCTCATTCCATCATTGCCAACACGCGATCCGTTGATTCTGCCCATAGCGGCTCTGGCTCTCGTTGCAGTGGCGCTGGTAGCTTGTTACATCCCGGCGCGGCGAGCAACGCGAGTCGATCCGCTGGTGGCGCTGAGATCGGAATGAGATGAACACTGGAAAGTATTTTTGTTACCGTGCTGCTTTCTAAATCCCACAATCCTTACCTCGTCCTCATGTTTGCCCTGATCACAGTTCTGTGTAGTGGCGGAAATCATGGGAGAGTCATGCCTCAGAGCAAGGCTGAGGGATTGGATTGGCCTGCCTATGGTCGCGATGTCGGCGGATCGCACTATTCACCACTTAGCCAAATCAATCGGGATAATGTGAAACAGCTCAGGGCCGTTTGGACATACCGCACGGGACACGTCGCCGAAGGCGATCGAGCGGCGGAAACGATCCAGTTTGAGGCGACGCCAATCATGGTTGACGGCACGCTCTACCTGAGCACACCCTTCAATCGTGTCATTGCTCTCGACCCACAGACGGGAACAGAACGCTGGACCTTCGATCCGAAGCTCGACCTTTCAATCCCGTATGCAGAGGGATTCACTTCGCGTGGCGTCTCGACCTGGCTTGACCGAACGCGCGCCGCGGACGAACCGTGCCGCCGCCGGATTTTCGTCGCGACAAACGACGGCCGTCTCATAGCACTCGATAGCATAACCGGCAAGACTTGCGCCGACTTCGGAAAAGACGGCCAGCTCGAGTTAACTCGAGGCGTAGGCTCATTCCGACCTGGCGAGTACCATTTCACCTCGCCGCCCGCCATCGCAGGTGACCTTGTCGTCGTGGGTTCCACGATCAATGACGCCCTTCGCGCCGATGCGCCGAGTGGTGTTGTACGCGCTTTCGACGCGCGCACCGGAATACAGCGCTGGAGTTGGAATCCAATCCCACGTGCGCAAACCGATCCCGCATGGAAAACCTGGAAGGCCGGGAGCGCCGCTCGCACCGGCGCTGCCAACGTGTGGTCCGTGATGTCTGTTGATGCCAAGCGCAACTTAATTTTTCTACCTACCAGTTGTCCGAGTCCGGATTTTTATGGCGGCGAACGGCGTGGGGATAATCTCTACTCAAATTCGGTGGTCGCACTGCATGGGTCGACCGGAAAAGTAGCCTGGTACTTTCAGGTGGTCCATCACGATGTCTGGGATTACGACGTACCGGCGCAGCCGGTGTTGATAAATGTTCGGCGTGGTCGTCGTGAGATTCCTGCAGTGGTCGTGGCGACGAAGATGGGCCATATCTTTGTGCTCAATCGTGAAACAGGGAAGCCACTATTCCCAGTTGAGGAGAGGTCCGTGCCGCAGGGCGCTGCCCCGGGGGAAGAGCTTTCACCAACACAACCTTTCCCGGTCCTTCCGCCCCCGCTCGATCCAGAGACGCTTACAGCCAAAGATGTCTGGGGCATTACAGAAGAGGATCGCCGCTGGTGTCGCGAACGCATCCAATCCCTGCGCTCAGAAGGAATTTTCACGCCGCCTAGTCTGCAAGGCTCTGTCATTTATCCTGGAAATATCGGCGGCGTGGCCTGGGGCGGCGTCTCCGTCGATCCGCAGCACTCGATCGTAATCGCAAACACCAATCGGTTTCCATTCATCATCACGCTCATTCCGCGTGACCGCTACGCTGCGGAGAAGAAGGCAAATCCGAACGCCGACATCGCAGCTCAGACAGGAACGCCTTACGCGATGCGTCGAGAAATTTTGCGAACGCGTAAAGGAGTCCTATGCAATCCCCCGCCATGGGGCGTGCTCAGCGCCGTTGACCTGTCGAGTGGAAAAGTGCGCTGGCAAGTGCCATTAGGGACGATTCCGAGATTAGCTCCAGTACCTGGTTCGTCCGCGTGGGGTTCGCCAAACCTTGGCGGCTCAATCGTCACGGCGGGCGGACTTGTCTTCATCGCCGCGACGATGGATCAATACCTGCGAGCCTTCGACATAGAAACCGGCGAGGAGCTGTGGAAAGGCGCGCTGCCGGCAGGCGGGCAGGCAACGCCGATGACCTACTGGGGCAAGGACGGAAAGCAGTACGTCGTGATTGCGGCTGGAGGCCACGGCAGGCTCGGCACAACTCTCGGCGATTACGTTATCGCCTTCGCCCTGCCCTAACAGCATGCCTGGTTGATTATCTATCCATGGGATTACCCAGATTGTTTGTTGAATACTTAGTTTGTTGCGAGTATATTTTGCGTCTCAGCCCATTGAGAATTATCGCGCGCCAGCCCAGCCGGCATACCTCGACTGCCTGAATACAACCTCCCTAGCAAGTCACACGGAAATGGCCATGATTTGTCTTCATGCCGTTTCACTGGGTGTCTAATGAAGTACACAGACATCATGAGCATGGTGGGGCAAACACCGCACCTGAGGGTGCGCTCGGCGGTGACTCCAGCCGCGCGCATCCACGTCAAGCTCGAAGAATACAACCCAACAGGCAGCGTCAAAGATCGCGCCTGCTTGAATATGATTCGAACTCTGGAACGCGAGGGACAGCTTCGTCCGCCAGTGACACTCCTCGATGCATCGAGCGGCAACATGGCGTGCGCAATCGCGTTCTTTGCCAAATTGTACGGCTTTCCAGCCACCGTTATCGTTAACTCAAAAATAACCGCGGACAAAAAAAACTTCCTCCAGTACTTCGGCGCTGAAGTGATCCAGATAGGCGACTTCACGATCGAAGGCAACAGGTATTGCCGCGAGGTGTTGCTGCAACGCGAGACGGGCAAGTACCTCTTCCTGGATCAATTGCACAACTGGAGTAACCCGCAGGCTTATTACGAATCGATTGGACCAGAGATCCTCGCCGATTTTCCGGACGTCGCGATGGTCGTCGGCTCGCTTGGGTCGGGCGGCACGATGAATGGTACGGGGCGATTCCTCAAAGAGAAAAAGCCAGGCATTAAGATCGTGGCTGTCGAAGCCGCGCGAGGCACCAGACTTCCCGGCACCGGGTCGTTTGATGAAGGCGACTACGTCACGCCTTTTATTCAGAGTGCGCGAGACGAGGGTCTCTTCGACCACGTGGTGAAGGTTACCGAGCAGGACGCTGTGCGTCGCACCGCACAGTTGAGAGAGCAGGGAGTCTTTTGTGGTCTCCAGACGGGTGGCGTGCTGCACGCGGCGATTACTGCGATTAACAAGTTCAAGAGCGAGGGCGACGTGGTGATCGTGTCAGGCGATACCGGCTGGAAGAACATGGAGAAGCTGCTTCACCTGCGGATCTGAGCCGCAAAAGGCACAAAGATAATTCCAATGGAAGGTGGAAAGAAGCAATACGTCCTGGTAATTCCTGACGGTGCGGCGGACGTATATCGTGACAACGGCCGATCCCCTTTCGCGCTCGCAGACACGAGGTACATGGACTTCATCGCGCGCGAGGGTGTCTGCGGCCTGATGCAAACAGTTTACGACGACCTGCCGAAGGAAAGCATGGTCGCGCAGATGGGAATGCTTTGTTGGGACCCTCACCTCTACTATCCAGGCGGTCGCGCTTCATGCGAGTTGCTCGCGCTCGAAGGAGTGCAACTCAACGAAGGCGACATTGCTTTCAGGGCCAACCTGGTGCGTATGCAAGGAAACGTTCTCGCCAGTTATAACGCTGACTATATTTATTCCGCGCAAGCACGTCTTTTGGTCAATCGTGTCAACGACATGCTCCGAAGTGAGTTCCCGGCCTTTGAGCTCTACCACAACTCGGATTTCCGCAACACGCTAGTGATACGTCAAGCGCGGATCGATCCACGTGACTTGATCTGTCCGGAACCACACGAGAGCCATGGTGTTGAATTTGATTTGGCGTGCCTGCTCACCGGGCGGAACGATAAAGGATGCCGCGTAGCGGAGCAGATCAATAACTACCTGCAATGCGTAGCCGCGGTCCTGGAAGGCGAGGTGGGAAACATGCTTTTTCCGTGGAGTGCGTCAGGAGTACTGAACCTTCCGCCTTTCGCGGAAGTGAGCGGCTTCAGCGGACGAACCGCAATCGTCGGCTGCATGGATTTTCTCCACGGCATCGCTAAGGCGGGCCGCGTCGACTCGTTCAAGGTTGGCAACGGACGGCCGGACACCGACTACGAGAGCAAGGGCACGAAGGTGGTTGAGTTGCTTCGCGGCGGCTACGAGTTTGTCGTCTGTCATATCAATGCACCCGATGAGGCCGCGCACATGGGAGACATGGCCCGCAAGATCAAGTCGATTGAGATGATTGATCGATTCGTCGTGAGTCAGATTGTTAATTACTTCCGCGTTCACCCGGAACAGCTAGGCAGTGTGATGATCGTACCGGATCACTATACCAATCTGCCTGAACATGTCTCAGGACAGAGACGTGCAGATATCCATTCAATACAACCCGTTCCTTTTGCGCTCTGGAATGGACGCGAGCGCGATAGTGTGCAGAGTTATTGCGAGGATACTGCGTGCTCAGGCAAGTATGCTTCGCCGCCTATTAGTCACCTCGACCTGACAACAGTTCTCGGTGTGAGCCGGGTACGTACGTTGACAGTATCTAATTTTTCATCATGAAAACGAACACTGAAACCTCAAAGAGCAATGCTTACTGTCCCGTCAACTCACATAACGAGTGGGACCTACTCGAAGAAGTGATTGTCGGCGTCGTAGATGGCGCCACATTCCCTCCTTATCACATCACTCTGGAAGCAACCATGCCACACGATCAGCTCCGGCGCTTTCGAGAAAATGCCGGCAAACCATTTCCACCTGAACAGATCGCAATGGCAAACAAGGAACTGGACGAATTTGTCCACATACTGGAAGGAGAAGGCATAAGAGTACGCCGGCCGGTCCCTACAGATCAACTACAGCAATACGGAGCGCCAGGATGGACCAGCACCGGGCTTTACGATGCGATGCCGCGCGACGTGTTGCTGGTAATTGGCAATGAGATCATCGAATGTCCGCTCGCATGGCGTTCACGCCACTACGGCACGGCCGCGTTCAAACCACTCCTAAAGGAGTACTTCAAAAATGGAGCCAGGTGGAGTGCGGCTCCGAGTCCGGAACTTAAGGACGAGTTGTACGATTATGAATGGACCGAGCCTGCGGACGGCGAGCCGTCGCGCTTCGTCATTACAGAGTTTGAGCCCACCTTCGATGCGGCTGACTTCATTCGCTGCGGCCGAGATATATTCGCGCAGGAGAGTAATGTGACGAATAAGTTTGGTATTGAGTGGCTCCGACGTCACTTGGGAGACACTTATCGGATTCACGTCTTTACGTTCGATGACCCACATGCCATGCATATCGACGCGACCTTAGCACCTCTGGCGCCAGGTAAGCTGCTCATCAATCCGGAGCGCGTCCGTGAAGTGCCGAAGGTATTCAAGGGCTGGGATGTTTTCCGCGCCCCTAAACCGATCATGCCGCCCGAGCACACGCTCTACATGACCAGTAAGTGGATCAACATGAACATTCTCATGCTCGATGAAAAGCGGGTCGTTGTTGAGCGTCAAGATGAGCCAATGATTACGACGCTGAAGAATTGGGGCTTCACGCCGATTCTCTGCAATTTTCGAAACTTCAATAGCTTTGGTGGATCTTTCCATTGCGCCACGTTGGATATTCGGCGTCGTGGAAAGCTGGAGTGCTACCTGCTGGACGACCAGTCATAAAGGTAGAGATTATTGGTAAACACATATGGCGACGATAGTCTTCATGCCATTTCACTGGGCGTCGGATTTGAATCCGACTTTCGCTCTTGCCAGGAAGCTGCGGAATCGTGGGCATCATGTGCAATACCTGTGCATCCCTGACACTGAGTCGCGCATTCGTTCCCAAGGTTTCGATTTCACTCCCATTTTTAGTCGCGCCTTTCCGGCAGGCACGCTGGCCAGGCAGTCTGAGAGTGAAGCGCAGGGCAAGCAATACGGTTTGGGCGAATTCAGAGATCGCCTTCAAGGGACGTGTGAGCTTTTGCGCGAAGGTGAATTAGATCGCGCCATACGTCACCTCCAGCCTGATGTGTTGCTGACTTCGAGCGGCACGCCGTGGGTCGGAATCGCTGCCTGCCAGACTGGAATTCCGGTCATCGCTTTTTCGAGCACATTGATCTCTGTCGAAGACTCAGCGGTTCCTCCCTTCAAGTCAGATTTGATTCCCAAACACACCTTCCTGTCGCGACTGCGGACATGGTTCGAGTGGAGAAAATTGTTCTTGTATCGTCGTGTCTATTCCGGAGACTGGGACATCTCCGGAGACCTGAAGAAGCTCGCGCGTCATTTCGGTTATCCGGTGAGCAAAATCGATTTTCGCGTCGAGACCTGGCCTCGGTTACTTCTGCCGGAGTTGGTGTTCTTCCCGGAACAATTGGACTTCCCTCGACCACAAAAACCAGAAGGTGCGTTTTTCATCGAAGCGTCCGTTGACGTCGAGAGACGAGATGGCGACTTTCCCTGGGATCGCATCGACGAGGATAAACCCCTCGTGTACTGTACTCTCGGCAGTCTATTGCCCTTCAAGTTTCCTGCACGAGCTTCACGTTTCTATCAGATGTTTATGGACGCGATGGCCCAAAGGCCGGCTTTGCAAGGTATCGTCGCGGTTGGCAACTACTTGAAGCCGGATGATTTTAATTGTCCTGATAACGTGCTCATCGCGTCCGTGGCACCGCAAGTGGAAATGCTGAAGAGAGCCTCATTGATGGTCTCTCATGGAGGAGTTACCGGCGTGAAAGAGAGCGCGTTCATGGGGGTGCCAATGCTGCTCATGCCTGTCTATTACGATGAATTTGGGAATGCCGCGCGCGTCGTCTATCACGGGTTGGGTGCGCGTTTGCGGCTCAAGGAGGTTTCTGCGCTTGAGCTGGGTCGTTTGATCGACAGAGTGCTCGGAGATTCTTCCTACTCGGCGCGGGCAAAGATCATGTCGGAGAAACTTAGCAATCTCGAGCAACAGTCCCCGGGAGTCGCGATCATCGAGGACATGCTTCGCCACAAAGATGCACAAAAGAAAACCTAACCTTTTGAGTCTTTGGTGCCATCAATCAGTCTTTCGGCGAGTTCTCTTAACTGCTCGGCCAGCCGCGTCAATTGCTGCGCGCCAAGAACTACGTATTGCAGATCTTGCAAGGATGGAGTGAGCGCCCGGCCCAGCGAAGCATCCCAGAGCGGGAACACCAGACTATTTTTATTGTCCTTCTTGAACGCCGTCTGCGCCAAAGTCGCCAGTTCGCGAAGGGAATTCCAGAGTTGGAATTGTAAGTAGTCCTGCTCAGAGAGTGGAGTAAACGTCAACGTTCCGAATGCTTCGTAGCCTGCGCCATCGTCAATCTCAACCGTCACAGTCACTGGCGTGGGTGAAGAAGGCATTAGAGCCTCGAACACCGGCTGATCGAGCGGCAACTTCGCAACAGGGTCGCCGCCGGAAATGGTCCACTTGTAATTTAGACTTTCCTGATTAGGAAGGCCGGTCGCGTCAACTTGAAACTTGATGTCAGCGCGGACTACAGGGACACCGTCGCCACTGGAGAATGGCCCAACAATACGAACTGCGTGTGCCTTGAGTCGATTGAGAACGTTTTGCGTGATCTTAGCCACGTGTGTGTTGGTTGTGAGCACGCGCGTCCAATCGGTGGTCGCAGCGGTAAAGACTATACCGCCGCGGGTGTAAAGACCCATTGTCGCAGCCTGAGGTCCTTGATTCTCTCTCGCTTCGAATTGCCATTCCCGATCCGCTAATTCGCCAAGGCCCAAAATGACGAAGTCTGACGGCGTGCCGTCTGCGCCCGTAGGAACAGGAAAGCCGTGATTATCGCGCGTGAAGAGCGCGCCATCGCATTCGTAACCGACCAGATGATCGTCGGCACCAAAAACGTCTCCATTGCGGAGGCCAGTTCCTTCATACACCCAATGATCGGCGTTCTGCACTGTGTAACCCACGGCTTTGCGGTCGCCTGTCCACCATCCTCCTCCGTTGCGATAACTAACTCCGGTCAGAGAATTTTCAGGATTCCTTTTCCACGTGTAGAAATCACGAATGAAGGCCGTCGGATGAAGCTTGTCATCAGCACACTTGGAGAAATCACAAAATTCGATGTGCCACCAGCAGGTGTTGCCGCTGAAAAAGGCTACGTTACCGCCCTGCTGGATGAATGCTTCGACATGCGCGCGCATTTCGTCGCTCCAGTATTCGTCGTGACCGACACTGAGCAACAAACGATAGGGCGTGAGAAGATCGCGTTCCTCGTGCAGATCGAAGTCGGTACAGTAATCCACCTGATAACCGTTTTTTTCCAGCCAGGCGATGAAGGGAACGTCCCAGTGTGCGAATGTCTGGCGCGGCGATCCTTCATCATAGGGATCAAAACTGTTTGAGAGATTGTTGCTCGCATCGAACTGTGGGATTGCGTTGCCCGTGCCGCCGCCCGGCCGGTGAATGCTGACCTTATTGACTCTCGTTTTCGTGATCGGGTGTGTGAACCACTCCCCCACGTACAGGTTGCCACCACCTGCGTAGTTGTACGCGTGATAAGTTGTGAGCGACAGCTTGTAAAGAATCTGCGCGTTTTGGCCTGGCGAACTGCTCTTCACCACAAACAGCGCCTTCGCATTTCGACCATCTGCGCTGACCTCTTCGCTATTGGCAATTGGTTCACCTTGTTGATCCGTTTCGACCAAATTGGCAATGTAGGCGCCGCTGGGCCAATTGTTGGGAATCGGAAAATTGTAACCGGGCCAGCCCCAGTCGTCGTGATGGCGGAGTTGCGCGAAGTGATAACCGATTTGCGCATCGAGACTTCCCATCTTGACGAGTTCAGCGCCTTGCCTATAGAAGTCAACACGAAAACTCTTGTGTGGGTTGTCGGTCGAGACATGAAGCCTGAGCTTCTCTTCAGGACGTAAGGCGGGCCGATCAGGATAGCCTTGTATCATTGAAGTCTCTCTCCTCGCGTTCATCCACAGCTTACACAGATTTTTCTTGCAGTTCGAATATCACGTCAATATAATCTATGTCGCCCAAAGTAAACTTACTCGACGAAAACTCTGAATCATGTTCGGAGTTGCCTCCCTTTCAAATTAGCCCCGACAGTTAAGCCCAGTCACTCCCTGATTAAAGCGCAGCCCAGGTCTTACACCTCCCAATGTGCTTGCAATTTGCAGTGCGGCAGGCGGCAATGCAGTACCAGACCACTCGGGAAATAGAGTCTTTTGTTGAAGCAACCCATAGGCCCACAACTTTAATTGAGTTGTTGGATCAGAGGGCACATCACCTGCCCGACCAACTCGCCTATACGTTCCTGCTCGACGGTGAGACAAGCGAGGTTCATTTAACCTACCGCGAATTGCGGCGGCGCGCTCGCGCAATCGCGGCGGCGCTTCGGTTCGCAGGAGCGAAAGGCGAGCGGGCACTCCTGCTCTTTCCGCCTGGGCTCGAGTTCATCGAAGGTTTTTTCGGCTGCCTGTATGCCGGAGTGGTGGCTGTTCCCGCCTATCCGCCGCACTTCGCCAAGCTGAATCGCAGTCTGCCCAGGCTGCAGGCCATCATCGCCGATGCTCAAGCGACTCTCGTGTTAACTACTTCATCGATACTCGAGAGAGCAAAACTGATCTTCACGCAAGCTTCGGATCTGAAAACTCTCAACTGGCTCGCGACTGACAAGGTTGTGAGTGGCATCGATGAACATTGGCGAACTGAAAAGGTGACAGGCGGAGATCTTGCTTTTCTTCAGTACACGTCAGGCTCGACCGGCCACCCTCGCGGCGTAATGCTCACGCATGCGAACCTGCTGCACAACGCAAGTCTGATCTTTCACGTGTTTGAGCACACGGAGACAGACAGCTACGTCTCGTGGTTGCCGATGTTTCATGACATGGGCTTGATGGTGGGAGTCCTCCAGCCGCTCTACGCCGGGATCAGATCTGTCGTGATGTCGCCCGCCGCTTTCTTACAACGGCCGGCCCGCTGGCTGGAAGCCATCTCGCGCTATCGGGCGACCACCAGCGGCGGACCAAACTTCGCTTACGACTTATGCGCGCGCAAGATTACAGCAGATGACGCGGCGGCGCTCGATTTGAGCAGTTGGAGCGTGGCCTTCAACGGTGCAGAACCTGTCCGCGCCGAGACACTTGATAGGTTCACAGCACGTTTCGAGCCATGCGGCTTTCGACGTGAGGCTTTCTATCCCTGTTATGGACTGGCCGAAGCGACTTTGATCGTGACCGGCGGGCGCAAGGCGAGTCTGCCCGTGAGCAAGAGGATGGAAGCGACCGAACCTTCGGAAAGTGATACGAAGTCGAAGTTAATGGTCGGATGCGGCAACGAGCTGCCGGGAGAACGCGTCATCATCGTCGACCCCAGGTCGTTAACCGAGCTCAAAGCCGGTCAGGTTGGAGAGATTTGGGTCTCTGGTCCAAGCGTGTCCGGAGGTTATTGGAACCGTCCAGAAGAGACGCGCGAGACCTTCAACGCTTATTTATCAGGCCATCTTTCTGGTGCGGCGAGAGGTCCATTCCTGCGCACGGAAGACCTGGGCTTCATCGAAGACGGCGAACTTTACATCACCGGCCGCATCAAGGATCTGATCATCATCCGCGGTCTGAACCATTATCCACAGGATATCGAGTGGACTGTAGAGCGTTGTCATACCGCACTCAGGGCGGGCTGCAGCGCGGCTTTCACTATCGAGGTTGGTGGTGAGGAACGACTAGTTATCGTTCAAGAGGTAGACACTCGTGCGGAAGTAGACTTTGAGGATGTGATCGAGACGATCCGTGAAGCCGTCGCACTCGAGCACGACCTACAAGTCTATGCGATCGCACTCATCAACCCGGGTCGGATTCCCAAAACATCGAGCGGCAAAATTCAGCGACGTGCTTCGCGCCGGACGTTCCTCGAAGGTGAGTTCGAAGTGGTGGCCGAGTGGCGCGCATCTGCTGCGGAAGAGGACATTGTGCCCGAGTTGGAGACTTTGAGTGCCGAAGCTGTCAACTCGTGGTTAGCATCGCATGTGGCTGCGAAGCTCGGCGTAAAGTCCGACAGTGTGCGCCTGGATCAGCCACTCGTCCGGTATGGCCTGGACTCTTTGACGGCTGTCGAACTTGCACATTCGATCGAGACGACTCTGGGCGCCTCGTTGCCGATGGTCAGCTTCTTGCAAGCGTCAAGTATTGCCGAGCTCAGCGAGCACGTTCTCTCGCACTTGAACGAAGGCGATGAACCACAAGCTTCTCGTATTACTCCGCGCCAAAGTGAGAACGAATATCCGCTGTCACACGGTCAGCAAGGCTTGTGGTTCTTGCATAATCTCGCGCCGGAGAGTACGGCATACAACATTGCGCGCGCAGTGAAGATTTGCGCACCACTTGACCTGACGGGTTTACGGCGCGCGTTTTCCGCTCTCGTCGAGCGTCATGCTGCGTTGCGTACAACTTTCAGTACTTCGCAGGGGCAGCCCATTCAGCGAGTTGCCGATCACTTCGATCTCAATTTTCAACAAGAAGACGCGCGGCACTGGAGCGATGCCCAACTGGACGAGCGCTTGAACGAAGAGAGCGAACGTCCTTTTGATCTCGAACGCGGGCCGCTGCTGCGCATCAATCTCTTCACTCGCTCGAGCGACGAACACATTCTGCTACTCGCCGCCCATCACATCATCGTCGACTTCTGGTCGCTTGCACTCCTGATGCAGGAGTTAGGTGTCTTGTACAAGGCGGAACAGTCCGGCGCGCGCGCCGCTCTCCCAGCACTCTCTTCCAATTACGCTGCATTCGTTGACTGGCAAAGGCAGTTGCTGTCGAGCGCGGAGGGTGAGAGAGATTGGATGTACTGGCATAGTCAACTTTCAGAAGAGTTGCCGGTCTTAAAACTACCAACGACACGCCCGCGCCCGTCCGTTCAAACATTCCACGGAACCTCGGTTCCTTTACGAGTGAGCGCGCCAACTGCCCGTCGACTGAAATCGCTGAGTCGTGAACACGATGTCACGCTTTACATGACCTTGCTGGCCGCCTTTCAAGCATTGCTCCACCGTTACACGGGTCAAGATAAATTCTCCGTGGGTTCGGTTACTGCGGGCCGAGCCAGGGCCGAGTTCGCCTCGCTCGTCGGCTACTTCGTTAACCCCCTT
>Ga0307406_10000897_pt1 | contig 16719 bp, 20 predicted proteins | sample 322Cmetagenome_3_FD_203706 | JGI IMG/M metagenome (GOLD analysis project Ga0307406, IMG submission 203706) | Maize rhizosphere microbial communities from greenhouse at UC Davis, California, United States - 322HYB-C-2 | ecosystem: Host-associated > Plants > Roots > Rhizosphere > Soil | place...
TTCTCGTATCACTGGATGATGTGGTATTTCACAGTCTATATCGTAACGAATCAGCGCCTTCGACAGGTAACACAACGGGGGTTCTTCGGGAAAGACGTGGTCGAGCTCCGACTATCGAAAATCCAAAACATAAGCTATAATATACCAGGATTCACCGGTGAAGTTTTCGGGTTTGGAACAATGGTTATCCAAACATTTGTCGGTGATCTTGTTATTCGATACGTTGAACATCCAGACAAGACGTACAATAAGCTGCAGAACGCCGTAAGCGATGCAGTCGAAACTCAAGGGGAACATGAAGAAACTACTATCTAAGATGCGCAAGCAGCCACCACAAGAACCTGCCGGTCGCATTACAACCGACACACTTGCTGAGCACCGTGAACAGGTCCTCGCGGGCGGTCGTAAATTTAAGTATCCAGTGCAGTACCAACGTCACAGGTTGGTTATTAACGCTATTATTATTGGTATTGTTGCACTTGTACTTCTTATTGGGCTTGGATGGTACACGCTGTACGTTGCGCGTAACACCAGTGAATTTATTTACCGCGTTACCAAGGTAGTTCCGGTACCTGTTGCTGTTGTCGATGGTGAACCGGTTCGTTATAGCGACTATCTTATGAAGTACCGTAGTGCGGCGCACTATCTAACTGAAAAAGAGCAAATCGATATTCGCAGCGAAGACGGCAAGAGCCAACTTAACTACGTGCAGAACCAGGCAATGGAAGACGCAGTCGCTGATGCCTATGCGGCGAAGCTTGCGCGCGAGCTTGACGTTGCGGTAACAAACGCCGATCTCGAGGCATTCTTGAAGCAACAGCGCCAATCAAGCGATGGTGAGGTGTCTGAAGCGACGTACAATGCAGTTATCCGTGATTATTATGGCTGGTCCCCACAAGAATACCGCGAGGCAATGCGCAGCAAGCTTCTTCGTCAGAAGGTAGCGTATGCGGTTGATGCTAAGGCTGAAGATGTTTCAAAGGGTATTGAAGAGAAGGTGAAGGCAGGCAATAGCGATATTAAGGCGATTTCTGATAGCTTAAATGCCGAAGAGGCTGGGGCAGTTGTTTACGTGCCAGCTGCCTGGGTACCACGCACGAACCAAGATGGTGGACTTGCCGCTGCAGCAGCAACCCTTACCAAGGGGCAAGTTTCTACGGCAGTGAAGACTACTTCAGGTAACGGTTACTACTACGTCAAACTGGTCGACAGTAACGACGCACAGGTTCAGTACGAATATGTCTATGTACCACTTAAGGCGTTCAAAGCGCAGCTAGATGGCGTAGCGAAAGACGACAAGCTCACAAAGCTTATTAAGATCGAAGATATCACTAACCAGCAGTAGGAGGGCACCTATGTTTAGCGTTCCAGAGCTACAGTACGAGTACGACGCACTTGAGGGTGTGATTAGTGCGGAAATTATGGAACTTCACCATGATAAGCATCACCAAGCCTACGTCGATAAACTGAACGCGGCGATAGAGAAGTACCCCGAGCTTCATAGTAAAAGTGTCGAAGAGCTTCTTCGTGAACTCAATGAATTGCCGCAGGCTATTCGAACTACTGTTCGAAATAACGGGGGCGGGCACTATAACCACTGCCTGTTTTGGCTCTGGATGTCACCAGATGGCGGCGGACAACCTCAAGGCGCGCTGCATGCGGCGCTCGTGAAGCGCTACGGAAGTTTCGACGCTTTTGTGGAAGAGTTTACGGAGAAAGCGGTTGGCCTCTTTGGAAGTGGCTGGGTATGGCTTCAGCCAAATATGGATATTATCACCACCCCAAACCAAGATTCGCTTCTGAGTAGTGGGGGAGCCGAACCTATTCTCGGGCTCGATGTTTGGGAGCACGCCTACTACCTCGATTACAAAAATCATCGTGATGAATATATAAAGTCATGGTGGAAGATCGTGAATTGGCGCGTTGCCGAAGAGCGATACGAACGATTGAGCTCCTAAAAGGAGCTCCTTTCGATTAGCGAAGTGTGTTCTCGAGCACGCCAGCTAATCGAGCCATGGCGCGAACGTTTTCCCGCAGCGTTTCTTCATCTGTAATGAGCGAGTGAGGCCCGGGAAGATAGTGCACTTCCGGAAGGTCATGTGATGCAGTAAGCGCCGCTTTGTTCCAGTCTTCGGTTGGCATAACAATTTGAAGCCTATTAGCTTCTACTGCTTGAACCGTTCGAGCCCAATAGTTCTCGTTAATCTCGTCGATCTCATCAAATAATTCAGTAGGAACAGCCAGCTGAAGGGGTTCGGGGAGTGTAGAGGGGTCGACTGCACGCTGCGTTGGCCCGCTGTCGCCAAGGGCGAACGAGCGACTTGGAAGAATTAAGCCTCCATTGACCATTTTTGAAACAGTAGTAATACGCGGATGACGAATAATATCACTTGGATAGAGGAGGGGCGGAGCCACCGAAATAGCTGTTACATTTGGAGAATTGAACTTCTCAATACTGCTGAGCGCCGCCAGCGCACCCATGCTTTGAGAAAGAATAACGAAGCTTTCAGAAGAGCTGCGTTCAATGATTTCAGTAATCTGTGCCTCCTGTTGAGAGGGAGTGGCGACAGTAAGGACGCCTTCTGCGTTGGTGATACCGCCATGCACATAATGCACAGGAGCAAGCCCACCTGTGATTGTTTCGGCGGTATAGCGCATCGGCGCAATGTTGGACACCTTCGTTGCCAGTGCACCGGTAACGATCACTTCAGGAGGGGTGAACATAATTACGAAATAATACCATAAAATGTACTACTTGTAAATGACCGATAGGGGTGAGCTATCGGCATTTCTATACTGAAAGCTGCGCGATAGCGACGGTTCTGTCGTCGCTTAGCTTTGTTGATGTAAACTCGCCACACTTGTTTGGATCAGTTTGCTCAATGGTCTCGTGGAGTGCTTCGTACGCCTCGATAGTCGTAGCTTCGGGAAAGGCGCTGTAGTAGCCGTCGCTCACAAGCTCGAGAGTCTTTACGTCAGCAGTTGGGAATGTATACGTTTTGATAAATTTTGCAGGAACAGGTGATCCATCAATAACCCCGTATCCAAGAGGAGAGTCGGCGTTATTCTGGTGAATGTGCTGTGCTTTTAAGAGCGGCATGATGAAGTCTCGGCTACCAGTAACATCGCCGGTTGCCTCGATGTATTCTTTGCGGACATTGGCGGTGAGTTTGTCGACAAGCTTATCGTTCGTGTAAGTATCGGTTCCATTAATCCTAAAAGATGAGTCGCCAACCTGTGTAATGACAAGCTGATCAGCAACAAGTTTCGCGGCAACTAACGTCGCGGCAAATCGAAAGGCTGAGTCGGTTAATGCGCTCGGGTTGATACTTTCATACAGCGAGCGTAGGGCACCGCTTACTTCAGCTATCAGCGCTTCACCGGTTGCATCAGAGGAAAGACAGGTTTGAACAACTAACTCTGCTGCTAACTCGCCACCACTACGACCTTCAAAAGACTGGCCGGACTTATCGGTTGCTCCGTCGCTAAGAACGAGCGTGTGTTCATTAGCGCCAACAACATCTTCGTTTTTAGGTGGATTTTTTCCTTCAGTGAACACTTCGACTCCCTTGAATCTAGGAAGATCTTGACTCGGCGTAGGATGTTCAATAGACATAAAAAAATAATACCACTATTTCAGTGGTATTAGATAATTTCTTGGCGGGCCCGACCGGATTCGAACCGGCGATCTCCTCCGTGACAGGGAGGCGTGATAGGCCAGCTTCACTACGAGCCCGTATGTAAGCTGCTTATTGGCCTATAAGCTCAAATGATGATAGCATTTTTCAGGGCTTGATGCAACCTCTGTTAGGGCATTCATTTCCATATATACTTTATACTCACATCCTCGTGGTATAATTGGGTAAGTAAAGCGGGGGCACTACACGCCGTTATAGCTCAGCTGGTAGAGCGGCGCTTTCGTAAAGCGTAGGTCTCCGGTTCAATCCCGGATAACGGCTCCACATTCAATTATGCTAAAGACTAATTTCATACATTCACTTAAAGAACTGGTTACGAACCGGTATCTTACGACGTTGAGTATAATTCTTGTTCTTCTTACTGTGGCGTTTGTTATCTATATTGCATTAACAGTACGACCAAGTGACCTCCAGCTGGTAACGCACTACACGGCCTTCGGAGTAACGCACCTCTACCGTGACCAATGGTTCTACCTCTTAAGCTTCATCGCGTTTGCGATTCTTTCCGTCTTCCTCCACATCGCTATCGCTATTAAGCTCTACATCACAAAAGGGCACCCGCTCGCAATCATGTTTATGTGGCTTGGTATCGGCATTATTGTGTTCGCCTGGATTACCGCGATCTCGATCATCAACGTATGGTCACCGGTATAGGGAACAACATGCCAAAGTACATCGATGACCTCGAGCTTCCCCTAGGGAAACGCACCAAGTTCTATCGCTTCTTCGAAATGGTCCCCGCTATTATCAGCTACGGGGCCTTTGCACTTTTAATTGTGCTTTCGATTGTTTCACCGCTTCTTGCAGCTATTTACCTGATGCTCATTATTATTGTGCTGCTGGTGCGCGCGGTTGGAATTGTCTATCACACCCTTGCCGGGCATAACCGCCTTATCAAGGCGCAGCGGGTTAACTGGGCGCACCGTTTAGCTGAGCTTGAAACCGCAAAAGAATCGTACGAAAAGCACTCGAGTGCCGGCAAGCCAACAGGGTTTGGTATGTTGCAACACGTTGAAAACCTTCGCATGGTCGCTGCTGATGAGTCTGGTGACTATCCAAAGCCATCCGATATGTATAACGTGGTCATTGTTGCTGCCTATAACGAAGCCTACGAGGTAATTGAGCCAACTATCAGGTCACTTACGCGTACCACTTACGACCACAAGAAGCTGGTGGTTGCGCTTGCCTACGAAGAGCGTGGTGGCGAAGATATTGAAGCGACCGCGAAGCGCCTTCAAACTGAGTACAAAGATAAGTTCCTAGCGTTTGAAATTGTGAAGCACCCGCGCGACCTTCCAAATGAAGTCGTTGGTAAGGGTGGAAACATCACTTTCGCCGGTAAGTACATGCAGAAGTGGCTCGACGAGAAGGGAATTGAATACAAAAATGTACTCATGACCACCCTCGACTCCGACAACCGTCCGCACCATGCATACTTTGATTATGCAACGTATGAGTACATCGTAAATGAAGACCGCAAGCGCCTGGCATACCAGCCAATTGCGCTATTCCTGAACAATATTTGGGATGTACCAGCACCAATGCGTGTGGTTGCCACTGGTAACACCTTTTGGAACATTATTAGTTCAATGCGTCCGCACATTATGCGTAACTTCGCCTCGCACTCTCAGCCTATGGATGCACTCGTAGAGATGAACTTCTGGAGTACACGAACAGTAGTAGAAGATGGTCACCAGTTCTGGCGTAGCTACTTCTACTTTAACGGTAAATATTCTGTTCACCCTTTGTACATTCCTATTTATCAAGACGCTGTCCTTGATAACACCTACCTAAAGTCATTTAAGGCACAGTTTATTCAGCTTCGCCGCTGGATGTACGGTGCATCGGACGTGCCGTATGTAGCCGAGCGTATTTTTACGAAGAAGCGTACCGTACCGTTCTGGCCAGGGTTCGTCTGGTTTATGCGCGGCCTCGATGGCTACGTTACTGCGGCCTCTGTATCAATTATTGTTGCAGTAGGGGGCTGGATTCCGCTACTTGTGAATAGCCAAGCCTACCGCGACGTCGTAGCGCACCAGCTACCTGACACAATTGCCATGTTCCAGCGCATTGCACTCATCGGTATTATCGTAATGGTGTATCTGTCATTTAAGATGCTACCACCGCGCCCAGAGCGCTATAAGCGTACGAGGAACTTCTGGATGCTTGCACAGTGGGTAATTATGCCGCTCACCGCCATTGGCTTCCTGTCGTTCGCAGCCTTAAACGCCCAGGCACGTTTATTCTTCGGTAAGTACCTTACGAAGTTCGATGTTACTAATAAGGCGACCGTCGCGTCTCGTGAGGCTTTGAAGCACGCTGCCGATAAGAACGAGCCAACACGTGTGAGTGATCTTGATATCGAACGTCCTTAAGCCCATAGAACAGCTAAAACGACTCCAATAACAAAACCCCCGTATAACCGGGGGTTTTGTGTGTGTCCAGACTAGACCTACATGTAGGGGATAAGACGAGGGATTAAATGGTCCTCATCCGTACTTCGCGTTTAATTTCTTGAAGCGTTTTATTGTACTCGAACCCGAGGCTAAATCGTTCTAATGACGATGTCTTCTGGGGTGCGCTTACATTAGTATTGTTGGTTTTGATCTGTTGAGTGTTACTCATGAATACATATTAGCATAAGTAGTATACATTGTCAAGCGAACATAGAATGCCGGGTATATCATGCGTGGTATATGCATTTTACTCTCTAGTGTTTGAGGTATAAAAATACCCGGTGGATAACCGGGGAGGTATATGTGGGTAAGTGAGGTTTAAGGGGTTTTATATTTTCTTTGCGCCGCACGAGCACGTGATGCCGCCTCTGAGCACATAAGGAAACTAACGGCTTCCGCCGAGCCTGGTTGAATAGTAGGGTGGACGCCGAGAACTGCCTGCTCGACTGTATCTTTAAGCTTGTTCCACTCTTTTTTGTCCCTTTTATGATAGCGTCCGTAGTCCGTTCCGTAGTCTAATGGAAATTCCATATTCGCGCATGCCTGTTCGGCGGTCCCAATAATTGCAAGAACTTGCGGTAGCAGCTCCGGGTCAACAGCATCAGGGTTACGTGAAGGAAGGCCGCCTCCGTAGAGGTATTTGTTTGTGTACCTTAATACTGCCTCATCAAGAGAAGGAATAAAAAGGTGTCGGCGGCCTGCGTCATACTCTCGTACTAGTTGTGGGTCTGACTCTTTTGTTAATGATTGTGCCGCAGCGAAAATCTTACCTAAAGCCAGTAGTGCTGGGTCGGCGTGGTGTGCAATAAGGTGGCCATGGTGCCACTTAATTTCTTTAAATAACTTCTCAATCTCAGCTTCTGAGCCCAGAAGAATAGGATCGAGCAGTGCTACGGCTGCATGTTCGTCGAGCGGATCACGAGTACCGGCTGCCTCAGCAAGCGGCAAGACTGCGCTCCAAAGCAATATATGCCGTATGAAATCTGTACGAATTACTTCAAGGTGATCCTTTGTAATGGGGATGTTGAAGGTGCGGGGCTCGTGGTTAGCGTCAGATCCGGCTCCAAACTCTAGAAATAGAACCCCGTCCCTGCGAACGACATAGGGCATCCAACCGATTTCACGGGTGTAAACTATTTCACTCATGTGAGTGTGGGCCGTAACGCTTCGCGAAGCTCTTTATAATTTTTAGGCGTTATCTTCCAGCGCGTATCGTCGGTATCTTCGAACGTTATAAGATACTTTCCGGATGTACGATCAAACTGCACAAGGAGCTTTACTGGTAGTGCATCGCCTGGTTTGAAGTAACCACTTACGTATGCGTCAACAGCCGGAATGATCGATGAGGGCCGACCCGCTACGGCTGAAATGGTGCCGTCGGGAGAGTATAAGTAGCCGCTTGCGCTGTTATATCTTCCGTCGAAGGAATCGATAACAATCGCCATTGATTCCCAGGTATCCCAGTTCACGTCAGGGCCACTGACATTTTGAACGAGTGTACGAATGAGGTTAACCGAGTTATCGTCTTGAGTGTCTGTCATGATTAGTTAATGACCTTTCTGTATCTTCTATTGTAAACTAGTTTGAAAGGGGAATCATTATATGAAGATAGAACTTGATAGTAGCGGCATTTTAATTAATGGGCACGAGGTGTCTTTTCCAACGACTAAAGATGAGCTGTCTAAGATTCTTGGCGAGCCAACTCGACATTACTATGATAGCAACGATTGGCGCATCATCTGGGATGAGTTAGGGGTGTATGCGAGCGGTATTGATATAAGTACGATTATGTTTATTGTTAAGGATCAAGAAGGATTCAAATATACACCTTCGCACCTTTTTGAAGGTGAACTGATTGTCGATGGAAAGCCAATCCAGGATTACGCCGAGCCTGCAGTGAAGGTTGAGAAATACCAAGTTCGACAGGCACGATATAGGGGCGAAGAGACTCAGCCTATCTTTTCTTATACGCTAGGTAAGAATTTCGATTACAAAGAACAGGCTGATGAATCGAAGTACGTGTTGCAAAAAATCGCAGGCGAGCCAATCGTATTTAAAGACTTCAATTTTAAACTGGCTGTCATCGAAGAACTTATGTATCAGCAGGGACTATTAACACCGAAATTCGATGTGTTTGAATTTGCCCAACTCTATAAGGGCCGAAAAATCGATGTAGCTAACGAGGGGTATGCGCCAATTCCTGAGGCTGTAGAGTACTTTAAGAACCTAGAGATTGACACCGAGCTCGCCGACAAGGTTACTTCGATCGAGCAAGACGGGGGCAACGATATTTATATGAATATTGCTCCGCAGTGGGGTGGGGACGATAGTACATTTGATGTTAAATCATTTGACGACGTCGCTGCATTCCCGAATCTTAAGCACGTTACACTCTTCCGTATCGACGAAGCTTTGACGGAGAGTTTGAAGGAAAGAGGGATTGAGGTAGAGGAGCTTTAGGGAAATAAAAGACGCCCATGAGAGCGTCTTAATTTCTAAAAATGGTGGGTCCTAGAGGATTCGAACCTCTCACCTCCTCAACGTCAATGAGGCGCTCTAGCCAAATGAGCTAAGGACCCGAGTGCTTATTTATGGTAGCAGAATAGGGGTGAATAGACAAGAATCTTACCTCAGTGGTATACTATACCGTAAGTGATGACGCGGTCTAACCATCCGCCGAGCTTCGTGGCTGTCTTCTGTGCGTGAACGGAAGTCATAAGCAAAACGTCCGGTGGAACCGTCTACGAAAGTGGACCCGAGACATGCAATCGATGGATTTAAGTATATTAAACCGGAAATTGCATGTTTCTTTTTAATTAACAGCAGAGACGGATCGGCCCGTCGAAGGAGAACCAATGAGCGACAACAACGAACACCTACATGCAATGCGACACAGCCTTGCCCACATTACTGCCGGTGCAGTGAAGAAACTATGGCCAGAGGCTAAGTTTGGTGTGGGGCCAGTCGTCGAGAACGGCTTCTACTACGATATTGATCTTGGTGAGCAGAAAATCTCTGAATCAGACTTCAAGAAGATTGAGAAAGAGATGCGCACCATTATTAACCAGAGCCAGGAATTTGAACGCTTTGAAATGCCGGTTGATGAAGCAATTGAATGGGCGAAGGTAAACGGACAGCCATACAAAGAAGAGCTACTGAACGACCTCAAACGCTCTGGTACAACGATCGCGAAAGACCTCGATGCTGCCGAGCTTGGTCTTGCCGCTGACGGTGACGCTGCTGTTGAGAAGGTCTCATTTTACAAGAACGGCGAGTTTGTTGACCTTTGTCGTGGTCCACACGTAGAGAACACCAAAGAGGTCGGTGCCTTCAAGCTTATGCGCGTCGCCGGTGCATACTGGCGCGGCAACGAGAAGAACGCGCAGATGCAGCGCCTGTACGGCGTGGCATTTGAAACCCAAGAGGCACTCGATGAGCACCTCAAGATGCTTGAAGAGGCAAAGACACGCGACCACCGCAAGCTTGGTAAGGAGCTCGATCTTTATACTGTTTCGCCACTGGTTGGCGCAGGCCTTCCGCTCTTTACTCCGCGGGGCACCGTACTGCGTGACCTTTTGTCACAGTACTCAAACCAGCTGCGTCAGAAGTACGGCTTCCAAAAAGTCTGGACTCCGCATATTACCAAGAAAGACCTCTACGAGACTTCAGGCCACTGGGCAAAGTTTGGTGATGAGCTATTCCTCGTAACCAGCCAAGAAACCAGCGACGAATTCGCGTTGAAGCCAATGAACTGTCCGCACCACACCCAAATTTACGCATCATCACCACGTAGCTACAAAGACATGCCAGTTCGTTTCCTTGAAACAACCACTGACTACCGCGACGAGAAAACAGGGGAGCTTGGTGGGCTCAACCGCGTGCGTTCACTTACTCAAGATGACAGTCACGTCTTTGCGCGCCCAGATCAAATTGAGCAGGAAATTAACAACCTGCTGGCTGCTGCTCGTGAGCTTTACAGCTCGATTGATATGAAGCTCCGTGTGCGTCTTTCGTACCGCGATGGCGGTGAAGGGTATCTTGGTGAACTTTCACTTTGGGAATCAGCACAGGCGCAGTTAAAGCAGGCTGTTATTGCGAACGAGCTTGAATACTTCGAGCAAGAAGGCGAGGCTGCGTTCTACGGTCCGAAGATCGACTTTATGGCTACCGACGCTATTGGTCGTGAGCACCAGGTTGCAACCGTACAGCTCGACTTCGTACAGCCACAGCGCTTCGGCCTAAGCTACACCGACACTGAAGGTAATGCTGCACAACCAGTAATGATTCACTGTGCGCTCCTCGGCTCGATTGAGCGCTTCCTCAGCGTATTTATTGAGCACACAGCGGGCTGGTTCCCATTCTGGGCAGCTCCAGAGCAAATTCGAATCCTTACGATTAACGACACCGTCAGTGACTACGTGAAGGAAATTACTGGCATGCTTGAAGGCGCAGTACTGTACGCGCCGGTGAAGTACAACGAAATTCGCTACACAATTGACGAACGCAATGAATCACTCGGTAAGAAGATTCGCGAAGCCGCGACCTACAAGATTCCTGTTCAAATTATCGTTGGACCGCAAGATAAAGAAGCACGTGAAGTGAGCGTTCGTACCCGCGAAGGCGAGGTGAAGCTTCCACTTAATGACCTTCAAACCTACGTGCTTGAACTTGCACGAAGTGGAAAGTAGTAGCATGACAAAACCTATTATCGCAGTTGATATCGATGAGGTTCTTGCGAACATTGTCGATTTTGTGCGCCTGTGGGCGAACAAAGAAACAGGCAGTATGCTTGAAGCGGCCGATTATTATACAGGTGATGAGTTTTGGAACTACTACAATACGATCTGGGAGCGTCATGGCCTAGCCGATAGGATAAACTTCGAAATGGTCCTGCAGCAAATTGCCAAGGACCAATCGGGTATTACGGTTATTCATGGTGCTCGCAGCGCAATCGCAACATTGAAGAAGCAGTACGATCTCGTGTTTATTACGTCGAGGCCCTCATACCAGGAAGAAGAGACGAGGCGGTGGCTTGATGAGCATATCGATGCATCGATTCCACTCTACATATCTTTTCACCCGGGCGTTAACGACACTGCCAGGTCGAAGGGCGAGATTTGCGCCGAGCTTGGCGTATCATTTCTTATCGATGACAACGTAGGTAACTGCCAGAGCGCGATCGAGTATGGCGTAGGTGCTGTCTTGTTCGGTATGTATGGCTGGAACGAGAAGGCCCCATCACATTTGCCGCGCTGTGTCAGTTGGCAAGAAGTTGAGGAATACTTCGATGCAGAACGCCAGCGAATTTCGTAGTAAGGTTGAAGCACTTATGGCCCAGGTGCCAGCCGGGAAGGTAACTACCTACGGCGATGTAGCGGCACTTGCAGGGCACCCGTATGCGGCACGTATTGTGGGCGGCATGGCGCATTTCGGTAACCCGGAATTACCGTGGCATCGATTGGTAAATCGCTTCGGCGGACTAGCCGCAGGCTACCACGGCGGCAGGGAAGCGCAGCAAGAACACCTCGCGGCCGAGGGTATTACCTGTACGAACCATATCATCGATAACTTCGAGGAGTTGAGGTGGCGACCTCTGTAAAAAGCACTATGAACAAAAAAGTTATTCAATCTAATATACCTTCGGAACTACCCCTTATCGTTATTGTTGGGCCTACGGCTAGTGGGAAGTCTGCTACTGCTATGCGCATAGCCGAAGAGTTCGGTGGGGAAATCATTTGTGCAGACTCTCGTACCATCTATAAGGGTATGGATATAGGTACCGCAAAGCCGAGTAGGCAGGACCAGCAGCGTGTACCACATTGGGGCATTGATCTCGTTGAACCTGGTGCTCGTTTTACGGCCGCAGACTTCAAGTATTACGCGAAGCAGAAGGTACAGGAGATACGTGAGCGTGGTCGTATTCCCATGATTGTGGGCGGTACCGGACTCTACGTAGACGGCCTTATTTTTGACTACGAATTCGGCGCTCCCGAGCCCGAACTGCGAAAAAAGCTTGAAGCGCTTTCGCTCGACGACCTCATAGAGTATTGTGGTAACAACAACGTAACGTTGCCAGAAAATCTACAGAATCGCCGCTACGTGATTCGCGCAATTGAGCAAAAAAGCATAAACATTAAAAGGTTAGAGGCTCCAATTGCTCATACGTTAGTTGTAGGAATTGCTACAGAACGTGATGTTCTGAAGGACCGAATTGCAGCCAGAAGCGAACAACTGTTTGAACAGGGAATGGTCGAAGAGGCTAAAAAGTTGGGCAAAAAATACGGCTGGGATTCAGAAGCAATGACAGGCAATATCTATCGTCTTGTGAAGCAATTTGAAGACGGCGAGTTCGATGAAGCCGAACTAAAGACACGTTTCATCACGTCGGACTGGCAGCTCGCGAAGCGACAGTTAACATGGCTCAAACGTAACCCGTTTATTGTCTGGAAGTCACTTGATGATGCCTATGAATACATAAAAGAGGAGTTAACCGGCTACAACAAAAGCGAGTAACATTATGATTCGCAGACGGCTTCGCGCCGGGTTTCAATGGGGTCTCTACGCCCATTTCAACTCGGGCTGCAGGGGTCGTGCGAACATAAGTTACTCATTTTTGTTGGCTCGATCACCCCTATTGTGATACTATTAATACATTAAAGTGAACAAGGGAAATAGGGGATGATAGATAAGTTATTCGGATCGAAAACTCGCGTGAAGTTACTTCACTTGTTCATGAACCATCCTGGACAATCTTTTTACGTACGTGAGATTACTCGTCTTATTGATGAGCAAATTAATTCAGTACGTCGTGAACTTTCAAACATGCTGGAAGTTGGTGTCATTACAAGCGACACGTCGGACAATAAATTGTACTACCAAGTAAATCAGCGCTACGAATTTTATACAGCGCTCCGCGCAATCTTTGCCGGTGAGCCAGTCACGGCCGAGCAAGTTGGTCCAACAAATGCCGATGGCGTGAACGAACAGCACGTTTCTATTATTAATGAAATTCCAGCACTTCGCTTGGCGCTCTTCTCGGGCGTACTTGTGAAGGGCTCAATGTCACCAGTCGATGTACTCCTCGTTGGTAACGTTTCACCGGCAAAGGTAAAGTCGGCAATGGCAATGATCGAAAAACTCGAAGGCCGCGAAATCAACTACACCGTGCTTCCATACGACGAGTTCTATTACCGTCTTAGCGTACGCGACAAGTTCATTACCGAAGTACTTGCCGGTAAGCACAGTGTTGCAATAGATAAAGATAACGTACTTGGTGAACAGTAATCCGCCTGTATATATGTAAGTAAGGAGACAGAATATGTTTGAAGTTGAATATAAAGGTGCAAATTGTGTAATTATTTCGTCAAAGAAGGCGAGTATTGTTATTGATCCTAAGCTTTCAGTTGTTGGATTAAAGGACGTGAATGTGAAGGATTCTGTGGAACTTGCTACTGAAGCGCGTTTTGCAATAAATTCCGAAGACGCGAAGCTTGTTATTGAAGGTCCAGGTGAATATGGTGTCGCCGACTTCGATATCCGCGGTGTTGCCGCTCAGCGTCACCTCGATGCCGAGTCTGATCCAAAGGCTTCAACCATTTACCGTATTGAAACTGGTGACATCCGCGCCGCAGTACTCGGTAATATTTACGAGAAGCTGACCGAAGACCAACTTGAAGAAATCGGTATCGTTGATGTACTTATTGTTCCGGTTGGCGGAAGTGGCTATACGCTCGATGCAACTGGCGCTGCTACAATTACACGCCAAATTGATCCAAAGATTGTTATCCCAGTGCACTACGATGATCCAGCACTTAAGTACGAAGTACCGCAATCTGACGTTGAAACATTTACCGCTGAACTTGGCGTTACCGTTGAAGAAGCACCAAAGCTAAAGCTCAAGAGTGCAGTCGCACTTCCTCCAGTACTCACTGTCTTTAAACTTGCTCGCAGCTAATCAAAATCTACTAAAACTATACTTTTAAAGGGGAACACCACTCATGAATATTGATATTGTGCGACTACGGCCTGATGCCATCCTACCTGAATACCAAACCTCTGGAGCCGCCGGTGCTGACCTTCACGCCTGTATTGATGAGCCGATTGTTCTTGAGTCACTCGATCGACGCGTGATTCCAACTGGGCTGGCGATGGCAATCCCGGAAGGGTATGAAGTCCAGATTCGCGCACGCAGCAGTATGAGTATTAAACATGGCATTACGATGGTAAACGGAATCGGCACTATTGATGCAGATTACAGGGGTGAAGTAGGAGTGCTTGCTATTAACCTTAGTAGGGAAGCTTTTACGATTGAACCTGGTATGCGTATCGCACAGATGGTGCTTGCCAAGTACGTTACAACTGAGTGGAACGAAGTAACCGAACTCGATGAAACAATCCGTGGCACTGGTGGCTACGGTAGCACCGGATGCTAAGCTACTACATTTTTGAAACTAAAAACCCGCCGGTAAAGGCGGGTTTTTGTTCGGAAGGGAAGCTTAGGCGAGAATGCCTTTCTTCTTAAGCGTACGGATCGCGCTTGTGCTGAGGGTCATAGTAACCTTCTGGCCATCTACGAAGAAAGTTTTCTTTTGTAGGTTTGGCTTGAACACGCGGTTGGTGCGACGCAAAGAGAAGCTAACATTGTTGCCAAATTGCTTTCCTTTACCGGTGAGTTCGCATCGTGCTGTCATAATTTATTCTCTCTTTCCCGATTTTTCTCTTGTATTGTCGGGACACTAGGAATTATTTTACCTTTTTTGCCCTCGAGAGTCAAGGGGTTAAGAGGGCTGAGTGCTGCGATGGGTTGACAAAACATAAGCAGTATGCTACAGTAATTTTAGTTAATTCAACTAAAACAAACAAAAGGCAAACCACCACATGAGCCCAGAATCAGCACCACGCACCGAACCACAAGCACCAGCACTAGCGGAAGTACCGACACAACCAGCCGCTCAACCAGAACTTATTACCGTTCCAGACTGGAACCAAGCACCAGCGGAAGCTGCGCCAATTCCGACATTTGAAGCTCCAGCGACCCCTGTTGTAGAGCAGACACCGGTAGAAACGCCTGTTGAAGCAGCTACTCCTGATGCAGCCGTTGAAGATGTTAAGTTGAAGAAGATTACAGTTATCGATGCCCAAGGTACCGGTGATACAAAAGTTGTCGAATTCGGACGTTTCGGCGGCCTTCAGGGTACCGAAACAACCCGTGTTGTTGAAGTACAGCCGGCTCGTGGCCGCGGCTTTTCAAAGCTGATGCATAAGTTTTTCGGACCTCGTCCAAAAACCCCTGAATCTAAGTAGCACCGCATACATATATAAAGAGTTCGCTTTCGGGCGAACTCTTTATATATTAGAGAAAAACGTGATGCTGGTACAATAGGGGTAATGAACTACAACATAAACACCTTCAATGAGCTACCAGTTCGCGAGTACCATCAACAAATTCTTGATGCGGTTGATACGCACCAGGCAACTATTATTACGGCCGAAACAGGGGCGGGAAAGAGTACCCAAATTCCTCAGTATCTTGCTGAACATGGCTATACTCGTGTTATCGTGACGCAGCCTCGTATTCTCGCAGCCCGTAACCTTAGCGAACGTGTTCGTGAAGAGTGGGCACTTCGTAATACTGAAGATTCGAGTGAAGTTATTGGCTACCGAACTGCACATGAACGCGATGATAGTGGCAACACGAAGATCCTCTACTGCACGGACGGTCTTCAGCTCGTTCGTGAAATAACAGGGGCAGGCATTAGCGAACGCCAGGTGTTGGTGCTTGATGAAGTGCACGAATGGAACGAGAATATGGAGGTGCTTGTTGCCTGGGCGAAGAAGCGCATTGAGGAAGATCCACGCTTTAAAGTAGTTATTATGAGTGCGACGATTGAATCAGAGAGTTTAGCGAACTTCTTTGGGACCGATGCGATTATTGATATTCCAGGTCGCCACTTCGAGGTAACAAAGAAGCGCGGGCAAGACGTGTTAAGTGAAATTTTTACCCAAATTGAAAACCGGGGCAAGAATGTGTTGGTGTTCCTTCCGGGAAAAGCCGAAATTAAAGACGTGACCGATGCAATTGCCGATAAAGCTGCCGCGGCTAAAGTAGAGGTTATTCCGCTTCACAGTCAGCTCGAAGCTGAGGAGCAGCAACGTGCTTTTGCGAATTACCCCAATGGAAAGATTATTTTGGCGACAAATATCGCCCAAACCAGTGTGACGATTGATGACATTGATGTCGTCATCGACAGTGGTCTGGAGCGTCAAAGTGAAGTGCGGAGTGGTGTTGAAGGTTTGTTCATCGCTCAAATCTCACAAGCAGATAGCAAGCAGCGCGCGGGTAGGGCCGGGCGAACGAAGCCGGGCGAATATATTTTGGCACAGTACGACAAAATGCCGTGTTCTAACCTTAGTGACCGGCCAGAATATGCCATTCCGGAAATCCTTCGAAAGCATATCGACCGCCTTACGTTACGGCTGGCGAACGTAGGCATCGACATTGAAACGCTCGATTTTTACCATGACCCTAGTAACAGTGCTATTAAGAGGGCGAAGAAAACACTCGT
>Ga0307406_10000899_pt1 | contig 16705 bp, 11 predicted proteins | sample 322Cmetagenome_3_FD_203706 | JGI IMG/M metagenome (GOLD analysis project Ga0307406, IMG submission 203706) | Maize rhizosphere microbial communities from greenhouse at UC Davis, California, United States - 322HYB-C-2 | ecosystem: Host-associated > Plants > Roots > Rhizosphere > Soil | place...
TGTCCTCGACGGGCAGGATCTTCGCGATGACGCCCTTGTTGCCGTGACGACCGGCGAGCTTGTCGCCCTCGGTGATCTTGCGCTTCTGGGCGATGTAGACCACGACGCGGCGGTTGACGCCCGAGCCCAGCTCGTCGTCGCCGTCTTCGGCGTTGAACTCCTTGACCGCGATGATCGTGCCCTGCTCACCGTGGGGCACCTTCAGCGACGTGTCGCGGACCTCGCGGCTCTTCTCGTTGAAGATCGCGCGCAGCAGGCGCTCCTCGGCGCTCAGCTCGGTCTCGCCCTTGGGCGTGACCTTGCCGACGAGGATGTCGCCGGGGCGGACCTCGGCGCCGATGCGGACGATGCCGCGCTCGTCGAGGTCCTTCAGCAGGTCGGGGCTGACGTTGGGGAGGTCACGGGTGATCTCCTCCTTGCCGAGCTTGGTGTCGCGCGCGTCGACCTCGTACTCCTCGATGTGGATCGAGGAGAGCGTGTCGTTCTTGACGAGGTCCTGGCTGAGGATGATCGCGTCCTCGAAGTTGTGACCCTCCCACGTCATGAACGCGACGAGGAGGTTCTTGCCGAGCGCGAGCTCGCCGTTCTCCGTCGCCGGCCCGTCGGCGATGACCTCGCCGACCTCGACGCGGTCGCCGGCCGAGACCACGACGCGCTGGTTGTAGCTCGTGCCCTGGTTGGAGCGGTCGAACTTGCGCAGGAAGTAGTCCTGCGTGCCGCCCTCGTCGAGCTGGACGGTGACGACGTCGGCCGAGACCTCGGCGACGACACCGGCCTTCTGGGCGGTGAGGACGTCACCGGCGTCGACGGCCGCGTAGCCCTCCATACCGGTGCCGACCACGGGCGAGTCGCTGCGCAGCAGCGGCACGGCCTGACGCTGCATGTTCGCACCCATGAGGGCGCGGTTCGCGTCGTCGTGCTCGAGGAAGGGGATGAGCGAGGTCGCCACCGACACCATCTGGCGCGGCGAGACGTCCATGTAGCCGATCTCCTCGGCGTGGAACAGGTCGACCTCGCCACCCTGGCCGCGACGGGCGAGGACGCGGTCGCTCGCGAAGGAGCCGTCGGCCTTCAGCTCGACACCGGCCTGCGCGACGATGTAGTCGCTCTCCTGGGAGGCGGTCAGGTAGTCGATCTGGTCGGTGACCTTGCCGTCGACGACGCGGCGGTACGGCGTCTCGATGAAGCCGAACGCGTTGATGCGGGCGAACGACGCGAGCGAGCCGATCAGACCGATGTTCGGGCCTTCCGGCGTCTCGATCGGGCACATGCGGCCGTAGTGCGACGGGTGGACGTCGCGGACCTCGACGCCGGCGCGCTCACGGGAGAGACCGCCGGGGCCCAGCGCCGACAGGCGACGCTTGTGCGTCAGACCCGCCAGCGGGTTGTTCTGGTCCATGAACTGCGACAGCTGCGAGGTGCCGAAGAACTCCTTGATCGCGGCCACCACGGGGCGGACGTTGATCAGGGTCTGGGGCGTGATCGCCTCGATGTCCTGCGTGGTCATGCGCTCGCGGACGACGCGCTCCATGCGCGACAGACCGGTGCGGACCTGGTTCTGGATGAGCTCGCCGACCGCGCGGATGCGGCGGTTGCCGAAGTTGTCGATGTCGTCGACGTCCAGGCGGATCTCGGCGGGCTTGCCGTCGCGGATGCCCGGGAGCGTCGCGTCGCCGCGGTGCAGGGCGACGAGGTACTTGATCGTCGCGACGATGTCGGCGACGGTCAGGACCGAGTCGCTGGGCGCGGCGTCGAGGCCGAGCTTCTGGTTGATCTTGTACCGGCCGACCTTGGCGAGGTCGTAGCGCTTCGGGTTGAAGTAGAAGTTGTCCAGCAGCGCGCGGGCGGCCTCGGCGGCGACCTGCTCGCCCGGACGGAGCTTGCGGTAGATGTCGCGGAGCGCGTCCTCCTTGGTGAGGATCGTGTCCTTGCTGAGCGTGTCCTCGATCGACTCGTAGCCGGCGAACTCGTTCAGGATGTCCTCGCTCGACAGGCCCAGGGCCTTCAGGAAGACGGTGACGGACTGCTTGCGCTTGCGGTCGATGCGGACGCCAACCTGGTCGCGCTTGTCGATCTCGAACTCGAGCCAGGCGCCGCGGCTCGGGATGACGCGCGCCGAGACGATGTCCTTGTCGGAGGTCTTGTCGGGCGTCTTGTCGAAGTAGACGCCCGGGGAGCGCACCAGCTGCGAGACGACGACACGCTCGGTGCCGTTGATGATGAAGGTGCCCTTGCCGGTCTGGAGCGGGAAGTCGCCCATGAAGACCGTCTGGGTCTTGATCTCGCCGGTGAGGTGGTTCATGAACTCGGCCTCGACGTACAGCGGGGCGGCGTAGGTCTTGCCGCGCTCCTTGCACTCCTCGATCGAGTACTTCTCGGGCTCGAGGTACGGGTTCGTGAACGAGAGCTGCATCGTCTCGCCGAGGTCCTCGATCGGCGAGATCTCCTCGAAGATCTCCTCGAGACCGCTCGTGGCCGGGACGTCGGTGCGGCCGGCGGCCTGAGCCTCGGCGACCCGCGCCTTCCAGGCCTCGTTGCCGACGAGCCAGTCGAACGACTCCGTCTGCAGCGCGAGAAGGTCAGGGACCGTCAGCGTGTCGGAGATCTTGGCGAACGAGAGGCGGGATGCTCCGCGACCGTTCTTCGGGGTGGTGGTGGAATTGGTTGCGTTGCGCGCAGCAGCCAAGGGGATTACCTCCGTGAGCCCGGGCAGGGCGGGTTTTCCTTGTCGTCAGGTGAAACGCTCCCCGATCCGAAACCTGCCACGCGCGCCGTCGCAGGGCGACGGGGATGCGGGCACAAGCCGACCACCATATGAGGGCATGCGGAAGGGAGCGCAACTACCCACTATAGGCCGCGCGGCACGCCGTGTCCAGTCGATTCTTGACGAGGGTCGGATGCTGCGGTATAAACGCGCGGAATCACGGGGATAATCTGGTGGCGCGCCGGATCGCGCGCCATGATGTCGTCATGACCGGGGTCGCCGAACCCGTCATCCGCACACCCGACCAGCGGATCCGGGTCTTCGTCAGTTCCACCCTGCGCGAGCTCGCCGACGAGCGTCGCGCGGCTCGTGCCGCCATCGAGGGCCTGCGACTGGCCCCGGTGATGTTCGAGCTCGGCGCCCGTCCGCATCCGCCGCGGGCGCTGTACCGCTCCTACCTCGCCCAGAGCGACGTCTTCGTCGGGATCTACGGATCCAGCTACGGCTGGGTCGCCCCGGGCGAGGAGATCTCCGGCCTGGAGGACGAGTACCGCCTCGCCCCGCCCGGGATGCCGAAGCTCATCTACCTCAAGCGCGGCGGCGAGCGCGAGGAGCGGCTGGAGGCCCTGATCGACCGCATCCGCGCGGACGACACCGCCGCCTATCTCGCCTTCGACGCGCCCGAGGACCTCGGGGCGCGGATCGCCGAGGACCTCGCCACCCTGCTCGCCGAGCGCTTCGACCAGTCGCGCCTGCCCGCTCCCCCCGCCCCCGCGACGTCGCTGGCCGCGCGCGTGCCCGTCCCCTACACGCGCACGATCGGCCGCGAGGGCGACATCGCCGCCGTCCGCGATCTGCTCGAGCGGACCGAGGACCGGGTGATCAGCCTCATCGGACCCGGCGGGATCGGCAAGAGCCGGCTGGCGATCGAGTCCGCGCTGGCCGTGGACGACCTCTTCCCCGACGGGACCTACTTCATCGCCCTGGAGAACGTGCTCGAACCCGCGCTGCTCCTGCCGACGATCGCGTACGCGCTCGGCATCCGCGACAACGGCGAGGCCGCCCTGGAGGAGCGCCTCTCGCTGGCGCTGGCCGGCCGGCGGGTGCTGCTCGTCCTCGACAACTTCGAGCAGATCGTCGATGCCGCCCCGGTGCTCGTGCGGCTGTTCACGGTCGCGCCGCTCGCGCGGTTCCTCGTCACCAGCCGGATCGTGCTGCGCATCCGCGGCGAGCGCGTCTTCGAGGTCCCGCCGCTGGTGGCTCCCGCCGACGGCGCGCCGGCCACCCTGGAGCGTGCGGGGATGTCCAGCGCGTGCGCGCTCTTCGTCGACCGGGCCGTCGCCGCGGCGCCGGGCTTCGTCCTCACCGCCGAGAACGCGGGAGCGGTCATGGACATCTGCCGGCGGCTGGAGGGTCTTCCGCTGGCGATCGAGCTGGCGGCGGCGAAGGCCCGGATGCTGTCGCCGCAGACGATCGCCGAGCGGCTGGGGCAGGCCCTGCCGCTGCTGACCGCCGCGGTCCGCGACCTCCCGGAGCGGCACCGGACGATGCGGGCGACACTGCAGTGGAGCGTGAGCCTGCTCACCGCGCCGCAGCGGACGATGCTCGAGGATCTGGGGGTGTTCGCCGAGCGCTTCACCTTCGACGCGGTCGAGGCGATCGGCGCAGATCGGTCCTGGGGCGGCGAGGCTCTCGAGGCGCTGGCCGCCCTCGTGGACGCCTCGCTCGTGAAGCAGACCGACGTCGCGGGACGGGGCGTGCTGTCGCTGCTGGCCATCGTGCGCGAGTACGCGATGGGTCGCCTGAAGGAGCGGGGCGAGGCCGACCTCATGCGCGCTGCGCACGCCGACTACTACCACCTGCTCGTGCAGCGGCTGGCTCCCCAGCTGCGCGGCACGGGACAGGCGGCCGCGCTTCCCGAGCTCGGGCTCCAGCTGGCGAACCTGCGCGCCGCGATCCGCCACCTCGTGTACACCGGCCGACTCGACGACGCCGCCGACTTCGCGTGGGAGATGCTCATCTACTGGTGGATCATGGGGCTCTTCGGCGGCGTCCGGGTCTGGATGCTGGAGCTGCTCGCGAAGGACGAGCCGATCACCCAGCGCTCCCGCGCCACCGCCTGGTTCTTCGCCTTGTGGGGCGAGCTGTGGCAGCGCCCGGCGCAGGAGGTGGTGGCCGGTCTCGGCGAGGTCGCGCGCCTGTTCGCCGAGAGCGGCGACGAGGACGCCTCGGCGATGGCGTTCGCCGCGCGCGCGACCGCGCGCGTGCAGCTTCCGGACCCCGACATCGATCTGGCCGAGCGCGAGCTCCGCGAGGCGGTCGAGCGGCTGCAGAAGGTCGGGAACCCCTGGGCCGAGGCGATCACGCGCGTCTCGCTCGGACGCGTCGCCTGGCTGCGGGGCTCCATCGACGACGCGCTCGCGCACCTGGAGCGCGCCTCAGCGATCGCGGAGGCCAACGGCGACCGGTTCACGCTGTCGATCGCGGGAAACCAGCGCGGCCGGCTGCTCATCGTGCGCGGCGCCGTCGACGAGGCCGAGCAGGTGTTCGTCACCACCCTCCTTCAGTCGGTCCGCCTCCACCACGAGGAGGGGGTCGCCTACGGCCTGGAAGGGCTCTGCGCCGTCGCGGCCGCGCGGGACGACGCCGAGCGCGCCGGCGAGCTGTCCGCCGCGGCCGCCGCCATCCGCCATCGCGTGGGCGTCTTCGACGTCGAGGCCTTCACCGTCCACGCACTGTCGCTGGACGAGGTGCGCTCCCGGCATCCCGAGCGGGTCGCCGCCGGAGAGGCGCGCGGCCGGCTGCTGACCCTCGTCGAGGCGGTCTCGCGGGCCCTCCCCGAGGCGGAGCGCGGCGCGGTCGGCGACACCCTCGCGCACTGGTAGCGCCGCCGCCGCCCCGCTGCGCCGCTGCCGCCGCCGCCGCCGAGCCGACACGAAAACGACGAGCCGACACGCCCCGTGCGGTCGGGACGTGTCGGCTCGGTGAAAGGGTGTCGGTTCGGGATCAGGTCCAGGTCCAGGAGGCCAGGACGGCGTCGGTCACGGCCTGCCGGTCGGCGTCGGCGACGTCCGGGCTGAAGGAGAACGTGACGATGAACGTCTGGTCCTCGCTGTTGAGGTAGAACTGCTCGATCAGGTACTCGGTGCCCTCCGAGGCCAGGCCCGCGGAGATGTGCGCCGCCTCGGCGCCGGCGACGGTCAGCCGGTCCTCGACGGTCACACCGGTCGCCCCGCCGCCCTCGAGCTCGCCGGGGCCCGCGCTCTCGACCTCGTCGAGCTCCACGCGTCCCGCGGGGGAGAGGATCACGTTCACGTTGTCTGCGAAGCCGTCCTCGTCGTCGAGGTCAGCCGCGAAGCTGTCGGGGTCGAATCCCTCGATGGGGCCCGGGTCCCCCCAGTCCTCGGGGACGGCGTAGGTGTATCCGGTGCCGCTGATGGTGTCGCCGGCCGCGGGGTCGGCGGCCGGCGCGGCCGGCGTCGACGCCGACGGCTGCGGGTCCGTGCCCGGGTCGGTCGCCCCCGAACAGCCGGCGAGCAGGAAGGCGGCGGCGAGGACGAGGGCGGCGGAACTCCGTGTGCGCGACATGGGGCCCACTCTAGGAGGGCACCACGGATCCGGCGCAACCCGTTGACGCGGGCTCCGGCATGCGTCAGCGTGCGTGCCGGAACCGGATCCGGGTCCCCGGCCGGGCCTGCGCGAGCGCGTCCCGCGAGGCGTCGTCGACCACGGCGACGACCGGATAGCCGCCGGTGACCGGACCGTCGGGGCCGAGGACCACCGGCCGTCCGGCCGGCGGCACCTGGATCGCCCCCGGCACCATCCCCTCGCTGGGGAGCTCCCCCTCGCGGCTGCGGACGAGCGCGGGACCCTCCAGCCGGATGCCGACGCGGTCGGCGTCGCCCGACACCGTCCACACCGATTCGTACAGGAGCGGCAGCGCGTCCGAGCGGAACCAGTCGGAGCGAGGCCCCGGCGCGAGGGCCACCTCGATCACGTCGTCGGCGGGTGCGCCCCAGGGGTGGAGGCCATCGGCCGGGATGGCACCCACCGCGTCCGCACCCACGGCGAGCGTGTCGCCCGCGGCCAGCGGCGCCGGGCCGATCCCCGCCAGGGTGTCGGTCGAGCGCGAGCCGACGGCGCGCGGGACATCCCATCCGCCGCGGACAGCGAGGTACCCCCGCGCACCGTGCTCGAACCAATCCACGTGAAGCTCGGCACCGGCCGGCCACGGATGCGCGGTGTACGGGTCCACGGGATGTCCGTCCAGCCGGATCGGCCCCCAGGCGCCGGTCACCGCGAACCACAGATCCGCGAGCGCGACCGCACGGAACCCTCCCATCGTGATCTCGACGCCCGCGGCCTGCTCCGCCGTCCCGACGAGGCGCTGCGCCGTCCGGAGGGCCGCCCGATCCGCGGCGCCCGACACCGCCACCCCTTCGGCGGCGTGGCCGGGCCGCCCCTGGTCCTGGATCGTGGCGCGAAGACCCGGATCCACGACCCGCACGGCGGGGCCGGTGGTCGGATCACGGCGCGCGCGACCGTCCGATGTCGGGGCGACGAGCGCGGAGCGCGCCACGGCGGAGGCGGGCGGCGCGGGCACGAACCGCACCCGGGTGCCCGGGGCCAGCAGCACGGGTGTCTCCGCGGCCGGATCGAACAGGGGTGCCGTCGTCGTCCCGATCAGCTGCCACCCGCCCGGCGTCTGCCTCGGGTACGCGCCGGTGAACTCGCCCGCCACACCCACCGCGCCGGCCGGCACCCGGGTGCGGGGCGAGGAGCGGCGCGGCACGTCGAACGACCACTCCTCGCTCACGAGATAGCCGAAGCCCGGCGCGAAGCCGGTGAAGGCCACGGTCCAGTCAGCGGCCGCGTGACGGGCTGCGACCTCCTCCGCCGTGACTCCGAGGAGCGCGGCGAGCTCGGAGAGATCCTCGCCGTCGTAGCGGATCGGGAGCTCGACCACCGCCGCGGTCGAGGCGGCGGGTCCGGCCGTGTCGCCGGCGGCACGCTCGATCCAGGCCCGGGCGGCGGCGACCGGGAGGATCCGCGGATCGACGCCGACGAGCACGGTGCGGGCCGCGGGCACGAGGTCGACGACACCGTCGGGGCGGGAGGCTGCCAGAGCCGCGTGCAGGGCGAGGACCTCGGCGACCGAGGCCGCTTCGGCGAGCACCGCACGGTCGCCGAAGGGCAGGAGCCTCACCACGGCGCGGCCACCTCGACTCCGGCGGCGTCGAGGGCGGCACGTACCGCGTGCGCCATCGCCACCGCGCCGGGCGAGTCGCCGTGGAGGCAGAGCGAGGCCGCCTCCACCCGCACCATCGAGCCGTCGACGGCCTCGACCTCACCGTCGCGCGCGAGGCGCACGGCGCGATCGGCGACGACGACGGGGTCGTGCAGGAGGGCTCCCGGCTCCGACCGCGGGACGAGGCGGCCGTCGGGCAGATACCCGCGGTCGAGGAACGCCTCGCGCACGAAGGGGAGACCGGCCGACCGGGCCGCTCGGACGACGGCGCCGTCGAGGCCGAGCACCGGGAGCGCCCGCCCGATCCTCGCGGACACCTCGGCGACGGCCGACACGACGGCGGCGGCGACCTCGAGGTCGGCGGACACCGCGTGGTAGAGCGCGCCGTGGGGCTTGACGTAGCGGAGCTCTCCCCCGGCTGCCACGAGGGCCTCCAGCTGGCTGCGCACCTGCTCGCGCAGCGTCGCGGGCTCGACGGCGAGGGCGACGCGCCCGAACCCCGCCGGGTCGACGTACGAGGGGTGGGCCCCGACGGCCACGCCGTGCGCCGCAGCGCGGCCCACGGCGATGCGCATCGACCCGGCGTCGCCCGCGTGTCCGCCGCAGGCGATCGACGCGCTCGAGATGACGGCGAACATCGCCTCGTCGTCGGCGGTGGGCACGCCGTCGACGGTCTCACCCAGGTCCGCGTTGAGGTCGATCACCGCCATACCGCCACGGTACCGGCGTCGCCGCCTGCACAACTCCGCAAGCCCGACGCCGCACGCCTCCCCGGGAGAGCTCGAGGCGGCTCTGACGACCGGATCACCGGGGTCATGCAGACACACCGGGGCGCACGCTGCCCGGCGACGCGCGTTACGACTGCGTAAAGACCGCGCCCATCGCCGTGCGTGCCGGTCGGCGGCGGGGCAGGATGGTCGCATGTCCCTCCAGACGCGCCCGGCGCACCACGCGGCAGCGACGCCGCTCCTCCAGGTCCGCGACATGGCGGTCGACTTCCGCACCGTCGGCGGAGTCGTGCACGCCGTCGAGGCGGTCGACCTCGAGATCGCCCCGGGTGAGACGGTGGCGATCGTCGGCGAGTCCGGCTCCGGCAAGTCGACCAGCGCGATGGCCGTCATCGGACTGCTTCCCGGCAACGGCAAGGTCGTGCGCGGCAGCATCACCCTCGACGGCCAGGAACTCGTGGGAGCGTCCGAGTCCCGCATGCGCAAGGTCCGCGGTGCGCAGATCGGACTCGTCCCGCAGGACCCGATGTCCAACCTGAACCCGGTGTCGAAGATCGGCACGCAGGTCGCCGAGACCCTGCTCGCGCACGGGCTGGCAACGCCCAAGGATGTGGACCGCAAGGCCGTCGAGACCCTCGCGGCGGCGGGACTACCCGATGCCGAGGAGCGGGCCAAGCAGTATCCGCACGAATTCTCCGGCGGCATGCGCCAGCGCGCCCTCATCGCCATCGGCCTCGCCTGCAACCCGCGCCTGCTGATCGCCGACGAGCCCACGAGCGCCCTCGACGTCACGGTGCAGAAGACGATCCTCGACCAGCTCGACCGCATGACGAGCGACCTCGGCACCTCCGTGCTGCTCATCACCCACGACCTCGGCCTCGCCGCCGAGCGCGCCGCGCGCGTGATCGTCATGCACCGCGGCCGCATCGTCGAGCAGGGGCCGGCGCGCCAGATCCTCGAGGACCCCCAGCACGCGTACACGCAGGCGCTCGTCCAGGCCGCGCCGTCGGTCGCCGTCGCCCGCCTCCGCCCGGAGGTCTTCCGCCCCGAGGTGTTCCGCCCCGAGGTGTCCCGCGCCGAGGTGTCCACCCGCCCGGGGACGGCTCCATCCGCGGCGCCGGGCGCCGTCGCCGGGACCGCAGCGGCGACGCCGTCGACGGATGCCGCGCCGGCGAAACGCGACAACATCGTGGAGGTCGAGGACCTCACGAAGGTGTACCGCATCCGCGGGAAGAAGGAGGACTTCGCGGCGGTGTCGAACGTGTCGTTCGCCATCCCCCGCGGCGAGACGGTCGCGATCGTCGGCGAGTCCGGGTCGGGCAAGACCACGACGGCGCGCATGCTGCTGAAGGTCGTCGAGCCGACGTCGGGGTCGCTCCGTTTCGAGGGCCAGGACGTCGTGGGACTGAAGGGCCGCGCGCTGCGGGACTTCCGCCAGAAGGTGCAGCCGATCTTCCAGGACCCCTACTCGTCGCTGAACCCGATGTTCACCATCGAGCGGATCATCTCCGAGCCGCTCGACTTCTACAAGCGCGGCTCCGCCAAGGATCGCGACGCGCGGGTGCGCAAGCTCCTCGACGACGTCGCGCTGCCGCAGACGATGCTCCGCCGTTACCCGTCGGAACTGTCGGGCGGGCAGCGCCAGCGCGTCGCGATCGCGCGGGCCCTCGCCCTCAACCCGGAGCTCATCGTGTGCGACGAGCCGGTATCGGCGCTGGACGTGCTCGTGCAGGACCAGATCCTCACGCTCTTGCGCGATCTGCAGTCCGAGTACGGCCTCAGCTACCTCTTCATCTCGCACGACCTCGCCGTCGTGCGCCTGATCAGCGACTACGTCTGCGTCATGAAGGACGGCCAGCTGGTCGAGGCCGCCTCCAGCGAGGAGATCTTCACGAACCCTCGCGATCCGTACACGCGGCGCCTGCTGGCATCCATCCCCGGCAACGAGCTCGACATCGCCGTCTGACGCCTGCGCCTCACCCGAGCCGACACGTTACGTGCGAGCCGACACGCTGCGTGCGGTGCGCAACGTGTCGGCTCGCACGGAGGTTGTCGGCTCGGGTCTACCGGCGCGGGTCGCGCGGAAGTGACGGTCAGCGCGCGCGGGTGCGGGGGTCCATCGCCTCGCGCAGGGCTTCGCCCAGGAGGGTGAAGCCGAGCGCGGTGATCGAGATGCAGATGCCGGGCAGGAACGCGAGCCAGGGGGCGATCGCCAGCTCCGCCTGCGCGTATGTGAGCATGCGGCCCCACTCCGCCGTCTGCGGCAGCCCGCCGCCGAGTCCCAGGAACGACAGCGCGGCCGCGTCGATGACGGCGGTGGCCAGCGACAGGGTCCCCTGCACGATGACCGGTCCGACCGAGTTGGGCAGGACGTGGCTCATCGTGATCTTGCCGCGGCCGAGGCCGAGCGTCTGCGCGGACAGGACGTAGTCCGCCGATCGCTGCTGGAGCATCGACGCGCGGAGCAGGCGTGCGAACACCGGCACCTGCGAGGCTCCGATGGCGATCATGACCGCCGTCTGCGACTGGCCGAGGATCGCGGCGATCGACACCGCCAGCAGGAGGTTCGGCACCGAGAGCAGGATGTCGACGAAGCGCATGATGACGTTGTCGACCCAGCCGCCGAACATGCCCGACAGCAGCCCCAGCAGCATGCCGCCCACGAGCCCGAGCGCCGTCGAGATGACACCGATCATCAGCGACGCCTGCGCACCCCAGATGAGCTTGGACAGCACGTCGCCGCCGAAGCGGTCGAGCCCGAGCGGGAACTCGGCGAGCTCGCCCGGACCGGGGATGTGCGTGGGCGTGATGTAGCGCTGGCCGGGCAGCTCGGTCGGACCGTACGGAGCCAGCAGCGGCGCGAGGGCGGCGACGAGCAGGAAGAGCAGCACGATGATCGCGCCGATCCAGGCCGACGGGTTGTGACGCAGGCGGGCGAACACGTCGCGCCAGAACCCGCCCTTCTGCCCGGCGGTGGACGCGGCGAGCAGCTGAGCGGCCGTGTCGTCGGCAGGTCCGCCGCCGGGGGCGGGAGGAAGCATCGCGGAAGTCACTGGACCCTCACTCTCGGGTCGATGAGGCTGTACGAGACGTCCACCAGCAGGTTGATGAGCGCGTACAGCACGGCGATGAAGAGGATGAACCCCTGCAGCACGGGGAAGTCGCGGGTGAAGATCGCCCGCGCGAGGAACGAGCCGATGCCCGGGAAGGCGAACACGGTCTCGGTGAGGACGGCGCCCGAGATCAGCAGGCCCGTCTGGAGGCCGATCGTCGTGACGACGGGGAGCATGGCGTTGCGGAGGATGAAGCGGCTCCGCAGCGTCTGGCGCGAGATGCCCTTGGCCATGCCGGTGCGCACGTAGTCCGCGTTCTGCACCTCGAGCACCGATGCCCGGGTGATGCGGACGATGATCGCCAGCGGGATGGTGCCGAGCGCGACGGCGGGGAGGATGAGGTGGAGCACGGCATCCCACGCGGCATCGAACTCCCCCGTCAAGAGGCCGTCGAGCACGTAGAAGTTCGTGTAGTGCGTGGCGTCCATCCGCGCGTCCTGCCGCCCGTCGGAGGGCAGCCAGCCGAGCTGGACCGCGAAGACGTACTTCAGGATGAACGCGAGGAAGAACACCGGGATGGTGATGCCCACGAGGCTGAGGGCGACGGCGCTGTGGTCGCTCCACTTCCCGTGGCGGCGGGCGGCCCAGTAGCCGAGCGGCACGCCGATGCCGACCGCGATGATCATCGCCGCGATCGACAGCTCGATGGTCGCCGGGAAGCGACGGGCGAACTCCTCGATCACGGGACGTCCGGTCTGGATCGAGCTGCCGAAGTCGCCCTGCAGCAGGCGGCCCAGCCAGGTGATGTACTGCTCGACGAGGGGCCGGTCGAAGCCGTAAAGGCGGTTGATCTCCGCGACGGCCTCGGGCGTGGCCCGTTCGCCGAGGAGGGCGACCGCCGGCCCGCCGGGCAGGGCGCGGACCCAGAAGAACAGCAGGATCGTGAGCCCGAGGAGGGTGGGGATCAGCAGCAGGATGCGCCGACCGATGGTGCGTAGCACGGGATGCGACTCCGGTGGGTGGGAGGGGAGGTGACGCGGATGCCGCGACCGGATGAGCCGGTCGCGGCATCCGCCTGGTCAGCCGTCTATTCGGACAGCACGACCATGTTGTACACCTCGTCCTGGACGGGGCTGGCCGGGTACTCCGTGACGCGCGGCGCGAACGCCAGCGTCGGCACGGGGTGGGCCAGCGGAACGCCCGGGATGAACTGCGCGATCTGCTCGTTGATGGACTCGTAGGCCGGGACCTGCTCCTCCTCGGTCTTCAGTCCGCGCGCCTCGGTCAGCGCCTGGAACAGCTCGGGGTTGTCGAAGCCCCACTCGTTCGTGGCCGCACCGAAGAAGACGCCGACGAAGTTGTCCGGGTCGTTGTAGTCGCCGGTCCAGCCGAGCAGGTGGATGCCGTGGTCGCTGCCGCCCTGCATCCGGTCGAGGTACTCGCCCCACTCGTTGGACTCCGCCGTGATCTTCACGCCGACCGCCTCGAGCTGGCTCTGCAGGTTCGCGAAGATCTGCTCGGGGTTGGGCATGTAGGGACGCGAGATGTTCACCGGGTAGTTGAAGAGGATCTCCAGCGGGTTCGACTCGTCGTAGCCGGCCTCCGCGAGCAGCGCCTTGGCCGCCTCGGGGTCGTACTCGTACGTCGTGACGTCGGGGTTCCAGCCCACCACCGTGTCGGGCATGAACTGCGTCGCCGCGACGGTGCCCTCGGGGAGCACCTGCGAGATGAGCGCGTCCTTGTCGATCGCCTGCGTGAGCGCCTGGCGCACCTTGATGTCGTCGAGACCCTCGGCGGCCTGGTTGAACGCGAGGTACAGGACGTTGAACGGGGCGCGGTTGACGAGGTTGAACCCGGCGTCCTCCAGCGCGCCGAGGTCGGCGGGCGCCACGAGGTCGAAGCCGTCGATCGAGCCGGACTCGAGGGCCTGACGACGCGCGGTGGTGTCGCCGATGACCTTGAAGATGACCTTCTCGACCTGGCCCTGCTCGCCCCAGTAGTCGCCGTAGACCGAGACGGTGGTCTCGGCGCCCGGCTCCCACGAGTCGAACTTGAAGGGGCCGGTGCCCGTCGGGTGACCGGTCGCGTACTCGCTCTGCGTGGGCGCCTCGGCCGTGCCGCCGACCTCATCGGCGTTGAACTCCTCGAGCGCGGTCGGGCTCTGGATCGCGAACGCGGGCAGGGAGAGTGCGGGGATGAACCCGGCGAAGGGCTGCGTGAGCGAGATGGTCACCTCGGTGTCGCTGCCCACCTCGCAGCCGTCGTAGATGGAGGTGCCGGTGTCGGCGTAGCCGCGCATGAGCGAGCCCCAGTAGTAGGACATGCTGGCGCTCTGGGCGACCCCGGTGAAGTTGTTCTGCCGGTCGAAGTTGAAGCAGACCGCTTCGCCGTTGAACGGGGTGCCGTCGTGGAAGGTCACACCCTCCTTCAGCTGGAACGTGTAGGACAGGCCGTCCTCGGACTGCTCCCACGACTCGGCCAGGAGCGGAGCCGGGTCGGCCGTGCCGGGCTCGACGCCGACGAGGCCTTCGAAGATCTGCCGCGAGATGCGGAACGACTCGCCGTCGCTGGCGAATGCGGGGTCGAGGCTCGACGGGTCGCCCGACGCGCCGAACACGAACGTCGTGTCGACATCGCTCGGAGCCTCGGACTCCTCCTGACCGCGCTGGCTGCTGCACGCCGTGAGCACGAGGCCGCTGATGGCGACCGCCGCGATCGTGGCGAGTGCGCGCCTTCTCGAAGTGGAGAGCATGGTGCACCTTCCGTTATGCGGGCCCGGCGTCGGGGCGCGGGCATGCGCCCGCCGGGGATGCGATCGACGCTACCTGTGAACGCGCTGTGCCACGGTTACACCTTTGTCTCGATCCTGTTTCGAACCGGCCGACTAGCGTGGAGCCATGGCGCGAGCGCGGATCGAAGAGGCGGGCCCGTCGGCGCGCCTGTCGGACGGGACGATCGCCCGCGTGGTCCCGAGCCGTTTCGCCGGCGGGTGGGAGCTCGAGGTGGACGGCACGCCGCAGTCCCACGTCGACCTCGACGATCCGACGCATCTGCACTTCGAGTACATCGCCCGCATGGCGGCGGTGATCGACCTGCTGCGGATGCCGGGTCAGCCGCTCACCGCCGTCCACCTCGGTGCGGGCGCCCTCACCCTCCCCCGCTACGTCGAGCACACGCGCCCGGGCTCCCGACAGCAGGTGATCGAGCTCGAGCAGGCGCTCGTCGACCTCGTGCGGGCGCAGCTGCCGCTGCCGCGTGGCGGGCAGATCCGGGTGCGGATCGGCGACGCCCGCGACGTCGCCGGCCGACTTCCCGCCGGCCTCACGGGTGCGGCCGACCTCGTGGTCTCCGACGTCTTCGCCGGGTCCCAGACGCCCGCCCACCTCACCACGGTCGACTACTACCGCACGCTCGCCCGGCTCCTGGCACCGGAGGGCGTGCTCCTGGTGAACGTCGCCGACGGCGCCGGGCTCGCGTTCGCACGCCGGCAGGTGGCCACGGTGCGCGCGGTGCTCGAGCACGTCATCGTGCTGGCGGAGGTGCAGACGCTGAAGGGGCGGCGCTTCGGCAACCTCGTCATCGCGGCGTCGGCCTCGCCGCTTCCGACGCAGTGGCTGCCGCGGCTGATGGCCGCCGGCCCGCACCCGGCGAAGGTGGCGCAGGGCATCGAGCTCGACGAGTTCGCCCGAGGCGCGCGCGTGAGCGTCGACGCCGATGCCGAGGCCTCGCCGAAGCCGGCGTCCTCCGTGTTCGAGCGCTGACCCGGCGCGTCCTCGGGTGGTTCCGAGTCGCCCGGGTGACACTGGATGGGCGAACCGCGCGGCGTCGGAGGGAGACACGGTGAGCTACATCCTCGGATACGATCCCGACACTCTGCGCGAGCAGGTCGATCCGCGTCGCTGCAAGGAGCGCCTGAGCGAGCTGGGAGACCAGCGCAGTCTGCCCGCGCTGCTGGAGCGGGTGTGGCTCCTGAAGGTGCTCGACCGCCTCGAGGACGCCCTCGTCGTCTCGGAGCAGTCGGTGCGCGTGGCACGCATGGGAGGTACACGGAAGGACCTGCTGCGGGCCCGCATCCTGCACGCCACCATCCTCCAGTTCCGCGGCGCGTACGCGGCCGCCCTGCAGGAGCTGACGACGTGCGCCGAGGAGGCCGAGGGGCAGGGGTGGGCGGCGCTGGCCGCGTTCGCCTATCAGCACCGCGGCAAGGTCAACTACGACGCCGAGGACTACGCCGCCGCGCGCAGCGACTTCAAGCGGGCTCTCTTCCTGCGTCAGGAGTCCGGCGCTCCGGAAGAGCAGCTGGAGTCGACGCTGCTCGCGATCGAAGCAGCCGACCGGCGCCGCACCGCGGTCGCCAGCTGAGTGTCGGACCGCCGACCTACTCTTCTCGCATGACCGATCTGCTGGACGTCCGCCGCGAGGCGGAGGCGCTGATGGCGGCGCATCTCGACGGGTCGTGGACGTTCGCCTTCGACAATGCGAAGCGGCGCGCCGGAGCCTGCGACTACACCCGACAGCGCATCACCCTGTCGCGGTACCTCTCCGCGCGCTACGACGCCGAGACCAACCGTCAGACGATGCTGCACGAGATCGCTCACGCGCTGGCCGGGGCGCGCGCCGGCCACGGTGCGGTCTGGAAGCGCACCGCACGCGAGATCGGCTACACCGGCGGCGTCACCCATCGCGGTGAGACCGCCACGGAGCTGGCGCCGTGGGTCGGGGTGTGTCCCGCGGGCCACGTCGCCTACCGCCATCGGCGCGCGACGAGGGCGACCTCGTGCGCCCGGTGCTCGCCCCGGTTCGATGAGCGCTACCTGCTCTCGTGGACGCGGCGCGAGATCACGCCCGCGACCCGGCTCGCGGCGATGACACCGCGGTAGCCGAGCGCCCCCCCGGTCCCCGAGCCTGTCGAGGGGTCCCACCCCCGGTCCCCGACCCCACCCCCGGTCCCCGAGCCTGTCGAGGGGTCGCA
>Ga0307406_10000901_pt1 | contig 16682 bp, 17 predicted proteins | sample 322Cmetagenome_3_FD_203706 | JGI IMG/M metagenome (GOLD analysis project Ga0307406, IMG submission 203706) | Maize rhizosphere microbial communities from greenhouse at UC Davis, California, United States - 322HYB-C-2 | ecosystem: Host-associated > Plants > Roots > Rhizosphere > Soil | place...
ATGTCGCTCACCGATACGGTGAATGAAGCAAGCCAAGACGGCGCGCTTGGAACGGTTCAAAAAGCTGGTGTGTTGTTTATTTCAGCCGTATCGGCCGGTGCAAGCACAGAAATAACTGAAGCACAGCAAATCTTTTCAGTGCTCATTTTTCTTCTTGTCTGGCTAACGACAGTATGGCTGCTTCGTAACTTGTTAGCGGGGCATAAGGTACGCCTACGCGACGGGCTTTATAATTCAGGTTCACCCATTTTTGCGACGGTCATTGTCGTACTTATTATCGCAGTCCAACTTATTCCTGCTGCAATTGCGGTTATTGGGTATGAAGCGGCGCTCAGTAGCGGCCTCCTTGAGAGCGGAGCAGCGGCTATGCTGTTTTGGATTGGTGCGGCGCTGCTGGTTATCCTTTCAACGTTTTGGATAACGAGTAGCTTATTTGCAATGATTATTGTGACGCTTCCTGGAATGTACCCCTACCAAGCAATTAAATCGGCGGGAGATATCGTAACCGGTAGGCGAATCAAGATTCTACTCCGTTGGGTTTGGATGGCGCTTGTCGTTGCTCTTACGTGGGCGATTATTCTTATACCAATGATCCTACTCGATATGGGTGTTAAGTCGCTGTGGCCAGCTGTAGAATGGCTTCCTATCGTTCCTGTCACGCTTATTATTCTTGCTGCCGGTTCTGCAATTTGGACTGCTGCGTACGTTTACCTACTCTATCGAAAGGTGGTTGAATATGTCCCAGAACAATAATCAAGCCGCACGCGCAGAAGAGCTACGAAAGCTTCTATCGACCTATAGCTATGAATACCACGTACTTGATACTCCAAGCGTCAACGATGCCGTCTATGACAGCTTGATGGCAGAACTAAAAGCAATTGAGGCCGAGAACCCGAGCCTCATTACACCGGATAGTCCAACTCAACGCGTGGGGAGTGAACTACTCGGTGGCTTTAAAAAGATCGAGCACCGTAGTCGCATGCTGAGCTTGAACGACGTATTTGACGTATCGGAAGTTGAGGCCTGGGTGGTGCGCATGGATAAACTGCTGCCAGGTGCCTCACACGAATTCTTCGCAGACATTAAGATGGACGGTCTCGCCTGCGCACTTATTTATGAAGACGGGTTGCTTACCCAAGCGGTCACGCGTGGAGATAGTTTTATTGGCGAGGACGTGACGAGCAACGTACGTACCATTGCAAACGTACCGCTGCGTCTACGTGAAGATAAAGACACGGCAATTTTCTTGAAAGGTCGGACGGAAATTCGCGGTGAAATCGTCATGTTAAAACGCGATTTCGAAGCACTTAATAAGAAGCAAGAAGCTGCTGGAAAGCCACTTTTCGCTAACCCTCGCAACTTAGCAGCTGGAACGATTCGTCAACTCGATCCACGCCTCGTTGCTGAACGCCCGTTAACGTTTGTTGCCTATGATCTTATTCGCGATGACCCTACGGAAGTGCCGACAAATATGGCTGCGTATGAATACTTAACGAAACTGGGTATTCGGCGTAACCAACAAGCAAGTGTTTTCGATAGCGTAAAAGGTGTCATGGAGTTCGTGCACACCTGGGATACGAAACGACACGACCTGCCGTTTAATACGGACGGTCTTGTTATCAAGGTGAACGATAGGGCACTGTTTGCAAAGCTTGGCGTTGTTGGGAAGCAACCTCGTGCTGCTGTTGCGTATAAGTATGCCGCTGAGCAGGCAACGACTGTTGTAAAGGATATCGTTATTAGTATTGGCCGTACTGGTGCCGCGACGCCCGTTGCCGTGTTTGACCCCGTACAAGTTGCCGGAACAACAGTGCAGCACGCAAGCCTTCACAACGCCGACGAAATTGCCCGAAAAGATATTCGTATTGGCGATACGGTAGTAATTTTCAAAGCTGGCGATATTATTCCTCAGGTTGAAAGTGTTGTACTAGAGCTTCGTCCAAAAACTTCCAAAGCATTTGATTACGAGGAGGCTTTACAGGAACAGTATCCAGAGCTTGAGTTCGAGCGTCGCGGCGCCGATGTTGTGTACCGAGTAAAAGGTACTTCAGGTGATTTTATCTTGAAGCGATCGGTTGAATACTATGCAAGTAAGGGCGCGCTAGATATTGATACGTTAGGCGAAAAGAACGTCGTAGCTCTGGTTGATGCAGGGCTCGTGCGCGACATTGCCGATATTTATACAATTACCGTTGAGGATTTATTAAAACTCGACCGCTTCGCTGAAATTTCAGCCAAGAAGCTTGTCGATGCAATTCAAGAAAAGAAAACTCCGCCGCTTGAGCGATTTATTTTAGGACTTGGTATTCGTCATGTAGGAAGCCAAACGGCAATCGACCTTGCGAATCGGTTTGAGTCGATTGATGCGCTCACCCAAGCGACACTCGAGCAGCTTGAGGGAGTTGAGGGGATTGGTAAGGTAGTGGCCGAGTCGATTGTGGCATGGTTCGCTGACGAAGATAACATTTCAACGCTTCGAAAGTTCAAAGAACTTGGCGTGAAGCCTGTATATGAAAAGAAAACAGGTGCTCTTAGCGGTAAACACTTTGTCGTGACTGGAACGCTTGAAACGATGTCACGCGATGAAGCGGCCGATCGCATCCGCGCTTTAGGTGGTATTTTCCAAACATCGGTAGCAAGAGATACGGATTATCTAGTTGCTGGCGGAAAAGTAGGTGCAAGTAAGCTCGCGAAAGCAAAGTCGTACGGAACAACTATTATTGATGAAGCGGCACTCAGCAAACTTTTAGGTAAATAAGATAAAATATTAAGGTGCGTAACCTTCGAAGAAATACGAAGAAACTACTTATTGGGATACTTGGCGGCCTTGTAACCCTTATTGGCCTTGTGCTTATTCCGTATCCTGGCCCGGGCTGGCTGATTGTATTTGGTGGTCTGGCAATCCTAGCGACTGAGTTTGTGTTTGCGGCGCGCCTGCTCGAATTTGCGAAAGGGAAGTATAACGCCTGGGTTGCTTGGATGAAGCGCCAGCACTGGATAGTAAAAATACTGGTACTTGGGCTGACTGGAGCGGTCGTCATAGTAACCCTCTGGCTGCTAAACGCCTTCGGTATTCTTGTGGCACTATTTGATCTTCCGTATGATCAGCTTGTTTCACCCCTTGTAAGTCTCGATTAATACTTTCCAATCAAAAATACCCCCAGAAGGGGGTATTTTCTTAGTGACTGGAATTACCAGCTACGTTGGCGGAATGATCCGCCGCCGTTACCACCGCGGTCGTTGCCGCCAAAGTCACGACGAGGTCGATCTTCCTTTGGACGAGCAAGGCTCACGTTGATTGGGCGACCATCAAGGTCCTTACCATTGAGTTCGTCAACAGCTTTCTGGTTGTTCGCTTCGTCGGTGAATTGAACGAATCCAAATCCCTTAGAGCGACCAGTGTCGCGGTCGGTTACAACGCGTGCGCTTTCAACTTCACCGATAGCTTCGAAGAATGCCTTCAAAGTATCGTCAGTTGTAGCGTAAGCGAGGCTTCCGATAAACAAGTTTTGTGACATTGTAAATACTCTCGTTCTACTTAATACATTGTTGTCAGATCGACCTGCTGGCAATGCTTCGGCGAACGTGAGTACCTCTAGGTGAAGAGATAGACTCGCTAAGCTTTCTGCTGTGCGTGTGCTTCTGAACAAGCTTATCTAACCATAGAATGGGAAAAATAGCCAGCTATTCGCATTTAAACCTGTGAATAACTTGAAATAATGATGAAGATACGCTACGCGCAGGTGAGGGCACATTTGAAATGCTTGTGTTTTATTTCAATGTATTGCATACTTTAACTATGCTGATGCGCATGGGGTGACCCGTGCTAAAACAAACATATTCTGAAAGCAAGCCGCCCCGGGTGGGCGCGCAGCAGCGAAAAGGCCACCTCGAAAGAGGCGGCTTTTTTTGATGGGCGTATAATAAGAGTGTAATAAGTGAGGAGGTATATATGCCCTATAGCTCAGTAAACGAATTACCTGAAAGTGTAAAATCGGTCCTGCCGGACCATGCTCAAGATATATATAAAGAGGCGTTTAATAGCGCCTATGATGAATATAAAGATGAAGAAGACCGCCGAGGGGATACCTCGCGTGAAGAGACCGCTCACCGCGTTGCATGGGCAGCGGTAAAGAAGAAATACGAAAAGGGTGAAGATGACCGTTGGCATCTGATCGATACATAATATGTAGCTAAAAAAACAACGTGCTTGCACTTGTCATCGTCATGCTTATGCTTCATAGTCAATGTAAATCATGCAACGCTATAATCAACACACTTCTAATAAAAATATAGTGCAATCGGGCTTTACTATTGTTGAGCTTTTGATAGTTATTGTCGTAATCGCAATCCTCGCAACAGTTGCGACTGTTGTATATGGAGGTGTTCGTAGTCGGGCTATTGAAGCGAGTATGCAATCAGATACTGAAGATGCGGTCGCAAAAATTCAGTCAGATAAGCTAAAGAACGGTACCTACCCTGCAAATGCTGCGGCAATTGCGAATGGGGCAGGGCTTCAAGCAAGCGAAGGTAATGTCTTTACCTATGTCCTTAAGCCATATGGGTATTGTCTTGCAGTTACGAACCCTGCGACTTCTAATGCATTCCGTGTGAAGAGTATAGATGGCAAAATTCTGCCTGGAAATTGTGACGTAACCGTATCAACCTATGCGGGTTCTGGTACACAGGGCGCCGATGATGGCGCAAGCACCGTTGCACAGTTCTACCGACCACGAGGTGTGGCCGTTGACTCCAAGGGTAATGTCTTCGTTGTAGACTCGTCTAATAATCGCATTCGTAAAATTGCAACCGACGGTACGGTATCAACGTATGCCGGCTCAACCTCTGGACTTACTGAAGGTAATATTTCAGTAGCGCAGTTCGCTTCTCCTAACGGTATTGCCATTGATCATGCGGATAATATATATGTTGCAGATGTGGCAAATCACCGCATTCGTAAGATCACACCAGAAGGTGAAGTATCTACATTGGCAGGTTCGACTTCTGGATTCTTGAATGGCAATGGTTCGGCTGCACGCTTTGCGAGCCCGTACGGAGTGGCGGTTGATAAATCTGGAATCGTTTACGTTGCAGACACAATCAACCATCGTATTCGTAAGATTACCCCTAATGGTGATGTCACAACCCTTGCAGGAACCGGAACGACTGGCTTTACAAATGGCATTAGCACTGTTGCACGATTCGCAAGCCCAATTGGCGTTGCCGTCAACGATTCAGGCGTCGTCTACGTTGCCGATACGAGTAACAACCGTATTCGTGTTATTAATACCGAAGGAGTTGTATCAACGCTCGCAGGATCTGCAAGTGGCGGAAACGTTGACGGTACTGGTACTGCTGCGCAGTTTAACAATCCATCGGGTATTGCCGTTGACAGCGCGGGAACAGTCTATGTTACTAACACCTGGAGCAACCGTATTCGTGCGATTACTCCAGAAGGCGTTGTAACGACAATCGCCGGTGGAACCTATGGATTCGCTGACGGTACCGGTGCAGAAGCACTATTCAATGACCCGTATGGCATCGCTGTTGATTCGACGGGCAACCTCTATATTGGCGACTACGACAATCATCGCGTCCGTTTGATACTCCAGTAGCTAGACACTTATGCGCATAAGGCACCACCTTCCGCGCTGTTTATGGCATAATAGACCTAATGTTTAAATCTCATATTCAAGCCAAGCTCGAGCGAGCAGTAAAAAAATACTTCAAGAAGCACCCGGAAGTAAAGCTAGTGACCGTGGTGGGAAGTGTTGGTAAAACGAGTACCAAGATTGCCATCGGCACAGTACTTAATGAAAAACTTCGTGTTCGCCTTCATGAAGGAAATCATAATTCTGAACTCAGCGCACCACTTGCCATCCTTGGCGTTGAATTCCCCGATGATATTCGCAGCATTAAGCAGTGGCGAACTGTGTTTAAGGCGGTGAGGCTTCGTATTAAACAGCCGACTGATGTTGACGTTATTGTGCAAGAACTTGGCACCGATGCTATTGGGCAGATTCCACACTTCGGAAAATACTTGAAGCCGGATATTACGGTTGTCACGTCTGTTTCTCCAGAACACATGGAATTCTTTAAGACGCTCGATGCCGTAGCTGCGGAAGAACTTTCGGCAGTAAACTTCAGTAAGCAAGCACTTATTAACCGCGATGACGTTCCGGGTGTCTATGCGGCTGACATTACAAATCCGAATATAAATACCTTCGGAACGACGAATGCCGCTGAATACCGTTTTGAAAGTAGTGATTACACTATGCAAGCGGGCTTTACCGGTACTTTTGTGGCACCTGAATGGGATACGCCAATTCCTACCACACTAAGCCTTGTTGGTGAGCACAGTATTCGAGCGGCAGTTGCGGCCGGCGCTGTTGGTGTGAAGCTAGGTCTTTCAGAGCTTGAAGTTTCTCAGGGAATGGCAAAGATTCGTGCTGTAAAGGGTCGTATGAACATTCTTCGCGGTGTGAATGAGTCGATTATTATTGATGATACTTATAATTCCAGCCCACTAGCGGCCGCTTCTGCTCTTCGCGCGCTATACCAACTGAATGTGCCGCAGCGTATTGCGGTACTTGGAAGTATGAACGAACTGGGTGATATGTCGGAGGCGGCGCATATTGAAGTGGGGAAGTTATGTGACCCAATTGAACTGGCGCATGTTATTACGGTTGGTGAAGACGCCGAAAAGTACCTTGCACCGGCAGCGCGCATTAGCGGCTGTCACGTCGTCAGCTTCAAGAGTGCACTCGAAGCTGGTGCCTATGCGCATAAATACCTCGAAAAGGGCGGGGCGGTGCTATTTAAGGGCTCACAGGGCGGTATTTATTTAGAGGAAGCCGTGAAGGTAGTGCTCCATTCAACAGAAGACGAAGAACAGCTCGTTCGCCAATCGCCTACCTGGATGAAGAAAAAGCGCGCCTTTTTTGAGTCACTTACTAAGTAGGCGGTCACATGCATCCCGTTGTTCTTATAGAGCTCATGCTTTATACTTACTTTCATATGAACGCACCTCTGGAACGTAGGCAAGCTGGGTTTACGATTGTCGAACTTCTTATCGTTATCGTCGTTATTGCCATCTTAGCTGGAATTACCATCGTTTCGTACAACGGCATTACCCGGCGTACGATTGAAGTCTCTATGAAGTCCGATCTTCAAGGGGCAAGTTCCCAGGTTGAGCTCGACAATGTTACGAGCGGATCATATCCAACCGATAAACTTTCAGCGGGAAATGGTGCAGGACTATCAGATAGTGGTGATAATATACTCAGCTACAAACGTACTGCCGGTGGGTACTGTGTCACCGTTACAAACCCACGTACACCAGACAGCTATTACTTAGATAGTGCGTCAGGTGTTATACAATCTGGCGCTTGCGCAGTTACCGTTACGACGCTAGCCGGTACGGGCACGAGTGGCTTTCAGAACGGTGCCGGTTCAGTAGCGCAGTTTAGGTACCCTACTGGAATTGCCGTGAATAGTAGTGGTACGGTATTCGTTGCCGACCCAGATGATCATCGTATTCGCAGTATAACGCCCTCTGGTGTTGTTTCAACATATGCAGGGACCGGTGTTTACGGTTCAACGAATGGCCCGGCCTTAAATGCGCAGTTTACCCAGCCGTTTGCCCTTGCTATGGATGCATCAAATAACCTATATGTTGCCGAACGCAGTGGTTGTCGCATACGCATGATTACTCCAGCGGCTGTTGTATCAACGCTAGCGGGTTCGAACACAAGCTGTGGCTCAACGAACGGTACGGGCTCAGGCGCACTCTTTAACTGGCCATGGGGACTGGGCGTTGATCCTGCGGGCGCAAACGTGTACGTAGCCGATACTGACAATGGACTTATTCGTAAGGTAGTGACCGCGACTGGTCTCACTTCTACCTTTGCGGGACTAATTGGGTCAGGGTTTGCTGAGGGCCCGACTGGGACAGCAAGGTTCTCATACCCGGGCGGAGTGGCAGCAGCAGCGGATGGAACTGTGTATGTAGCCGATTCGGGGAACAACAGGATTCGTAAAATTTCAGGTGGCGTTGTTTCGACACTAGCTGGTCAGGCAACTTCGGGTACAGCAGACGGTACTGGTGCTGCGGCACAGTTCAACTATCCTACCGGTATAAGCCTTGGTCCGAACGGTGATTTGTACGTTGTAGATAATAGTTCACAGCGTATTCGCAAAGTGACGCAAGCAGGGGTTGTTACGACAATAACAAGCGGTGGCGTGGGATATACCAACGGTACACCGTCATCAGCGCAATTTGATGACGCGTACCATGTATTTGTTGACTCACAGAACTTCCTGTATATTGCCGACCCAGGTAACCACCGTATACGTGTCATTCAGTAGATAATCGTCGTTCAGATAAATGCCCATCTTGTGGTATACTTACTCTGTTATGAGGCGATACAACCCGGCAGAAATTGAACCCAAATGGCAGGAAATTTGGGAGCAGCAGCAAGCAAGTGCTGCTATTGATAATGACCCGCGCACAAAAACGTATGTGTCGCCTATGTTCCCATACCCAAGTGGTGCAGGCATGCACACCGGACACGCCTTCGAACACTCTATTGTTGATGCTATTGCTCGCTTCCATCGCCAGCATGGCCACAATGTTATAAACCCAATGGGCTGGGACGCATTTGGTCTGCCGACCGAAAACTACGCAATTAAAACGGGCACCTCGCCAGTGGTTGCGACAGAAAAATTTATTGAGAATTTCAAAAACCAAATTAAGCGTATTGGCTCGAGTATCGATTGGTCGCGTGAACTTAACACGAGTGACCCCGAATACTACAAATGGACACAGTGGATTTTTACTGAATTCTATAAGCGCGGTCTTGCCTACCAAAAGGAAGCTTTGCAGTGGTGGTGCCCGGTTGACAAGACCGTTCTAGCAAACGAGCAAGTAGAAGGCGGTCACTGTTGGCGCTGCGGTAGTTTGGTTGAAAAGAAATCTATGAAGCAATGGTTCTTCAAGATTACCGACTACGCAGATGCGCTGCTTGATAACATTGAAGATCTTGATTGGCCACAAAAAATTAAAACCGCACAAACGAATTGGATCGGCCGTTCGGTTGGTGCTGAAATTATTTTTAAGGTTGATGGGTCTGACGATGCTATTACGGTCTTCTCAACTCGTCCGGATACCATTTTTGGTGCAACTTTCGTTGTGCTTGCCCCGGAACACGCACTTGCTTTGAAGCTTGCTACTGGAGACTTTAAAGAATCTGCAGAACACTACATTAAAGAAGCGGTAAAGAAATCTGAAATTGAGCGCACTAATGACACGAAGGAAAAGACAGGTGTCTTTACCGGTTCATATGCGATTAATCCACTCAATGGTGAAAAAGTTCCTGTTTGGGTAGCCGACTATGTGCTTGGTGGCTACGGAACTGGTGCGGTAATGGCTGTTCCGGCGCACGACGAACGTGATTATGCGTTTGCTGAAAAGTTCAACTTGCCGATCGTTGAAGTGGTTGAAAAATCACACGACACTGCTGAACAAATCTTCCATGGTGAAGGTGTGCTTTTCAACTCTGGCGAGTTTGATGGAATCTCTAGCTCTGATGCACGCGAAAAAATTGTCACCTGGCTTGAAGAGCAAAAACTTGGCGAAGCAAAAACAACCTACAAAATGCGCGACTGGCTTATTAGTCGTCAACGCTATTGGGGTGCCCCAATTCCAATTATTCACTGTGAAGAGCACGGCGCCGTTGCTGTTCCTGAAGACCAGCTTCCAGTTGTGCTACCTGAAGTTGAAGACTTCGCACCGAAGGGTGACGGTCAATCAACCCTCGCACATGCCCACGACTGGGTAAATACAACGTGTCCAGAATGTGGCAAACCTGCAAAGCGCGAAACCGATACGATGGACGGCTACGCATGTTCAAGTTGGTACTTGCTTCGCTACGGTGACGCACACAACGCCGAGCGCGCGTGGGACCCTGAAAAGATTAACTACTGGAACCCAGTTGATTTCTACGTTGGTGGTGACCACGCAGTTGCGCACCTTCTTTACGTTCGTTTCTGGTCACACGTCTTTAAAGACATGGGGCTTGTGAACTTCCAAGAACCGGTTAAGAAGCTTGTCTACCACGGCTACATTAACGCTGAAGATGGCCGCAAAATGAGTAAGAGCCTCGGGAATGTCGTTGACCCTCTTGTTGTTATTGATCAAGGGTATGGTGCAGATGCGCTTCGAACCTACCTACTGTTTATGGGTCCAATTGAGCTTGATGCGAACTGGGACTCACGCGGTATTGCCGGTATCTACCGATTCTTAAATCGTGTTTGGGTATTAGTGCAGCAATACCTCGATGCTTCAAAGGAAGTAACAAAGAATGATGACGCCCTTCGCGTGGCGCAGCATAAAACGATTCGTAAGGTAACCGATGACATTCGTCGCCTCAATTTCAATACAGCGATTGCTGCACAGATGGAATTTGTGAACGACCTTTATAAGTTTAAGATTGACGGCTTCTCGAAAGACGCGTGGCACGAAGCATTCAGTAGCTTAGTCCAAATGATCGAACCGTTTGCGCCACACATGGCCAATGAACTATGGGAACAACTTGGTAACGAAGGCCTCGTTCAAAACGCGAGCTGGCCAGTATGGGACGAAGCGCTGACTGTTGAAGACGTTATTACCATTGCCGTACAGGTAAATGGTAAGCTCCGCGGTGAAATTCAGGTTGGAAAAGATACTGACCCCGAGGAAATTAAGGCACAGGCTTTGGCGCACGAAAATGTTGCTCGCTTTGTAGAAGGTGAGCCGAAGAAGGTGATTTACGTTCCGGGTCGACTTGTGAGTGTTGTAGCGTAGGTTATTTTTCGACGCTTGTTGGAATAGTAATTGACTGACCAGGTTGGAGATCACCGCTAAGAAAATCAATATTAGCGGGGTCAGCTTGTACATGGTGAATGAGCTCGGTACGATCAATTGCTTCGTAGCCATCAATCGCTTCCACTACGTCGTACCATCCGTCGCCCGGCTGCACCGTGTAAGTTGTTACGTTAGGTGAATACTCTGGACCGTTAAGACTATCGACAATTTCAGGTCCTGCTACAAGACTGACCGCTAAGAGCGCGGCAGTTGTTGCACCGGCGCCGACAGCACGGCGTTGCTCGCCTGGCGATAATTCACTCCAATTTCCTCGGAAAGTTTTCGGACGAGTTTCGAGAACTATTTCATCATTTGGGTGAGTACTCTCGGCCGCGGGAGGTGGTGTAAGGCTAGGACGCGGTTTTTCCTCAGTGAGAGTATCTGGAGCGGCAGGGGGCACTAATCTTCGTGCTCGTTCGCTGAGCTCACTCTCAAAGGTATCCTTCCCACCTACAAATGGGTTACCTGCACTTGGATTGAATTCGTCTTCTATTGGCATATTTTTGTGTTTTAGATATTTTCATTACGATACCATACTTTATGGTATAAGCACAATCGTTATCTTCTGTGGTCGTTCCTCTTGAGTGAAACGCGAAAAAATAGTATAATGAACTCTAAGATTTAATAACACCTAGGAAAAGGAGCACTTTGAATGGCACAACCAAAGAAACAGAGTAGCCCGCGAAAGACGGGTCTCCGTCGTAGCCACTTGCGCCTGGAATTAGCTCGTCGTGTAAACGGCAAGTCACCAGTGAAAGCAAAGACAACACGTCGCGAAACCGGTAAGGCGCTTGCTAAGTAAGCAGGCGTTTTTCGCATTCACCGCACTTTATTAACGATACATTTACAATAACAAGAGAACCAACGCATTATGGCATCTAATCGTCATCTCGGCCGCATCGTCGCACTTCAAACACTTTACGAATTTGAATTCCGTAAAGAATCTGCTGACGACTCTGCAGACGTAAAGGAAATTCTATCTCGTAACCTTGAGCGCTACGAGACCGCGATTGATGATACCAAGTTCGTGGAGACTCTCGTTAACGGCGTTTTGAAAGAACAAAAGGCCATTGACGAGAAGATTCAGCCAATTGCGCCCGACTGGCCAATTGAACAAATCGCCCGCGTAGATCGTAACATCCTTCGCATCGGAGTTTACGAACTCCTGCATCAAGCAGAGGTTGTTCCGCCTAAGGTGGCAATTAACGAAGCTGTTGAACTTGCCAAAGCGTTTGGTTCGGATAACTCGAGTAAGTTTGTGAACGGGGTACTTGGTACCGCCTACCGCACACTTATAGAGGGAGCCGAAAATGGCGACACCACAGTTCGATAAGTTCAAAAAATACTTTTCGCGCAAAAAACCTTCCATTCAAGAAATTGTCCGTGAGCCGACCGCAGGTGGGATTGTCTTTCGTCATGGCGAAAAAGGAGTAGAAATACTGCTTATTCAAGACGCTAAAGACCGTTGGACGATTCCTAAGGGACACATTGAAGAAGGTGAAACTGCGCAGCAAACCGCCCGACGTGAGATTGGCGAAGAAGCCGGCCTTAAAGAAGTCGATGTACTTGGGTGGCTCGGTAAAATTCATTTCCGTTACCGCCGCGTCGACAAGCTCGTCCTTATGACCACACAAATTTATCTTGTACGCGCCAAAGGCGATACTAACGCTATTAAGAAAGAAGAGTGGATGAACGGAATCCAATGGTTCCCATTCCACGAAGCACTTGATGCAATTGAATATGAAGATATTGGGAAACTAATGCTTCTTGCAATGAAGCGGATTAGGCAGGAAAACCTGTAATGAGTGGCATGCAAACAGCTCCATATCAACAATTTGCGCTTGAACACCTTGGGTTTGAATTTAAGAATATTGATTTGCTTGTTACCGCTCTAACGCACCGTAGTTATGTCAACGAACACCGTAAGAGTGTTTCTGAGCATAACGAACGCCTCGAATTCCTTGGCGACGCTGTTCTAGAGCTCGTTGTTACCGATTTCTTGTTTAATACCTATAGCGAGCAAGAGGGTATTCTTACCAGCTGGCGTGCATCACTTGTGCGCACCGAAAGTATTGGTGAAGCTGGTCAAAAGCTTGGCTACGAACCGCTGGTTCGTATGAGCCGTGGTGAGAAGAATGGGGGAGAACGTGCTCGCCTACAAATTCTTGCCAACGCTTTCGAAGCCCTTATTGGTGCAATTTACCTCGAGCGAGGCTACGACGACGCTGCAGTATTTATTACCAAGCACATTACGTCGAAACTCGATACAATCCTTGCGGAAGGGTCATGGCGCGACCCTAAATCACACCTTCAAGAGGTAATGCAAAAGGTTGATGGTGTCACGCCACGCTACATTGTGCTTGAAGAAGTTGGTCCTGACCACGATAAGGTATTTACGCTCGGTGTCTATGCCGGCGACAGGCTTGTGAGCAAGGGTGTTGGCCCAAGCAAGCAGTCTGCGCAACAAGAAGCGGCAAAAGCTGCGCTGCAAACCTACGCAAAGTAGTTACTATTTCAGAAAATGCAAACGGCGCGCATCCAGTCCCCGAGGGGAAGGATGCGCGCCGTCTGGCGTTCCTTGCGCTTACTCGCTCAGCTCCCACGAGAGCATGTTGGCCTCGAGTTGGGCGAGCGCGGCGTCGTCGAACTGCTTGTACTCCTCCAGGGACTGGGGGAAGTACGTGTTCGGCGCGCCGGAAGGCACCGTCCATCCCTGTGTTGTCACGAGATCGACCGAAGCGAAGCTGCTGATGCTGACGTCATCGACGTAGCGAACGACGCTCCAGTAGTTCATCCCCTCAACGGGTCCGGCGAACACGACGTTCGTGTCGTTCGGGCTTCCCTTGGCGGGGAGGCTGAGGTTCGTGACTGGGTAGTTGTGGTCGATCGATCCGTGGTCCCACCACACCCAGATGAAGGGAGCGGTGCTCGCCGTTCCGGTTTCCCGGTAGAACGAGTCCTTGGTGGTGAGGGCGCTCCATCCGATGTAGCTGGGGTCGTCGTCGAAGCCGGTGTAGCTGTACGTCTCTCCGAAGAAGCCGTCCTCGAGTGCCAGCGCGAGGCGCTTGCCTGCTGCGGTGACGGCCTTCTCGAAGCGTTCGTTTCGGTCGGGGTCCTCGAGGTAGGCCTTGAGATCCGCGGCGGTTGCGCCGTTGGAATCAGTCAAGACCGGTTCGAGCGGGTCGTAGGTGGCTTCGGATGCGGACTCCACGATGTTGTCGATGTTCATCGACTTGGGGTCAGGGCCTGCCGGGGTAGCGCCTGAGCTGCACGCGGTGAGCGTGATGCAAAGAGCTGCCGCGACCGCCAGGGGTGACAGTCGAGCGAACGTGCGGGTCATTGATGCTCCTTCACGAGCGTTTGGTGGGGCTGGATAGTTGGTGCCGGGTGGTGGTAAGAGCTAGCAAGAAGCCAGATAAGCTTTATTATACAACACTTTTATGCTTAAGTCAATATACAGACGTCCGAGAAGCGCCCGTATACGGGTTGACTTACAGAGAGAAAACGTGTAAAATAGCCAGAGAATTCAAATAAAAGCTATTCATCAATAGGCTATAAGAGTTAAAGGAAAGTTTTAATATATGCTCGCAATTCGTTTGCAACGCGTCGGTCGTGCTGGTTACCCAACCTATCGCCTCGCAGTCCAAGAGTCACAACGCCACCCATCAAGTGGTCGTGTTGTTGCTTATGTAGGAAGCTACAACCCACACACTAAAGATGCTACCGTTCAAGTAGAGGTTGCACAAAAGTACCTCGACAACGGTGCACAACCAACACCTCGTGTTGTTAAGCTTCTTAAAGATGCTGGCGTAAAGCTTCCGAGCTGGGTAAAAGAAGCAAACATAGAGAAGCAAAAAGCTCTTCGTAACCCTGAAAAGCTCCGCAAGAACCAACCAAAAGAAGAAGCGGTTGAAGAAGTAGCGGCAGAAGCACCAGCTGAAGAAGCTGATGTAGCAACAGAAGAATAAATCTTCTAAAACAATAAAATCCGTCCATCTCGGGCGGATTTTTTATTTGACCTAGAAATGGGAAGATCCCGGACCGCTGGGGTCCGGGATCGGTGCACACCGATGAGGGTGTGCTTCCCTGTCAGGCCGCGACCTTGGCCTCGGGGGCCGGCTTGGCGGAACGGGGCTTGCCCGCGTTCCGGTTGGGCTTGGTCGTGGTGTTCGACGTCGACTTCGAGTCGGCGGGCTGCTTGCGGGCGGCCTGCTTCTTCGGGTGGTTGGAGCGCTGGCGCGCGCGTCGCTGTTCCTCCCTGCGGAGGGCGATGCGGCGGCCGATGCCCCGGTTCACCTTGTTGACTTCCTGCTCGAGCGTGCTGTGGTCGCTGATCACACGGCTGGCGCCGAAGATCGCGTCTTGGGCACGCGTGAGGCCGAGCTCCATCTTCCATCCGGGGATGGACTCCTCCTGGAGGAGGAAGAAGTTCGTCGTGTCCTCCATGGCCCGGGCGATGCGCTCGGCGAGCTTGAGGCCCTTGGACGCGGGGTCGGTGGAGAACTCCTCGAAGTCCATGATGACCGAGAGTGCGATCTCGGTGACCTTGGCGACGGGCTCGTTGACGGTGTTCACGATGGAACGGGCGGTGTCACCGACATTGCGGACTCGGGCTTCGTGCTGCTCGGACGAGAAGCGGTGGGCGAGAGCTGCGGCGGTCGGGGTCGTGCTGGTGTTGTCGCTCATGGCGACTCCCTTCGGAAGGTGGTGCGTCGAACTGGCGGATATGACAGGTACTGCTTCCACCATCTCGTAGCTACGAAAGCTAAAAGACAATGTTGCAAGCATTATAGCATAAATACTATAATATGTCAATACGCTTATGTTTACCCTTTTGCATTTGCATAGACATGCTACAATATAGGTACGATACTTTGACAGAGACCGGAGGAGGGCATATGTCGACCATAGACCAGCAGTTCATAGAATATATCGTAAAATCAGTCGTTGGACACCCAGACGATGTGGTTGTCGAGCGCATTATTGACGAAAAAGGGGTTCTTTTGACCCTGACTGTTAACCCGGACGACTTAGGTCGTGTCATTGGAAAGCGTGGCGTTACCGCCCAAAGCCTTCGTACTTTGCTTCGCGCATTAGGTACAAAGAACGATGCACGCTATAACTTGAAGATTGTAAACAACGACGGACAAACCGGCGCCACCCTTAGTAGTGACGACGCTAATGTTTCCACAGCTGAAGAGCCTGTGGAAAGCGTAACAGATGAAGCTGTGGACAATAGTTCTGACTACACAAAAAAGACCCGCCAAGAGCTTGCGGAACTCGACGATCTTGATATATAATCACAAGCAGTTCAACAAACACCTTTGAACTGCGAGATTAGCTCATGCGAGCGACAAATCACCACATTTGTTGAGAGCTTATGTGTAAAAAAGACACCCTGTTCGGGGTGTCTTTTTGTTTGCAAACCAACTGATACCTTAAGGAGTTAAGATGTCGGTTGGTTGCCCGAGGAGTCCTCAGGCAACCGGTGGGGTGCGAAGAGGGCTCGACTCGGGTCAGGCCGGTTGGTTTCCTTCCGTCTCGAGCTTCATCTGAAGCAGCTGCAGCCAGTGCTTCTGTCCGGTCCACTTGAGGCCGTACATGAACATGTTGACTGCAGAAAGAACGGTGCCAGTGAGCCATAGGACGCACAAGCTCGGGAGAATGATGGACCATGGCGGTTGCAGGGTTGCGGTTGCCAAGCTGGAAGCGAGCGCGGAAGTGAACCAGGCGGTAACGAAGGCGAATACGACCGTCAGGATCGCGAAGCGCTCGACCG